>JAAIGF010092452.1_pt1 | contig 43771 bp, 37 predicted proteins | sample 6487441 | NCBI WGS metagenome assembly JAAIGF01 (sample SAMN13974129, study PRJNA590717) | phyllosphere metagenome | biome: pepper field; feature: multiple bacterial spot infested pepper fields; material: pepper leaves; isolation source: leaves from pepper fields | host: Capsicum annuum ...
CGGATTACGTAGTGAATCGTAGCGGGAAACGAGGTCCAGAGCCTGTGCAATGTGCATAAAAAATCCGGAAACGGGTGAACATTTCCGGATTCTTACACAGCCACTGGATCGGTCAACTGATCCTTAACTGATCGGCATTAGCCTGTTGGACGAAGGCTTTTTTGATTTTCGCATCGTGCGCCCGCACATCGTTGCCGCGGTTTTGCTGGGGGCGGGCGTTCTGGCCGGCATTACCCGCATCGCGGCGCATGATTATTTCAACGTTGACCCCTATGTGATAGTGCTGAACGTGGTGTGGGCATTACTCAGTTTGCTGACCCTGCTGGCGGCGATTGCCGTGGCGCGGGAAACCAAACAAGTGCGCAAAACCATCCGCGTCGATGTGGACGTACCCGCGATCATCCATTACGCCAGCGGTATCGCGTCCCGCGCCACCACCATCAACCTGTCGATGGGCGGGGTGCAGCTCAAAGCGCCGGATCAGCGTCATAAAACCGATGAAATTGAGGCCGTTGAACTGTTGCTGCAATCCAGCGAAATCTGCCTGCCGGTGCAGTTGGTGGCGGCGGATGACGACATCATTCGCCTGCAATTCGTCGATATTCCGTTAGCCCAGCGCCGGGCGCTGGTGCGGGTGGTGTTGTCGCGCGCGGATGCCTGGATGAATCCGCCCTGGCCGCAGGACCGCCCTTTGCGTTCGTTGTGGGCGGTGGTTCGCACCGTTTGCGCGTTCTTCTGGATGAGTTTGCGGGGCCGCGGCAGGAAGGCGGACCTGAAGAAGGAGGACGTCGCAGCATGATGACGCCACGTTTTATGAAAGCGCTGTTGTCCCTGTGCGTGGGCGGCGTGTTGGCGCTGGGCGGCAACGGGGCGCTGGCCGCCGGCGATGCGGCGGATGCGCCGCTGCCCGCCATGCTCAGCCCCGGCGGCAGCAATCCACAGCCCGCTGCGACCGAACCTGCGCCTGTTACGGACTCCGCTGCGGCCCCGACCACGGCGCTGCCGGCGATGCCGCCGGTAACGTCGCCGCTGATGTCGCCGGCGACGCCGTCTGCGGTCACGCCAGCTGCGGCGCCGACGGCCTCGGATTTTCCTGCGCCGCCGTCGCTGACCACGCCTTCCATGCTGTTGCCGACGCCCGTCGGCGATCAGACGGCGGCGGGTTACCAGCCGCTGGCCAGCAGCGTCTCCGTGGCGCAGATGGGGCAAATTCATGGGATTACGCTGGCGGGCGGTCAGGCGCAGGCCGGGGTGATTTTCACCCTGCCCGGCGATCAGGTGGTGACCAACGCGCGTCTGGATCTGGCGCTACGAGTGTCGCCCGAACTGGCGGCGCTCAATACGTCGATGCAGCTGATGCTGAACGGTCAGCCGCTGGGCACCGTGCCGCTCAACGCCGCCACCGGCGACAGTACCCTGTTTCAGCTGGATATTCCCGCCGCGATGGTGGTGTCCAGCAACAACCTGAGCTTTCGCATCAATGACGCCGATCGCCTGCTGTGCGAACGCGACAGCGCGACCCGCTACAACCTGACGATTTTGCCGACCACCACCCTGAATCTGGAAGGTCAGCAGCTTGATATCGGTACCCGGCTGGAGAATTTCCCGCGTCCGTTTATCGACCCGTTGCAGATGACGCCCGCCACCGTGCCGATGGTATTTCCGGCCGATGTCACCCCCGAGCAGGTCAGTGCGGCATCGCTGGTGGCCTCCTGGCTGGGGATGCGTATGGACGGCTACGGCGTGACTTTCCCGGTAATACGCGATGCGTTGCCCGAGAAGAGCGGCATGGTGTTTGGCCGCCCTGGGGACAAAGTGGGCACGCTGACGCTGCCGGACGTTACCGGCCCCACGCTGCAACTGATTGATAACCCGGTAAACCCGGTTTACAAACTGATGCTGGTCGTGGGCAAGGATGACGAACAGTTGCGACAGGCGGCGTACCGTCTGGTCAGCCAGCCGTTGACTGGCGATGCTTCAACCCTGTCGGTGGCGCAGCAGACCATACCGTTCCGCCGCGCCTATGACGCGCCGCGCTGGATCAACACCGACCGGCCGGTACGGCTGAGCGAACTGTTGCGCAACGATCAAAGCATGACGGTCAGCGGGCTGTGGCATGAGGCGTTGCGCATCAACTTCCGCGCCGCGCCGGATCTGTTCCTGTGGGACGGCGACACCATTCCGGTGAAAGTCGACTACCGCTTCCCGTCGGAAAGCTGGATTGACGAAAGCCGCTCATACCTGAACGTGATGCTCAACGGCACCTTCCTGCGCAACCTGACGGTGAACAAAGTCGGCGTGTTGCAGCAGCTGTGGCGCGAAATGGGCGGCGATACCCGTCAGGAAAACTATACGCTGAAGGTCGAGCCGTACCTGATTTACGGCTACAACCAGTTCCAGCTCTATTTCAACATTCGCGCCAAGGATGATGCGCCCTGCAGCGTGCTGCTCAACAACAACATCAAGAGCCAGATTGCCGACAGCGCGTCGATCGATCTGAGCCGGACGCGCCATTTCACCCTGCTGCCGAATCTCTCCTATTTCGTGGGCGTGGCGTTTCCGTTTACCCGTCAGGCGGATTACGCCCAGACGGTGATGCTGCTGCCGGAAAAACCCACCAACGCCGAAATCGGCCTGTTGTTGGATCTGGCCGGACGCGCCAGCGACGCCACCGGCGTGAGTCTCAACCACAACCGTGTGATGTTCGGCCTGCCGGCCAACGCGGCGGATCGCCAGAAGCTCGAAAACAGCGACGTGCTGGCGGTCACCACGCTGCCGCAGGCCGCGTTCAATCAGAACCTGCTGTCTGGTTCGCCCTACACGGTGAACGACCATACCTTCGGCGTCAGATCGCCGGGCGCCTGGGAGCGCGCGCGAACCCTGTTGACCGGCGATTGGGACCGCGCGCCGCTGGATGCGGACCGCTATTTCTCGTCCAACGAGGCCTGGCGCGGTTTCCTCAGCTACCGGTCGCCGTGGAACCCCGAGCGAGTGGTGGTGGTTGCCACCGGTAGCGGCGACGAACAGTTATTGCGGTTGTATGGCGACCTGAACTCGCCGAACATCAACGCCGCGGTGCGGGGCGATACCGCCATCATCACCGATGAAAACGGCGTGCGCAGTTTCCGGGTCGGGCCGCAGTTCCCCAGCGGCGAAATGCCCTGGTACATGATGATTGTCTGGTACGCCAATCAGCACTCGGTGTTGCTGGCGCTGGCGGCGTTGCTGCTGGCGGCGGTCGTGGGGCTTAGTCTGGCGTCGATCCTCCGGCGGCTGGCGGAGAAAAGGCTGTCGACCCGACGCGATGCGGGTTTAGATAAAAAATAAGCGAGCCACCTATGAAGATGACGACATTAACAGCCCGCATCCGTCAGTCACTGTCTCTCACCGGGGTGGTGGTCGGCGGCGTGCTATCGGCCTCCGCGCTGGCGGCGCAGACTAATCCGGCGCTGCAGGCGCTGTTTGAGCAGGCGGATTACTGGCATCAGCGCTCTCACGACGATCTTGCCCGCGACGCGCTGCAGAAAATTCTGCGGGTGGATGCCAACAACCCGCGCGCGCTTTACCTGATGGCGCTGTATGCCCAGAACAGCGGCGATAGCGCCGAAGCGGCCAAATGGCGCGAACGCCTGAGCACGGCATCGCCGCAGGACCCGCTGTTGCAGGCGCTGGACAACGCTCGCCAGGCCGCGACCATTCCGCAGGCGCAACTGGCGCTGGCGCGTCAGCAGGCGCGCAGCGGCAATATCAGCGCCTCGCTGCAAACCTGGCGCAATCTGTTCAGCGGCACCCAGCCGCCCGCCGGCATCGCGGCGGAATACTATCTGACCATGGCGGGCGACCGCACGCTGCTGCCGCAGGCGATTGATCACCTGCGTGAATTTGCGGCGGCGCATCCGCAGGACACCAATGCCGCCGTGGCGCTCGGCAAGGCGCTGACCTATCAGGAACCGACCCGCCGCGAAGGGGTGCAAATCCTGAGCGGGCTGGCGTCCGGCAGCGCCGATGCCGATCAGGCGATGCGGCAGGCGCTGCTGTGGTTGGGGCCGAAAGCGGACGACGCGCCGTTCTATCAGCTCTACCAGCAGCGGCACCCGCAGGACACGGCGGTGATGGACTATTACCGCAAGAATGTGGGCGGCAGCGAGAAAGACAAAGGGTTTACCGCACTCAACAGCGGCGATCTGTCCAGCGCGCAAACTGCGTTCAGTCAGGTGTTGCAGGCTAACCCGGAAGACGCGGATGCGTTGGCGGGGATGGGGTATGCCGCCCAGCGACGCGGCGATTTTGCCGCTGCGGCATCCTATCTGGATCGAGCGGCCCGGCAAGGTGGCGAAAACAGCACGCAGCGCCAGCAGCAGGCGGAAGACGCTCGTTTCTACGCCCAACTGGCGAATGCCCAGCAGGCGATGAAGAGCGGCAATACGGCGCAGGCGCTGACCCTGAGCGAACCGCTGGCGCAGGCCGGCGGCGACAAAGGGCTGACGGCGAAACTGTTCCGGGCTGACGTGCTGCGCCGCACCAACAACTTCCCGCAGGCGGAACGGTTATATCGCGAGGTTCTGCAAACCGATGTCGATAATCGCAACGCCAAAGAAGGGTTGTATTACGTACTGCGCGAACAAAACCGCGCCGATGAGGCCAATACGCTGTTCGCGGCCTTGCCGGAGAGCGTGCGGCGCAGCATGGCGCCGCGCCCGGTTGCGACCAGCGCGCCGGTGCGCAATGAAGCCAAACAGGCGCTGGCGGCGGGCGATACCGTCCGCGCCATCGGCCTGTTGCAGCAGGGCATGGCGCGTTTCCCGAACGATGGCTGGCTGAAGCTCGATCTGGCGCGAATTTACCAGCAGCAGGGTAATACGGCTGCCGCCACCTCGTTGATGCAGCCGCTGTTCCGCGCTGGCGCCAGTGCGGACGACCTGTACGCCGCGGCGTTGTTCGCCAGTGAAAATAACGCCTGGCAGCAGGCCAGCACGCTGCTGTCGCGCATTCCGCCGCGTAACCAGAATGAAGATACCCGGAGCCTGGCGCAGCGGGTCAATTTCAATCTGCAGATGGCGACCGCCCAGGTTTATCTGTCGCGGGGCGAAAACGCCGCGGCGGCTAACACCCTGCGGGCGTTGTCGGTGGCGCCGCCGGAAAATCCGGCTGACGCGGGCAAACTGGCCCAGTCGCTGGCGGCTGCCGGCGATACCGCCGCGGCGGTGGCGGTGGTGCGCAACAACATGCAACGCGGCGTGCAGGGCAACGCCGGCGATTACGCCGATCAGGTTGGGGTGTTGAATCAGGCCGGACTGAGCGATGAAGCGCGGTCGTGGCTGAGTCGCCCGGAACTGGTGGCGCGCAGCAGCACGACGCAGCTGGATGGATTGCGTACCGGTTTCGTGGTGCGCGAGGCCGATCGCCTGCGCGAAAACCAGCAGTATGCGCAGGCTTACGACAAGCTGGCCCGTGCGCTGCAGCGCGATCCGAAAAATACCGACCTGATGTTCGCTATGGCCCGGCTATACCAGTCCGGCAAAATGAACAAAGAGGCGGCGGACGTTTACGATTACCTGTTGTTGCACGATACCCCGACGCAGGAAGCGCGCGTCGGCGCCATTAATGTGGCGCTGGAACGTCACGACCCTAAAAAGGCGCATGCGCTGTCAACAGGCTTGCAGGGCGAGCAGACGCCGGAACGGCTGCTGCTGCTGGCTCGGATCGCGGATGCCGAAGGCAACCGCGATCAGGCGCTGGCTTACCTGAAAACCGCCCGCTCGAAAGCGGTGGGGCTGGAAGGCGCTGCGCCAGGCAACGCGCCCGCGATCGGCGGACTGGCGATGACGGACAACCCGTTCATCGATCGTTCGACGCCGGCGGCTACCCGTGTCGCCAACAGTTCTTCCACTTATGGCAGCGTGATGCCGTGGCAGCAGCGTAACGGTGTCGCCACTGGCGACACCGCGGTGGTGGTGGCCGGAGCCACCACCACACAACAACAGGCTGCTACGCTGACCCAGATTAACGGCATGATGGACGATCTGGAGCGGGATACCGGCGGCTGGGTACAGTCCGGAGTGCAGATTCGCGGTCGTGATGGCGAGTCGGGCCTCAGTCGGTTGACTGAAGCCAAAGTACCATTGACCTGGTCGAGCGGCTCGTTTGGGGATGCGCGGATCAATTTTAGCGTCACGCCGATGTCGCTCAGTGCGGGCAGCGCCAGCGGTGATGCTTATCGACGCTACGGCGGCGGTGCGGGTGCGCAGGCGGTTCAGAACATGGTGAATACGGTGAATGCCGAAGTAGATGCATTAACTGATAGTATTCGTAATTCGCTTGCGTCAACCAATCCAGAAGCTGTTTCCTACTACAATTCTATTGCCGATGCTAATGGGCATATCTCTTTTGATGCATTAAATCCTTTAACTGCAACTGGGCAAAGGACGTTGGCATTACTGAATGACCCCAAGAATGCGAATATTAAAAATTTCCTGCTTGCATCGTCGAATAAGCCAAATGTCAATACGGCGAGTTCCAGCGCTACCGACTCGCAAAAAGCGTCTGGGGTTGAACTTAATCTGGGGCTTATCGGCAAAAACTATAAGCTCGATCTCGGCAGTACGCCGCTCGGTCAGGACCTGAATACGCTGGTGGGCGGTGTGCAGTGGTCGCCTAAGCTGACCGATTTCCTGACGTTGATCGTGACTGGCGAACGCCGTGCCGTTACCGATAGTCTGCTTTCTTATGTTGGCAGCAAGGAGGCTTTCAGCGGTAAAAGCTGGGGGCAGGTCACCAAAAACGGCGGCAATGTGTTGTTGAGCTATGACAACGGCGATGTCGGTTTCTATGGCGGAGGCGGTGCTTATAGCTACCTCGGCGAGAACGTGAAAAGCAACACTGGCGTGATGGCGAATGCCGGCGCCTATATTCGGCCGTTCCATGATCGCGACCGTGAGTTGAAAACCGGCGTCAACCTAAGCTGGATGAACTTCGCCAGTAACCTGAGCTACTACAGTTACGGCCAGGGGGGCTATTTCAGTCCGCAGAATTACGTGTCGGTATCGTTGCCGGTGGAATGGAGTCAGAAATACGACAACCTGAGCGTCAAGGCGGGCGTGGCTGTGGGTTATCAGTCTTATTCGCTTGATCGCAGCGATTATTTCCCTAACAACCCGGACTGGCAGGCGTTTCTGGATGATGCTGTGACTAACGGCTTCGCCAAAGAATCCCACTACGCAGGCGACAGCAAGAGCGGCATTGGCTATAACGTGCATGTCGGCGCGGATTATCGCGTTACCAAAGACGTGACCGTTGGCGGACAGATGGGCTATGACACCTTTGGCAACTATAACGAAACCACGGCCCAGCTCTATTTCCGCTACGGGCTCGGAGGCAAATAAGCATGAGTGACCTGCAACAGCATGCATTGAACTATTATCGCCAGCAGCAACTGCCGCCCGGCTGGGCGGATCTGCTCGGCGTGATCGTCAACGGGATGATGGATAACGCCGGTGAGCAGGAAGGGCTGGCGTTTTTGCGTCATATGGGCGGGCAACTGGCCGAACGCTACCCGCTGTCAGCGGCGGTGACGGTGGTGGATCTGGAACGGGAGATCAATCGGGTGTTGTCTCTGTTCGATTGGGGATGCGTGGACCTGCGTCCGTATGAAAATCGACTGGAGATTTATCATCTGGCATTGCCCGTCTCCGTGAATACGTCAGGCAGCGTCAGGTGGCGCATGGCGATGGCGGCGGTGTTGCAGGGGCTCTACAGCCGTTGGCTGCGTGAGCAGGGCGGCGTCGAGTCTGTGCCGCTGTCCTGCGAAGAGACCGACAACGAATCGACCCTGCTGTTCCGTTACCAACACTGAGCCGGAGGCGTAATGGTAAAGCCAATGTGGCGTTGTTGGGCGTTGATGCTGATGGTGTTGTTCAGTGTGTCGGCAACGGCGGCAAACGGCTGGGAAATCTATAAAAGCCGTTTCATGACCGCGGATGGGCGCATTCAGGATACCGGCAACAAGAATGTCAGCCATACCGAAGGCCAGGGATTCGCCATGCTGATGGCGGTGCATTATGGTGATCGGAGCGCGTTCGATAGCCTGTGGAACTGGACGCAAAGCCACCTGCAGAACACGACCAGCGGCCTGTTCTACTGGCGTTATGACCCGTCGGCGGCCAATCCGGTGGTGGATAAGAACAACGCCTCGGATGGCGATGTGCTGATCGCCTGGTCGTTGTTAAAAGCGGGAAACAAATGGCAGGACAACCGTTACCTGCAGGCGTCGGACAGTATCCAGAAAGCGATCATCGCCAACAATATCATTCAGTTTGCGGGCCGCACCGTGATGTTGCCCGGCGCCTATGGCTTCAACAAGAACAGCTATGTGATCCTTAACCCGTCATATTTCCTGTTCCCGGCCTGGCGCGACTTTGCGAACCGCAGCCATCTTCAGGTGTGGCGGCAACTGATTGACGACAGCCTGTCGCTGCTCGGAGAAATGCGTTTCGGTCAGGTTGGGTTGCCGACGGACTGGGTGGCGTTGAACGCGGATGGATCGATGGCGCCGGCGACGGCCTGGCCGCCGCGTTTCAGTTACGACGCCATCCGTATTCCGTTGTACCTGTATTGGTATGACGCCAAAACGACGGCGCTGGTGCCGTTCCAACTGTACTGGCGTAATTATTCCCGTCTGACGACGCCGGCCTGGATCGATGTGCTGAGCAATAACACCGCACCTTACAACATGCAGGGCGGCTTATTGGCGGTACGCGACCTGACGATGGGCAACTTCGACGGACTCAGCGATCTGCCCGGCGCATCGGAAGATTACTACTCGTCCAGCCTGCGTCTGCTGGCCACTCTGGCACGCGGTAAATAACCTATCCTGTGGTAAACATGGCGAGGACATCGTCCTCGCTATTTCCCCTATTTTTCCCCATCAGACATAGCATGTTTCACGCTTTGTTAACCTGATTGTTACTCGTGATCCCATTCACAAAAAATTCTTATGAATCAGCGCAGAATAGAGTAATGACGCGGTTTGCCGCGAGGTTTAGACGGCGTTAGTCATGCGTGATGTTACCGATAAATTAATGCAATGTTTTTGGGAAGAATCTGTTGAAGCGATTCAGCTCTTGTTTTTAACCGGATGTTCACAAACTAAAGTTATAAAAGTATTCAGCCTGTTATCAGGGTGTTATTTTCCGGCGCAAGCACAGGCGGCAACTTTATCGTTCTTTGTCCCCCGTGTGTTTTCCCATCAAAGGACGTCACACTATGAAAAAATCAATATTCAAAAGTCTCTACTTTCAGGTGCTTACTGCTATTACCATAGGGATATTGCTGGGTCACTTCTACCCAGGACTGGGGCAGCAAATGCAGCCTCTGGGCGATGGATTCGTGAAATTAATCAAAATGGTGATCGCGCCTGTGATCTTTTGTACCGTCGTCACCGGGATCGCCGGGATGGAGAGTATGAAAGCCGTCGGGCGTACCGGCGCCGTTGCGCTGCTCTATTTTGAAATTGTCAGTACGCTGGCGCTGATCATCGGTCTGGTGGTGGTAAACGTGCTGCAGCCTGGCGTGGGTATGAACGTGGATCCGGCGTCGCTGAACGTGGCCGCGGTGGCGAACTACGCTACTGAAGCCGGTAAGCAAGGCGTGGTGCCGTTCCTGATGGACGTGATTCCTTCCAGCGTGATCGGCGCTTTCGCCAGCGGCAACATCCTGCAGGTGCTGCTGTTTGCGGTGATGTTCGGTTTCGCTCTGCACCGTCTGGGCGACAAGGGCGTGCTGATTTTCGACGTGATCGAAAGTTTCTCCAAAGTGATTTTCGGCATCATCAACATGATCATGCGTCTGGCGCCGCTGGGGGCATTCGGCGCGATGGCCTTCACCATCGGTAAGTATGGCGTGGGCACGCTGGTGCAGCTGGGGCAGTTGATTATCTGCTTCTACATCACCTGTATCCTGTTTGTGGTGCTGGTGCTGGGGTCTATCGCCAGAGCTACCGGTTTCAGCATCTTCAAGTTCATTCGCTACATTCGTGAAGAACTGCTGATCGTACTGGGTACTTCCTCTTCCGAGTCCGCGCTGCCGCGTATGCTGGAGAAGATGGAAAAACTGGGTTGTAAGAAATCGGTGGTGGGTCTGGTGATTCCGACCGGCTACTCCTTCAACCTGGACGGCACCTCGATTTATCTGACTATGGCGGCGGTGTTCATCGCTCAGGCGACCAACAGCCACATGGATATCTGGCATCAGATCACCCTGCTGGTGGTGCTGCTGCTGTCGTCCAAAGGGGCGGCGGGCGTGACCGGCAGCGGCTTTATCGTGCTGGCAGCCACCATTTCCGCCGTAGGGCACCTGCCGCTTGCCGGTCTGGCGCTGATTCTGGGCATCGACCGCTTCATGTCCGAAGCCCGCGCGCTGACTAACCTGGTCGGCAATGGCGTGGCGACCGTAGTGGTGGCCAAATGGTGTAAGCAGCTTGATTCCAAACAGATGAACAACGTGCTGTCCGGCCGCGATGACGGCCCGGCGGCGGAATCCCGTCCGTCCTGATAGTGCATTAACGCGGATTCACTCCTGCCAGTTACCCACAGTTCGCTTCGCGGACTGTGGGTAATTCTTATCCATTCTGTGCTAGATTTAGACGCCTTTAACTTTTTTACTCTTTATTTCACGTCGTTGAGTGACATAGACGAAAGCACGCTGTCTAACGGGATGGTACACTTCGCTTCTCTTTTTTGTGAGGCGAATATACCCGTCATACTTCATGTTGCAGGTGCGTTGGCTGCCCTCACTCACCCGGTTGCCGCGTTACAAGGCTCGTATGCGCCTTGCCCTTGAAGGGCCGACGCGTTGTGTTGTTCAAAGCGCGATCGTTTTGCCCTGCAACTCGACTTATTTTGGGTATAACACGTGAGGCGGCAGGACGATGCCGCCCGAATTCACAAAAACATACTGTATTGGTTAGTGATTAAAGTAGGGGTTCACATGCAAGGCACCAAATTTGGCCTTTTTGTTGGTGGAGTGTTGCTGGCGGCTGCCGTCGGCAACGTGCAGGCTGAAGCACTACAACCCGATCCCGCCTGGCAACAGGGCAAGCTGGATAACGGCTTTAGCTGGCAGCTTCTTGCAACACCCCAGCGTCCCAGCGACCGGATTGAACTACGGTTGATGATTAATACCGGTTCACTGACGGAAAATGCGCAACAGACGGGGTTTTCCCATTTTATTCCGCGCCTGGCGTTGTTGCCGCGCGACACCTTTTCCGCCGGGCAGCTACCGTCGTTGTGGCAGCAGTCTGAGAGCGAAACCCGACCATTGCCCCCGGCTACCACATCGTATGACTTTACCTCTTACAATCTGAGTCTGCCGAATAACCGGCCTGACCTGTTGAAAGATGCATTGAGCTGGCTGGCGGACACCGCGGGCCAGTTGCAGATTAATGATAAACGCATCGCGTCGGCGATGAAGATGATTGATCCGGTGGCGACCGCGCCTACCAATCCGCAAGACCCGAGCTGGCGTTACCGTCTGAAAGGGTCGTCGCTGTTGTCGTATGCGCCGGGGCAACCGCTCAAGGCGTCGGTGAATGCCGAACAGCTGAACAAATACTACAAAACCTGGTACACCCCGGACGCCATGACGCTGTATGTGGTGGGCAATGTCGACAGCCGCGTCATCGCCGAGCAGATCGACAGAGTGTTCTCGCCGTTGCAGGGCAAGCGGGTGACGCCTTCTCCGTTGCCGACGCTGTCCGCGATGCCGTCGACGCCGATCAGCCTGATGGACAGCAGCGCGAAGCAGGATATCCTGTCGTTGGTATGGGACATGCCGTGGCAGCCTATCCGCGATTCTCAGGCGCTGGCCCGCTACTGGCATAGCGATTTGGCGCGCGAAGCGCTGTTCTGGCATATGCAGCAGGTGCTGACCAAAAGCCCGCTGAAAGACACCAACGTGCGTTTTGACTGCAATGTGGTGTATGCCCGCGCCCAGTGCGCCATCCATCTGGACAATGTCACCAGCGAATCGGCGCAGGCCGGCGTGACTTTCCTGAGCAAAGAGCTACTGGCGCTGCGGGATAAAGGACTGTCTCAGGCGGAGTTTGACACGCTGATGGCGCGTAAAGCGGAAGAGCTGAGCAAGCTGTTCGCCACGTATGCCCGCGCCAGTACCGATATTCTGATGGACCAGCGTCTGCGTTCGCAGAAAAACGGGGTGGTGGACATTGCGCCGGAGCAGTATCAGAAGCTGCGCCAGAACTACCTGTCGTCGGTCACGCTGGAGATGCTGAATCAGGAACTGCATCAGCAGTTGTCTCAGGAAGCGACGTTGGTGATGCTACAGCCGCAGGGCGAGCCGGAAGCCAACATGAAGGCGTTGCGGGAAACCTACATGAGCATCATGCAGCCGGATAGTGGCGCCGCTGCCGTCGCGCCGGATGCCGCCAAAGCGTCGCAAGACGAAACCTCGGCGGTGCGTTAAGCCAGCTTGCCGTGTGCCTGCGGGCACGGCGCGTTGAGACTGATACGTTGGTCGCACCGACAAACACGACAACGCCGGTTCAGCATGAGACTGAACCGGCGTTTTTTATTGAGTCAGCCGTGTGACCCTGCTCAGGCAGGCATTGCTTCCAGCGGAATAATCGCGCCGCGATACTGGATGACGGTGCTGGCGGTGAGATGACCGCGTTTGGCGGCATCCTGCGCGCTGCCGCCGTTCAGGCGCACGGACAGGTAGCCGGCGCTGAACGAGTCGCCCGCCGCCGTGGTGTCGACGACTTTCTCTTTGGGCAACTTAATCGCCGGAACTTCCAGCAGCGATTCGCCCTGGATAGAAACCAGACAGGAGTCTGCGCCGCGTTTGATCACCACTTCCGTCACTCCGGCGCTATGGGTGCGTTTCAGCACCTCGTCCACCGGCAGTTCGCCCCACAGCATATCTTCGTCGTCCAGCGTCAGGAACGCGATATCCGTGCAGGCCAGCATATCGCTGTACGATTGACGGGTTTCTTCTTTGCTCTGCCACAGGCGCGGGCGATAGTTGTTGTCGAAAATCACCTTGCCGCCGTTGGCGCGGCAGGCGCGCAGCACCGTCAGCAGGCGCGCACGGCTGGCTTGATTCAGGATCGCCAGGCTGATGCCGCTCAGGTAGATGTAATCGAACTGCGCCAGTTGCTGACTGATGGTGTCGGCATCCGGGCTTTCCAGCCAGTAACGGGCCGCGGCATCGTTACGCCAGTAGTAAAAGGTGCGCTCGCCGGTGGCGTCGGTTTCGATGAAATACAGCCCCGGCAGTTTGTTGTCCAGACGTTGGATCAGGTCGGTTTTGACCCCTTCCTTTTGCCAGGCAGCCATCATTTCGCTACTGAAGGAATCGGTACCCAGCGCGGTGACGTAATGTACGCCAAGCGCGTCCGGTTTTACCTGACGGGAGATGTAGACGGCAGTGTTGAGGGTATCGCCACCAAAACCGCGGTTGAGATCCGCGCCTTTCTGTGACAGTTCAATCATGCACTCGCCAATAATCGCAATGTTCTTCGTCGTCATGACAGCTGACCTGTAAAAAGAGAAGGTGAACCAAACGGAAACTAGCGCCAGTCTCAACATTACGCAGCATGGAGTCAATAGCGATGAAACGATGTTTTATTTTTTCATGATGTGGATCGGGAAAACCGTTTGTAATCCCGATCCTTAGCGGACTGTTGCCTATTGATACGTTGTGTGTCCGGTTATGAAGCCTGCTGGCGGCGCTCGGTGACGCTCTGTCCGCCAATGCCCCAGTTGTCGGTTTCCACCTCATCAATGATGACCACGGTCGTGGCCGGATTTTTTCCCAGCGTATCTACCAGCAGCTGGGTTACGCCGGCAATCAGCTGCTTTTTTTGTTCGGCGGTGGCGCCGTCTTTGGTGATGCGAATGTTGACGAAAGGCATGGTCGCTCCTGTTGATAGGCTATGGGGGTCAGGCGCCGGGCAGCGGCGCCCGCGTGTTGGTATCGGTTTTCGGGTCCGCCGTGGCGATCCAGGCAGCGCAGAATAGCGTCAGGCGGGCAAAGAAATAGAAAAACGTCATCAAGCCGATGACGGAACCAAACGCGGCGCCGGAAGGCGATGTCGCCAGTTGAGGCAGTGCCACGGTCATGGCGAACTTCAGCATTTCAAAGCCGATGGCCGCCATCAGCGTGCCGCGCAACAACGGTCCGCGCCGGGGGTTATGGCGCGGCAGCACCCACAGTATCCACAAAAACAGCAGATAGTTGGCGAAGATGGAGATAGACAGCGCAATCAGCGTCATCACCGGGCGCAGCCAATCAATGCCGTCCAGACCCAGGGCCCGGACGATCGTCGCCTGCGCGCTGCCGGCCACCGAGGTGAGAAACAGCGTGATCACCAGCGCCAGCAGCAGCCCGATCAGCGACAGAAAATCCCACAGGTAGCGCAGATAGATTTTCTCTTCCTCGTGCGGCTGGCGCTCCCACACATCGCGCGACTGGGCGTGAATCGCCTCCCGCAGGTTGCCTATCCAGTTTACGCCGGAATAGAGCGCGATCAGCAAACCGGTCAGCCCGACGGTGGTGCGCTGTCGTACCGCGGTATTAACGGTGTTCTTCAGGGTGCGGGCGAGACTCGGGTCGCTGATGCTGTTGACGATACGGTTGATGAGACCGGTCAGCAGGTCGGGGTTGGAAGCCAGCACAAACCCTGCCGTGGCGAACGATACCATCAGAATCGGAATCAGCGACAGAAACGAAAAGTAGGTGATGGCGGCGCCGAACTGGTTGCCCATCCGGTCGTTAAAGCGGTCTCCCGCGCGGATAAAATGGGCGACAACGGGCACCGACCTGATGCGGTGCAGCCAGCCTGCTAGGTACCCGAACCGCTGACGGGAAGCGCCGGATGGCGTGTCCTGTTCGGTCGAGGGGCGTGGCTGGTTGAGCTTCACAGGCATGCAATCTCTCCTGACGACGTATCCCATTGAGTATAACGCAGGCGCGGTTCTGTCATATAAGCGTAAAAGAGGCCATATAAGCGTAAAAGCGCAGAGGTCAAAGTCGTATGACGACGCACGCTAATTGGTGCTGAAAGACGCAAGTGTCTTGTTTATACTCAGAATCTCACAATGTCTGCCGCGTTCGCCTGTCGACGCGACCCGTAAGCGAGCCGATTTCTCCATGCCAGCTTCCACACCGCCTGTGTCTACGCCGCCCAAGCCCTCTCCCGGCGGCTTGCGTCTAAACTTGCGCATCATGTCCGTAGTGATGTTTAACTTTGCCAGCTATCTGAATATCGGGTTGCCGCTGGCGGTGTTGCCGGGCTATGTGCATGAACAGCTTGGGTTCAGCGCCTTCTGGGCCGGGCTGGTGATCAGTCTGCAGTATTTTTCTACTCTGCTCAGTCGCCCGCGAGCCGGTCGTCATGCGGATGAGAAAGGGCCGAAGCAGGTGGTGGTGTTCGGGCTGTCCGGCGTGTTGCTGAGCGGCGTATTTTATGCGCTGGCGGCCTGGAATGACGGCTCGCCGGTGCTGGCGCTGGCGCTGTTGTGCGTCGGCCGTCTGGTGCTGGGCATTGGGCAGAGCTTCGCCGGCACCGGCGCAACCTTGTGGGGCGTCGGCGTAGTCGGGTCGCTGCATATCGGCCGGGTGATTTCGTGGAACGGCGTGGCGACCTATGGCGCGATGGCGATTGGCGCGCCGCTGGGGGTGTGGATTTATCATCTGGGCGGGTTGTGGCTGCTGTCGATCGTGATCGTGCTGGTGGCCGGCGCGGCGATTCTGCTGGCGTTGCCCCGTCCGGCGGTGACGGTGACGCCGGGCAAGAAGCTGCCGTTCCGCGAGGTGCTCGGCAAGGTCTGGCTGTACGGCGTGATTCTGTCGCTGGCGTCCGCCGGGTTCGGCGTGATCTCGACTTTTATCACCCTGTTTTACGCCAGCCGTCAGTGGGACGGCGCCGCGCTGACCCTGAGCCTGTTCAGCTGCGCCTTTGTCGGCACCCGGCTGTTGTTCCCGAATGTCATTAATCGTTTTGGCGGCCTGCGGGTCGCGCTGGCCTGCTTTCTCGTAGAGGGCGCCGGTCTGGTGCTGGTATGGCTGGCATCGCACCCGTTGATGGCGGAAGCGGGCGCGTTTTTTGCCGGCGCCGGATTTTCGCTGGTGTTCCCGGCGTTGGGCGTGGTGGCGGTCAAGGCGGTGTCGGCGCAGAATCAGGGCAGCGCGTTGGCGACGTACACTATCTTTCTTGATTTGTCGCTGGGGGTGGTTGGACCGGCGGCCGGCGTCATGATGGCTTATACCGATATCGATGCCATTTATCTGGCGGCGGCGGGGCTGGCGCTGGCTGGGCTGCTGCTGACGGTACGGTTGTATCAGCGCGGGTTGCGCGACGCGAAAGCGGTGTGAACAGAATCCCGCCGACAACCGTTGTCGGCGCGGCGGGGATGACGCTGTGTGGGGATCAGTTCAGCTTCAGCGAGCTGATTACCTTAGCGGCGTCGGCCTGCGCCTGCTGCAGATTATCCGCCGGCAGCGTGATTTGCAGCGTCAGCAGACGATTGTCCGCTTTGGCCAGCACGATGGACGAAAACGCTTTCTGCCCGTTGCTGGTCAGGACGCTGTCCAGTTGCTGAATCTGATGGCCGTTGATCTCGGCGGTTTTGTTACCCAGTACCTGAAGGTTGGCATCGCGCCCGCGTTGCTGCTCTTCAAGACGTTGACCCAGAGCCGGCAGATCCAGCGGCGTGTCATCACCCACAATCACGATGATGGCTTTCTGGCCGCTCTGATCCGCATAGACGTGCATGTTGTTGTTCTGATTGCCCAGTTTGCCGCTCTGATCGCTCAGGCCGTCCGGCAGGGTAAAGGTCAGTTTGCCGGAGAGCAGGGACACGTTCTGCGCTGTGGTTTTCTCCGCTGCGGGGCTGGCGGCCGGCGCGTTGGTTTTCTTATCGCTGTTGCCGTCGCAGGCGGCCAGCGTGGCGGCCAGCAGACCAATACCGATATATTTCGCTAAATTTGGCATGGGTATCCTTTCTTTATCACGAACAAAAACAGAAGTGGCGCTATGGCACCTGATTCGGGGCGTAAAAACAAGCGTTTTGTTATCACGGTCCCTGTCTTGCACCCGAATCAGGTGGGGGAGGGCAATTTTTCCGGTTATTCCGAAACCCTGTTTATGAGCGAAAACAGCGTATCAGGCGGTTTGATCCTGGTACGGCGCGTTGTTCCCCGGCTGGCTCAGACGGCGCAGCAGCATGTTAAGCAGTACGCCGTACATCGGCAGGAAGAAAACCAGGTTGATGGCGATCTTGAAGAAATAATCCACCGTAGCGATTTCCATCCAGTGCGTGGCCATGAACGGATCGGTGCTGCGATAGAAGGCGACGAAGAAGAACGCCACCGTATCGCTGAGGTTGCCCAGCACCGCGGAAGCGGCCGGCGCCGCCCACCAGGCTTTGAGCCGGCGCAGACGGTTGAAGACATGCACGTCGAGAATCTGGCCCAGCACATAGGCCATCAGGCTGGCGGCGGCGATACGCGCCACCATTGGGTTCACCTGGCTCAGCGCGCCAAACCCCTGCCATTCGCCCTTGTAGAATAGGGAAGAAACCAGATACGAAGCGATCAGCGCCGGCACCATCACCGTCAGAATAATGCGGCGTGCCAGCGGGGCGCCGAAGATCCGCACGGTCAGATCGGAAGCCAGGAAGATGAATGGGAAAGTAAATGCGCCCCAGGTGGTATGAAAGCCGAAAAGCGTAATTGGCAGCTGAACCAGATAGTTGCTGGAGATAATCACCAGGATGTGAAAGAGGGATAGCCAGCACAGCGCTGTCAGCCGCTGTTGTGCGGAAAACTGAAACATAATGTGACCTTTTTTTGGTTATTGGGGTGAGGGAACCCAGACAAATTGCCTCGTTATACCCGTCATACTTCACGTTGCGGCATGACTCGGCCCACATACATGGCCTTACCCCCGAAGGGCCAACGCAACTCGAGTTATTTAGGGTATCTGCGCCTTTTTAACGCTAACGTGTCGGCATCATACCGCGTTGTTGCGGCTTTGCAATCGTTAGGCGATGTCTCAATTATGCGTGTAATTAGCGCAGGCTCAACTGACCGCGATCAAGGCGGAGGGCGCCTAAAAGGGAGAGACATTCACTGCCGTCACGCGTTATTCGCCGCTTATTGCGGCCTGCTAAACCGCGCGGCTTGCCCCCCTTTGCGGGAAGCGTAAACTAAACCGCAATTTGTTCGACAATCGTTAATGAGACGCTGAATGACCGATATGTTCGCCAATCCGGACCGCACTCTGGATGCTCAGGGGCTACGCTGTCCGGAACCGGTAATGATGGTGCGCAAGACGGTGCGCCAGATGGAGGCGGGGCAAACCCTGCTGATTATCGCCGACGATCCGGCAACCACCCGCGATATCCCCGGCTTTTGCCGTTATATGGAACATGAGCTGCTGGCGCAGATGACCGAGCAATTGCCTTATCGTTACCTGCTGCGCAAAGGCGCGTGAGCACCGGCTTACGGCCCTCCGGCCAATCCGGAAGGCCGCTGTCGCTAGACGTAAAGCGAGCGTACTATCAGGAAGTGGCCGCCAAAGTAGCAGATGGCGACCAGCGCCTGATGGGCGCGGAAGTTCACGCGGAAGTGGTTCACCAGCCAGATGGCGTGGCCGGCAAATAACAGCAGCGTACCCACCAGCAGCGAGAAGTTGGATTCGTTGCCCAGCGCGAAGTAGTGTTCCCCCGCCACCCACGCCATGAAGGCGGTCACCAGCACCAGCGCGGTGACCGTCAGGCGCTCGGCTTCCAGCCGCGACCACAGTAACGCCAGCAACAACGCCGACAGAATAATCAGCGCCAGCGGCAGCGGCCAGAAAAACCCCAGCGATGGCCGGGAGGCGAAAAAGCTGATGGTGTAGAGCAGGTGCGACGCCAGATAGGCCGACAGCGCGAACCGCAGTTTATCGCCGGAGAGCTGCATCAGCGCGTCGCCGACCAGTGTCGCGGCCAGCCCCAGCACCACCAGATAACCGGGGATGCCGAGCATCGGCGTTTGCCAGACCATCAGCATCATCAACAGCAGGGTGACGGGTTTAAACAGCCAGCGCTGCCAGGCCGGACCACGGTAACTGGCATCGACATACAGCCAGCCGGAAAAAAATACGGCAATAAAAGACCAGAGCATACAGTGTCCTTAAACGTGGTGAATCGGGTGGAACTCCGCCATGCGGCGAAAGTCGGCGCACCGTCTTTTCTTGCTGACGTACCCGGCTATGTTCGTCATCCCAGCGGGCGCAGCCAGCCTAAGTATAGTAGGCGGATCCTGGCGCGAATCCGTTCCGGCGGCGTGTCTCCGCCCGCGCGGGGCTGCGGGTCGCCGGGCTTCATGCTATGTTAGCGGCCAGTTTTGTGACGGAATAATGATACCCGGCGGTCTGTCGGAGGAGACGAACCTTTAATGAGCAATGAACCCGTACTTTACCGCATTCAGTTCATGAATAACGGCAAGAACTATCAGCTGTATGTGCGCGAGCTGGTGCAGAGCAATCTGTTCGGATTTATTGAAATCGCCGATTTTGTTTTCGACAACCCGTCCGCCGTGCTGGTTGACCCGACCACGGAAAAACTGAAAACGGAGTTTGCCGGCGTCGATCGCAGCTATATTCCGCTGCAGGCGGTGATTCGTATTGACGCCGTGACCGGCCGCGAACGCGATAGCGCGCGTATTTCGGAACTGGGCGACAACGTTACCCATTTCCCTTCTCTGCCGGGTAAGAAACCCTGACCTGTCTGGCGGCGCTTTCCCGGATTGCGCCGCCGCTTTCCCGGATTGCAAGTCTGCCGGTCAACGCCGTTTGCGCGGCGGCGTCGGCTGTTTGCGCTGCCAGTCCAGCAATTCAAATACCCCGAACAGGAAGATGCGCAATTGCAGCAGCCCGCTGAGCGGCGGCGCGTCTTTGGGCTGGCTCGCTTTGAGCAGCAGGAACTGCACGCCGTGCATCAGCAGCATGAATCCCATCGCCAGGATCATGAAAATATTCAGCGGGCGGGGAAAAGGGTGAATCAGGTTCATAACCAAAAATCCCCATACGCCCAACATCAGTAGCCGGCCAAGGTTAATCCAGATGCTCATCGTTGCCTCCTGGGGTCGCGTCGGATGCGTGACGGATATAAAGACGGTAGGAAACCTGCCCCGCGGTTTTTTCCCGATGCAGCGTCCAGGTGGACGGGATGGCTAGCGTGCGGTTTTCCGCTTCAGTTTCAATATAGATCCAGGCTTCCTCTGCCAGCCAGTCGCCGGCTTCCAGCAACCGCAGCGTATCGTCCAACAAACCGCGGCGAAACGGCGGGTCGAGGAACACCACGTCGTAAGGCTGCGGAGCCGGTTTAGCCAGCCATTGCAGCGTATCGGCATTCGCCACTTCAGCGTTGTCGGCGCGCAGCAGCGACAGGTTCTGCGTCAGTTGACGCGCCACATTGCGTTCGGCTTCCAGCAGCGTGGCGTGAGCGGCATAACGCGACAGCGCTTCCAGCCCCAGCGCGCCGCTGCCGGCGAAACAGTCCAAACAGCGTGATTGCTGAATCACCGGCGCCAGCCAGTTGAACAAGGTTTCGCGTACGCGGTCGGTGGTGGGGCGCAAACCGGGGCTGTCCGGCACGGGGAGTTTTCTGCCGCGCCACTGACCGCCAATGATGCGGATTTGACCGGGTGCGGATGTCGCTTGATGTTTTGCCATAGCCTGTATTTTGCTGAAATGAGGTACCGGCGGCGGCCCGCCGGATTTGATGAGGCGTTATTCTAACGGCGCCAGCCGGTGTAGCAAATGTAAAGATGCAGTTAATGGGAGACGGCGCGGAAAAATCCCTCAAATCAGTGGACATAGCCTGGGTTTGACACACCTGGTTACGGAGATTGTCGCTCTCCCCGGTGGTCCGGCGCGTGTTGCTGGCGGCGGGAAAGTGTTAAACTCGTTGTTTTATTGACTTCTATTGGTTATTGATTAGCCGCACTGGGTGGCAGGAGCGCAATTACACGATGGCGAAAGAGAAAAAGCGCGGATTTTTTTCCTGGCTGGGGTTAGGACGTCAGGACGAGGATAAAACCGAACAACCGCAACCGTCACCGGAAGCGCCGCAGGCGGATGACGCAACGCCAGCCGCTCCGGAACCGGCGCAGCACACGAGCGATGAAGCGCCGGAGCAGCCGGCGCTGAATAGTACGTTGGCTGAAACCGCGCTGGCTGAAACCAGGGAAACGCCGCCGCCAGAATCGCAACCGATTGAGGCTGAGGCGGAGGTACCGCCGACGCCGGTCGAACCGCCGGAAACGGTAGCAGAGGCGGCCGCGCCCGTCGCTGAACCGCAGACAGACGCGGAAGCGGAAGACGATGTCGAGTCCGAGCCCGAAACGGTGATTGCTCCGGCTGCGCCGGTGGTGTCGCAGGAGCAGGAACGCCCGACCAAAGAGGGTTTTTTCGCTCGCCTGAAACGCAGTCTGGTGAAAACCCGCCAGAATCTGGGGTCCGGATTTGTCGGGCTGTTTCGCGGCAAGAAAATTGACGACGATCTGTTTGACGAGCTGGAAGAGCAACTGCTGATTGCCGACGTCGGGGTGGAAACCACCCGTAAAATTATCGATCGGCTGACCGAGCACGCCAGCCGCAAGCAACTGAAAGACGCCGAAGCGTTGATTGCGTTGCTGAAAACGGAAATGAGCGACATTTTGGCGAAAGTGGATGCGCCGCTGGATATCGACAGCAAGACGCCGTTCGTCATTTTGATGGTGGGTGTCAACGGCGTGGGTAAAACCACCACCATCGGCAAACTGGCGCGGCAATATCAGGCGCAGGGCAAGTCGGTGATGCTGGCCGCGGGCGATACCTTCCGTGCGGCGGCGGTGGAGCAGCTGCAGGTGTGGGGCCAGCGCAATAATGTGCCGGTGGTGGCGCAGCATACCGGCGCGGACTCCGCCTCGGTGATCTTCGATGCGCTGCAGGCCGCCAAAGCGCGCGGCGTCGACTTGCTGATCGCCGATACCGCCGGGCGTTTGCAGAACAAATCGCACCTGATGGAAGAGTTGAAGAAGATCGTGCGCGTTATGAAGAAACTGGACGAAAACGCGCCGCACGAAGTGATGCTGACGCTGGACGCCAGCACCGGTCAGAACGCCGTCAGTCAGGCCAAACTGTTCAACGAGGCGGTCGGACTGAGCGGCATCACGCTGACCAAACTGGACGGCACCGCCAAGGGCGGGGTGATCTTCTCCATCGCCGACCAGTTTGGCATTCCCATCCGTTACATCGGGGTGGGGGAAAGTATCGATGACTTAAGGCCGTTCAAGGCGGATGATTTTATTGAAGCCCTGTTTGCCCGTGAGGATTAAAACGGATGATTCGGTTTGAGCAGGTCAGTAAGGCGTATCTCGGCGGCCGTCAGGCGTTGCAAGGGGTGGACTTTCATATCCGCCCGGCCGAGATGGTATTTCTGACCGGTCACTCTGGCGCGGGGAAAAGTACCCTGCTGAAACTGATTTGCGGGATTGAGCGCCCAAGCGCGGGCCACATCCTGTTCGGCGGTCACGATATCAGCCGCCTGAGGAAAAGCGAGGTGCCGTTTCTGCGTCGGCAGATCGGCATGATCTTTCAGGATCACCATTTGCTGATGGATCGCACGGTGTATGAAAACGTCGCCATGCCGCTCGTTATCGCCGGCGCCAGCGCCGAAGATATCCGCCGTCGGGTGTCGGCGGCGCTGGATAAAGTCGGGCTGCTCGACAAGGCGCGCAGCTATCCGATTCAGCTCTCCGGCGGTGAACAGCAGCGCGTGGGTATCGCCCGCGCGGTGGTGAACAAACCGGCCGTGCTGCTGGCGGACGAACCGACCGGCAACCTGGATGATGCGCTGTCCGAAGGCATTCTGCGCTTGTTTGAAGAGTTTAACCGCGTGGGCGTCACGGTGTTGATGGCTACGCACGATACCGGGCTTATCGCCCGCCGCCATTACCGGGTGCTGACATTGTCGCAGGGGCGCATGCTGGGAGGTCACGATGGCGAATAATACCCGCGCGCAGCGAGCCGGAAGCAAAACCCGCTCTCTGCAAGGCGGCTGGCAGGAACAGTGGCGTTATGCCTGGGCCAATACGCTGCGCGATATGCTGCGCCAACCGCTGGAGACATTGTTGACCATCATGGTGATCGCCATTTCGCTAACGCTGCCCAGCATCTGCTATCTGGTGTGGAAAAACGTCAGTCAGGCGGCGTCGCAGTGGTATCCCACGCCACAGCTGACGGTGTATCTGGACAAATCGCTGGACGACAACGCCGCCGAAGCGGTGATTGGCAAGATCAAGGCGGAAGAAGGCGTAGACAAGGTTAATTACCTGTCCCGCAACGAGGCGATGGGCGAGTTCCGCAACTGGTCCGGCTTTGGCGGCGCGCTGGATATGCTGGAGGAGAATCCGCTGCCAGCGGTGGCGGTCGTCTCGCCCAAACTGAGTTTTCAGGATAACCAGACGCTCAACACCCTGCGCGATCGCATCGCCGCCGTTCAGGGCGTGGCCGAGGTCCGCATGGACGACAGCTGGTTCTCCCGTCTGGTGGCGTTGACCGGACTGGTGGGCCAGATAGCGGCTACCATCGGGATTCTGATGGTGGCGGCGGTATTTCTGGTGATCGGCAACAGCGTGCGGCTGAGCATTTTCAGCCGCCGCGAAACCATCAATGTGATGAAGCTGATCGGCGCCACCGACGGTTTCATCCTGCGGCCGTTCCTGCATGGCGGCGCGCTGCTGGGGTTCTGCGGTGCTATCTTGTCGCTGATTCTGTCGCAGGCGCTGGTGTGGAAACTGTCGAGCGCGGTGACGCAGGTGGCGGCGGTATTCGGCACCACCTTCACGGTGCGCGGGCTGGGCTGGGATGAGACGTTATTGTTGATTCTGATCGCGGTGATGATTGGCTGGCTGGCCGCCTGGCTGGCAACGGTACAACATTTACGCCGTTTTACACCGGAATAATCTGTATTGACGCCCGGCGCGGGCGTTTTCTGGTATACTCTTCCCTCGTGATAGCGGCGAGCGGCGAGCAGCGAGGGAAGCGTATTGCCAGCGTCTTCGATGCGCACCTTCCTTCATCACTCGCCAGCCTGCACCCCACGACGTCCATCTTGACAGGTAAAATAAGAGGGGCAAAAGTGGAACTTGTGCAGTCAATCACACTCTAACCAAAGTTAATCCAGAACTAGCGTTAATCCGGTTTTTGGGCACAGTAATTCTGTTTTTAGGCACAGAAAGTGCAGCAAAGATCGGTATGCTGTTCGATGATGCGCAACGATTTGAATGATCTATGAGAGGGGTGGAATGACCAAAGATATGCAAACTTTCGCCTTAGTTCCCCAGGGCAGTCTGGAAGGGTACATCCGTGCCGCCAATGCCTATCCGATGCTGACGGCGGAGGAAGAGCGGGCGCTGGCTGAACGGCTGCATTATCACGGGGATCTGGACGCCGCCAAGCAGCTGATTCTTTCACACCTGCGTTTCGTTATTCATGTTGCCCGTAACTATTCAGGGTACGGCCTGCCGCAGGCGGATCTGATTCAGGAAGGCAACATCGGCTTGATGAAAGCGGTGCGCCGCTTCAACCCAGATGTGGGCGTACGCCTGGTGTCGTTCGCCGTGCACTGGATCAAGGCCGAAATTCACGAATACGTGCTACGTAACTGGCGTATCGTCAAGGTGGCGACCACCAAGGCGCAGCGCAAGCTGTTCTTCAACCTGCGTAAGACCAAGCAGCGTCTGGGCTGGTTTAATCAGGACGAAGTGGAACTGGTGGCGCGTGAACTGGGTGTGACCAGCAAGGATGTCCGCGAAATGGAATCCCGCATGGCCGCGCAGGACATGACGTTTGATCCGTCGCCGGAAGATGATGCACAGCCGGGCCAGCCGATGGCGCCGATGCTGTACCTGCAGGACAAATCTTCCGACTTTGCCGATGGCATTGAAGAGGACAACTGGGAAACCCATGCGGCGGACAAGTTGACCTATGCGCTGGAAGGGTTGGACGAACGCAGCCAGCATATTATCCGCGCCCGCTGGCTGGATGACGACAATAAGTCCACGTTGCAGGAACTGGCTGATCATTACGGCGTGTCCGCTGAGCGTGTACGTCAGCTGGAAAAGAATGCCATGAAGAAATTGCGGGCGGCCATTGAAGCGTAACGCAGGCCGCAGCTAACGCATTATTCACCGTAAACGACCGGGACAGCCGCAAGCCGCCCGGTCGTTTTGCTTTATCACCCGAAGGGTTTTTATCGCAGTCTGTCCTACGGGCGCCACTGCTTTTCCTGCTATTTATTTCTCTTCCTGATTAACGACATATTCCCAGCCGCCGGACACCGGATAGAAGCCGCAGGACTGCATGAATGTGTCCATCACCGCTTCGCTGACCAGCGCATGGTCGGCGGCGTCGAGCCACCATTCCTTAACGTCAGGGCAGGCGCGCAGCACTTCTTCCACCAGATACTTACCGACGCCATGCCGCCGGGTGGAGGTTCTGACCTGCAGGTCGGTCAGTTCCGCGCTGTCGCTGTTATTGTCGATTTCGACGATGACGCCCGCCAGCAGATGGCCGTTAAAACGGGCGGCAAACAGACGATGCTCATGGTTCAGGTCGCGCTCCAGCGCGTCGAAATTCTGGTGTGGCCAGATATGGGCCAAATCATGCCTGTCCTGCTCGCTGATTTTTGTGAGGCGTTCAACCGAGAGTCTCATACGCGGGTGCTCCTGTTAATTCTTAAGAATATTGTAGCGAACCTGTAGAAAAAGGGTTGTGTAACTTTTTCTGTACGGTTATCAGGGAAAAAGGTTTCTCTGCCATTAATTTTTCGAGTAATCAATTATCTCTCAGTGGTAAAACCAGCATAACTGACTATTTTAGAAACAAAATACGGATTTTAAGAGCGGTATTTTATGCTGTTTACACCGTGTTTTACTGAGAATCCCAGTTGATTTACAGCATAAAACTCCTGTTTAATATCATGAATAATAAAGTCTTATTACAAACTATTGCTTATAATAGAGCCTAACTCGTTATTACTTATGAAAAAGTGCGAGTAATAGCGGTTGATGACAATAATTATAGCAATATCCAAAAATGACAGATGGGGTAAAACGGATGAAATTAAGCAAAGGTAACGCGCTGCTGATGGGATGCCTGGCAGCGGCGATGAGCCATGCGGTGAACGCTGCGGATATCAAGGTCGCGATCGTCGGAGCCATGTCCGGTCCGGTAGCGCAGTACGGCGATATGGAGTTTACCGGTGCCCGTCAGGCGATTGCCGATATCAATGCCAAAGGCGGAGTCAACGGCAACAAACTGGTGGGTGTGGAATATGATGACGCCTGCGACCCGAAACAGGCGGTTGCCGTCGCCAACAAGGTGATCAACGACGGTATCCACTACGTGATCGGTCATCTGTGCTCGTCGTCCACGCAGCCGGCATCCGACATTTACGAGGATGAAGGCGTAATCATGATTACGCCGGCGGCCACTGCGCCTGACCTGACTACCCGTGGCTACAAGCTGGTTCTGCGCACTACCGGTCTGGATTCCGACCAGGGCCCGACTGCGGCGAAATACATTCTGGAACACGTGAAACCGCAGCGTATCGCCGTGGTGCACGACAAACAGCAGTACGGCGAAGGTCTGGCTCGCGCCGTGCAGGACAGCCTGAAAAAATCCAACGCCAACGTGGTGCTGTTCGAAGGGGTGACCGCCGGGGATAAAGACTTCTCCACGCTGGTGGCGCGCCTGAAGAAAGAGAACGTCGATTTCGTTTATTTCGGCGGCTACTACCCGGAAATGGGGCAGATTCTGCGTCAGGCGCGCGCTGCCGGCCTGACCACCAAGTTCATGGGACCGGAAGGCGTGGGTAACTCGTCGCTGTCCAACATTGCAGGCGCGGCGTCCGAAGGCATGCTGGTGACGCTGCCGAAGCGTTATGACCAGGTGCCGGCCAACCAGCCGATCGTCGACGCGCTGAAAGCCAGGAAACTGGACCCGACCGGCCCGTTCGTGTGGACCACTTATGCCGCGCTGCAGTCGCTGACCACCGCGATGCAACGTACCAGCAGCACCGAGCCGGCCAAGCTGGCGGCCGACCTGAAAGCCAAGTCCGTGGACACGGTGATGGGCCCGCTGAGCTGGGATGAAAAAGGCGACCTGAAAGGGTTTGAATTTGGCGTATTCGAGTGGCACGCAGACGGTACTTCCTCTCCCGTGAAGTAATTGACCGAATCCGTAATACTCCCAATACCGATGCCCCCTCAGCCGTCAGGCTGCGGGGGCAATGTCTAAGGTTAAGGTATGTCCGAGCAGTTCCTCTATTTCCTTCAGCAGATGTTCAACGGCGTGACGTTGGGCAGCACCTATGCGCTGATCGCCATTGGCTACACCATGGTTTACGGCATTATCGGCATGATTAACTTCGCCCACGGCGAGGTCTACATGATCGGTAGTTATGTTTCTTTTATCGTGATTGCCGCCCTGATGATGATGGGCATTGACGCCGGCTGGTTGCTGATCGGCGTCGCGTTCATCGCGGCGGTGGTGATCTCCAGCGCCTACGGCTGGAGCATCGAGCGTGTGGCCTATAAGCCGGTGCGCAATTCCAAACGGCTGATCGCGCTGATTTCCGCCATCGGCATGTCGATTTTCCTGCAGAACTACGTCAGCCTGACGCAAGGGTCGCGCGATGTGGCGCTGCCGAGCCTGATCCACGGCCAGTGGGTGCTGGGCGAAAGCAACGGTTTCGCCGCTACGCTTTCCTCCATGCAGCTCACCATCTGGATTGTCACTTTCCTGGCGATGCTGGCGCTGACGCTGTTTATCCGCTACTCCCGCATGGGGCGCGCCTGCCGCGCCTGCGCGGAAGACCTGAAAATGGCGAGCCTGCTGGGCATCAGCACCGACCGCGTGATTTCTTTGACCTTCGTCATCGGCGCCGTGATGGCGGCGGTGGCCGGGGTGTTGCTGGGCCAATTCTATGGCGTGATTAACCCCTATATCGGCTTCATGGCCGGGATGAAAGCGTTTACCGCCGCCGTGCTGGGTGGTATCGGCAGTATTCCGGGAGCGATGATCGGCGGTCTGGTGCTGGGTATCGCCGAAGCGCTGACCTCCGCTTACCTCAGCACCGAATACAAGGACGTGGTGTCCTTTGCGCTGCTGATCGTGGTGCTGCTGGTCATGCCGACCGGGATTCTTGGCCGTCCGGAGGTGGAGAAGGTATGAAACTGCACACGCTGGTTAATGCCGTTGTATCGGCGCTGGTGCTGCTGGTACTGGCCACGTTCGTGATGGGAATGCAACTGAGTCTGGATGGGACTCAACTGGTGGTGCACGGCGCGGAAAAAGTGCGTTGGTACTGGATCGGCGCCGCCTGCGCGCTGGTGTTCCTGTTTCAACTGCTGCGGCCTGCGCTGGCTCAGGGGGCGAAGAAAGTGTCCGGCCCCGGTTTTGTGCTGCCGAGCTTTGACGGCAGTACGCCGCGGCAGAAACTGCTGGCGCTGGTGCTGATCATCGCCGCGGTTGCCTGGCCGTTTGTGGTATCGCGCGGCACGGTGGATATCGCCACGCTGACCATGATTTACATCATTCTGGGCCTCGGCCTGAACGTGGTGGTGGGGTTGTCCGGTCTGCTGGTGCTGGGATACGGTGGTTTCTACGCTATCGGCGCCTACACCTACGCGCTGCTGAGTCACTACTACGGTCTCGGCTTCTGGCAGTGCCTGCCGCTGGCGGGGCTGACGGCGGCGCTGTCCGGTTTCCTGCTGGGGTTCCCGGTGCTGCGGCTGCGCGGCGACTATCTGGCGATCGTCACCCTCGGGTTTGGCGAGATTGTACGTATCCTGCTGCTCAACAATACCGGTTTCACCGGCGGGCCGAACGGCATCAGTCAGATTCCGAAGCCGACCTTCTTCGGTCTGGAGTTCAGCCGTTCGCCGCGCGAAGGCGGTTGGGACACTTTCCATCACTTCTTTGGCCTGACCTACGACCCCAGCGATCGCATCATCTTCCTGTACATGGTGGCGCTGCTGCTGGTATTGCTGACGCTGTTTGTCATCAACCGTCTGCTGCGTATGCCGCTGGGCCGCGCCTGGGAAGCGCTGCGTGAAGATGAAATCGCCTGCCGTTCGCTGGGCCTGAGCCCGACCAAAATCAAGCTGACCGCGTTTACCATCAGCGCGGCGTTCGCCGGTTTCGCCGGGACGCTGTTCGCCGCCCGTCAGGGGTTCGTCAGCCCGGAATCCTTCACCTTCGTCGAGTCGGCCTTCGTGCTGGCGATCGTGGTGCTGGGCGGAATGGGGTCGCAGTTTGCGGTGATTCTGGCCGCCATTCTGCTGGTGGTGTCTCGTGAGCTGATGCGTGACCTGAACGAATACAGCATGCTGCTGCTGGGCGCCCTGATGGTGCTGATGATGATTTGGCGCCCGCAAGGGCTGTTGCCGATGAAACGCCCGCAGATGAAGTTGCAGATTGAGAAGAAGGAAGAGCAGGCATGAGTACGCAGCCATTATTGTCGGTCCGGGGCCTGATGATGCGCTTCGGCGGCCTGCTGGCGGTCAACAACGTCGAGCTGGATTTGCATCAGGGCGAGGTCGTGTCGCTGATCGGCCCCAACGGCGCCGGTAAAACCACGGTGTTTAACTGCCTGACCGGTTTCTACCGCCCCACCGGCGGCACCATTTTGTTGCGTGACCAGCATCTGGAAGGCTTGCCGGGCCAGCAGATTGCCCGCATGGGCGTGGTGCGCACCTTCCAGCACGTGCGTCTGTTCCGTGAAATGACGGTGATTGAAAACCTGCTGGTGGCGCAGCATCAGCACCTCAAGAGCGGCGTGTTCGCCGGTCTGCTGAAGACACCGGCGTTTCGCCGCGCCGAAGCCGACGCCCAGCAGCGCGCGGCCGTTTGGCTGGAGCGGGTGGGTTTGCTCGATCTGGCGAACCGTCAGGCGGGGAACCTGGCTTACGGTCAGCAGCGTCGGCTGGAGATCGCCCGCTGTATGGTGACCCGTCCGGAATTGCTGATGCTGGATGAACCGGCCGCCGGCCTGAACCCGAAAGAGACGGAAGAACTCAACGAGTTGATTATCGACCTGCGCGGCAACCACCAGGTTTCTGTGTTGCTGATCGAGCACGACATGAAGCTGGTGATGGGCATTTCCGACCGGATTTACGTGGTGAATCAGGGTACGCCGCTGGCGAATGGCACCCCGGCTGAAATTCGTAACAACCCGGATGTTATCCGTGCGTATCTGGGTGAAGGATAAAACGTATGTTGTCATTGAATCAGGTTTCTGCGCACTACGGCAAAATTCAGGCGCTGCATCAGGTGAGCCTGCATATCAATCAGGGCGAGATCGTGACGCTGATTGGCGCCAACGGCGCGGGCAAAACCACCCTGCTGGGAACGCTGTGCGGTGAGCCGCGCGCCTCGGAAGGGTCGATCGTTTTCGACGGCAAGGACATTACCGACTGGCAGACGGCGCGCATCATGCGCGAAGCTATCGCCATTGTGCCGGAAGGCCGCCGGGTATTTTCCCGCATGACGGTGGAAGAGAATCTGGCGATGGGCGGGTTCTTCGCCAGCCGCGAACAGTATCAGCAGCGCATTGCGCGCGTGTACGACCTGTTCCCGCGGCTGTATGAACGTCGCGTCCAGCGCGCCGGCACCATGTCCGGCGGCGAGCAGCAGATGCTGGCTATCGGCCGCGCGCTGATGAGCCAGCCGCGTTTGCTGCTGCTGGACGAACCGTCGCTGGGGTTGGCGCCGATCATCATTTTGCAGATTTTCGACACCATCCAGCAGTTGCGCGAAGAAGGCATGACCATCTTTTTGGTGGAGCAGAACGCCAATCAGGCGCTGCGTCTGGCGGATCGCGGTTATGTGCTGGAAAACGGCCGCGTGGTGCTGGAAGACACCGGCGATGCTTTGTTAGCTAACGAAGCCGTGCGTTCTGCCTACCTTGGCGGTTAAACTGCTTATGTACGACACCTTTATCGGGCCGGCTTCCTCCGGCCCGTTGTTCTATCATAATTTTTCAAAAAATAAGTGAGACTCAACATGTCAACGGATGGGTTACTGGCGCAGCGCATGGCGCGCCTGAAAAGCTCCGCGATTCGTGAATTGCTCAAACACAGCAAAATGGACGGCGTGATTTCGTTGGCGGGCGGCATTCCTTCTGATGCGTTGTTTGATTTCCAGGGACTGAATGAAGCGACCCAACTGGCGATTACCGAGCAGCCGAAATCGGCGTTCCAGTATGGCCTGACCGAAGGCAGCCCGCTGCTGCGCGAGCGTATCGCCGAACTGTGCGCGCTGCGTGGCGTCCGCACGCAGGCGCAGGACATCGTGGTGACGGCGGGCTCTCAGCAGGCGCTGGATCTGGTGATGCGCGCCACCACCAACCCGCAGGATATCTTTGTGGTGGAGCGCCCGACTTATCTGGCGGCGCTGCAAACGCTGGAACTGGCGGAAGCGCAGGTGATGTCGGTGTCGTCCGACGAAAACGGCATGGTGGTGGACGAACTGGCCGCCCTGCTGGAAACGACGCGCATCAAGGGCGTCTACCTGGTGCCGAATTTCGGCAACCCCAGCGGCGTCACCCTGAGCGACGCGCGTCGTCGTCAACTGGTGACGCTGGCCGCCCGTCACGATTTCCTGATCGTGGAAGATGACCCGTACGGCGAACTGCGTTTCACCGAAGAACGCCACGCCACCATTTATCAGCTGGCGCAGGAAGCCGGACACGCCGATCGCGTGGTCTATACCTCGTCGTTCTCCAAGATTCTGGCGCCGGGGCTGCGTCTGGGCTGGGCGATTCTGCCCGACTGGTTGCTGCACAAAGTGGCGATCATCAAACAGGCCGCCGATCTGCACGCCAGCTCGCTGTCTCAGACTATCGTGGAATACTATCTGGGAACCGGGCGTCTGCCGGCGCAGATTGATAAGATCCGTCAGGCTTACCGCCAGAAAGGCGAACTGCTGTCCGAACTGATGGCCAGTGAGCTGGGCGATGTGATCAGCTTCAACCAGCCGAAAGGCGGCATGTTCCTGTGGGCGCGTTTCTGTCAGCCGTTTGATACCACCGCCTGGCTGCAGAAAACGCTGGCGCAGGGGGTGGTGTTCGTGCCCGGCGAGTTCTTCTTCGCCGATCGGCCGGACCAGTCCACGCTGCGTCTGTCATTCGCCACCGCGACCGAAGAGCAGATGCACGAGGCGGTCGCCCGCCTGCGTCGCGCGCTGTGATTGATCGTTGTAACCGATGACGATGATGACCGCTGCCATCCGGCAGCGGTTGTTCAGACGGCGCAAGATACTGGACGGGGCGCATGGCTACCGTCGGCAGGCTGCGGCGTCGCGATGCGGTTAACCAGCCGGCCAATCCCGCCGATCTCCACTTCCACCACGTCGCCTTCCCGCATAAACAGCGGCGGCGTGCGCTTTTTCCCAACTCCGCCGGGCGAGCCGGTAATAATCACATCACCGGGCGACAGCGGCGTGAAACGTGAAATGTATTCGATCAGTTCGGCGACGGAGCGCACCATATTGCCGGTGTTGTCATGCTGTACCCGGTTACCGTTCAGATAGGTGCTGATGCTGAGCCGCTGCGGGTCGCCAATCTCGTCGGCGGTGACCAGCCAGGGGCCGAAACCGCCGGTACGGCGCCAGTTTTTGCCGGAGGTAAACCAGCTGTACTGCATATCTCGCACCGAACCATCCATAAAGCAGCTGTAACCCGCCACGACATCCAGCGCCTTGTCGCGGCTGACGTTGTCGGCGTGTTTGCCGATGATCACCGCGAGTTCGCCTTCATAGTCAAACTCGTTGGTGGAGGCCGGCTTGAGCAACGGCTGCTGATGGCCGCACAGGGTATCGGCAAAACGGATGAACAGCGTCGGCGCGTCGGTCGTCTGTTCAAATTCGATACGCTTTTCCATGTAGTTCATGCCGACGCACAGAATTTTCGACGGCCGTTCGATGACCGGCAGAAACGTCACCTCATCGAGATGAAAATCTGCGGTGGCGCCGTGTTGCGGCAGGGTCGTCAGCGCATTGGCCCGCAGCAGCGCAGCCAGATCGGTAACGCGGCCGGACAGACGGCGGCCCAAATCGATCAGGCCCCCTTCGTTCACCAGACCGACGCTTTTCGCGCCGGTTTGCGGATTGATAAAACTCGCCAGTTTCATAGGTATGTTCCGTTGCTGAACACCGGGGCGACGCGCCGGGCCGGTAGCTCGTCGCGTGTCGCCCAACCGGTGTGGGACGTTATTTGATAAAGCGAATCTGCTCGTTGATGTCGGCGATCACCGGCACCTTGCGCTCGTTGTAGGTCAGCTTGTTTTTCTCGAACAGGTTATTGCCGTGCGTGTCGATGGAGATGATCAGCGGACCGAATTCTTTTACCCGGTTGACCCACAGGGTTTCCGGCATCCCCAAATCGCGCCATTGCGCGTCTTCGATTTTCTCCACGCAGGTGGCGGCCAGCACCGCGCAACCGCCGGGGAACACCGCGTGTACCGCCTTGAATTGCTGGCAGCCCGCCTCGGTGTTCGGCCCCATGCCCCCTTTGCCGACAATCAGTTTCACGCCGGTCTGCTCAATAAATTCTTTTTCGAATTTTTCCATGCGCATACTGGTGGTTGGGCCGATGGAGATCATGTCGAAGGTGCCGTCGTCCTTTTCCACCACGATTGGGCCGGCGTGCAGAATAGCGCCGCCGCGCAGGTCAACCGGCAGTTCGCGCCCCAGCTCAATCAACCGGCGATGCGCCACATCGCGGCAGGTCACCAGCGTGCCGGTCAGGTAAACCACATCGCCGATATTCAGCTCAGCCAGGTCTTCGTCTTTGATGGGAGTGGTCAGAATCTTTTTCATAATACGGCACCTTCGTGAGACAGGATTTCATAGGACAGATCGGCGGAGAAACGGATGGCGCCGCGGCGATGCGCCCAGCAGCCGGTGGATACCGCGACCCCGATGGTGGAAGGGTGACGGGCGGATGATTCGATGTTGACGCCCATCACCGACGATGCGCCGCCCAGCCCCTGCGGCCCCAGTCCAACCTGATTCAGCCCGTCTTCGAGCAGTTTTTCCATTTTGGCGGCGTCGGCGTTGGGGTGTGAGGAATCGACCGGGCGCAGAATGGCTTTCTTGGACAAGCGGGCGGCGGTTTCCACCGAAGTGGATACGCCTACGCCCACCAGCAGCGGCGGGCAGGCATTCACGCCGTAGGAGGTGATCACATCAAAGACGAACTGGTTGACGCCTTCGTAGCCCTGCCCTGGCATCAGCACCTTGGCCGCGCCGGGCAGCGAGCAGCCGCCGCCGGCCATATAGACTTCAATGGTGCAGTGATCGTCGTCAGGGATGATTTCCCAGTCCAGCCAGGGCACGCGCGAACCGGTATTGGTGCCGGTATTCTTTTCAATGAAGGTTTCCACCGCATTGTGGCGCAGCGGCGCTTTTTTGGTGGCTTCCAGCGTGGCCTGCTGTAACACGTGTTCCAGATCGCCGATAAACGGGAAGCGGGCGCCGACGGTGATAAAATATTGAATGACGCCGGTGTCCTGACAACAAGGGCGGTCCAGCTCATCCGCCCGTTTCTGGTTTTCGAACATAGAGTCGTAGACCACTTTGGCCAGCGGGCTATCTTCCCTGGCTCGTAATTCTTCCAGCTTTTTAATGACGTCGGTGGGCAGCCGTTTGCCGACATAGCCGGTAAAACGGGTCATGACATCAATTAATTCCGATATGGATTCAGTATTCACAATAACCTCCGGGTGTAAGAGCCTAATGGGGCAGGCATCTAAAAATGCGTTAATGGCGCGATTCATCAGGCCATCGACGTTTTCATGACCTTACGTTTACGGCTGACTTCAATGAGCAGCGTTAACAGGGCGGACAATAAAAGCAGCGCCGCAATGGCATAGAGCGCGAGGGAAAAATCGCCGGTTTTTTCTTTTAACCAGCCGATTATCGCCGGGCCGAAGAAACCGCCCAGATTGCCGATGGAGTTGATGGCGGCCAGTCCCGCCGCGGCGGCCGGGCCGGATAAAAACAGTGACGGAATGCTCCACAATGGCGGTTTGCAGGAATAAATACCGATGCTGGCCAGCACCAGCGCCAGCATGGCGAAACCGAGGGAATGAACGGCGCCGGCCAGCACAAAGCCGAGGCTGGCGAGAATACAGGCGCTGACCACATGCCAGGTGCGCTCACGGGTGGCGTCCGAATGTCTGGCCCAGAAAATCATCGCACCCACGGCAATTGCCGCCGGAATGGCGTTGATAAAGCCAATCTGCAGCGTGCTCAAACCGAAGGATTTAATAAACTGCGGCGACCAGATATTTAACGAATACAAACCGGCGGAGGTGCCGAAATACACCAGCGCCAGCGTTAATACGCGAATATCCGTCAATCCTTTCAGCGCGCTGGTTTTGGTTTCACTGCTTCTGGCGGCCTTTTCTTCTTTCAGCGTTTTCACCAGCCATTGCGTTTCCTCCTCATTCAGCCAGGTATTTTTTTCCGGCTTGTCATTCAGATAAAAGAAGGTGAACCCGCCCAGCAGGATGGCGGCGACGGCGTCGAGCAGAAACATGAATTGCCAGCCGGTCATCCCCATCACGCCATGAAAACTCAGAATGGCGCCGGCCAGCGGCGAGCCCAACATGGATGAAATGGGCGCCGCCGCCATAAAAAACGCGATCACCTGAGCGCGGCGTTTGACCGGAAACCAGGTGCTGAGATAAAGAATAATGCCGGAAAAGAACCCCGCTTCCGCCACGCCGAGGAAAAAACGCAGAATATAAAAACCGGTAACGGTTTTTACCGATATCATGCAGGCGGCCACAATTCCCCAGCTAATCATAATGCGCGCCAGCCAGATACGCGGGCCGACTTTCTGCAAAATAATATTGGAGGGAACATCCGTGAAGAAATAGCCGATAAAAAACATGCCGGCGCCGATGCCAAATACCGTCGAGGAAAAACCCAAATCCTGATTCATGGTTAATGCGGCGAAACCGATATTGATACGATCAAAAAAAGCGATGAAATACGCGAACATGACAAAAGGCACTATTCGCCAGGTTATTTTTTTGAGTGCCGCACCTTCAAGGTCTTTTTTCATGATGCATTCCAGATTGATAAAAATAGGGTAATAAAAATGACGCCAGACAAGGCGACAAGGGTCATGGAAATAAGCGAGGTGACTATGCACTGGCGTGGAATGCCGATCATCCATCAGCGTTTATATAAATAATTCGTATAATTCGGCGTGGTGCGTGAGTGAGGGGGTAATAGAATGACGTCGATCAATGTTTCACGTATTTTATGCCTGATGATGACCGTATTTTTACGGTTGATTAAAAATAACATAACAGAATGCGCGTGAATCAATTTTCCATTCTGTGATAAAGATCAGCTATGACGCAAAGAACTATTCCCCAGCGGTTGTACAGAAAAAAAACAGCGTTATGATTTATTCAAATATTTCACATAATCGCCTGAGGAAGAGAATGGAGCTTAACCAGCTGCGCTGTTTTATTGCCGTTGCTGAAACCCTGCATTTCGGCCATGCGGCTCAGCGGCTGGATATGCTGCCTTCCGCGCTGGGACGGCATATTCGTTTACTGGAGGAATGCCTGGGCACCCGGCTGTTTATTCGCTCGACGCGTAACGTGGCGCTGACGCCGGACGGGCAAACCCTGCTGGGAGAAAGCCGCAAACTGCTGGCTGACGCCGATGCGCTGGCGACCCGCTTTCGCTGTCAGGGAAGGGTGAACGCCAGCATTCTGCGCATGGGGGCGATCGATAGCGCCGCCATCGGCCTGATTCCGCATCTGCTGCACTTTTTTCGTCAGGCGTATCCCGAGGTAAATGTACAGATTCACGAAGATAAAACCTCCCGCCTGTTGCCCAGGCTGAAATCCGGTCGTCTGGACCTGATTTTTATCCGCCCTCCGGAGCGTCGGGCGCCCTGGTTAACGACGCGCTTTCTGCTGTATGAAAACGTGGTGCTGGCGATTGCGGAACACCATGAACTGGCGGGGCATCAGGACGTCGGGATTCAGGATCTTGCCGCCCTGCCGTTGATTGTGCCTGACCGGCGCGCGCGGCCGCACAGCCATGATTTGACCATGAACCTGTTTAGCGACGCGGGGCTGAAGCCGAACGTGGTGCAAAAAGCGGATGAAAAACAGACCATTATCAATATGGTTGCGGCGGAGGTCGGCGGCGCGATCATGCCGCGCTGGGTATCCCGCATGTCGGTGCCGAATGTTCGGTTTATCCCCATTCGGCGTCAGGATGCCTCGTCATGCAAAGGATTGCCGCTGGCCGCCGCCTGGATGAGCACCGGTAGCGATCCCGTGCGCGACAGCATGATTGCGATTCTGGAGCGCGAGCTGCCGTCGATTGCCCAGCAGTTCTGATGACGACGCCTTTTGGTTAGCGCACGGCAACCCGTAGTGTCGGTTGCCGTGCGACAGGCAGCGTTTTCAGTGTATGACCAACTGCTGACCGGCGACCGGCACCAATGAGTGCTCGTCCAGGGTGTCCAGCCGCTTGCGGGAAATCACGTCGTCCACCACAAACACGCTGATAACCTCCACCAGATGCGCCGCCTGATGATTCAGGTTGTCGGTAGCGCAGGCGGATTCTTCAACCAGCGCCGCATTTTGGTGAGTGACCTGATCCAGTTGGGCGATGGCGGTGTTAATCTGCGCGATGCCTTGCTGCTGCTCGTTGGTAGTGATGCCTATCTCGTTGATCAGTTGCGCCACCTGACGGGATTGTTCCATCAACTCGCTTATGGTGCTGCCCGCCAGATTGACCCGGTCGGAGCCGGTTTCAATTTTCTTCACGCTTTCGCCGATCAGCGATTTGATTTCGCGTGCGGCGGAGGCGGAGCTTTGCGCCAGCGAACGCACCTCGTGGGCGACGACCGCAAAGCCTTTGCCTTCTTCGCCCGCCCGGGCGGCCTCCACTCCGGCGTTCAGCGCCAGAATGTTAGTCTGGAAGGCGATATTGTCGATCAGGCTGATGATTTCGACGATCTGATGTGAGCTCTGGGTGATGTCCGCCATGGTGGCGACCACGTCTCCCACAACCTGATTGCCTTTTGAGGCAGTCAGACTGGCGGCGTTGGCCAATTCGGTCGCCAGCCTGATGGTTTCGACGTTATGGCTGACCGCGTTACTGATTTGCTCCATAGACGCCGCGGTTTGCTGCAGGCTGGCGGCCTGCTCTTCGGTGCGCTGGCTGAGGTCATTGGTGCCGGCGGCGATTTCATTGGCGCCCGAGGCGATCGCATGGCTGCTCTGGCTGACCTGCTCGACGATGTTGATCAACCCGCCGCGCATCTGGTCGATGGCGGCCAGCACGCTGCCGCTGTCTTTATCCCGTACTGGGATATTCGTGATCAGGTTGCCCTGCGCGATCTGTTGGGCGATGCTGGCGGCGTCCGCCGGTTCGCCGCCCAGCTTGCTTCTCACCTGATGGGTAATAAACCAGGCCACCAGACTGCCGATCGCCATTGCGATGATAGCCAGCGTCAGCATGGCTTGCCCGGCGTTATCCGCCAGCTGTTCCGAACTGTGCGCCAGGTCGGTGGTGGCGTTTTTCTGATAATTGATAATGTCATCAATGGCGTTGAAGACTTTATTTTGCGCCGGCTGGAATTCATTCAGAATAACCGCTTTTGCCTCTTCATCCCGGTTTTCCAGCGCCAGCGCTTCAGCCTTTTTCAAAGCCTGAATATTTTCAGGCCGTACGTTTTCCAGATGTTTCAATAATACTTTCGCATCCGGGGAAACGGTCATACTGCTGAATGTATTGATAATCTCCGTGCTTTTATCGATGGTTTCCCTGATGCGTTTGCTTTCCGCTTCCATTTGCGCCGTGTCGGTCATCATGACCATATTTCGAATGGCGTTGGCGACAATATTAATATTGTCTTTATAGGTATGGATAAGAACCAGTTTAACCAATCGGTTTTGCGCCAGCGTTTCGATATTTCCGCTTAACTGGTGCAATTGAAAACGACCGAAACTGGCGACCAGAAAGCCAATGATAATGACGGCGGCAAAGCTGATACTGAGCAGCGTGCCCAACTTCATCTTTTTGAATAAGTTCATAATATTCTTGCCTGTGTGTAAACGCCCGCGTGCACGATGGCGATGCCAGAACGAAAGGGGTATCACGCCGCCGTCGCTATTACGGTTAAGGCCTGACACGCCCGTTATTTATTGGGTTGTGACCCTTTTTTCCGGTGTTGTTGTTGCAGGTTGGTCGCCCCGGCATCCAACGGCAATATCCGCCCGCGGTTTGGAAGCTGGCCCCGCGAGTGCTGAATGTTTGCGTTCAATGACGAGGCGCAGACGCTGTACCATGCACGCCCGTTAAAGGATACCGCCACGCTACTGCTTTGGTCTGGTGCTGGACCCTCGCCTAAATCGGGCGAGAGCAAAAGAATGGATGCCGGCTTAGGCATACGTCACGCATCATTGCAGGCGCGGCCTGGATTCAGGCTTGTCGAACAGCGTCGCACTCGATCCGAACGACAGCGACAAGCGATGATTATTTGAACTACTCATTTGACTATGAGCGGCGTTTTGCCGTTTGTCTAATCGCCTCCCTGTGTATTTTTTTGTCAACAAGGCCGGGAAACGCTCCGGTAAAGTGACGCCAGCCCGGCGGGCGCGCCCAACCGCGTGCGTGGCGCCGTCCGACGGTTCACGCATATTTATGTTTTAACAGACCGTGGGCCTAAAGACGGCGGGCGCGGTGCCGTTATGTTTCAATATGTGTCAGAAAGATTCGGCCTGATGGTGCGTGACTACACCCTCCATGCTGAGTCTTTGCTGATGACTCATGACAGGCACTGCACAGGATTCCCGATGACTTCTCCCATCTCTTTCAACCGTTCTGCCGCGGGTACATCGGCGCAGAATGCCAAAACTGATACTGACGCCGGTAGTACGACTCGTGCCGGCGCGCAAGCGGATGCTTCCCAGGAGCAACCGTCGGTTACCTCCGTGCTGGTGCAATTCAGCGACGAGGTTCGTAAACGGATTGATACCGCAATGCGGACCAATATGAGCAAAATGAACGATTTTGATCAGGATCTGGCGCGCGGACGCATCGAACAAATCAAACGGCGCATCCAGATGCTGAAGATGATGATGCTGTCGCTGGTCGGTCAGTCGGTTCCTCCCGGCGTGCTGCGCGAAATCCGCCAACTGGCCGCAGAGCTGGGCCAGGCGGCTAAAACCCTGAATGAAGGCGGGGGGAGCAGCGCGGCTAATACCGGAGCGGCGGGCGTGGCGGGCGGCGAAAATCAGTCCGGCGCTGTTGCTAACGGCAGTGGCGATACTTCCGCTTCCGCGCTTTCCGGGGCGATGGCGGTGTCCGCCGCGGGCGAGAGCGCGTCTGCCGAATCCGAGGGGGTGGGGGACGGTAGTGACCACGCAGCCGGGGCGTCAGCGGCGGCCAAAAGCGATGGGGACGCATCCGCGCAGGAGGCGGAGCAATTGCAGAGCGTGGCGGCCGCAATCACCGAACGGGGCGCCGGGTCGCAGCAGCGCAGGGCGGATGCGAAGTCGGTGCAGGATGCCGTCCGCGAGCTGAAATCGCTGCTGGCGATGGTGAAACATGCCAGCAGAAACGACGACAAAGAAGCCCAGAAACAGATTCAGGCCATAAATCAATATATTGCCGACACGGAGAAGACGGTTCAGTCGATGAGCATGACGGGAGGCGGAGTCAGCGTCGATCTGTCTGTCGGTCCCGCGGGTAATGTCTCGATTGATGTGCAGGTCTGACGGTCAGGCGCGCAGCGTGGCTACGCGCAATAATTCGGGGAGTCGGCGTTTTTCCTCCTCCCCGACGGCTTGCCCGATATGCCGCTTGCGCGGTGGGTTAGCGTGACGCCAGCGCCAGACGCCAGGCGGCGCTGTCATCGTGTGACCGCTGCGGCTGAACGGTGTGACTGGCGAGGACGAACACATTCATCAGTTGTACCAGATGACCGGCCTGAGCGTTCAGGCTGTCGGCGGCGCTGGCGGACTGTTCCACCAGTGCGGCGTTCTGCTGGGTGACCTGATCGAGCTGGCTGACCGCCTGATGGATCTGGCCGATGCCGGATTCCTGTTCTGAGGTGGTTACGCCGATTTCCTGAATCAATTCCGCGACATGATGGGCTTGAGAGACAATCTCTTCCATGGTGACGCCGGCGTGGCCGACGCGCTGCGAGCCGCTTTCCACTTTTTCCATGCTCTCGGTGATCAGTTCTTTGATTTCCCGGGCGGCGGAAGCGGAGCGCTGCGCCAGCGAACGCACCTCGCCGGCCACCACCGCGAAGCCGCGGCCTTGTTCACCCGCGCGGGCGGCTTCCACCGCGGCATTCAGCGCCAGGATGTTGGTCTGGAAAGCAATGCCGTCGATGACGCTGATAATGTCGCCGATTTTGCGTGAGCTGGTGGTGATTTCTTCCATAGTGCGAATGACGTCGCTCACCACTTCGCTGCCTTTGGCGGCCGTCTGGCTGGCGGTGGTGGCGAGCTGGGCGGCTTCGCGCACCGTGTCGCCGTTCTGGCGAATAGTCTGGCTGATTTGCTCCATCGAGGCGGCGGTTTGTTGCAGGCTGGCGGCCTGCTCTTCGGTGCGCTGGCTGAGATCGGCGTTGCCCATAGCAATCTGCTGCGAGCCGGTGGCGATGGATTCGCTGCTCTGGCGCACCTGACTGACGATATGGCTGAGGCTGTCGCGCATCGCGCGCATGGCGGCCAGCAGGCTGTGGTGGTCGCTGGTTTTCAGCATGACATCGACGGACAGATCGCCCTGCGCCACCTGTTGGGCGATATGCGAGGCATAAGTCGGTTCGCCGCCCAGCTGTCCTTTCACCCGGCGGGTGATCAGCCAGGCTACCACGGCGCCCAGCAGGGCGCTGATGGCGGTCACGATCAACAGCAGGGTGCCGGAGTAGCTGGCATCCGCCATGAAACGTTGCGACATGGCGATGGTGTCGTTCTTGTGTTCGGTGATCATGGTGTCCATCGCGTTGAACAGCACGGTCTGCGTGGTCAACAGGTCGCCCAGAATCAGCGTGCGGGCTTGTTCCTGCTGGCCGGACATGCTCAGTTCAATCACTTTCCGTACCGCATTGGAATAAGGCGGGCGCGCCTGATTAATTTGCGCCAGCAATTCGCGTGACTTTTTCAGCTTCAGTTTTTCATCCAACTGCCTGAGCAAGTCGTTGTTACGGTCGATGAGCTGCTCAAGATCGTGTTTTTCCTGAGCGAGGTGGGAGGCGTCGGTCTGTATGGCGCTTTCCCGAATAATGCGGGCGGCCGCATTCAGGTTGTCCTTAATTTCCTGCATGGCAATCAGGTTATTCAGGCGAATATTGGACAGGTAATCCAGATTATTGCCCACATGAATCAGCTGGCTGCGTCCGAAAATCGCGACGATAAAGCCTATCAGGATGACCAGTATAAAACCGGATCCGAGCATAGCGCCGAGTTTCATATTTTTTAGTATCTGCATCATGTGCCTTATTCTATTTTAGTGTTGCCGTCATGAATGGATTCGCATTCCTGGTGTGAAGCGAACTGTGCGTATTGGTCGTGATGGGCGCTGGCGACGAAAACGTTGCCGAAGCAATCCATAGCGGAAATAATCCGTAGCGAATTGATCTCAACCTGTTAGCGGTAGGTAACGAAATGATTTTTTAGTTAATTAACTTTTTAACAAAATGTATACGACAGCTGGTTGGTACGGTGAGCGGGGAAATAGGCGGGCAGGATAACGACAGGCCAGTGGTTGCCTGATAAAAATATCATCCACTAAAACATTTAACGTCGTTAAACATTATGGCTGATGAATGCGTCTGCATTGGCGGAAGGTAAAAAGAATATCGGCCGGCAGGGCGGCAATATTTCGGAATAAATATACCCGCCATACTTCATGTTGCAGATCCGTTGTTGCTCGCTCCAGCCACTTACCTGAGTAAGCGGCCGGGGATTTGCGGCGACGTAAATAATTCAGGATATATGCCGCCTGTATGGGGAAGTGGAATTCGTTTTCCGCTTCCCCACGGTATGAATCAGATCGGTAGGTTAGCGTGATGTCAGCGCCAGACGTAAATCGGCACGGGGAGGATACGCGGCGTGTTCGTCTTGCCGGTGATTTCCCGCGACCACAAATACATTCATCAACTGCACCAGATGGCGGGCCTGATCGTTCAGACTGTCGGCGGCGCTGGCGGACTGCTCCACCAGCGCGGCATTCTGCTGGGTGACCTGATCGAGCTGGTTGACCGCCAGATTAATCTGGCTGATGCCGGATTCCTGCTCGGTGGTCGTGACGCCGATTTCCTTGATCAAATCGGCGACGTGGCGCGCCTGCGTCACGATATCGTCCATGGTGGTACCGGCGTGACCGACCAGTTGCGAACCGCTTTCCACTTTTTCCATGCTCTCGGTAATCAGCTCTTTGATTTCCCGGGCGGCGGAGGCGGAGCGCTGCGCCAGCGAGCGTACCTCGCCGGCCACCACCGCAAAGCCGCGGCCCTGCTCGCCGGCGCGGGCGGCTTCCACCGCGGCGTTAAGCGCCAGGATATTGGTCTGGAAGGCAATGCCGTCAATGACGCTGATAATGTCGCCGATTTTGCGCGAGCTGGCGGTAATGTCGTCCATAGTGCGGATAACGTTACCC
>JAAIGF010150402.1_pt1 | contig 43728 bp, 37 predicted proteins | sample 6487441 | NCBI WGS metagenome assembly JAAIGF01 (sample SAMN13974129, study PRJNA590717) | phyllosphere metagenome | biome: pepper field; feature: multiple bacterial spot infested pepper fields; material: pepper leaves; isolation source: leaves from pepper fields | host: Capsicum annuum ...
CAACCGTGCCGCCGGCACCGTGACCGTGGTCGACGCCAACGGCCGCATCGTCGCCAACCTGGCGGGCGGCACGCTGCCGAACCACGTCATGGCCGACGGTCGCGGCAACGTCTACACGATCAACAAGTCGCGTGGCGCCAATGATGCCGAAGGCGATCGCATCTCGCAGATCCTGCCGCGCAAGTAAGTAGCGGCACAGGCGCAGCGCGGGGGTAGTCCGGCGTTGCGCATGATGGATGTGGAACGGCCCGCACAAGGATTTGTGCGGGCCGTTTTTCATGGATTCGGAATTACGCTGTGGCGGCTTGCTTCGAGTGGTTCACAGCACGGTTCCGAACGCCATGCTTTCCGGGTCGATCAGCGCAAGGAATGCTTCGCAGTCAGCTTGCCCGCTCCAGCTTGCGCAGATCGCTTCCGCGTTGATTCGCGTATCAGCGAATGCAAGATCCAGGAAGACTCCGTCATCGAGTTTGACCAAATGCTGGCGACGCCAGCCTGTCTGCGCGGCGAGATGCCCGTTGACCATGGTGGAATGGGCCTTACGCATATCCGCCTCCCGTACTCCTGGCTTGAGGCGGAAACGTCCGATCTCTACGCCATTCTCGCTGGCGATGGGGTGTTGCGTGCCAATAGGCAGCCGGTAGTGTTCCATACTGACCAGATCGGCTACAGATGATCGGAAATCTGCGAATTCGGCGGCGTTGCCTACCGCATGTGCCGCCGACCGGGCTTCCTCGACGCTGCGCCATGCCACCAGATCGACGCGTAAGTCGGTGTTGCCCGCACCTGTGAACGGTGCCCAGTGGATGAAGCCGGGAAAGGTCGCAAGCCGTGCCCGGGCGGCATCACGTGCAGTATCTGCCTTGTGTGCGTCTGCCACGGTGTAGGTGACGATCTCGTAATGCGGGGTGGTCATGACAGCTCTTGTGAAGTCGGGACCAAACGGTAATGCTTCTGCCCTGACACTTTCCGGCAGGAGTGATGTGCGAACTCATGCTGCCCGGTGCAAGCTCATTACATACGCTTGATACATGCGCACGCTTCGACTCTTCGCATTACTGGAACATCTTCGCGGTCGGCGTCATCCGGTTTCGGCCGAGATGCTGGCTGCCGACCTCAATGTTTCGATCCGAACGATCTACAGGGACATGGCGACACTGCAGGCCATGGGGCACCCGTCCGAGGTGAGGCCGGTATCGGCTATCAAATGGAGCCAGGATATTTTCTGCCACCGCTCCGGTTCGATGCGGACGAACTGGACGCGATCATGTTGGGAACCCGTCTGATTGCAGCACGAGGAGATCGCGAATTGCGCGACGCGGCCCGGCGTGTTCGCGCCAAGGTTAGTGCTGTCATGGAGGGTGAAGCGGGCGATGCCTACCTCCGATCGCCTTTGCGGGCCGTTTCACGGCATGTTCAAAAAGGCACCTCAGTCGACACCCATCTTGGGCTTCTGCGGGATTCTGTCCGAAACAGGGCCTTGCTTGATATTCAGTATCTGGACCTGCGGGAAGCCCGATCCCGGCGCATTGCTCGCCCTCTGGGATTGACGGTGTTCGATGATATCTGGCTGCTGACGATATGGTGCGAAACAAAAAACGACTTTCGCAATTTGCGTGTCGATCGCATCGAAGCTGTCGAGCGAACCGGAAGTCGTTTCAGGCCAGAACGTGGCAAGCTTTTTGAGGACTACCTGAAAACATTGCCTTGAGATCATTCCGGTCTGTCGTTGGTCAAGCGCTTTCGACTCGGCCGGCAGCAACGCCCACGTGTCGAACCGCACCACGCGGGGTCATCCTGCGCGGCGTACGCTGGATGTGGAACGGCCCGCACAAGGATCTGTGCGGGCCGTTTTCTTTGCTGCGGGAATCACATCGCCTGCGCCCGAGCCGAGGCGTCGGGCGCTGCTTTCGCGCTTTAGACCGGGGCCATCAAGTCTGCTTCCTGGAATTCATTCAGTGCTACTCCCGTCAGCTTGATCACGTTGGTGTAGCCGATGCCGTCGTTGTCGGTGACCAGGTAAGTGCTGGCGCCATCTGCGTCCACCAGCTCGCCGAGGAAGTACTTGACGGTGCCGTTCAGGGATGTGTTGGCTGCACTTAGCAGCTCTGCCAAATCATCGGTGGGTTGTACCGCGCGCACCAGCGTTTCCGCCGAGGCGAATCCGCCACCCCTGACCAGGATTCTGTCGGTACCCACTTCGAAGTCGGTGATGATGGCGGTGACGGCCCCGGCCGTGCTGGCTGCGTCGGGCGTGCCGAAGACGAACGTGTCGGCCCCGCCGCCGCCGGTCAGGGTATCGACCGAGCCGTTGGTGGCGGCGCCAGCGGCGCTGCCTTGGGTGATTTCGACGACTGGTGCAATGTTGCCGACGGTGTGGAAGCCTGAGCTAGTGATATCGGGGACATTGGTGTCCGGCGTGATGCTGGTGAAAACAGTAGTGCCCGGGACATCACCCGCTGCAAATTTCCAGTTGCCGACCTGGTCGCCTGTAGGACCAGAGAGGGTCAGCGTTTCGCTGGCATCAAATCCTCCACCGTTCACGAATGCGGCGACATCGACTGCCGAGATGGCGTCGCTAGTTTTGTACTGGTCGACGTTGATGAACAAGCCACCGGCGGACTGGGCGGCGCCGCTTTGCAGCCCGCTCGCTTGAAAACCTTGCCAGGTCACAACGACAGTTTCGGTCACCGCAGTCACCTCAGCGGTGGTGAATGCGCCGCCGTCGATGATGTCGTCACCGTCGCCGCCGTTGATGACGTCGCTGCCTGCGGTCCCCGTGATGACGTCGTCGAAGTCCGACCCGGTCACGTTCAACTTGCCCGTGAACGTCGATGCATCGACCGTGCTGCCCTCAGCCGTCGCCGCCAGCGCGAACCTCAGATCGGCATCGCCCTCGACCGTGATGGTCGAGTTGTCGCTGTTGACCAGCTTGGTGATGACGTTCTCGCCCGTGCTGCCCGCGCTGTTGGACGTCAGGGACAGCGTGGTGACGCCGGTCAGGTTCAGCGAGTCAATGGTCAGGTCGACCACGCCCATGTTCCGATTGGTCAAGGTGACATCGGTCTGGGCCTGACCGCTGGCATTGGCGATCTCGACCGCCTGCGCGTTCGAGGCGATCTCGAACTTGGTGGTGTTCGTGGCGTTGGTGAAACGGGTCGTGCCCGGGCTCGACAGCCAGAATTCCGACATTGCCGTAATGGTGCTTACGTCGAGGTCGAAGGTGGACGCATGGCTGTCGATCGCAAGCACTTCGAAGTTCTTTACTGAATTGATGGCAGCAGTGTCGAACGATGCGTCGTTAACGATCAGCGTGTCGCGTCCTGCGCCGCCGTTGATGCGGTTACCCGACGTGGGAAGCTGATCCATCCACAGCGAATCATCGCCTTCGCCCAGGTCCACCGTGGCGGTGCTGCTCAAGGCCGTGCCCAGCAGTTCGACGACGTCGTTGCCCGCGCCGGTTTGCAGCGATTTGATGCTGGCGGCATTGGCCGTGATCGTGTCCGCGCCTGCGCCCGACTTGATCGTCAGGGCATTTGCCGTCGCGTTGTCGCTGATAAGCGTGACACCGCCATCGCCGGCGGTGAAGGTCGTCAGGGCCGACAGTGCTCGGTCAGAAAAATCGACCGAGCCTTTGCCGGTGACGGTCAGGTTCGTTACGGTAGCCGCATCGGCGCCCGCCAGCGTCAGACTGTTGGTTCCCTCGGCTGTCACGGTGACGGTAGTGACAGCTTTGCTAGCCGTGCTGTAGCCCAAACGCACATTGGCGTCGGTGGCCACGATGTCGTGTTTGGTGGCTTGCACGGTTGGATCGGGCCAACCTCCGCCAGAAAGGATGACGCTGATTGGCGTGCTCTGCGTGCCGACCTTGTCCAGCGTCAGCGACAACGTGGTGGCGGTCGACCCTTGGAACGCAACATTCTGGGTCTGGTTGCTGACCGACAGCGCAGCATTGCCCACGCCCGAGAAAGTCAGCGCGATGCCGCTCTTATCGCTGCCCACGTGGGTGAAGCCGCTAGAGTTGTTCAGGTTGAAAATATTGTCCGCATTGGCAAGCGCCGTGACCTTGATGACTTCGATGTTCTTGAGCTTCGGCGTGAAGACACCGCTGGAATTCAGCGACTCGTTGAGCGTGGCGAAAAGGGTGTCGGTACCGGCGCCGCCGTCAAGCGAGGCGCCAAGGTGGAGCGTCTGCTTCCCATCGTCGGTCAGCCCTGCGTTGAAGGTGTCGTTGCGGGCCGTCCCGACCAGGTTGTCAGCACCTGGGACCAGCACAAAGGTCTCGCCTGGCGCAGGCGCGGGAGGCGTCACCGGACCAGGCGAAGGCGTGGGACCGGGCTCGGGCGCGGTTGGCGCCGTCAGGTCGGCGATCACCTTCTTCGCGGCGTCCAGATCGTTGCCCTGCTCATCGACTGCATAACCCAGTCCTGCCACCACCTTTTTGCCGAACAGCTCCCGGTCGGCCACGGTCTGTGCATACAGCTCATCGCTCAAACCTTCCGGCTTGACGGGCAGCGGGGTGCTGACGGTCTCGGTGATCAGCGTCACCAATACCGCCTTGGCGGTTTCCGGATCGTTGATGGCAGCCGTGTTCAGGACGTTCGTCCAGTACACCAGCCCACCTGCGTCGGCGTCGCGGCCGAACACCGTTTCATAGAACGCTGCCACGAACTGTTCCGGCGTCTGTTCCACCGTGTAGATGGCGCGGGCTTCCGGGCTGGCCAGGAAGGCGTTGATGGTGGCGGGAAGCGTCGCGCCCCCGGCAAGTCCGTCCACCCAGAACTGGAAACCTGCAGCATCGGGGGCACGGTTGAACAGCGCGATGTAGAGCGCGGACACTGCGTTCTGTTGTTGTTCGGGTGTAATCGTCGTCATGTTTGTCTGGAGACCAGAAGAGGTGGGAACTGCAGGAAGAGGGGACCGGAACTGCAGGAAAGACGGGCTTCACCGCCAGATGCGGCAAGGGCGTGGGCGGTGAGCTGCAAGGTGCCGCCCGAGTCAGAAAGTCGGGCGGCCATTCATGCGTTTCAGTTGTGTGAGGCGATCAGGTCGGCATCCCGGAAGTCGTTCAGTGCTACACCCGTCAGCTTGATCACGTTGGTGTAGCCGATGCCGTCGTCGTCGGTGACCAGGTAAGTGCTGGTGACGCCTGCGTCCGCGAACTCGCCGAGGAAATACTTGATCGTGCCGTCCAGGGCGGTGTTGGCAGCGGTCAGCAGCGAGGCCAGGTCGGTGATGGTGCCGGTGGCGCGCGACACGGTGGCATCGGTTCCTGGTCCACCGCCGTGGACGCGGATCTTGTCCACACCCACTTCGAAGTCAGTGATGACCGCAGTGATTGCGCTAGCGGTGCTGTCAGCGTCGGGCGTGCGGAACACGAAGGTATCGGCGCCACCGCCACCGGTCAGGGTGTCCTGCGAGCCGTTGGTGGTTGCTACTTTGGCGGCCCGGCCCTGGGTGATGACGGCGGTTGGCGCACCGTCTGCCGATCCGAGGTTTTTACCAATCTGTTCGATGTCTTGGACATCCGTGTTCGGCGTGGTGCTCGTGAAAATTGTGGTGCCTGACGTGCTCCCCAAGCTGACGGTCCAATGATTTTCCCAGGAGCCTGAGCGCTCCATAGGGACCGGGCCGACGCCCAAGGCTGCTGTCTGCGCAACCTGCAATGCAGTGGCGGTAAGCTGGTGATAGTTTCGAATCTCCATGCCACCGATGCCTTGGATACCGTCGGCTGCAACGAAGAATGGCTGCCATGTCACCACGGCCGATTCCGTCACGCCCGTTACCTCGGCGTTCGTGAACACCCCGCCATCGATGATGTCGTCCCCGTCTCCACCCGTGATGACATCGCTGAACGCCGTTCCGGTCACGTCCAAATTGCCGGTGAAGGCCGACGCATCGACCGTGCTGCCTTGTGCCGTGGCGGTGCCCAGCGCGAACGTTAGATCGGCATCACCCTTAACCGTGATGGTCGAGCTGTCGCTGTTGACCAGCTTGGTGATGTGATTGCCTGCGGTGCCGGTGGAGGTCAGCGACAGGGTAGTGATGCCGGTGATGTCCACACTACCTACCGTCATGTCCGTATCAGCCGTGTTCAGGTTGCTCAGCGTGATGTCGCTCCGAGTCTGTCCGCTGGCATTGGCGATGCTGACGCCCGCCACGGTAGGCGACTCGGTGCCGATCCGGAATGTCGAGAAGTTGCCCGCATTCGTGAAGCTGGTGGTGCCCGTGTTCCTGACCACGAACTCAGAAATTCCTTCGGTGCTGCTCACATCGACGGCGGACCCCAGGCTGCCTTGAATTTCCAGCACTTCGAAGTTCCTTGTTACGTAGGCGGCGTCGATCAAGTGGTCGATGACAACCAGTGTGTCGAGTCCATCCCCTCCGTCGATGATTGCTCCGGAGCTCGGCGCTGTCTCTACGTACAAGCGGTCATTACCCGCGCCAAGGTCTACCCGCGCCGTCGACGACAGTGCACCGCCATTCAGGGTGACGACATCGTTGCCGTCACCTGCGTTCAGCGTTTTGATGCTGGCGGCGTTGGCGATGATGGTGTCGACGCCTGAGCCAGTGGTGATGTCCAGTGCATCGGCAGTTGCGTTGGTGCTGGTCAGCTTGATGTCGCCATTGCCGGACGTGAAGGTCGTCAGTGCCGACAGCGACGCACCCGAAAAGTCGACCGAGCCATCGCCAGTAACGGTCAGGCTCGTGACAGTCGCGGCATCTGCTGCGGCAAGCCTCAGGGTGTTGCTGCCCTCGGCTTGCACTGTGACGGTGGTGACGGCTGCGCTCTTGCCGTAGTACTCGAACTGCACATTGGCCTCGGTGGCCACGATGTCGTGCGTGGTGGCCTTGGCACTGTCAGCGGTAAAGACACTGGCGAGATTGACCCTGGTCTGTACGCTTGTCGAGCCGACGTTGGTCAAGGTCAGGGACAAGGTCTCGGCGGTGGAGCCGCTGAAGCCTGCACTCTGTGTTTGGTTGCTGACGAACAGGGCGGCGTTGCCGACGCTGGTGAGGGAGCGCAAAGAGTTGTCGGGGCCGGTGCTGTTGTCGAAGCCTGCCTGGGTCACACCCGTGGATTTGGACAGGCTCAGATCGGAGCCACCCTGAAGCGCCGTCACCCGTATCACTTCGATGTTGCTCAGCGTTGGAGCAAAGCTCATGGTGCCGTCTTGGGGACTGTTCGAGAAGTCGGCTATGAATGCGTTGATACTGACGCGCAGGATGTCGATGCCTGCACCGCCATCGAGCTTGTCGCCTGCTTGCAGCGTTTGCGCGCCGTTCTTGTCCAGCCCGGCATTGAAGGTGTCGTTTCCTTTGCCGCCCACGAAGGTGTCGGCGCCTGCGGTCAGGGTGAACGTCTGATCGGTCGGCGGCGTCGGGATCACAGGGCCAGGCGTGGGTCCCGGGGTCGGCGTGGGTTCAGGCGTGGGTTCGGGCGTAGGCGTAGGTTCAGGCGTAGTCGGCGCCGTCAGGTCGGCGATCACCTTCTTCGCGGCATCCAGGTCGTTGCCCTGCTCATCGACTGCATAACCCAGGCCTGCGACCACCTTCCTGCCGAACAGCTCCCGGTCGGCCACGGTCTGTGCATACAGCTCATCGCTCAGACCTTCCGGCTTGACGGGCAGCGGGGTGCTGACGGTCTCGATGATCAGCGTCACCAGCACCGCCTTGGCGGTTTCCGGATCGTTGATGGCAGCCGTGTTCAGGACATTCGTCCAGTACACCAGCCCACCTGCGTCAGCGTCGCGGCCGAACACCGTTTCATAGAACGCTGCCACGAACTGTTCCGGCGTCTGTTCCACCGTGTAGATGGCGCGGGCTTCCGGGCTGGCCAGGAAGGCGTTGATGGTGGCGGGAAGGGTGGCACCGTTGGCCAGGCCATCCACCCAGAACGCGAAGCCTGCTGCATCGGGGGCGCGGTTGAACAGCGCGATATAGAGCGCGGACACCGCGTTCTGCTGTTGGGCGAGGGTGAGCGGGAGCGTTGCCATGGATCAGTGAATCCTGGAAGAGAGGTGTGGAGCTACCTGTAGACGTCGGAAAGCGTCGATCAGCCCCCGGGTCTGCTGGTAGGCCCCAATGCGGGGTTACCGTTACAGGTAACGGCATGTAATGGATAATCTTTATGCCGATTACAGCCTTGGCGAGTTATTCATCCGTCGGGCTTTCCCCATGGTTTTTATTGTTCTGGGGGAAGAAGGCTGGATGTCAGTAACGACAGCGCGAAGATGGTTCCATCGCTTGTGCGCTGTTTTCGATCGGCATCTGCTACTTATTCGACCAGCTCGCCCACATTTCCTGAAACGTTGTCTCCACGTCCCGGGCAAAACGCTGACTATCCATCAGCGGCGACGCCAGCACCTGGCTGCGTAGACCGCCTGCTCGCAAATGCGCCAGCGCATCGCGGTCGGCAGCATGGGCGACGGCCAACCGAAGAAGATGATCGGTGTCCTCGGCGATCCAACCGGCCAGGCCTGCATTCATCAGCAGGCTTTCTCCCATCCGCGACATGAAGCGTTCGCCACGCAGCGTCAGCACCGGCACGCTCATCCACAGGGCTTCCAGGCTGGTGGTGCCACCGGTGTAGGGGAAAGGGTCGAGCGCGATGTCGACGCGGTTGTAGGCGGCCAGCAGGTCGGCGCGTGGAGACGAGCCTTCCAGAATGAGCCGGTCGGCGGCAATGCCGTGCGCGCCGTAGCGGGCCTGGGTCTGGCTGACGACCGCGGGATCACGCAGTTGCGGCGTTTTCAGGAACAGCTTGCTGCCGGGCACCGCGTGCAGCACCCGCGCCCAGACGGCCACTACGGCGTCGGTCATCTTGGCCAAGTTGTTGAAGCTGCCGAAGGTGATGAATCCTTGGGACAAAATCGGCGCACCGGTCAGTGCCACAGCTTCATGGGGCTGCGACAGATGCACGTAGCTGTCGCGCATGCGCCAGATGCCTTCGACGAAGTGCGAGGGCGCGTGTTCAGGGGCGATGTGGCGGTCGGCGATCACCCAGTCGATCTCGGGCACGCCGGTGGTGCCCAGGTAGGCCAGCCAGCTTGCCTGGATGGGCGCAGGCTTGAGCGCGAACACCGGCAGGCGGTGCTTGGCCGTGTGTCCGGACACGTCGACCAGGATGTGTACGCCGTCGTCGTGAATGCGTTGCGCAGCCTGTGCATCGTCCAGGTTGGAGATATCGCACCATGCCGCGAAGTGCGGCTTGATGCGCTGCGTCAGCGCGTCTTCTGCCACCTGATTCGCATAGGCCACCAGTTCGATGCTGCTACCTGCCAGCACCGGCACGACCGATTCCAGGAAGTGGCCGATCGGGTGGTTGCGGAAGTCGCCCGACACCAGGCCCACTCGCAGGCGGGCGGGTTGACTGTCGCAACGCCACTTGGTGTACGTGCTGCGGCCTTTGGCGCGGTGCTTGGCATGCAGCATCGCACCATAGCGCCTGGCCTCGGCCAGCAGGGACTCGGCGCTACTGGTTTGCGCATAGTTCAGGATGAAGATCAGGCTGCTCTGTATGTCGTCGCGCGTGGGGTCGGCGGCGAGCACCTGGCGCAGCAGGGCGGCCTGCTCATCGAGACGGCCCAGGCTCCCCGCGGCCTGGGCAAGCTGATACTGCAAGGTGGGGCTGTGCGGTTGTTGCGTCAGCAACTGGCGCAGCAGGCTCTCGGCTTCCTGGTATTTGCCGGCGTGGTGCAGCAGCAGGGCGTGGGCTTCCAGCAGTTCGGCCGCGTGATAGCCCGCGCGGAGCAAGGCGTCGACGCCAACCTGTGCTTCGTCGATGCGACCCTGCTGAATCAACGATATGGCCAGGTTGGTGCGCAATTCAGGGGAGTCGGGAGCGAGCTGCAGGCCCTTGCGTAGCCAGCTTTCCGCTTCCCGGTAGCGGGCCGCCTTGTTCAGGTTGCTGCCGAGGTTGATGAACAGGGGCGCCAGACCAGGGGCCAGCTCGACGGCTTGCAGATAGGCCATGTGCGCGTCGTCGTAGCGTTGCAATCGGCTCAGGGCCAGGGCGCGCTGGTTCCACACATCGATGTCGCCAGGATGCGCCTTGCCGGCCGCTTCCAGCCAGGGCAGGGCATCGGCGTCGCGGCCAGCCAGCAGCAATAGTTCGCCGATCGGTTGCAACAGCGCGGGGTGCTGACCATGCCGGGTCAACTGGGCCTGGGCGACCTGCAGGGCTGCCGGGATACCGGCCTGCTGCATGGCGTGGCGGATGGCGGCGACGTCGGGAGCGGGCACTGCATCGCCCGATGCGGGATCTCGTCCGTTCATCGCGTCGGTCATCGGTCCAGCACCTTCCTGAAATAGGAAATGGTTTCCTTCAAGCCATCCTCCAGGCTCACCGAGGGTTCCCAGTCGAGCGTGGCGCGAGCCTTGGCGATATCGGGCTGGCGCTGGGCCGGGTCGTCCTGCGGCAGCGGGCTGAAGACCAGGCCGCTGCGCGATCCGGTCAGGCGCAGCACGGTTTCGGCCAGTTCGCGAATCGTGAATTCGGCGGGGTTGCCCAGGTTGAGCGGGCCGATTTCCACATCCTGAGCCATCATGCGGACCAGGCCTTCGATCAGATCATCGACATAGCAGAACGCGCGGCTCTGGCTGCCGTCGCCATACAAGGTGATCGGCTCGCCTTTCAGCGCCTGCACGATGAAATTGCTGATGACCCGCCCGTCGTTGGGATGCATGCGCGGACCGTAGGTGTTGAAGATGCGCGCCACGCGAATATCGACGGCGGCCTGCTGGTGATAATCGAAGAACAGTGTTTCGGCGCAGCGCTTGCCTTCGTCGTAGCAGGCGCGCGGACCGATCGGGTTCACATTGCCCCAGTACGCCTCTGGCTGCGGATGCACGGTCGGATCGCCATACACCTCGCTGGTAGAGGCCTGCAGGATGCGCGCGCGCCGCCGCTTGGCCAGGCCCAGCATATTGATCGCCCCCAGCACCGACGTCTTGGTCGTGGCGATCGGGTCGTTCTGGTAATGGATGGGGCTGGCGGGGCAGGCCAGATTGAAGATGCGGTCGACCTCGACGTACAGGGGCAGACAAACGTCGTGGCGAATCAGCTCGAAGCGTTTGTGATCGAGCAGATGCCGGATGTTGTCCTTGGCGCCGGTGTAGAAGTTGTCCAGGCACAGCACTTCGTGACCGTCGGCGATCAGGCGGTCGCACAAGTGGGAGCCCAGAAAACCGGCCCCGCCGGTCACCAATGTCGTTGGCGTCATCGCAGTCTTGTCGTGCGGTCGAAAAAAAACCACCTGGCGGTGGTGCATCAAACAAATGGTGCGCCGGACGCATCGCGCTCGGCTGCAGGGGGATTGTCGTATGGCCAGGTGGTTTGCGCCAGCCCGTGACGACGCGGGCTACATGCGATAGCTCACATAATGCAGACGCTGCGTTTCCGGGTCGTACAGAAAGAAGGTGGCGCGCCGGATAATGCCCTCCGGGGCTTCGATATCGCGCGCCAGCATCTGCAGCCCTGCATGCGAGGTGCGATCGCGGCGACGGCAGTGTTCGCTGGATGACAGTTGTTCCGCCGATCTGACTGCTTCGGCCAGATGCGGGTCGGCGTCGGTGACCAACTGCCAGCGGTGCTCATGCCCTGGGCGGGGATGCAGACCGCTGGTCTGAAAGCAACGATGGGCAGCGTAGTCGCCGCCAATCGATCCGGACAGGCGACGGTCGAGTTGGATGAACCCTTGCGCGGGAACGAGGCCCGCGCTTTGGATCAAGTCATCCAGAGCTTGTTGGTCGGCGGTCTGGTACTGGTTCTCTTTGACTGCCTGACTGGCCACGATCCACGCCGGCAGGCCAAACATCCACATGAGGATGAAGGCGACAAGCAGATACGCCGCACCCATCAATACCCATTGAAGGCCCCGGCCTATCGACCGCCAGCGCGCCAGCAAGCCAGCACGCATGCTCAGAACAAGATCGACGACAGTCGGCGGCGCATCTGCGACACCAGTTCCGGCTGCGCGGTCGCCATGCCGAACACGGCGATCAGCGTCTTGCGGCCGATGTCGTCCTGGAAGGTGCGGTCACGCTGCACGATCTCCAGCAGTTCTTCCATCGCGCCCTTCCAGGCGCTGCGGGCAATGCGCTTGTTGGCCAGTTCCAGACGCGCGTCCAGATCGGCCGGGTTGGCCTGGATGCGGGCGATCAGTTCGCTTTCGTCGGGCAGGTCCTGAGCCTGCTCGCGCGCGGCCAGGATGCGGCCGATGGCTTCGTGGCGCGGGTCGGCCTTGCCTTGCGGCGTGATGCGTTCGAACTGCGCCTGCGCATCTTCGAAGCGATTGATCGCCAGCAGCAGCTCGACGTAGTCGAAGCGGGCCTCGTCGAAACGCGGTTCCAGCGTCAGGGCGTCGCGCAGATGCTTTTCGGTGGCTTCGGCATCGCCTGCCTCGCGGGCGGTCAGGGCCGCCTGGTAAGCGACTTCCGCCGGGTTGGGCAGCAGCCGTTCGATGAACTGGCGCGCCTGGGCCTCGTCGACGGCGCCGTTGAGCATGTCGGCGGGCTGCGCATCGATGAAGCCGACCACGAAGGGCAGGCTGCGCAGGCGGAAGTGCTGCACCAGTTCAGGATTCTGGTCGGCATCGACCCGCGTCAGCTTGAAGCGGCCGGCGTGCTCGGCGGCCAGCTTGTCCAGGGTCTGGGCCAAGGTCTGGCAGGCGGCCGACCGGGCCGACCAGAACTGCACGACGACCGGCAGTTCGCGCGAGGCGAGCAGGACTTCCTGTTCGAAGTTGGCGAGGGAAACGTCCATGGTTCGATCCTGTATGAAAACGCGTAAGCCAGGGGCAGGGTTGCCGCCCGTCCGTTGCAGGTGGGTCCGCATGGACACGCTTCAAGCGCGACCGGCAATCCCGCATTGTGACGCAAGCACGCGACACGTGGCGGACAGGTAAAATGCCGGGTTCCGCGCAATGCTGCGTCATTCCTTGCGAGTCGACATGTCCGCCAATCCGTCCGCCGTTTCCGGCTCCACGTCCTCATCGCCGCTGGTCGGCATCGTCATGGGGTCTTCCAGCGACTGGGAAGTGATGCGTCACGCGGTCGAGATCCTCGACGCCTTCGGCGTGCCGTACGAGGCGCAGGTGGTGTCCGCCCACCGCATGCCGCTGGACATGGTCGACTACGGCGCCGCGGCCGCCCCGCGCGGCCTGCGCGCCATCATCGCCGGTGCGGGCGGTGCCGCCCACCTGCCGGGCATGCTGGCTGCGCTGACGCGCCTGCCGGTGTTCGGCGTGCCGGTGCCGTCGAAGTACCTGCGCGGTGAAGATTCCCTGCTGTCGATCGTGCAGATGCCCAAGGGCGTGCCGGTCGCCACCTTCGCCATCGGCGAGGCCGGTGCGGCCAACGCCGCCCTGGCCGTCATCGCCAACCTGGCGACCACTGACGGCGTGCTGGCCGCCAAGCTCGACGCCTTCCGCGCCAAGCAGACCGAAGCCGCGCGCGCCATGACGCTGCCCGTCAATGCGGGAGCCCAGGCATGAGCGGCACCGATACGCTGGGCGCGCTGCCGCCGGGTTCCTGGCTGGGCATGCTGGGTGGCGGCCAGTTGGGCCGCATGTTCACCATGGCCGCGCAGAGCATGGGCTACCGCGTCGCGGTGCTCGACCCCGCCGAGCGCTGCCCGGCTGGCGACAGCGCCGACCTGCACATTCGCGCCGCCTACGACGATCCGGCGGGCCTGGATGCCCTGGCCGCGCGTTGCGTCGCCATCACTACCGAGTTCGAGAACGTGCCGGCCGACAGCCTGCGCCGCTTGGCCGCCACGCGCCGCGTGACGCCGGCTGGCGACGCCGTCGCCGTGGCGCAGGACCGCATCGTCGAAAAGCGCTTCATCTCGTCGCTGGGCGTGCCGGTGGCACCGTATGCGGCCATTGAATCCGCGGCTGATCTGGATGCCGTCGACACGGCCTTGTTCCCCGGCATCCTCAAGGCAGCGCGCCTGGGCTACGACGGCAAGGGCCAGGCCCGCGTCGCCTCGCGCGAGGAAGCGCTGGCCGCTTTCTCGGAGTTTGGCGGGGTGCCGTGTGTGCTCGAAGCCCGGCTGGCGCTGGCGTACGAAATCTCGGTCGTGGTGGCGCGTGGCATCGATGGCGAGGTCGTGAGCTACCCGGCTGCCGAGAACGTGCACCGTGACGGCATCCTGGCGATCAGCACGGTGCCGTCGCGCCAGGCCAGCGACGAGCTGATGGCACGCGCCACGGCCGCCGCCATCGGCGTGGCCGAAGGGCTGAAGTACCAGGGCGTGCTGTGCGTGGAATTCTTCGTGCTGGCCGACGACAGCCTGGTGGTCAACGAGATCGCCCCGCGTCCGCACAACAGCGGCCACTACAGCATCGACGCCTGCGTCAACAGCCAGTTCGAGCAGCAGGTGCGCGTGATGGCCGGCCTGCCGCTGGGCGATACCACGCTGCTGGCGCCCGCCGTGATGTTGAACATCCTGGGCGACATCTGGTTCGACGCCAATGACCAGCAACGCGAACCCGACTGGGCCAGCGTGCTGGCCGTGCCGTCGGCCAGCCTGCATCTGTACGGCAAGGAATCGGCGCGCCGTGCCCGCAAGATGGGACACGTCACCTGCGTGAAGGCCGGCGAGCTGAGCGTGGATGCCGATGCCGCCCTGGCTGCCAAGGCACTGGGCATCGCGTTCCCCTGAGGTGGATGGTTGTATGAACGCACGTATCGCTGCCCCGTCGCCCGAGGCGCTGGCCCGCGCCGCCGATCTGCTGCGCGCCGGTGAGCTGGTGGCCTTTCCGACCGAGACGGTCTACGGCCTGGGCGCCGACGCCAGCCGGGCCGATGCCGTGGCGCGCATCTACGCCGCCAAGGGCCGCCCCAACGACCATCCGGTGATCGTCCACGTCGCGGTCGACGCCGACCTGTCGCGCTGGGCGCGCCACGTGCCGCCCGCCGCCCGCACCCTGATCGACCGCTTCTGGCCCGGCCCGCTCACGTTGGTGATGGCGCGTGCCGACGGTGTGCTCGACGCCATCACTGGTGGACAGGACACGGTGGCCCTGCGCAGCCCTTCGCACCCTGTCGCACAAGCTATGCTGCGGGCTTTCGACGGTGGCGTGGCGGGCCCGTCGGCCAATCGTTTCGGCCGCGTCAGTCCGACCACGGCTGGCCACGTCGATGGCGAGTTCGGCCCCGAATTGACGCTGATCCTCGATGGCGGCCCGTGCGACGTCGGTATCGAATCGACCATCGTCGATGTTTCGGGCACGGAACCTGTTCTGCTGCGGCCCGGTCACATCGGCTTGGTCGCGTTGTCCGAGGCTTTGGGGTACCCGGTGCTGACGCGGGACCAGGCGGCTGCCCGCAAGCAGGCCGAGGCGCCCCGGGTTTCCGGTGCCTTGGCTGCCCACTATGCGCCGCGCACGCCGCTGGCCCTGGTGACGCCTGCAGAACTGGCCGATTGGGTGGCCCGCCGCACGGAAAGCGGTCAGCGCGTTGGCGTCTGGTCGGCGCAGGCCGTGCCGGTGGACACAGGCATCTGGCAGGTTGCACCAGCCGATCCGGTCGCCTACGCCCATGCGCTTTACGCCACCTTGCGCCAGCTCGACGGGCTGGGCATGGACCAGTTGGTGGTTGCTGCACCGCCGTCGACGCCGGACTGGGCCGCCATCCATGACCGCCTGGGACGAGCCGCCGTTGGCTCGGGCGCGGCCGACTGAACGGGCCGTCGGCAGAGCGTGGTGCAGCGCGGTAACGCTGGCTTACGCATGTCGGCGCCTGCCTTTCATAAACTAGGGTTTATGCGTAGCACATCATCCTTCTTCCGCATGCTCGGTCTGGCAGGCGCGCCCGTCGCGCTGCTGTTGGCTGGTTGCGCGGGTTCGAAGGTGGTGCTCACGCCCGACACCATCAGCGCCAACGGGCCGACCGTGCCGCAATATGTCAGCCGTCCCGAGGTGCGGATGGACGAGCCGTTGCCGACGCCGGTGACGGAATCGTTCGCCGTCGACAGTCCGACGCATGTGGCCGAGGTGGACCCGAACGCACCCGTGGTCGAACGCACGGGGGAAGATCCCGGCATCGTCCCGCCCGGAACGCCGCCGGCGCCGGTGGGCGTTGGCCTGCATGTGCCGCGCAACGGGCAGGCGCCCTTGCTGCGCGGGCTGGCGTCCGACACCTTGCTGCCTGCCGACTGGGAAGGCTTCTCCACCCTGGTGAGCAAGCGCCGCCCGGTCGCGATCGATTTTTCGCCCCGCGCGGCCGAAGCCGAACTGGTCGCGGCCAATCCCGACGATGTGATCGTGGCCAAGACCGGCGACCGCAACTGGCAGTACAACAACCTGCTGCCCGGCCAGACCGTGGCGGCGGGCGCACTGGACATCAACGCGCCCATGTGGGGCAGCGGTGTGCAATTGGGCGGCCTGCAGATTTCGAGCTGGCCCACGGGCGCCGACGTGGTCATGCCGGAAGGCAGCTTCGGCTTCTCGTCGGCCATCGGCGGGCTGGCATCGTCCAACAGCACGGCGACGCGGGGTTCCTACGCCACCTCGGCCGGCAGCGGCAGCCTGCGCTACGGCCTGACCCCCGACCTCACCGTCGAAAGCCAGATGCAGAGCGCCACCGCCATGAACCTGGTCGGTGTCGGCGGCATGTATTCGATGGGCCGCTGGGGCACCCTGTCGGCCGGACAGGCCCAGAGCCGCTACAACGTCGAACAGGGCCACCGCGTGTCGCTGGGCTACCGCTACGACGCCCAGGACTTCAGCCTGAGCCTGCGCAACGACTACAGTTCGGCCGGCTTCACCGACCTGGCGGCCTACCACGACGGCACCACCGAAAACCAGCGCCTGAGCAACTCCCTGCGCGCCGACGTGCCCGTGTCGGGCTGGGGCGTCTTCAGCGGCACCTTCGTCGGCACCCGCGACGGCTCATCGACCACCAACCGCCTGGGCGTCCTGCACCAGATGTCGGTGGCACGCGACATCAGCCTCGGCATGGGCGCCGACCGCGACATCGAAGACGGCAGCGTCAGCATGCACATGAACGTCAGCATGCCGGTGGAAGTGTTCGTGGGCGGGTTGCGGTTGCCGTTCGGGTTTTGAGGGTCAGGCGGATCTGACTTCTTCAAGAAGTTCAGGGTGGCGGTCGAGTACCTTCAGCGCCTAGCGTCGACCTGGCGATTGAAAGCCTGCATCGCAGCGCTTACGCGTGTTGACTCGGCGGCATCCAGGACAGCTTCATCGCAGGCAAGACAGTAGTCCCCTAGCACTGCAGCAATGGTGGTCGTTTCACCCTTGTAGACATACGACAGGTCGCGTGTGTCACGCCTCAATTCAGTCGCGCCGCAGAGGGGGCATCGCATGCTCGTAGCTCCTTGAACGACACGGTCGGCAGGCATCGGCGACCGTCAGCGCGATCCAGTCAATCCGATTTGACGCGCAACACTTGTTTGTAAGGCGCTTGGGTCGAATTACTACGTTTGCGGAGCATGCCCTGCATCGCAGCTTTTTTGGCAACGCGACAGCGTACGCATCATGCTGGCTTGTTTGAGCCTCAGCGTCTCGATGTCGGTGTTGCTACGTTCTTTCGTGCGCATGCCTGCTCCTGCTGTTGAACATCGTAGCAGCGACCTGATGCCTTCCGTGAACGGATGAGTTCTCCCCCCAACTTATTCACTTCCCATCTAAGAAAACGCCGATTTCGTCGTTCGTGATGGAAATCGGCGTCTATATATTTCCAGGTCTGCCAATCTTGCGGACCTCTCATGCCATTCCCCTCTATCGCCGCTTTGGGTGCCCGTCTGGGCGTGATCGCGGCTGCTGCTTCGTTGGTCTTTGCCGCTGCCGCGCCGGTGCGCGCCGAGGTCAAGGAAGTCCGCATCGCCAAGCAGTTCGGCCTGCCGTACCTGCCGCTGATCGTGGCGCAGGAACAGGGGCTGATCGAGCAGCGCGCCCAGGCACTGGGTCTTGGCCCGATCAAGGTGGACTGGGTGCAGCTTGCCAGCGGCACGGGGGTCACCGAGGCCCTGCTGTCCAGTAGCGTCGACTTCGCGGGCGGCGGCATCGGCCCGCTGTTGCTGCTGTGGGACCGCACGCAGGGCAAGCAGGGCGTGAAGGCGGTGGCGGGGCTGGACGGGTCGACTGCCTTCCTGACCAGCAACAATCCCAAGGTCAAGACCATTGCCGACTTCACCGACAAGGACCGCATCGCCTTGCCGGGTGTGAAGGTGTCGGCCCAGGCCCAATGGCTGCAACTTGCCGCCTCGCGCGTGTGGGGCATTGAGCAGTACACCAAGCTCGATGCGCTGACGGTGTCGCTGCCGCATCCGGAAGCGACGGCCGCCATCCTCAGCGGCAAGTCGGAAGTCACCGCCAACTTCGCGGTGGCGCCGTTCAGCTACCAGCAGATCGCCAGCCCCAACGTCCACGTGGTCACCACGTCCGACGAGATCCTCGGCGGCCCGGCCACCAACACTTTCCTCTACGCCACCAGTACCTTCCGCGACGCCAACCCGAAGGTGTTCCGCGCGGTCTACGAGGCGGTCGAACAGGCCCACGCCTTCATCGCCAGCAACAAGCCCGAGGTGGCGCGCATCTACGTGAAGGTGACCGGTTCGCGCCAGAGCGCCGACGAGATCCGGCAGATCATCGAGAACCCGGCCCAGCGTGCCTTGCTGACGCCCAGCGGCACGTTCGCGCAGGCCGAGTTCCTGCACCGCATCGGCACGCTCAAGAACAAGCCCGCGTCGTGGAAGGACTACACCTTCCCCGAGTTGCACCACCTCGCCGGCAGCTAAGCCCAGTCCGCCCGGCCGGTCCGGGCACGTTCACCGTTCACGGAGCCTCTTATGTCAGCCGTTCCCGTCGCAAGCATTCCCGACGTTCCCGCGCAGTCCTTCGAGGTCCGCCGGCTCGACGCGCCGCTGGGCGCCGAAATCGTCGGGCTGGATCTGTCCCGCCCCCTGAACGATGCCGATTTCGCGCGCATTCACCGCGCTCACCTGGATCACCACGTGGTGGTGTTCCGCGATCAGCGCATCACCCCGGCTGAACACGTCGCCTTCAGCCGCCGTTTCGGTCCACTGCAGATCCATGTGCTCAAGCAGTTCCTGCTGCAGGATCATCCGGAAATCCTGATCGTGTCCAACGTGATCGAGGACGGCAAGCCCATCGGCCTGGGCGACGCCGGCAGGCTCTGGCATTCCGACCTGTCGTACAAGGAAACGCCCAGCCTGGGCTCGCTGCTGCATGCCCAGGAACTGCCAGAGGAGGGCGGCGACACGCTGTTCGCCAACCAGCACCTGGCCTGGGACACGCTGCCCGAGGACTTGCGCCGTGCCGTCGCGGACCTGCGCGCCGAACACTCCTACCTGAACAAGTACGCCGAGTTCCAGAAGAACGGCAACTGGCGTCCCAACCTCAGCCCCGAGCAGCTTGCCCAGGTGGCCGCCGTGGTGCACCCGGTCGTGCGCACGCATCCGGAGACCGGACGCAAATCCCTGTTCGTCAGCGAGAACTTCACCTCGCGCATCGTCGGCCTGCCGGAAGACGAAAGCCGCGATCTGCTGGCCCGGTTGTTCGCCCACAGCACCAAGCCCGAATTCATCTACCGCCATCGCTGGCAGTCGCACGACATCGTGTTCTGGGACAACCGCTCGGTGGTCCACCTGGCCACCGGCTGCCCCGACCACCTGCGCCGCAAGATGTACCGCACCACCGTGCAGGGCGACGTGCCCTTCTGATCGACGACACCTGCCATCCCGCCACCGGAGCCACCACCCATGCATGTTCCTGCCGTCGCCGTACCCACCGAGGCCCGCGCCTCGCGCCGCCCCTTCCTGCGTGCAGCCGGCGTCGCCGGACTGGCGCTGGCCGTGTTCGCCGGCAGTTTGATTGCCCCGGCAAGCGCGCGCGCCGAGGGACAGATCCGCATCGCCGAACAGTTCGGCATCGTCTACATCCTGCTCAACGTGGTGCGCGAGCAGCAATTGATCGAGAAGTACGGCAAGGCCCAGGGCCTGGACATCAAGGTGGAGTGGACGCAGTTGTCGGGCGGTGCGGCCGTCAACGACGCGCTGCTGTCGGGTTCCATCGACATCGCGGGAGCTGGCGTCGGCCCGTTGCTGACGGTCTGGGATCGCACCCGTGGCCGCCAGAACGTGAAGGGCGTGGCCTCGCTGGGCAACTTCCCCTATCACCTGGTCACCAACAATCCGAACGTGAAGACGATTGCGGACTTCACCGAGAAGGACCGCATCGCCGTGCCGGCGGTGGGTGTTTCAGTGCAGTCGCGCTATCTGCAATATGCCGTGGCCAAGCAGTGGGGCGACAAGGAGTTCGCGCGTCTGGACAAGCTCACCGTGGCCTTGCCGCACCCCGAGGCGACCGCCGCCATCCTGTCGGGCGGCACCGAGGTGACCGGGCACTTCGCCAACCCACCGTTCCAGGACCAGGAACTGCAGGACCCCAAGGTGCGCAGCGTGCTGAACACCTATGACCTGCTGGGTCCGAACTCGCCCACGGTGCTGTTCGCGACCGAGAAGTTCCGCAGCGAGAATCCCAAGACCTATGCCGCCTTCCAGCAGGCGCTGGCCGAAGCGGCCACCTTCGCGCAGCAGAACAAGGAAGCGGCGGCCGACATCTACCTGAAGGTGAGCAAGGCCAGGATCGATCGCAACCTGCTGCTGAAGATCGTCGCCAATCCGCAGATCGAATTCAGCGCCGTGCCGAAGAACACCTACGCGCTGGCCGAATTCCTGCATCGCGTCGGGGCCATCAAGAACGCGCCGGCTTCCTGGAAGGACTACTTCTTCGACGACGCCCTCACGCAGGCGGGTAGCTGATGACGTCGGTGCTGGACTTCCCGGGCCGGGTCAACCACGCGGCCGGTCGCCAGGAGCCTGTGTCGGCCGAGCCTGGGCATCCGTCGGGGCCGCACGCAGTGGCCGACGTGCCCTTGCTGCAGGTCGATGGCGTCACCCTGGAGTACCGCACGCCACAACGCGTGGTGCGTGCCACGCACCGCGTCGGTTTCGACGTGTTCCCGGCCGACCGCTTCGTGTTGCTGGGAGCGTCGGGCTGCGGCAAGTCCACCTTGTTGAAAGCGGTGGCGGGTTTCATCACGCCGCGCGAAGGCGAGATCCGCCTGGCAGGCGAACCCGTGCGCGAGCCGGGCCCGGACCGCATCGTCGTGTTCCAGGAGTTCGACCAACTGCCGCCCTGGAAAACCGTGCGGCAGAACGTGATGTTCCCGCTGCGCGCCTCGGGCACGCTGGGCCGCCGCGAAGCCGCCGAGCGGGCCGACCATTATCTTGCCAAGGTCGGTCTGTCGGCGTTCGCGGACGCGTATCCGCACACCTTGTCGGGCGGCATGAAGCAGCGCGTCGCCATTGCCCGCGCCCTGGCCATGCAGCCCAAGATCCTGTTGATGGACGAGCCCTTCGCCGCCCTGGACGCGCTGACCCGCCGCAAGATGCAGGAAGAGCTGCTGGCCCTGTGGGAGGAAGTGCGTTTCACGCTGCTGTTCGTCACCCATTCCATCGAGGAAGCGCTGGTGGTGGGCAACCGCATCCTGCTGCTGTCGCCGCATCCGGGCCGCGTGCGCGCCGAGCTGAATAGCCACGCCTTCGACCTGCATAGCCAGGGCAGCGTGGCGTTCCAGGCCACCGCGCAGCGTATTCACAACCTGTTGTTCGACACCCCCGCCCCGGCGTCTGCCGATGCGGCGCGCGCGAACGCCCGCTGAGGTCCGCCCATGTCCGTCCACCCGCCCATTCGCGCGGAATACGAGCGCGAGCTGCTGCCGCTAGGCGATCTTGCCGTCGAACGTCCGCTGTCCCTGACTACGCGACTGTGGCAGCAGGCTTGGCTGCGCAAGCTGCTGATCCTGGTGGTGCTCGCGGTGATCTGGGAGATCGCCGCACGCGTGCAGGACAACGACCTGCTGCTGCCCAGTTTCTCGGCCACTGTTCGCGCCTTTATCGATGGGTTCGTCGATGGTGAACTGCCGGCGCGCATCGCGCTGTCGCTGGCCATCCTGATCAAGGGCTACGTCATCGGCATCGCCGTCGCCTTCGTGCTGACGACGCTGGCTGTTTCCACCCAGATCGGTCGCGATTTGTTGGCCACGCTGACGGCGATGTTCAACCCCCTGCCTGCGATTGCGCTGCTGCCGCTGGCGCTGCTGTGGTTCGGGCTGGGCGACAACAGCCTGATCTTCGTGCTGGTGCACTCGGTGCTGTGGGCGCTGGCGCTGAACACCTATGCGGGCTTCCTGGGCGTGTCCGAAACCTTGCGCATGGGCGGACGCAACTATGGCCTGCGCGGGTTGCGCTACGTGCTGTTCATTCTGGTGCCGGCCGCGCTGCCGTCCATCTTCGCCGGCCTGCGCATCGGCTGGGCGTTCGCGTGGCGCACGCTGATCGCCGCCGAACTGGTGTTCGGGGCCTCATCGGGGCGGGGCGGCCTGGGCTGGTACATCTTCCAGAACCGCAACGAGCTGTATACCGACAAGGTGTTTGCCGGCCTGATTGCGGTCATCGCCATCGGCCTGCTGGTCGAGAACCTGCTGTTCGACACGCTGGAACGGCTGACCATTCGCCGCTGGGGCATGCAGCGCTGAGCCATTCCGGCATCAGCCGGTCTGGCAGATGGCCGTGACCAGATCGTCCAGATACGCCGGGCAGGTGGGCGTATCGCGGGTGACGACATAGCGATGACGCAGTGCCCACGGGTCGGTCAGCGGGACGACCGCAATGCGCTGGGTGCTGCCGTAACGGCGGGCGACCGAGTCCGGCACGATGGCTGCGCCCACGCCCGCCTCCACCATCAGACACACGGCCTCGAAGCTGTTGACCTGGGCACGCGGACGCGCAGGCGTGCGGTCCAGGGCCATCAGGCGATCGCGCAGAAAGGCCTGGATGGTGCTGGTTTCGTACAGGCCCACCATGGGCAGATCCAGGCAGTCCGCGAAGGCAATCTGCGCGCAGCCATCGAGCGGGTGCCCCCGGCTGGTGACGAGGACGAGCCGGTCGGTGGCGAAGTGCCGGGTGCGAAGTCCGGCAAGGTCGATGTCGCCCGCCACCACGCCCAGGTCGGCGCGGCTCTCGCGCACGGCACGCGCGACTTCATGATTGGCCTGTTCGCGCAGGCTGACGCTGACTTGAGGATGCGAGGCGAGGAACTGTGCCAGCACGGCAGGCATGAGTTCGGTGACGGCGGTGGTGTTGGCGAGCACCGTGAGGTGGCCTTGCAGGCCCTCGGCGAAGGCGCTCAGGGTGGCGCGCAAGGCGTCGCCTTCCAGCAGCATGGCGCGGGCGTGATTGGCGAAGGCTTCGCCAGCCGCCGTCAGGCGCACGCCCCGGGCCTGGCGCTCCAGCAAGCGGCAGCCGGCCTGCTTTTCCATCGCCTGGATGCGCTGGCTCACCGCAGGCAAGGACAGGTGATGGCGCTCGGCAGCGCGCGTGAGGCTGCCGAGTTCGGCGATGGCCACGAAGAGGCGCAGATCGGTGAGGCTCAGTTGCATGCAGGCGTTTGAAGAAGACGTCGAGGCTTAAGTCTAGCCAAAGGCTCGCTTCCCGAATGCGCGATGGTGCGCCGGTGGGGGACACGACCAGAATGTGGCCACGGACACATCATCCGTGACAACAAGAACAGCCTGGAGATCCCTTCATGAAACGCCCTCTTGCCGCGATATGCGCGGTCACGGCCCTGGTGGCCACGCCATTGGTCCACGCCGCCGACTATCCCGAAAAACCCATCGTCTTCATCGTGCCGCAGAACGCGGGCGGCACCAACGACATCGTCGGCCGTATCGTCGCCCAGAAGCTGGGCGAAACCCTGGGTGGTTCGGTAGTGGTCGAGAACCGTGTCGGTGCGGGGGGCAACATCGGCACCCAGGCCGCCGCGCGTGCGACCAAGGATGGCTACACGCTGCTGCTGACCATCAGCAGCTCGCAGGCGATCAATCCGGCGCTGTACAAGTCGCCGGGCTTCGATCCGGTGAAGGACTTCGCGCCGGTGGCGCTGGTGGGCTCGGTGCCCAACGTGCTGGTGGTGAGCCCGGACGCCAAGGCGCGCACTTTGAAGGACTTTCTTGCCACGGTGAAGGCGGCACCCGCTGGCGACTACCAATACGCCTCGGCCGGCAATGGCACGCTGAACCACCTGCTGGGCGAAATGTTGAACCGTACGGCAGGGCTGTCCATGCAGCACATCCCCTACAAGGGTGTGGCGCCTGCCATGACCGACGTCATCGGCGGGCGGGTGTCCGCGGCATTCGCGAGCCTGCCTTCAGTGTTGGGTCACCTGAAGTCGGGCAAGCTCATCGCGCTCGGCGTGAGTTCGCCCGAGCGGTCCAAGGCCCTGCCCGACGTTCCTGCGATTGGCGAGCAGGTGCCGGGCTACGCGGGCACCTTGTGGGTCGCACTGTTTGCGCCGCGTGGCGTGCCCGACGCGGTACAGGCCAGGCTGGAAGACGGCATGCGCAAGGTGTTGGCGCAGCCCGAGACCCGCGCCGCGCTGGAAGCACAAGGCGTGGAGATCGCACCGCCCACCACCTCGGCACAACTGGCTGCCATGCTGGATGCGGACATCGTGCGCTGGGGCAAGATCGTCAACGACGCTGGCGCGAGGGTCGACTGAGATGAATGCCGCTGCCACCCCTCGCCCGCTCGACGGGATCACCGTGGTGTCGTTGGAGCACGCCATTGCCGCGCCGTTCTGCACCCGCCAATTGGCCGACCTCGGCGCACGCGTCATCAAGATTGAGCGCTTGGGCGAAGGCGATTTCGCCCGCCATTACGACGACCGGGTGGCGGGCATGTCCTCGCACTTCGTGTGGGTCAACCGCTCGAAGGAAAGCGTCGCCCTGGACCTGAAGACGCCCGCTGCGAACGAGGTGATGGACCGCCTGCTCGCCCGCGCCGATGTTTTCGTGCAGAACCTGGCACCCGGCGCCGCTGCGCGAATGGGCCTGTCGGCGGCGGCACTGCGCGAACGCTTTCCGCGCTTGATCGTCTGCGACATATCCGGCTACGGCAACGACGGACCGTACCGTGACCGCAAGGCCTACGACCTGCTGATCCAGGCGGAATCGGGCTTTCTGTCGGTGACCGGCACGGCCGAGGAAACCGTCAAGGCGGGTGCCTCGGTCGCCGACATCGCGGCCGGCATGTACGCGTACAGCAGCGTGCTGTCGGCGCTGTTGCTGCGCGAGCGCACCGGCGAAGGGTCGCACATCGACGTGTCGATGCTGGAGTCGCTTGCGGAGTGGATGGGCTACCCGATGTACTACGCCTACCAGGACGCGCCACCGCCACCCCGGGCGGGCGCGGCGCATTCCACCATCTTTCCGTACGGCCCGTTCCTGGCGGGCGACGGCCGCACGGTGATGCTGGGCCTGCAGAACGAGCGCGAGTGGGTGGCATTCTGCGAGGTGGTGATGCAGGACGCGGCGCTGGCCACCGACGCGCGGTTCACCAGCAACGCCCGCCGCAGCGAACGACGCGAGGAACTGCGGGCATTGATCCTCGCGTGCTTCGCCACGCTGACCGCCGCCGAGGTGCGTGCACGTCTGGATCGTGCACAGATCGCCAACGCCGACGTCAACACCATGCACGATTTGTGGCGTCATCCGCAGTTGGCGGCGCGCACGCGCTGGGCCGATGTCGACACGCCGGCCGGTCCGGTGCCGGCGCTCAAGCCGCCCGGCCGCAATGATCGGTTCGAGCACCGGATGGACCCTATCCCGGCCGTTGGCGAACACACCGACGCGGTGTTGCGCGAACTAGGTCTTCAACCGGATGGTCAAGCATGAATGCTCGTCTTTCTGCGGGTGCGGACCTGGCGTCCGCCCGCACGCTGCTGTTCGTGCCCGGCAACCGCCCGGACCGTTTCGCCAAGGCATTGAATGCGGGCGCCGATGCGGTCGTGATCGACCTGGAGGATGCCGTGCCTGCCGCGCTCAAGGACGAGGCGCGAGCGGCATTGATCCAGGCCTGGCCCGGCTTGCGCGGCCAGCCTGTGGTGGTGCGCTGCAATGCCTGGTCGGAGACCGATGCTCGCGCCCAGGACGCCTGGGAAGCCGACTTGGCCTGTCTGTCAGCCTTGCCCGGCCTGCCGGCCGTCATGCTTCCCAAGGCCGAATCTGCACAGTCCGTGCAGGCGCTGTGTGACGCGCTGGGCGGGATCGCCGTGCTGCCCCTGATCGAAACCGCCGCCGGTCACGCGGCGTTGGATGCGGTCGCGGCTGCGCCTGGCGTGCTGCGCCTGGTGCTGGGGCATATCGACTTCATGGCCGACACCGGCATCGAGTGCAGCGACGACGAGGCGGAACTGGCGCCGCTGCGTTTCGCGATCGCGATGGCGACGCGTCGGGCTGGGCTGGCGCCTGCGGTGGACGGGGTCACCGTGCAGACCAACGATGCCGCGCGACTGGCAGCCGACACTGCGCGAACACGGCGTTTCGGCTTCGGCGGCAAGCTGTGCATCCATCCCGGCCAGATCGCAGGCGTGCATGCCGCGCTGGCGCCTTCGCAGGCACAGCAGGATTGGGCGAAACGGGTGGTGGAGGCGGATGCTGCAGCCGGTGGTGCAGCCGTGCGGCTGGACGGGGCGATGATCGATGCGCCCGTCGTCGCCAGGGCGCGGCGCATCCTGGCGCAGGCGGTGCGGGGTGGGGCGAACGGGACGGGCTGAACGCCCGTCCGCGCAGTCAGCCGGCCTCAGGCCAGCTTCATCATCCAGCCATGCGGGTCGGGGATGCGGCCGTACTGGATGTCGGTCAGTTCCTTGCGCAGCGACATGGTCAGTTCGCCGGCCGGGGCGTCGATGTTGCCCACCGAGAAGCCACGGCCCTTCAGCGCGCCGATCGGCGTCACCACGGCAGCGGTGCCGCAGGCGAACACTTCCTTGACCTTGCCCGAGGCCATGCCGTCGCGCAGTTCGTCGATGCTGATGCGGCGCTCTTCGACCTTCAGGCCACGGTCGCGGGCGAGTTGCAGCAGGCTGGCGCGGGTGACGCCTTCCAGGATCGAACCCGACAGGGCAGGCGTGTGCACGCTGCCATCGTCCATCACCAGGAACACGTTCATGCCGCCCAGTTCTTCCAGGTACTTGCCTTCGCGCGGGTCGAGGAACAGCACCTGCGAGCAGCCGTTCTCGGCGGCTTCCTGCTGGGGCAGCAGCGAGCCGGCGTAATTGCCGCCGCACTTGGCGGCCCCGGTTCCGCCCTGGGCCGCACGGGTGTAGTCCTCGGACAGCCAGATCGACACGGGCGCGACGCCCTTGGCGAAGTAGGCGCCGGCCGGGCTGGCGATGACGTAGTAGGCCGCCTTCTGTGCCGAGCGCACGCCCAGGAAGCTTTCGTTGGCGATCATGAAGGGGCGCAGGTACAGGCTGGTTTCACCGCCGGTGGGCACCCAGTTGGCATCGGCGCGCACGAGCTGGCGCAGCGATTCGATGAAGATGTCGTCCGGCAGTTCCGGCAGCGCCAGGCGGTGGGCCGACTTGCGCATGCGGGCAGCGTTGGCCTGCGGGCGGAAGGTCCAGATCGAGCCGTCGGCATGGCGGTAGGCCTTCATGCCTTCGAAGATTTCCTGCGCGTAGTGCAGCACCGAGGCGGCCGGGTCCAGGACCAGGGGGCCGTAGGGCAGGACCTGGGCGTTGTGCCAGCCCTGGGCGACCGTCCAGTCGATGGCGACCATGTGGTCGGTGAAGTGCTTGCCGAAACCCGGGTCGGCCAGGATGGCGTCACGCTCGGCGAGGATGCGCGCGGCGGAAGAATTGTTGACGGTGAAGGCGAGAGAGCTGTCAGCGGTCATGTCGAGAGTCGCAAGGCGGTGGTGCGGCAGTCGCGCCGATGAGGGCGCGGCGGCACGGGCCGGAATGGTGTGGAATCGCCGCGGGCCGCGCGATGGCGGCGGGCGGCAGCGATGGTGTCGTCCAGCCAGGCCGGACGGCGTTCCTGCTTGCAGTTTACAGGCGATCCGGCAAGGCGGCGCTGGCGCGCAGGTCGCAGGCCATCATGGTTTCCTCGTGGAGGACGCCATCGATGCTCAGCGCGGCGGGCTCGGTGCCGTAGGCGACGAAGCCTGCGCGTGCGTACAGGGCGATCGCCGACCGGTTGGCGGCGTTAGCGCGTAGGAACACGTGGGACACGCCAGGGCAGTGGCGCGCGAAAACCAGTGCGGTGGCCAGCAGCGCCTGGCCCACGCCGCGCCCGCGGCAGGCCGGGTCGACGTACATGCCCCAGATGCCTGCGCGGTGGGTGAACTTGGGTCGAGTCTCTTGGTAGATGCCGACCGTGCCCACCAGGTCATCGTCGATCCAGGCGCCCAACACGACGCGGTGCGGGGTCGCAGTCAGCCGCTCGGCAAAGTCCTCGACAGGCTTGGCGCTTTCTTCGTCGTGGCTGGCACCGAAGTTTTCGGGGTGGGCGCGCAGCGCGGCCAGGCGCAGGCGGCGGAACGATTCGGCATGTTCCGGCGCCAGCGGGCGGATCGAGACAGGGCGGGTCATGGTGGGTCAGCCGTGGTCGGGGACGTCGATGACGAAGCGATCCCGAAAGCCTTCCTGTTCGCCTTTGTGGGCGTAGCCCAGCGGATTGGCGACCACGCGGCAGTCGTGCCGCGCGCCGTGGCGCAGGCCGCTGACGACGTAGTCGCAGGGGCAGTGCACATGGCCGTGCAGCCACAGGTCGGCGTAGGGGATCAGCGGGTCGAGGCTGTTGCAGAAACCAGCGGTGCCCGGGTTGACGCCGTAGCGCGGGTCGGCGCTGCGCAGGCTGGGGGCGAAGTGGGTGATGACGACCGTGGGGCCGTCGTGAGGCTGGTGCAGGGTGTCGCGCAGCCAGTCCTGCGTCTGCAGGGCGAGGGTGCGGATGGCTTCGCCCAGGAAGGGTTCGCCCTGGTAGGTGCTGCCGGTCTTGCGCAGGTAGAACTCGGCGGCGCGAAAGCCCTTGCCGCGCAGCATGTCGTTCTTTTCCTGGTCGGTGGGGCGCTGCACGGGCTGCGCCAGGGCGTCGAAGTCCGACCACAGGGTGGCGCCGACGAAGCGGACGCGGCCGACGTGCATGACGTCCTGGTCCAGCATGGTGATGCCCAGGCGCTTGCAGGTTTCGCGCAGGCGCTGGCCGGCGGCGGTGACGTCGAAGCTGTCGAATTCGTGGTTGCCGGGCACGAACACGACGGGCACGGGCCAGTTGCCATATTCAGGCAGCGGCGAGAAGCGTGCGAGGCCGAAGTCGGGGTCGCTGAGTTTGGAGCCACGCTGGTACGAACCGATGTCGCCCGCCAGGATCAGCAGGTCGGCCTCGGGCGCTGGCGCGGGCAGGACGTGCGGTTGGGTTTCCAGGTGCAGGTCGGACAGCAGTTGTATTTTCATGCGGGCAGGAGCGGGTGGCGCGTCAGCGCGAGCGCGGGGTGAGGTCGAAGCCGCCGGCGTGGAAGACCAGCGGTGCGATGTCGTGGTGTTCGCAGTGTTCGACTTCGGCGACGTAGATGGCGTGGTCGCCTTCGACGTAGCGGCTGCGGGGGCGGCAGAGGAAGAAGGCGGCGCAGCCTGCCAGGACGGGGGCGCCGTTGGCGCCGGGGGTCCAGGCGACGTCGGCGAAGCGGTCTTCAATGCCACGCGTGGCGAAGCGGCGTGCCAAGTCGATCTGTTCTGAGGACAGGACGTTGATGGCGTAGTGAGAGACGTGGTCGAACAGGGGAAGCGAAGACGAGACGAGTCTGAGGCTCCACAGGACCAGGGGCGGTGTCAGCGAGACGGAGTTGAACGAGCTGACGGTCAGGCCCGTGGGCTTGCCGTTGTCGCCGATGGCCGCTACGACGGTGACGCCGGTGGCGAAGCGGCCTAGGGCGGCGCGAAAGCCGTTGGCGTTGAAAGTGGGGGGAGCTGCTGCTTGCATGCCGGTGCGGTGGCCCGCCGGGAGGTGAACGACCCGGTCATTATCCGCGAAAGCTTGGGAAGTCTTGGGGATGTCCCTGTTGGTAGAGCGACCTTGGTGGCTTTGTGGGCATTTTTCGCCTGGGACAAGGGTTGTCTTTGGCTTGTGATTGTTGTTTTGCTTTGGGGGCGTGGGGGCGTTCTTTTGGCGGTCCGGCGGCTGGGTGGGGCGAGGGCTCCGGCGAAGGCGGTTCCGGCTTTGCCGGAACTTCCCGCGTGGCGCCTTCGAGTCGCCCTCGCCCCACCCAGCCGCCAGACCTTGCAGCGGTGACCGGCCGAAGGTTGGGGCTGGACTCAGCCGGGCAGCATGTCGGCCATGGCCTTGGCCAGTTGATGCAGCGTCAGGGGGGCGCAGCCTTCGGCGTTGTTGGCGGCGATGACCCAGGCGGGCTGGTCGGTTTCCAGGGTGTCGAGGAGGGCCTGGACCAGGGCTTCGCGGGTGGCGGGGTCTTCGTCCTGGAGGCGGTCGAAGGGCTGGTAGCGGCTTTCGGCGTCGGCGAACTTCATGCGGGCGTTGAGGCTCCAGCGGACGACCAGGGGGCCGGGGCCGGTGGCGGCGACGGCGGCCAGTTGGCGGGCGGCGGTGGGCATGCGGGAGTGCAGGGCGACGCTGTAGCGGACGTCGCGGGCGGCCAGCATTTTCATCATGCGGGGGGTGACCAGCGAGGGGTCGCGGAATTCGACGGCGTAGAAGGGGGCGTCCATGCCTTCGCTGGCGGGCAGGCCGGGTAGCTCGGCGAGGAAGGCGTCGAGGCGGGCGACGACGGCGGGTACGTCGGCCAGTAGGTCGGGCGGCATGGGCGAGAACTGGAAGACCAGGGGGCCGCTGGTTTCGGCCAGGCCTTCGATGCAGGGTTCGATGAACTGGCTGACGGCGAGTTCGGCGTTGAGGAAGTCGGGGTTGGCCGCGGTGGGGATGCCGTGGTTGCTGCGTTTGACGGCGTCGGTGACGAGGTTCGGTGCTTTGACGAGGAAGCGGAAGCCGTCGGGGACCTGTTCGGCGTAGGCGGCGTAGTCTTCGACGCTCAGCGGTGCGTAGAAGTTGCGGTCGATGCCGGCGCTGCGCAACAGCGGGTGCTGGGCGTAGGCGGGCAGTCCGAACTTCGCCAGTTGCGATTCGGTGGCGGGCGATCCATAGACCAGGCCCTGCCAGCCTTCGTAGCTCCACGACGAGGTGCCGAGGTAGAGCGTTTCTGGCAGTTGCCGGCCCAGCGCCTGCAGGGCGGGCGGGAAGGGGGCCGGGGCAATGGCGGCGTCGAGGTCGCCTTCGAACAGGGGGGATTGGCTCATCGTCTCGTCAGGGAGCAAGGCGCGATATCGTCCAGCCACCCTGGCCGTCCGGCTGATAACGCAGCCGGTCGTGCAGGCGGGACGTGCGGCCTTGCCAGAATTCGAAGTAATCGGGCACCAGGCGGTAACCGCCCCAGTGCGGCGGTCGCGGCGGATTGTCGCCGAAACGGGCGCGCGCTTGCTCTTCGTTCGTCTCCAGAACTTGCCGGCTGGCCACTTCGCGGCTTTGCGGCGAGGCCCAGGCACCCAGGCGCGAGCCCAGCGGACGGCGGGCGTAGTACTCGTCGGACTCCTCGGGCGTGACCTTTTCGATCCGGCCTTCGATGCGGATCTGGCGTTCCAGCGGAATCCAGAAGAACAGCAGGCTGGCGAAGGGGTTGGCGGCGAGGTTGTCGCCCTTGCGCGATTCGTAGTTGGTGAAGAAGGTGAAGCCTTGGGCGTCCTGGCCCTTGAGCAGCACGATTCGCGCCGACGGGCGGCCATCGGCGCCGACGGTCGCCAGGGTCATCGCGTTGGTTTCGGGCACGTGGGCGGCCAGGGCCTGTTCGAACCAGGCCGAGAACTGGGTGAACGGGGACGGGGCGGCCTCGTTTTCGCGCAGGGCGCCCTGCAGGTAGTCCTGGCGCAGGTCGGCGATCGACATGGCGGTCTCCAAACGATGAATGCGGATCGAAAGTCGCACTATAGCGACTCCGCCGCAGTCATCGCTTGATGGACGGCAAGCGCCGTCCAGACCCGGGTGTTCAGGCCGACAGGGCGACCGCGAATTGCTCCAGGCGGGTGTCGCGGATGCCGTTCTCGCGCAGGGCGAGCACGGTGTTCAGCACGTACTCGCTGCACGGGCCGCGATGGCCGTGGCCGTTGCGCACGGCGGTCAGGCGGCCGACGTCGCACAGGGTGCCTGCGTAGTCGGGGCTCTGGCGGTCCATCACGAAGGCCAGGGTCGATACCGGGCCGGTCGGGGTGTGGCAGGTCAGCCACTTCGGCTGGTAGGAACCGCTGACCATTTCGCGGGCCCACAGCTCGCGGAAGGTCTCGGTCACGTCGTCATGGGCGACCCGGTAGGCGATGCCACGGCAGGCGCCGCCACGATCGAGGCCGAACACCAGGCCGGGCGATTCCGGCGTCCCGCGGTGGACCTTGGACCACAGGCAGAGGTCACGGTGGTAGCCGCGCACCGTGCCGGGGCGGCGTTCCAGATGGCGAAAGCCGGGGTTCCAGATCAGCGAGCCGTAGGCAAATACCCACAGGTCGTCCGAACGATTCCATTGGCCGAGTGCGTGCGTCATCGAGGCCTCGCGTTCGACTTCGCTCATCAACCGATTGGGGATGTAATCCATCTATCCACCTTGGGCGCCAGGCGCCCTTCCGTCATGTCTGCAAACGCACGGGCGGGATGCCTGGCTGGCGAATCCCACCCGTTTGATTCAGGGTATCCCGACCACGCCGGGACGAAAACCATTAGTAAATAACCAGACTACCGTTCGAGCAACCGGTCGGCGGGCACGACCGGCGGCCGTTGCAGCGCCCCCACGACCAGCAGCACGCCCATGGCGCCGAACAGCGGCGCGACGCCGACACCCGTTGCCAGGGCGCCGAACAGCAGCGGCATGCCGACCTGGCTGCCCAGCACGACCGCCATGCGCAGGCCCAGGGCCTCGGTGGCGCGTCCGGGCGGGGCGTACTGGTACATCAGCGCCAGCATGCTGGGCTGGCAACTGCCTACCGCCAGGCCCAGGATGAACGACAGCACCATCAGCATCGGCACCTGGTCGGCAAACGGCAGCGCCAGATAGACCGCTGCGGCGATCCAGGTCGAAGCGCGCACCAGCGTCCACGGCGGGATGCGTCCGCGTATCAGCGGCAGGATCACCCGGATCACGAAGATGGCCGAGCCGAAACACGCCAGGATCAGGCCGATGGTGGTGGCCGACAGGCCCAGGTAGGTGCCGTAGACCGGAATGGCGAACGCGTGGAAATCCCAGGCGCCGGCCAACAGCAGGTTGGCCCAGATGCAGCGGCGCAGCAGGCGGTCGCGCAGCAGGTCGAAGCGCGGCCCCTTGCGGGCGGTGGCGGTCGACGCATTGGCGGCGGGCCGGGGCAGGCGATAGGGCTGTTCACGCAGCCACCACAAGGCGAACAGCGGCGTGACGATCATGGTGACCAGGGCGGCGCGGTGACCCATGGCATCGATGGCAAAGCCCGCCATCAGCGGCCCGGCAAAGCCCGATACCGCCAGCCCCAGCGCCATCCAGGCGAAATACGTGGTGCGCTGGTCGGTGGTGGCGCCCCGGCCGATCAGGGCCTGGGCCGCCAGCTGCTGCAGCATGAAGCCCACGCCGATGGCGCACGAGGCGAAGGCCAGCGTCTGCCAGGCGGGATAGATGGCCGGTGCCGCCACCCCGGCGATGATGAGGTAGGTGCCGATGCGGCTGGGCTGCTGGACGCCGGTGCGATCGACCCAGCGGCCGGCGGTGATCGACAGCAGCATGGGCAGCAGGGCGTACAGCGCCGACAGCATGCCGACCTGGAATGCCGACATGCCCCAGGCCAGCGCGGCCAGCGTGACGGCCACGCGCGATCCGGTCTGGGCGACGTGATTGAGGACGGTGATGCCGCAGAACGTCAGGACGCCGCCACGCGGCAGCGGCGCATCGACCTGGACGGACGGTGGGGCAGGAGGCAGGGAGACCGGCGCATCGCCGGGCGTTGCGGGTGACGCGGATCGGGGATCGGCGGCTTCTGGAACGACTTGGGCCAGTCCTTTCTGGGGACTGGCGCCGGGAGGGCATGCCATGGGGATACGGTGTCGCGGCGGCGTTATGCCGGCAAGGAATTATCATTGTCGGACGGGGTCCGACCCGGTGCAAGCAAATTGCCACACGGTCGAGCCACTTGGTTTTTTCACGCCACACTTGTGCAACATCTGCGTTCCGGCGCTTCCCGATGAGTCCTGACACTTCTTCCGATTTCGACCCCGACCGCCGTTTCGGCGGCGCCCGCCGCCTGTACGGCGATGCCGCGCTCGACACCCTGTCCGCCGCGCACGTCGCCGTGATCGGCCTGGGCGGCGTGGGGTCCTGGACTGCCGAGGCGTTGGCGCGCACCGGTGTGGGGGCGCTGACGCTGGTCGATCTCGACCATATCGCCGAATCGAACGTCAACCGGCAGATCCATGCCCTCGATGCCACCCTGGGTCAGTCCAAGGTGCAGGCCATGGCCGACCGCATCGGCGCCATCCATCCTGGCTGCCGGCTGACCTGTGTCGACGACTTCCTGTCGGCCGACAACGTCGCCGACATCATCGTCCCCGGCCTGACCGCCGTGATCGACTGCACCGACCAGGTGACCGCCAAGATCGCGATGGTGCTGCGCGCGCGTGAACTGAGCGTGCCGCTGATCGTCTCGGGCGGGGCGGGGGGCAAGACCGATCCGCTCGCCTTGCGCGCGGGCGATCTCAGTCAGGCCGTGAACGACGCGCTGCTGGCCAAGCTGCGCAACCAGTTGCGGCGCAATCACGGCTACCCCAAGGCCGCGCCGGTGGCGGGCAAGCCCCCCAAGCGGTTGGCCAAGATGCACGTGCGCGCCTTGTGGGTGGACCAGCCGGTGCGCCTGCCGCAGGCGGTGGCATCGTGCGATGCCACGGCGCCGCAAGGGCTGTCGTGCGCGGGCTACGGTTCCATCGTCACGGTCACCGCCGCCATGGGCCTGGCTGCTGCCAATGAAGTGCTGACCTTGTTGTTTCCGGCTGGCGCCGGGCGGTGAGCGGCAGGTGCCTGCTACGATGCGGCACCCGTTTTACGAAGGAGTCGGCATGATCCGCACGCTGCGTTTTCCGCGTCTGCCTTACCGTCCGATCGGTCGCGCCAGTCTCGCGATCACCGCGCTCGCGGCCGTGTCGGCGTGTTCGGTATTGCCTGGCGGGGGCGATCAGGCCGCCACCGAGGCACAGATCGCGGCAGCGCCGAGTGTGGAAGGGGTGCCGCCGCCCGAAACCGCGTCCCAGGCCTGGCGCATGCGTTTTGCCGACGCCTTGCATGCCAAGCATCCGGACAAGGTCTTCGAAGGCATTCCGCCGAATCCGCTCTACGCCATCATCGTGCTGGAAATCCAGATCGATGGCAGCGGCCGCGTGCGCAACTTGCGTGACATGCGTACGCCGCGTCACGGCACCAAGGAACGTCAGGTCGCCATGGCCGCCGTGCGCGCGGGCGCACCGTATCCGGCGCCGCCGGCCAGCATGCTGGATCGTTCGGGGGTCGTGAAATTCACCGAAACCTGGCTGTTCGACAATTCGCGCAAGTTCCGGCTGCGGTCGCTGTCGGTGCCGCAGGACCCCAACGCGTTGGAGTGATCGCGCCGCTCAGGCGTTGACGATCAGCGTCAGCCGGTTTTCGTCGCCGTCGCGGACGTAGATCAGGTCGTCGAGGTAGTGGCGCATCAGGTTGACACCGTGGCCGCCGATTTCGGCGTCGTCCAGCGACAGCACCGGCGTGGGTGCTTCGAGCTGGGTCGGATCGAAGGCCTTGCCGTTGTCGATCACGCACAGACTGAGCCGGCCGTCTTCACGCACGTATTCCAGACGCAGGCGCGGCGCTGCCGAATAGCCGTCGGCGAACGCATACGACACGATGTTGGTGAGCGCCTCGTCCAGGCTCAGGCTGAAGCCGAAACGCAGCTTCGGGGGCCAGCCGTCGCGTTCAGCCAGACCGTCGACCCAGTCCATGGCCTGGGCGATGGCGTCGGTCTGTACGCTCAACTCCAGCGATTCATGGATCTTGTCGGTCATGCGGTGGCCCTGGGATGCGTGGTCGAATCATACGTCAGCCGGCTGCGCTTGCGGGTCCTGCGACGCCATCGGGAAATCGCCCGGGTGATGGCGTTCAATGTTCGAAGTGCAGCCGCAGCCACGCGCTGCCGTCGCCGTGCCGTCCGGCGGTGACCCGATCGCTCAAATGGTGAAGCAACTGCACCGATACGCCCGAGAACGCGGCGTCCAGCGCGGCGTCGTCCCCATCCAACAGATCCTGGAGGTCGGGCCGTTGGTCGCGGGCCAGGGGCAGCGGGTTGCCGTCGTGGGTAAGGATCAGATCCAGGCTCAGTTCGTCGAAACTGCCCCGGATGGAGTGCAGGGTGCGGCCACTGGCATGGGCGATGGCTTCGGCGGCTTCGACTGCCGCCAGATTGGCCCGTTGCACCACCTCGCGGCGGGCGGCCCAGGCACCGCCTTGCAGCATCACGAAGTTGGACACCTGTTCGGCAATCGGCGGCCCGTCGGCGACCAGGGGCTGAACTTCGCGCCGGGCCAGGCCGATGCGGAACACCAGCGTCAGGATGATGGCGACCGCGCCGGCCACCACGAAGCCGCTGCCCGCCAGGAAGCGCACCGACTCGGGTGCCTGCTCGGCCAGTTGCGGCACCAGCATCACGCCCAGGCCCGCGATCAGCGACAGGCCCACCATGAAGATGCCGCGGCTATCCAACGCGCGCGAGGCGATCAGTTCGATGCCGGACACGATCAGGTAGGCGGCGGCGTAGATTTCCACCGCGCCCAGCACCGGCGTCGGGATCAGCGTCAGCGCCATCGTCACCTGCGGCATGAACACCACGGCCAGCAGCACCGCTGCCGTGCCGATGCCGACCCAGCGCGCGGTACTGCGGCTGACGTGGCACAGCGCGATGTTGGCCGATGAGGTCGCGCTGGGGTAGCCCCCCAGCGGTGCGGTCAGCAGGTCGCCCAGGCTGCTGGCCTGGATGCCGCGGCCAACGCCGCGCATGTCGGCGCGCCGCCAGTCGGCATCGTCCATCTTCTGCATGATGATGACGCTGCCCAGGGTGTCGAGGTGGGTCAGCACCGTAATCATGGCGACGGCCAGCAGCACGCCCACCGGCACCTGGAACACGGGTGTCGCAATGGTGGGCAGGGCGAACGCGGGTTCGGCCGCCAGCAGGCTGCCGTCGCCCAGTTGCCCGGTCAGCGCGGCGGCCAGCGTGCCGGCGCCGATGCCGGCGATCAGCGCGAACAGCTTCACCGTCCGGCTGCCCCAGATCGACCCGACGACGATGACCGTCAGCGTCAGCGCGGCAATGCCCAGGCTGGGCAGGGAAATCCTGTTGTCCGCGCCCATGCCCAGCGAGTGGGTGACCGAGGGCGCGATGAGCGACAGGCCGACCATGGCCACCACCAGCCCCACCACCGGGGCGGTGAACACCTTGCGCAGATGCGGCGCGCAGCGCGCCACGACCAGGCCGGTGATGCCCGCGGTCAGCCCGATCGGCACCATGGCACCGGCACCGTATTCCTTGATCATGTTGGCCGACAGCACCAGCAGCACCGGGGCGGGAATGTGCACCAGCAGCATGCCCGCGCCCAGCCGTCCGCCCCATGCCTGCAGGAAGGTCGCCACCGCCATCGTCAGGATCGACACCGCCATGAACGAGCGGGTGTCGGTGGGCGTCATGCCGGCGATGCGCGCGACGGCGAGCACATAGACCGTCAGCGACAGGGCCGTCAGCGCGTGCTGGATCGACAGCGGGATCAGCGACGACCACGGCGGCGTGTCGTCGGCCGCATAGGTCAGATCGGGCGGCCGGCGGCGGGACGGGCCAGGGGGCAGGCGCAGGGTGCGCAGCAGCGGGGCGGGGGGGGTCATGGCCGGTATCATCGCAAGGCCGCCTGCCGCCAGCAACGGAATTGCGCACCTGCGCCATCAGTAATGGCCGTCCTGCGGCCTGCCGGCTACTGTGCCGGGCGCGAACGCGCCGGGGTATCATCATCGGCTTGATCTGACCGGCAAAGTCGCCCACCCCTACAGGACACGAGCATCCCCATGACCATCTCCCACGAACAAGTCGGCGACGTGCTGGTCCTGAGCCCCGCGGGCCAGTTGAACAGCACCAATTCGGTTGCGGTCGAATCCACCATCCTCGGCCATGTCAACGACGGTGCCAACAAGCTGGTGCTCGATTTCGACAAGCTCGACTACATTTCCAGCGCCGGATTGCGCGTGGTGCTGGTGCTGGCCAAGCGCCTGAAGCAGACCGGCGGCAGGCTGGTGCTGGCCGGCTTGCAGCCGCACATCCGCGAAGTCTTCGACGTCAGCGGTTTCCTGGCCATCCTCACGGTGGTCGATACCCGACAGGAAGCGCTGGCGCGCTTCGAGTGACCGGCTGAATGTGTGGACGCCGCCGCTCAGGCAGCGTCCAGTGTCACGTCGAACCAGCCGCGCAAGGCATTCGACAATCGCAGTTCCGTCGCCTGGCGCAAATCGTCCAGGCTCAGCATCGCTTCCCGCACCTTTTCGTCGTCCAGCAGGGCGGCGCGCTGCACGCCCGGCAGCAGGCCGCTGGCCACGGGCGGCGTCAGCCATTCACCATCGCGCAGCACATAGACATTGGTGCGACTGCCTTCGCACAGTTCCCCGCGTTCATTCGCATACAGCAGGTCGAAATGGTCAGGGTGCGCCGCCAGCCAGTTTGGCGCCGCCTCGTACCAGGGACGATGCGTGGTCTTGTGACGCAGCAGCGGGGCGTTCGCCTGCAGGCGCTCGGTTGCCAGCGCGACCCTGGGCCGTTCGGGCAGCGCATCGAGCGGCGCGTGGGTGATGTCGATCTTGCCGTCGTCGCTGACCAGCACGCGCATGCGATGGGTGACGCCTTCCGGCAAGTCTGCGGCGCAGCGGGCGATGGCGCGCTGGACGGCATCGACCGACCAGCGGTAATCCAGCGCCGTCGCGGAATTCCCCAGGCGTTCCAGGTGCCAGGGCAGCAGCGGCATCCGGCCATCGGGCTCGACGCGCAGGGTTTCGATCAGTTGTGGGCGCATGGGGGCACTCGCCGGGAACAGGCGGGAATACGCTGCGTCACGACAGCACGCGGGATTTCCACAGGCACTCTTCCCATTCGTTGAGGGGGTCGGAATCGTAGACGATTCCGCCGCCGACGCCATAGACGCCGTGGCCTTGCGCATCCAGCACCAGGGTGCGGATGCTGACGTTGAGGTCGAAATCGCCGTCGGGCGCCAGCCAGCCCAGGGCGCCGCAATACAGTCCGCGCGGCGCGGCTTCCAGGCGCCGGATGTGGCGCATGGCGGCGATCTTGGGCGCGCCGGTGATCGACCCGCACGGGAACAGCGCATGCAGGATGTCGGCCAGCGAGGGCGTCTTCAGCGTGGCGCTGACCGTCGAGGTCAGCGTCCATACCTGCGGATACTGCTCCAGCGTCAGCAGGGCATCGACCTGCACCGATCCGGCCTGCGCCACGCGGCCCAGGTCGTTGCGGATCAGGTCGACGATCATCACGTTCTCGGCGCGGTTCTTGGCGCTGGCCAGCAGGGCCTCGCCCAGTTGCCGGTCTTCTGCCGGGTCGGCGCTGCGTGGCGCCGTGCCTTTCATGGGGCGCGATTCCAGCCGCGAGCCACGGCGTCGCAGGAACAGTTCCGGCGAGAACGACAGCACGGCGCGCCCGCCTTCTTCCAGGTCATCGATGAACACGCAGTGCGCGGCGGTCTGCCGGCCAGCCAGGTGGACGTACACGTCTTCCGGCGCGCCGTCGGTGCGCACGTCCAGCGGCATGGTGTAGTTGATCTGGTAGACCTCGCCCTGGGCAATCGACTGCCGGATTTCCTCGACGGCGGCGACGTAGTCGGCCTGTGAGACGCGCGGCTGTACGGACACGACGCGCGCCTCGCCCGCAGGCGGGCCAGTCCAGGCGTCCTCGTCGGCCATGGTGTCGAACACCAATGCTGTCAGGCGCGGACCTGGCGTTGCGATGCCTGCTTGTTCACCCGCCAGCACTGCCGGCTCCAGCCACTCCCCCAACTCGTAATCCAGCATCAGCGCCACCCAACGCCCTTCCGCCTGGGCGGCAGCGATGCGCGCCAGGGCGTCAGGCACCGCCTCGGCACTTTCAGCCACGATGCGCGCGTGCAGACCCGACAGCACGCGCGCCCGGCCGGTCGACCGGTCTTCGAAACGACAGTGCATATCAGGTGGATGCGGCGGCGTGTTGCAGGAACTCGCGCAGCACACGACCGGTGTGCGACTCCGGGTACTCCGACATGATGTCTTCGGGCGTACGTGCCGCCACCAGATGACCACCGCCCGTCCCGCCCTCGGGGCCCATGTCCAGCAGCCAGTCGGCCTCGGCGATGACATCGAGGTTGTGCTCGATGACCACCACCGTGTTGCCCGCCTCGACCAGGCGATGCAGCACGCGGATCAGCTTTTCCACATCGGCCATCGACAGGCCCACCGTCGGCTCGTCCAGCACGTAGAGCGTGTGCGCCGGCTTGTACGCGCGACCGGTGCGGAAAGTGCCGTCGCCGATGCGGGCCTTGGCCAGTTCGCTGACCAGCTTGATGCGCTGCGCCTCGCCGCCCGACAGGGTGGGCGAGGGCTGGCCCAGCGTCAGGTAGCCCAGCCCCACGTCCTGCAGCAGCTTCAGCGGATTGAGGATCGCCGGGTGCGCCGCGAAGTATTCGATGGCGTCGTCGATCTCCATGTTCAGCACTTCGCCCACGTTCTTGCCACGCAATTGCACGGCGAGCGTCTCGCGGTTGAAGCGCGCGCCGTGGCAGACGTCGCACAGCACCTTCACGTCCGGCAGGAAGTTCATCTCGATGGTGCGCATGCCCTGGCCTTCGCAGGCCGGGCAGCGTCCCTCGCCGGTGTTGAAGCTGAAGCGCGCCGCCGTCCAGCCGCGCATGCGGGCCTCGTTGGTGTCGGCGAACTGCTTGCGCACGATGTCCCAGAAACCGATGTAGGTGGCCGGGCACGAACGCGGTGTCTTGCCGATGGGTGTCTGGTCGACTTCCAGCACGCGATCGAGCTGCTGCCAGCCGTCGATGCCCGCGCAACCCGTCCAGCTCGGCTTGGGGTCGCGTTCGCCGACCACGCGGCGCAGGTTGTCCAGCAACACGTCACGGGCCAGCGACGATTTGCCCGAGCCCGACACGCCGGTCACCACCGACAGGCGGCCGATGGGGAAGCTGGCGTCCACGCCCTGCAGGTTGTGCAGCCTGGCCTTGCGCACCGACAGTTGCGGTACGTCGGCATCGATGGGGCGGCGCGGCTGCATCGGGTGCTGCAGCGGGTGGGCCAGGTAGCGTCCCGTGACCGATTCCGGCTGGGACATCAGGTCCTGGGCCGTGCCTTGCGCCACCACCGTGCCGCCGCGCACCCCGGCGCCGGGGCCGATGTCGATGATGTGGGCGGCGCGACGAATGGTGTCCTCGTCGTGCTCCACTACCACCAGCGTGTTGCCCTTCTGTTCGAGCTGGCTCAGGGCGTCCAGCAGGATGCGGTTGTCGCGCGGATGCAGGCCGATGGTCGGCTCGTCCAGCACGTAGCACACGCCCTGCAGGTTGGAGCCCAGTTGCGCGGCCAGTCGGATGCGCTGCGCCTCGCCGCCCGACAGCGTGGGCGCGGCGCGGTCCAGCGCCAGGTAGCCCAGGCCCACTTCCTCCAGGAAGTTCAGGCGGCTGCGCAGCTCGGCCATCAGGTCGCGCGCGATTTCCGCATCGCGGCCCTTCAGTTCCAGCGCATGGAAGAACGCACGCGCCTGCGCCACCGACATGGCGGTCAGGTCGGCAATCGACTTGCCTTGCCAGCGCACCGACAGGGCCACCCGGTTCAGGCGCTGGCCGTTGCAGGTGCGGCAGACTTCGACTTCGCCGTCGATGTCCTTCCAGCTGCCTTCCTCGCCCGTCTGCTCGGCGTCGAAGCCGGGCAGGCGCACGCCGGTGCCGAAGCAGTCGGGGCACCAGCCGTGCTTGGAGTTGTACGAGAACAGGCGCGGATCGATTTCGGGGAAGCTCATGCCGCAGCACGGCGCCGCCCGCTTGGTCGAGAACCACTGCTGCTGCAGGGCCGGCAGTTCGGCGCCGGTTTCCAGGGCAGTGCGCAGGGTGTCCAGCGGCCACAGCATGCTGACCGTGCCGTGGCCGTGGCCGACGGCGTCCTGCAAGGCGCTGCGCAGTGCCTGTTCGTCGTCGGCCGACACCACGAAGTCGGCCACCGGCAGTTCGATGTTGTGTTCCTTGAAGCGGTCCAGGCGCGGCCACTTGGCGGTCGGGATGAACCCGCCGTCGACGCGCAGGTGCGAGTAGCCCTTGCCGTTGGCCCACTTGGCCAGGTCGGTGTAGTAGCCCTTGCGGCCCATCACCAGCGGCGCCAGCAGGCCGATGTGCTCGCCCTTGCGCTCACGCAGGATGCGGCTGGCGATCATGTCCAGGCTCTGCGGCTCGACCGGCGTGCCGTGGTCGGGGCAGTACTGCGTGCCCAGCTTGGTATAGAGCAGGCGCAGGAAGTGATGCACTTCCGTCATCGTCGCCACCGTGGACTTGCGGCCACCGCGGCTGGTGCGCTGCTCGATGGCCACCGTCGGCGGAATGCCGAAGATGGCGTCGACGTCCGGCTTGCCCGCAGGCTGCACGATCGACCGCGCGTAGGCGTTGAGGGATTCCAGGTAGCGCCGCTGCCCTTCGTTGAACAGGATGTCGAAGGCCAGGGTCGACTTGCCCGAGCCCGACACGCCCGTGATCACCGTGAAGGCGTTGCGCGGGATGTCCACGTCGACGTGCTTGAGGTTGTGCTCGCGCGCATTGCGGATCGAGATCGACGGCGTGCCCTGGCGCTGGCGGGCCAGCGCGCGTTGCAGGGGAATGCCTTCGTCGGTGTCGCCGTATTCCGCGCCACGGTCGGCCACGCCCGGCACGGCCGCCTTGGCGCCGCTGCCGCCGACACCGATGTCGTGTTCGTAGTCCTTCAGTGCCTGGCCGGTGTAGGACGTGTCCACCTTCATCACGTCCTGCGGCGTGCCCACGGCCATGATCTGGCCGCCGCCATCGCCGCCTTCCGGGCCCATGTCGATCAGCCAGTCGGCTGCGCGGATCACGTCCAGGTTGTGTTCGATCACCAGCAGCGTGTGGCCCGCGGCCAGCAGCTTGCGGAACGCATTCATCAGGCGTGCCACGTCGTCGAAGTGCAGGCCGGTGGTCGGCTCGTCGAACAGGAACAGGCTGCCCTTGCGCGCCAGCTTGGCGCCGCCGGTCAGGATGCCCGAGCGCGATGCCTCGGCCAGGTGGCCGGCCAGCTTCAGGCGCTGCGCCTCGCCGCCCGACAGGGTCGGCACGGGCTGGCCCAGGCGCACGTATTCCAGGCCGACGTCGGCCAGCGGCGCCAGACCCGTCAATACGTCGCGTGCCCCGGCGAAGAACACCAGCGCTTCGCTCACCGTCATGTCCAGCACGTCGGAAATCGACGCTTCGCGGCCATTGCGCTCGATGGTGACCTCGCGCACTTCCGGCCGGAAGCGGGTGCCGTCGCAATCGGGGCAGCGCAGGTACACGTCCGACAGGAACTGCATCTCGACGTGTTCGAAACCGGTGCCGCCGCAGGTGGGGCAGCGCCCGTCGCCCGCGTTGAAGCTGAACATGCCGGCGGTGTAGTTGCGTTCCTTCGACAGCTTGGCCTGCGCGAACAGCTTGCGGATCGCGTCGAAGGCGCCAACGTAGCTGGCCGGG
>JAAIGF010205362.1_pt1 | contig 43562 bp, 43 predicted proteins | sample 6487441 | NCBI WGS metagenome assembly JAAIGF01 (sample SAMN13974129, study PRJNA590717) | phyllosphere metagenome | biome: pepper field; feature: multiple bacterial spot infested pepper fields; material: pepper leaves; isolation source: leaves from pepper fields | host: Capsicum annuum ...
ATTGGAGGGAATCATACCCAACCGCACTTACGGCAATGATGGTGTGCCTCTTCAGTACCCCGGCTGATGGAAAGCCGGCAGAGAACCAGAAAGGCCCGCACCGTCGTTGCTTCGTATGTCCTCGCATTTTCCGGTTGGCCGGAATAGCGACTGGAGGGGTTAGTTCCAGGTACCTTACCGATTTCCTCACCACATCGAGGGTCGGCGGACACACATGGGCACGTGCGACTTTGGGCAAGTCGGGAGATAAGAATATTCGCCGTCATAATCAAGAGGATTTTTTCACCAAAGCGAGGATTTTTTCAGCAGCAATTTCCTTATTGAACAAGGGTTCCCGAGTGTTCAATAATATGAAACGAACAGGAGATTCTGATGGACACGCTGACCCGCATTCGCGCCTTTATCGATGTCGTCGAAGCGGAGGGTTTCTCTGCCGCCGCGCGCAAGACCGGACGTTCCAAGGCGCTTCTGTCCAAATATGTGCGTGAGCTGGAAGACGATCTCGGCGCGCTGCTCCTCAACCGCACCACGCGGCAGTTTTCGCTGACCGAAGCCGGTCACACCTATTACCGCACAGCCTCCGATATTCTCAAAGAGATCGACAATCTTGCAGACCTCGTGCGTGAAAAGAATTCCGACCTGAAGGGAAAGCTGCGCCTTTCCGTACCGCGCACCTTCATAGATGCGGATGTGGGCCAGAGCCTGATCGATTTCGCCAAGGAGAACCCGGAACTCTCCATGGAAATCGTTGCCGATGATCGGTTCGTGGATCTGATCGAGGAAGGTTTCGACCTTGCCATTCGAATCACCAAGCTGGAGGATTCCGGTCTGATTGCCCGCAAGCTTTCGGATTTTCGCGTCCACGCGGTGGCGACGCCGGATTTCGTGGAACGCTACGGTCCGCTGACTTCGCCGCAGGATCTGGGCAAAGTGCCCTGCATCATCGATACCAATTCGCGGTTCCAGAACCACATTCGCTATTTCGAACCCGGCGGCGGCACGAATTCGGTAGCGACCAGCGGGCCCATCGAGGTCAACAGCCCGCAGGCGACGTTGCGCGCTGCGCGTTCCGGCCTCGGTGTTGCCATCGTCCCGGATTTCATTGCAAAGCTGCATATCCAGTCCGGCGAACTCGTTACCCTTTTCGATGAATTCATCTCGCGTGACAGGGGCATTTACGCGGTTTATCCGCACCGCCGATATCTGCCCGCCAAGGTGCGCAGCTTCGTCGACTATCTTTCGAACTGGTTCCGAAAGAACGCCTGATAAGGCTCCAGCGTCGAAATTCAGTCCCAATTTGTTATAGAGTAACCACCAGATTCGTCTCCCAGATACGTCCCGAGGACAAACCGCGCCCATGAAAAAACTGCTTCTGCCTCTGGCCGCGTGTGCCTCAGCCTGCCTTGCCCCCGTCGCTGCCTTCGCCCATCCGCACATTTTTGCGGAGGCGCGGATGGAAATCATCGAGGGCGCGGACGGCAATGTTCAGGAAATACGCAACATCTGGCGCTTCGATGAGATGTTTTCGGCAAGCGTGGTGCTGGACTACGACAAGAACAGCGATGCGAAGCTGGACAAGGAAGAGTTGGCCGAAATCGGCACGACGGTACATGAGTCGCTTGCCGAATATTCCTATTACACCTTCATTACTCAGAACGGCGCGCAGGTGGATTTCGCCAAGCCCGATGCCATTCATGTGGATTACAAGGACGGCCAGATCCTGATGTTCTTTTCGGTGAAGCCGAAAAAGCCTTTGGCCGTCAAAGGCACGCTGACCTTCGGTGCGTGGGACCCGACCATGTACACGGCCATCGATTTCGCCAAGGATACCGACCTCGTGGTCAAGGGCACGCACCTTGCCGCCTGTAAACACAAGGTTATCCGCCCCGATCCGGACGAGATCATTTCACAGAACCAGAGCAGCCTGACGGACGCCTTCTTCAACGACCCGACCGGCACCGACATGACGAAACTCTTTGCAACACGGCTGGAGTTGAAATGTTGAGGGTGTACTCAAGGCGGAAGCACCGGAATGAGGCGTGGCAGGCTTTCACCATTCTGGTCATCACCGCCGTCACTCTCCTCCTCGCCACCCTCACCGCCGCCCACGCCCAATCCCCCCTCGGCATCGGCTCCGCCGAACCTTCCATTTCCGTTGGCGGACCGCTTGCTCCGCTGTTTCAATGGATCAACGTCCACCAGCAAACCTTCTACCGTGCGCTGACCGCGGCCTTGCGGGCCATGCGGGAGGACCCCTTTGCGCTGACATCATTGATCGGCCTGTCTTTCGCCTACGGCGTCTTTCACGCCGCAGGCCCCGGTCACGGCAAGGCGGTCATCTCGTCTTACATGATCGCCAATGAGACACAGCTGAAACGCGGAATTCTGATTTCCTTCGTCTCGGCCCTGATCCAGGGATTGGTCGCCATCGCATTGGTGGGAGCCGCCTATTTCATCCTGCGCGGAACCTCGATCACCATGACGAAAGCGACGCAGGCGATGGAAATCGCAAGCTTCGCCATGGTCGCGGTGTTTGGTGCCTGGCTGCTCTTTCGCAAGATCTGGAGCCTCCTGCGCCAACGACAAGCCAGCCCCACCCCTGCACTGAGCACCGGAAACGTCTCGCCCTCCGGCGCAATTGCCTCCAGCACAGGCCTCACCTTCAACGCCCGCGAAGATACATCGTCCTTCGTTCTCAAAAGCAAGGAAGACCAGCTTCCGCGCCGAACGGGCATGGGCACTGGCCTACGCTTTCAGGGCCAGCCGGTCTTTGCCGATCACGCGCAAAGCGGCAGCGGCGATCTCTGCGATGCCTGCGGCAAGGCGCATGCGCCCGATCCCTCGCTTTTCCAGTCACGCAAGTTCAGCTTAACGGAAGCCTGGTCGGCCATCATCGCGGTAGGGCTTCGCCCATGCTCGGGCGCCATCATCGTCATGAGCTTTTCCGTGTTGAATGGCCTGCTGCTCGGCGGCGTTCTCTCCGTGCTGGCAATGTCGATCGGCACCGCCATCACCGTGTCGATGCTGGCCATCCTCGCCGTGAAGGCGAAAGACGTAGCCGTGCGGCTGGCCGGTTCCGGCAGCACCAAAGCTTCACGCATCACTCACGGCATCGAAATAGCAGGCGCGCTTTTCGTGTTGCTGATGGGGCTTGCTTTGCTGGGTGCTTCGTTGCAGGCCTGAGTCCTTAGCGCCCCCGCCGCTGATGACGCGCCCTTAGCCAGAAGACCATAAAGAACGCCAGAACGGCGACGATGTCGAAGGCGACGGCCAGCCAGACCGAATAGTTGTTTGCCAGCCACAGCGTCACGATTGGCATGATGTAAAACAGCAGGCCGAAGCCGAGGATGATGGCGAGCGCGGCCAGCGCCGCCGATTTGGTCGTGCCGGTCATGCCTTGCCTCCAGCGGAAAGTTCAGTGCGGATGTCTTCGAGCTTGCGTCTCTGCAATCCGTCGGTGCCGAAATTATCCTCAGAGAGCCAATTCTCGAAGGCTTGGCGGATCAGCGGCCATTCGCTGTCGATCATCGAGAACCATGCGGTATCGCGGTTCTGTCCCTTGGAAATCATGTGCTGGCGGAAAACGCCTTCGAAGGTGAAGCCGTAGCGTTTCGCGGTTGCCTTGGAAGGTTCGTTTTCATTGTGGCATTTCCACTCGTAGCGGCGATATCCAAGATCATCGAAGACATGCCTGGCCATGAGGTAATGCGCTTCGGTCGCCAGCGGCGAACGCTTCATCTTCGCGCCATGCGCCACGGAGCCGACTTCCACGACGCCGTTTTTGGGGTCGGGCCGCATATAGGTGGCCATGCCGACGACCTCGCCGGTGGCGTTCTCGATGAATACCAGAGTGACCCAAGAGAAACTCTTGGCCATGCCTTCGATCCAGTCGCTGAATGAAGCAGCGTGGGGAAAGGGCTCGTTCGGGAAATATTTGATCAGCTCGTTGGTGCCGACACCGCCAAGCGCTTCCCACAGAGCGTCCTGATGTTGCGCGCGATCAAACGGCACGGCGGTAACGAACCGGCCTTCGAGCGTTACCAGCATCGGTGCCGGACATCCTTTGAACTGGCTGAGATCGCGCATTTTTCCTCCCATGCTTGGCTGCGCATAGGAATAGGTCAGCCATCCATCAAAGACAACTGACCCCTCACATGGAATATTGTGATCGATTAGACCTTCGCTGCCGAAACGGTCGCCTCGATGTGATCCACCAACGCATCCGGCAGGCCAAGCCGTCCGGCCAGCAGATCGAGATAACCGCGCTCGGCGCGGCTGTCGGGCTCTATGGTAAGGCGAGAGGCGGTGTAGATTTCGACCTTCTGCTCTTCCGTGCGGGCCGCAGCAACCAGCGCGTCGATATCGAGAGGATCGGCCAGTTCCTTTTCGATGAAGGCTTCTGCCTCATGGTCGAGACCGGAGACCTTGACCTTTTCCATGATATGCGCGCGCTCGGAAGCATCGATATGACCATCGGCCTTGGCAGCGGCAATCATAGCCTGCACCAGCGTCAGCGCGAAGCTGTTGGAAAGTGCGGGAGACTGCGGGTGGAAGGGAGAATCGGCTGGCGGGGGCAGCAGTTCCTGCGTCGGCTGTGGTTGCGGTGCAGCCTGCGGCGCCTTGCCGGACTGGTAGTTCTTGTAGGCAAGATAACCGAGCCCGGCGATAGCGGCGATGCCGCCAACAGCTGCTGCGTTACCGGCAAGTTTGCGGCCCGTTTTGGTGCCGAGAAGGGCCGCGGCAAGCGCCCCGGTCTTCATCGGATTGTTCTTTGCGATCTCCGAAACCTGTCCGGCCCTGTCACGAACGCTTCCAGAAAGACCCGGCACCTGCGAACCCAGAAACTGGTCCAGAAGCTTCTTGGCGTCGAACATATACATCTCCTGTTTCGATCAATCTCGAAACAGGAGATAGGAAGCAGAGAAACGATTACAAATGGCGGACCTGTTCACGCCGTCGTGAACAATCTGAACACCTCAACCGCGAAGCGCTGCCGCTTCCGCCGCGAGCTTGGTGATGCCTGCCCAGTCGCCCGCAGAAATCAGTTCCTTCGGCGCGACCCACGAACCGCCGACGCAAACGACATTCGGCAGCGAGAGGTAATCCCTTGCGTTCTTCAGCGAAACGCTGCCCGTTGGGCAGAACACCGTGCCCGCGAGCGGGGAAGAGAGCGCCTTGAGATAAGGCGCGCCACCGGCCTGTTCTGCCGGGAAGAACTTCAGAACCTTGTAGCCCGCGTCGCGCAGAACCATGACTTCGCTTGCCGTGGCCGCACCTGGCAGAAGCGGAACATCGGAGCCTTCGGCAGCATCCAGCACGCTTCTGTTCACACCGGGGCTGACGATGAAGGTGGAGCCTGCATTGGCAGCCGCTTCGAAATCCCGGGCGTTGAGGATGGTGCCCGCACCCACATGCGCACCTTCCACTTCGGCTGCAACGGCGCGAATGGCATCGAGCGCGACAGGCGTGCGCATGGTGATTTCGATGGCTTTCAAGCCGCCTTCCACCAGAGCACGCGCAAGAGGAACAGCGGAAGCAACATCTTCAACGATGAGAACCGGCACCACCGGCTGAAGTTTCAGGATGGAAAGAAGCTTTTCGGAATCCTGGGCCATGGCGATATCTCCGGTCGTTGAATCGATTGAAATTGCGGCCATCAATTACCCCGCAAACAAATCCCTGTCGAGGCAAAAGCAACGAAATCGTTCTTATTGCTTTTTCATGACAAGCTCTTACTCTACCTCCCCGCAAAACCTTACAGGGTGTTGAATGGCCAAAGAAATCGAACGCAAGTTCCTGGTTCGCAATGATGATTGGCGCCGCGAGGCGACCTCCAAGACACCCTTTCGCCAAGCCTATATCGCATCCATGGACGACCGTTCCCTGCGCGTGCGCATCAAGAATGGCAGCGATGCCATTTTGACGGTCAAGATTGGCACCAGCGCGCTGGTGCGCGATGAATATGAATACTCCATTCCGCTCGATGATGCAGAGGAACTGCTGGGAGCCGCGCTCGGCATCGTGATCGAGAAGACCCGTTATACGGTGGACCATGAAGGTTTCGTCTGGGAGATCGATGTCTTCGAAGGCAGTTATAAGGGTCTCGTCGTCGCCGAAGTGGAGATGAATGACGAGAAGGACCGTCCCGCGCTTCCCTCATGGATCGGCCCGGAAGTAACCGGGGACCGGCGTTATTCCAACCAGCATCTGGCCATGGATGATTTGAGCGGGGAGCTTTGCCATGTCCTTCAGGCTTGATCCCGCTCGCGGCTTTGTCGAGGAGGTGAAGCGCGCCGGTCTGGAACTGATCGATGACGCCATCGCACTCTTGAAGGACCAGCCGGACGGCACGCATGAGGCGGTGCATGATGCCCGCAAGAAATTCAAGCGTGTCCGCGCGCTCTATCGTTTCCTGCAAAAGGAAGCGCCGGATTTCCGCGCGCAGGAAAATGTCCGCTTCCGCGATATCGCCCGGTCACTCTCTGCTGCGCGCGACGCGGCGGCATTGGTGGAGACCATCACCTATCTCGAAGGTTTCAGCCAGACGGAGGCGGAACGCGAGGCGCTGGCTTCCGTTCATCGCACCCTCAGCGAAAGGCGCGATGCAGCCACCCATGATGAGGGTGATCTACCCCAGCGCATAAAAGACGCCATCGCCGCTAGTGAAGAAGGCAGGCAGGCTCTAATCGACCTCTCCATGCCGCATGGAAGGAAAACGGCGCGCAGGATGATAGAGAAAACCTGGACGAAACAGCGCCGCAAAGCGCTGCATGCACTCGGCCTCTGCCAGTCGGAAGCGCATGACGAGCATTTCCACGAATTGCGGAAAAGCGGACAGGTTTACTGGATGCATCTGGCGCTTCTGCGCAAGATTTGGCCTTCCGCCATGCGGGCCAAGAAGGTGCAGGCAAAACATTTGGTCAAGCTGCTCGGTCATGAACATGATCTTTCGGTTCTTGCAGCCTTCGCGGATCGCGAGCCCGAGCGCTTTTCCGGCGCAGAGACACTCGCGCTCCTCCTGAACGCCATCATCGACCGGCAGCAGGCTTTGCGCGAAGAGAGCTTGCAACTGGCGGAGCACGTCTTTGCCGAGACCGCGCATGGCGAAAGCGAAATCGTCGGCCTGCTGTGGAAGCACGCAGCGCGCTAGGGTGGGCGCCGCTGACCGGCTGCAAACGAATTGACGATTTTCAAAACTTCGCGCAGGCCTTGTTTTCCAGCGGAATAAGATTGCAAGCCGACGCGTCACGCTGTATTTCAGCGACCATGACCGACACCTCTGCACACTCCCGCCCGGACGCCACAGCCGGAGCCAATAGCGATTTCCTCGTGGCAGCGCTTTATCACTTCGCCCGCTTCCCGCGGTTCGAGAGCGTGCGCGAGCCGCTATTCAGGCTGTGTCAGGAAAACGGAGTGAAGGGAACGCTGCTTCTGGCCGCCGAAGGCATCAACGGTACCATTGCAGGCACGGATGCGGGCATCGATACCGTGCTCTCCTGGCTGCGCGCCCAGCCGGAATTTGCAGGCCTTGAGCATAAGGAAAGCCGCGCTTCCAAAATGCCTTTCGTGCGCATGAAGGTGAAGCTGAAGCAGGAAATCGTCACGATGGGCGTGGCCGATATCGATCCGAACAAGATCGTCGGTACCTATGTCGATCCGAAGGACTGGAACGAGCTGATCTCCGATCCAGACACGATCCTCATCGATACGCGCAACGATTACGAAACCGCCATCGGCGTCTTCAAAGGCGCGGTCGATCCGCAGACCAAGACGTTCCGCGAGTTTCCCGATTGGGTGAAAAACAATCCCGGCCTGCACAACAAGCCGAAAATCGCGATGTATTGCACCGGCGGCATCCGTTGCGAAAAGGCCACCGCCTTCATGAAGGAGCAGGGCTTCGATGAGGTTTATCACCTTAAAGGCGGCATCCTGAAATATCTGGAAGAAGTGCCGGAAGAAGAGAGCCTGTGGGAAGGCGCCTGCTTCGTCTTCGACGAGCGCGTCTCGGTCGTCCATGGCCTTGCCGAAGGCGACCACAAACTCTGCCACGCCTGCCGCAACCCGATCACGGATGAAGTGCGCCTTTCGCCGAAATTCGAAGAGGGCGTCTCCTGCCCCAGCTGCTACGACGAGCGAACCGAAGAAGACCGCCAACGTTTCCGCAACCGCCAGAAGCAGATCGATATCGCCAAGAAGCGTGGCGAGAAGCATATAGGGCGGTAGTCGCGTCCGGTCGGGTGCAACGACCGCCTGTGCCTTTGCGGATTTCGTAGAATTCCAGCGGGCGTTTTCGATCCCACCAATACGCGGTGGAGCGCGTGGCTACCCCCTCTGCCCTGCCGGGCATCTCCCCCTCAGGTGGGGAGATTGGCAAGACGCACGCCCTCCACTTTATTCGCAACGTTCAATATGGCCGAGCGATCACGACGCATCGATCTCCCCACCTGAGGGGGAGATGCCCGGCAGGGCAGAGGGGGGTAAACCACAACCGCCTCCCTAAACCGAGATTTATTCCTTGCGGGCGAGGAACACTCACCTATCTCCGGAATCAAATGAGGTACGTACATCATTTTCTGATTTACGTACCTCAAATTCTCCTCTATGACGTTGCGCGGGAGGATGCATGAAGCCGACAGTTCACGATATTGCCTCCAAGGCAGGCGTCAGCCTCGCCACCGTTGACCGGGTGATCAACCTGCGTCCGGGCGTGCACGCATCCACCCGCGCCAAGGTGGAAGCGGCAATTTCCGAGCTTGGTTACGTGCGCGATATAGCTGCCGCCAACCTTGCCAAAGGGCGCTCCTACGCGCTCGTCTTCATCCTGCCCAACAATGACAATTCCTTCATGGCGGGTCTTCGTGCCGAGGTGCGGGCGGCGGCATCGCGGTCTTATCTGGAGCGCACCTCCATCCGCATCATCGAGGTGCCGCCCTTCGATGCGGCGGCGCTGACACAGGCGCTGGACGTGGCGCGACTGGAAAAGCCTTCCGGCGTCGCCTTTGTCGCCATCGATTCAGAAGACGTTGTGGAGGCCACCGACCGGCTGACCGATAGCGGCGTGGCGGCGGTGACGCTGGTCTCCGATCTGACCGGCTCGAAGCGTGATCATTTCGCAGGGATCGATAACGCCGCTGCAGGACGCACGGCGGGTAGCCTCATGGGCCGCTTTCTGCCCAAAAGCAAAGCCGAGATTGCCGTACTGGCTGGCTCCATGCTAGTGAAGGATCACCGCGAGCGTCTGGCCGGTTTTCAGTCCGTGATCGAAGCGGAGTTTCCGCATCTCAACATCCTGCCGGTTCTCGAAAGCCGGGATGACCCCGATATGGTGGCGGATCTCGTGGCGCAATGCCTCGCGCAGCAGCCGCATCTGGGTGGGCTATACAGCCTCGGCGCAGGCAACCGCGGCCTTATCCGCGCGCTGAAATCAGTTGGCTCGAAGCCCTGCGTGATCGCCCATGAGCTCAACGACAACACCGCAACTGCCCTTCGCGAAGGCGTGGTGGATGCCGTGCTCAATCAGGATGCGGGCCATGAGGTGCGCAGCGCCATCCGTGTGCTGAAGGCGCGTGCCGATGGCCTCACCGTCATCGAAGCGCAGGAGCGCATCCGTATCGACATATTCTTGAGGGATAATCTCCCTTGAACGCAATCTGAACTGGAGAACAGCATGTATCTTGGTCTCGATCTCGGAACATCCGGCGTAAAGGCGCTGCTTATCGACGGCGATCAGAAGATCATCGGCTCGGCCAATGGCTCGCTGGAGGTCTCGCGCCCGCATCACGGCTGGTCGGAGCAGGACCCGGCCCATTGGATCAAGGCGACGGAAACGGCAATCGCGGGCCTCAAAGCCAAGTTCCCGAAAGAGCTTTCCGCCGTCAAAGGAATAGGTCTTTCCGGCCAGATGCACGGCGCAACGCTGATCGATGCCGCAGGCGATGTGCTTCGCCCCTGCATCCTGTGGAACGATACGCGCTCCTACGCCGAAGCCGCGAAGCTCGATGCCGACCCGCGTTTCCGCAAAATCACCGGCAACATCGTCTTCCCCGGCTTCACCGCGCCAAAGCTGGTCTGGGTTGCCAACAACGAGCCAGAAATTTTCTCCAAGGTGGCAAAAGTTCTGCTGCCGAAGGATTATCTGCGTCTCTGGCTGACGGGTGAATATATCTCCGAAATGTCCGACTCTGCTGGCACCTCATGGTTGGATACCGGCGCGCGCAAATGGTCGCCGGAATTGCTGGAAGCGACCGGCCTCAGCGAAGATCACATGCCGTCATTGGTGGAAGGCACGGATGAGGCGGGAACCCTGCGTTCCGAGCTCGCTTCCAAATGGGGCATTTCCGGCAACGTCGTCGTTGCCGGTGGTGCTGGTGATAACGCGGCATCGGCCTGCGGCATGGGCACCGTGTCGGAAGGCCACGCCTTCGTTTCGCTCGGCACCTCGGGCGTGCTCTTTGCCGCCAACGCCTCCTATCTGCCGAAGCCAGAAAGTGCGGTTCACGCCTTCTGCCACGCGCTGCCCGACACATGGCACCAGATGGGCGTCATTCTCTCGGCCACCGATGCGCTGAACTGGTATTCCGGCATTGCAGGCAAGTCCGCCGCCGATCTGACGAGCGAACTGGGCGACGCGTTGAAAGCCCCCACCGGTGTCACCTTCGCGCCCTATCTCTCCGGCGAACGCACGCCCCACAACGACGCCGCCATTCGCGGCTCCTTCATCGGCCTCAGCCATGAGAGCGACCGCAAGGCCCTGACGCAAGCCGTGCTGGAAGGCGTGACCTTTGCCATCCGGGATAATCTCGAAGCCCTGAAATCCGCAGGCACCTCCATCTCCCGCGTCACCGCCATCGGCGGTGGTTCCCGCTCCCGCTACTGGCTGGCCTCCATCGCCACTTCGCTCGGCGTGCCGGTGGATATCCCCGCCGAAGGTGATTTCGGCGCTGCCTTCGGTGCGGCACGTCTTGGTTTGATTGCAGCAACGGGTGCCGATCCGGTTGGCGTCTGCACGCAGCCGGAGACGGAGGAGACGATTGAGCCGGTCGCTGCGTTGAGCGGGGCCTATGAGGAGGCTTACGGGCAGTATCGGGCGCTTTATCCGGCGATCAAGCCACTTTCGCATTAGGGGTTGCGGGTGGGCTTACCCCCCTCTGCCCTGCCGGGCATCTCCCCCACAAGGAGGGAGATTGGCTGGGCTCGCTGACGCCACTTCAATTTCGACCTCAGATTTGACCGAGAGGTTGCCACAGATTGATCTCCCCACCTGTGGGGGAGATGTCCGGCAGGACAGAGGGGGGTGAGCCACACCCGCCAGCACCTGCAAACCACGTAACACCAAAGGGAGAACCACACATGAGCACTGGATTTTTCGGCGATATCGCTAAGGTCAAATATGAAGGCCCGGACAGCACCAACCCGCTGGCCTTCCGCCATTACAACCCGGACGAAATCGTTGCGGGCAAGCGCATGGAAGATCATCTGCGTTTCGCCGTCGCCTATTGGCATTCCTTCGCATGGGAAGGCAGCGATCCCTTCGGTGGCCGTACTTTCGACCGCCCATGGTTCGGCGATGAGATGTCCAAGGCCAAGCTGAAGGCCGATGTGGCATTCGAGATGTTCAGCCTGCTCGGCGCGCCTTACTATTGCTTCCACGACGCGGATGCGCGTCCCGAAGGCAAGACTTTTGCTGAAAGCACCAAGAACCTTAACGAAATCGTCGATTACCTCGCACAGAAGCAGGAACAGACCGGCGTCAAGCTACTCTGGGGCACCGCCAACCTGTTCTCCAACCGACGCTTCATGTCGGGTGCATCCACCAATCCGGACCCGGATGTGTTTGCCTATTCCGCTGCCACCATCAAGACCTGTATGGATGCCACGATGAAGCTCGGCGGCGAGAACTACGTTCTGTGGGGCGGTCGTGAAGGCTATGAAACGCTACTCAACACCGATCTGAAGCGCGAGTTCGACCAGATGGCGCGCATGCTTCACATGGTGGTGGAATATAAGTACAAGATCGGCTTCAAGGGCACGATCCTTGTCGAGCCGAAGCCGCAGGAGCCGACCAAGCACCAGTATGATTATGACGTCGCGACCGTCTATGGCTTCCTGAAAAAATACGGCCTCGAAAACGAAGTGAAGATGAACATCGAGCAGGGCCACGCCATTCTCGCCGGTCACACTTTCGAGCATGAGCTGGCGCTGGCCAACACGCTCGGCATCTTCGGTTCCATCGATATGAACCGTAACGATTACCAGTCCGGCTGGGATACCGACCAGTTCCCCAACAATGTACCGGAAATGGCGTTGGCCTATTATCAGGTCCTGCAGGCAGGCGGCTTTACCACCGGCGGCACCAATTTTGACAGCAAACTGCGCCGCCAGTCTCTCGATCCGCAAGACCTGCTGATCGGCCATATCGGCGGCATGGATTGCTGCGCCCGTGGCCTGAAGGCGGCGGCGAAGATGGTGGAAGACGGTGCACTGTCCAAGCCACTGGCCGAGCGTTATGCCAAGTGGGACGACGCCGAAGCCCAAAAGATGCTGCGCGGCGAATACAAGCTGGAAGAAATTGCAGCGAGGGTCGAGCGCGATAACATCAACCCTGAACCGAAGTCCGGTCGTCAGGAATATCTGGAGAATGTGGTCAACCGTTACGTTTAACGGTTCCCATTCTCCTCATTCCTGTCCTTGTGACAGGAATCCAGTCAGCCCAAGTCCTTGGGCTGAAAAAAGCCTTGTGGTTGCAACGTCGCCAAGTCCGGAAACGTCATCCTCGGCCTTGTGCCGAGGATAAGATGTCCGAGCAACGACGCTCGGGCGCAAGCAGCAATCCCTCACCTAGAAAATCTACGACTTAGCTAAAGCTAAGATCGTGATTTTCTTTCCTCTCCCACAAGGGGAGAGGTACCCAGCCGCTCCCGCTTCGTTCCCCATCGACCGCGAAGATACCGTAGAACGGTGCGGCGTCTTATCTCTCCCCTTGTGGGAGAGAAAGCGATTTCAACATCTTAGCGATAGCTAAGTGTTAGAAATTGCAAGTGAGGGGTTTGCCCTGGACACAAGTTCTTTTGTAAAAAGTGCCGTCGTGACAGGTCCGACAAATGCCTAGACCTCAAACATACCTGCCAATACAAACGCATCTGCCCGGGGAATATAGATCCCTCCGGCCTGCTTTTCAAAAAGAACAAGCCCGTGAGAATTTCGCATCGTTACTTCTCTGTGCCTTCTTGTGTGCGCTGCAACATGACCTATCTCTTCGTGGTTTCAAATCAGCGCGGTGCTCCGCAATGTGCACTACGCGCCAGTCCCAAAGGAGACTGTTTTCATGTTGATCGAGAAATTGAACTGGCGTTATGCCACCAAGAAGATGGACGCATCCAAGGCCGTATCCGAGGATAAGGTTGAGCGCATCGTTGAAGCCGCTCGCCTTGCTCCCACCTCCAGCGGTTTGCAGCCTTTCGAAATCATCGTCGTGACCAACCCGGAAGTCCGCGCGAAAATCCAGGAGATTGCCTGGAATCAGGCGCAGGTCACCGAGGGTTCGCATCTTCTCGTTTTTGCCGCATGGGATAACTACACGCCTGAGCGCATCAACCACATGTTCGATCTGACCAATGACGAACGCGGTTTCAAGAACGAGGGCTGGGAAAGATACCGGCAGTCGCTGTTGAATTCTTACCCGCAGCGCGATGCGCAGGTGAACTTCGAACACGCAGCCCGCCAGGCGTATATCGGCTTCGGCATGGCTGTCGCGCAGGCTGCTTTCGAGGGCGTGGATTCAACCCCGATGGAAGGTTTCGATCCGGCCAAGCTCGATGAAATTCTCGGCCTTCGCGAAAAGGGTCTGCGCTCGGTCACGATCCTGCCGCTCGGTTATCGTCAGGAAGAGGGCGACTGGCTGGTCAATCTCAAGAAGGTCCGTCGTCCGCTGGATGAGTTCGTTTCCACGGTAAAGTGAACGGATTTCCGAAATATCCGGCAGATTTTTCTTCTATCTGGCGATAATTGAAAAATCGTACCTATAAAACGGTATCGCATATGGGCATGTATGCGATACACAGATGCCTTGATTGTCAGCCCCACTGACCCGGCATCGCAAGAAAGTTGGAACAGAATGCTCGAGACTGTCTTTCGTTGTCGAATGTGCTGACGCATCGGCGCAAAAATCGAAATCGATTTTTGCAAAGCACGATGCGCAGTTCAAAGAGCTAGAGCGTCCTTTGTGCGTCCTGAAGGACGCACGGCGCTCTAGTGGCTGCATGAGCGATGGCGGCCCTTGTTTGCCGCCGGAATGAAGAGACACTTTCGTCAAGAGCAATGTAATGAATTCCGTAATTTCCGAGGGCGTGCCTCAGTCGCCCCACAAGCAGACAGCGGACCCGATGGTGGTGTTCGAGGCTGTCACCAAGACATTCGGCGGAAGCGGTAGCCAGCCGGCTTTCGCAGCGTTGGCGGGTGTCGATTTCTCCGTGCCGCGCGGCGGCATTTCCGGCATCATCGGTCGCTCCGGCGCCGGTAAATCCACCATGATCCGCCTCGTCAACGGGCTGGAACGTCCAAGCTCAGGCAAGGTCATGGTCGATGGCGTGGATGTTGGTGCGCTGGATGAGGCGGGCCTGCGCACGCTGCGCCGCTCGGTCGGCATGATCTTCCAGCACTTCAACCTTCTGTCCTCGCGCACGGCCTATGACAATGTCGCGCTGCCGCTGGAAATCTCCGGCGTCTCCAAGGCGGAGATCAAGCGCAAGGTCGGCCCGCTGCTCGATCTCGTCGGCCTTGGCGATAAGGCGAACCGTTACCCCGCAGAGCTTTCCGGTGGCCAGAAACAGCGAGTCGGCATCGCCCGCGCTCTCGCGACAGAACCGAAGCTGCTTCTTTCCGATGAAGCCACCTCGGCGCTCGATCCGGAAACCACACAGTCGATTCTTGAGCTTCTAAAGCGCATCAATGCCGAACTCGGCCTCACCGTTCTTCTCATCACCCATGAGATGGAAGTGGTGAAAACCATCGCCAGCCAAGTGGCGGTCATCGACAAGGGATTGATCGTCGAGCAGGGCAGCACCTTCGATATCTTCACCCATCCGCAACATGAAACGACACGCAGCCTTCTGTCATCTGCTGTCGGCGTGAAGCTGCCGCGCTGGGTGACCTCGGGCCTGAAAACTGAAGCAACGACCGGCGACCGTATTCTGGTGCGCCTCGTCTTCTTCGGAGACACCGCTTTCCAGCCGCTGACAGCGCGGCTTGTGGCCGAAATCGGCCCAGACGTGAACATTCTCGCCGGTACCATCGAAGAAATCGCGGGTGATCCCTTCGGGTCGCTGGTCGTCTCTTATCCTGCAACGCCTGATGTGCTGGCGCGTGCGGAGCGCTTCTATACCGAAACCGGATTGTCGACGGAGGTGCTCGGCTATGTCGCCTGATATGCTGTTCAACATTCTCCTCAAAGGTTTGCTCCAGACGCTCCACATGGTGGCGGTGTCGGGCATCGTCGGTTCCGTCCTCGGCCTGCCCATCGGCATTTTCCTTGCCACCAGCGGCAGGGGAGAGCTTTTCGAAGCGCCGATGACGAACCGCGTGATCGGCTTTATCGTAAACGCCGCGCGCTCCACGCCCTTCATCATTCTGGTCGTGGCCATCATTCCCTTTACCCGGCTGGTTGCGGGCACATCCATCGGCACCAACGCGGCCATCGTGCCGCTGACGGTCGCCACCGTGCCCTTCATCGCCCGTCTGGTGGAAGCGGCCATCCGCGAAGTGGACAAGGGGCTGATCGAGGCTGCACGCGCCATGGGCGCGACGCCGCTTCAGATCGTCACAAAGGTTCTGCTGGCGGAAGCCAAGCCCGGCATCACGCTGGCGCTCACGCTCACCCTCGTCAGCCTCATCGGCTATTCGGCCATGGTGGGTGCTGTCGGCGGCGGTGGCCTGGGAGATCTTGGCATTCGCTATGGCTACCAGCGTTTCATGCCGGATGTGATGCTGGTCGTGGTGGTCGTTCTCATCGTGCTTGTCCAGATCGTGCAGAGCGCGGGCGATGCCCTTGCCCGCAGCTTCGACAAGCGAAACCGCAAAAACTAACAACAAACAAACTGATCCCAAGGAGATATGAAATGAAGAAACTTATTATCGCTGCGTCGCTCGCAGCCCTCTTCGCCGGTAGCGCGCTGGCCGAGACCATCAAGATCGGCGTGACGCCTGCCGAACATGCGCAGATCATGGAACAGGTGAAGAAGGTTGCGGCCACCAAGGGCCTCGACATCGAAATCCTCGAATTCTCCGATTACGTCGTGCCAAACCAGGCGCTGGCCGATGGCGAGCTTCAGGCTAACTCCTTCCAGCACCAGCCTTACCTCGATAACCAGATCGCAGACCGCAAGTTCGATCTCGTCAGCGTTGGCACCACCATCACAACACCGATGGGCGTTTATTCCAAGAAGGTGAAGAGCCTTGACGAACTGAAGGACGGCGCAACGGTCGGTATTCCGAACGACCCGACAAACGGCGGCCGCGCGCTTCTGGTTCTGGCTTCCAAGGGCGTTCTCAAGGTCAAGGAAGAAGCAGGTCTTAAAGTAACGCCAGCCGACATCACCGAAAACCCGAAGAACATCCAGATCGTTGAACTCGATGCCGCACAGCTGCCGCGCTCGCTGGATGATACCGACGCGTCGGTCATCAACACCAACTATGCGACTGCTGCCGGTCTGAACCCGAAGAAGGATGCAATCGCCATCGAAAGCGAAAAGTCTCCTTATGCCAACGTCATCGCCGTTCGCGCTCAAGACAAGGACAAGCCCTGGGTGAAGACGCTTGTCGAATCCTACCACAGCCCGGAAATCAAGAACTTCATTCTTGAGAAATACAACGGCACGGTCATCCCTTCCTGGTAAGATTTGTCCGCTGATTGTCGAGTTTGGCCCCTTCCGCTAACGCGGGAGGGGCTTTTTACGTGCGAAAGTGGCAGAACCGTACGTTTTTTACCGTGCCGGGCTGTTTTGCCTTAACATCTTTTGAATATTTCCACCGCACCATGGGCTCTTTCAGGGATGGGCTTTTTGCGTGTAATGCGGGGAACCACAAGTCAGATGGTGCTGATGGGCCGGAGGTCCGCGGTGGCGGGCATTCTGTTTGCCTTCGCGCTCGTCGTCTTCATCGTTACCGCGCTCATTCTCTCCGCTCTCACAAACGTCACCCAGAACACCAACGCGCTGGATGAGCAACGCTCGCTCGAAACCACCAGCGGGGCTCTGGCCACATTCCTCGATCAACTCGGCGCGACATTGAACGACTACGCCGCCTGGGACGATGCGGCACAGTTCGTTTATGCCAAGGACGGAGCAGGCTGGATCGTTTCCAATTACGGGGACATGACGGTCAATAGCGAGCTTTTCGATACCGCCGTCGTGCTCGATGACAATCAGGGTGTCATACTCGCCTACCAGAACGGCAGGCCTGCGGAATGGTCCGTCGGCACCTATTTCGGCGACAGCATTTCCGAGATGATCCATCGCGTTCGTTCCACACGCGATGGCGACACGCCCGAAGCCACGGGTTTCGTGCGCACGCGAGACGGTATCGCTGCCGCGGGCGTCGCCCTTGTGCGGCGAAAATCCGGTGAAGCACAGGACGATTCTGGTCGCCGCTACCTGCTTTTCGCGCGCCATCTGACCGAAGAGAAGGTCGCAAAGCTCGGCCAGACCTATGTCGTCAATGGATTGGCGTTGCACACCGGCCTTGCGACGACGCCCTACTATGTCGATATCGTCAACCTCAATGGCGAAATCCTCGGCAAGCTGACATGGAAGTCCAAGATGCCGGGCGATATCAGCCTGGATGAGGTGCGCCCACGCGTGCTGACCGCCATAGCCATCGCTGGCATCTTCTTCCTCGTACTTCTGATCTTCGGCTTTGCGGCCATCAAGAAGCTGAAGAAGGATGAGGCCTCGGCGCGCGAGCAGCTTCTTATCGACCGCCTCAGCGGGCTCTACAATCGCCCCGGCCTTTTCTTCGGCCTCAAGCGGCTGACGGAAAAAGCGCAGGAAGACCACTCTTACGTCAACCTCATCTATCTCGACCTCGATGGCTTCAAGGAGGTCAACGATTCCTTCGGGCATGGCGCGGGTGACCTGCTGATCAAGGCGGTTGCCGCCGCCCTTCGCGTTCTCGTTCCAAAACATGCCTTCCTGGCACGTCTTGGCGGAGATGAATTCGCAATCGCGCTTCAGGGGCCTGAAGCCCGCATAGAAGGTCGGATCCTGTGCGATGCATTGCTGGAACTGTTTTCCGAGCCCTTCATGCTCGGGGATCGTGTGGCGGCAATCGGCTGCAGCATCGGCACCTCCGTTTCCAAGAACGGTGATATCGACGGCGAAGAGCTTTTGCGGCGCGCGGATATGGCCATGTATGAGGCCAAGGAAAACGGGCGCGGTCGCTACATGGCTTACGAAGCCCATATGGACAACCGGCGCGAAGAGAAGAACCAGCTTGAGGCTGATCTGAAATACGGCATCGAGAACCACGAAATCAGGGTCGTCTTCCAGCCCGTCGTCAACACGCTGACCCGCCGTATCGTCGGTGTCGAGGCGCTGGCGCGCTGGAGCCGCCCCGGATACGGCCCCGTTTCACCCGATGTCTTCATTGCAGCTGCCGAATCCAGTGGCCTGATCGATCAGCTGGGCCTTTTCGTCATGCGCACCGCGCTTCAGGCGGCAAAGGCCTGGCCGGAGCTGAAGGTCGCGGTCAATATTTCGCCCATGCAGTTCCGCAACCCTGCCTTTGCTGGGCATGTGCTGCAAATTCTGGAAGAGACCGAGGTTTCGCCAAGCCGCGTGATGCTGGAAATGACCGAAGGCTACTTCATCCACCAGCCCGAACGGGCGGGCACGGCCATCGAAAAGCTGAAGCAGATCGGTCTCAGCATCGCGCTCGATGATTTCGGCTCGGGCTTTGCCAGCATCGGCTACCTCCGCCGTTTCGGCTTCAACCGCATGAAAATCGACAAATCGCTGGTGGAGGCACTGGACGAAGGCGGTCGCTCTCTGGAAATGCTGACGGCAACCGTGGCACTCGCGCGCTCGCTCGGCATTCCCGTTACAGCAGAAGGCATAGAAACCGAAGATCAGGCCGCAATCGTGCAGATTTGCGGCTGTGACGAACTGCAAGGTTATCTCTTCGCCAAGCCGCTTGAAGCGGAGCAGGTTTCTGTTCTGCTGGCAGAGCAGGACGAGCCTGTTCAGCGGCTGAAAGTTTCCTGATTTATATCCGTAACGTCGACCCATCCTGAAACGACAAGGGCCACCATTTCTGGTGGCCCCTTGCGCTGCGGTGGATGGCTGTAAATCAGTGGGCGGCGTCCGGAGGGGGCGCGGCCTTGGGCTTGTTGATCAGCACCGTGAGGAAGACCAAGCAGCTGAAGAGGACGGTCAGCAGCAGGAAGACATCCGCAAAGGCGAGCAGCCAAGCCTGCTGCGAGACGACACCGACAAGCTTCTTGATGGCGACGGCGGAACCATCGAGACCGTAGGAATCATAGTTGGCGCCGACGCTGTTCAGCCATTCCAGCGCTGCCGGATTGCCGTAGTTCACATGCTCTGCGATACGGAAATAGTGATCGTCCGTGCGCTGGCTGAGCAGCGTGTTGATGATGGCAAGGCCCACGGCGCCGCCGAGGTTACGGGTGAGGTTATAAAGGCCGGACGCGTTCTTGATACGGGCCGGAGGCAATGTGCCAAGCGCGATATTGTTGATCGGCACCATGCACATCATCAGGCCGAAACCGCGCAGGATTTGCGGGATCAGCAGCTCGTAAAAGTCCCAATCGGCCGTCACATGCGTCATGATCCATGTGCCAGCCGCGAAGCTGATGAAGCCTATCGCCATCATGACACGCGGGTCGAGCTTGGTGGACAGCCGTCCTGCAATCGGCGCCGTGAAGAACATGGCAAGACCGGAAACGAACATGGTCTCTCCGATCATCAGCGCATCGTAACCGCGCACGCGCCCGAGATAGAGCGGGTACATATAGGTCAGGCCGTAAAGACCGATACCCATGACGAAGGAAAAGAGCGAGCCGATGGAGAAATTCCGGTCCGAGAAGGCGCGCAGATCCACGACAGGGAAATCGACCTTGAGGGCACGCCAGAAAAACACGACCGCACCGATGGTCATGGCGATGGCGCCGATGACGATGTGATCGTCGTTGAACCAGTCGTTATTATTGCCCTCTTCCAGCACATATTCCAGCGAACCGAGGAACACGCCCATGGAGAGAAGGCCCCACCAGTCGAACTTCTTCCAGAGCGAGCTTTCCGGCTTGTCGAAATCGATGAAGGTCCAGGTGACGATGGTGACGATGATGCCCGGAATGATGTTGACGAGAAACAGCCAGTGCCAGGAAAAGGCGTTGGAGAGATAACCGCCAACGGTCGGGCCAATGGTCGGTGCAAGCGTTGCCACAAGACCGATGATGGGCGAGACGATTGCCCGCTTCGAAGGCGGGAAGATGGTGAAGGCGGCGGCAAAGACGGATGGGATCATGCCGCCGCCTATGAAGCCCTGGATAGCACGGTAAACGATCATCTGGTCGATGTTCGTCGCCGTGGCGCACAGGGCACTGGAAATGGTGAAGCCTGCAGCGCAGGTGGCAAAAAGCACCCGCGTAGAAAGGATGCGCGCCAGCGTACCCGAAAGCGGAATCATGATGACTTCCGCAATCAGATAGGATGTCTGCACCCAGGCAATCTCATCCGAACCGGCACCGAGACCGGCCTGGATTTCCGCAAGCGAGGCGGAGACGATCTGAATGTCGAGGATCGACATGAACATGCCGAACACCATGGCGAAGAACGCGATGAGACGTCTCCGGTCCATCGGAGGATCGGCGGCGGCCATTGCTCCGCCTGCCATGTTGGCTGTTGCCGCCATGATCTTTGTCCTTAGAGCAGTCGTGGCAGGCGCTCATTTCGGGCCTGCCTGACGCACTGCATGATGAAATCGTTACTTCGGTTGCGCGTTAGGCTGCACCTGGGCAGTCTGCGGATTGTCCGGCGCGGTGCGGGTATCCACATCCACCACGACGCTCAAGCCTGCGCGCAGATTGTGCTTGGCAAGATCTTCCTTGGAGAAGACGATGCGGACCGGCACGCGCTGGATGACCTTGGTGAAGTTACCCGTGGCATTTTCCGGCGGCAGCATGGAGAAGACAGAGCCGGACGCAGGCGAAATCGACTGTACGGTACCTTCGATCGTGTGTTCATCGAAAGCATCGACATGGACGCGCACCTTGGAGCCGGGCTCGATTTTCGCGAGCTGCGTTTCCTTGAAGTTGGCGTCGATATAAAGATCGTTCATCGGCACCAGCGAAGCCAGACGCTTGCCGACGGAAACGAGATCACCCGTCTGAACCGAGAGGTTGCCGATCACGCCATCATAAGGCGCGCGCAAAACGGTGAAGGAAAGGTCGCGGGCGGCCTTGTCGCGGGCAAGCTCCAGCGTCTTGACCGAACCTTCGGCTTCCTTGCGCTGCGCTCTCAACAGATCGACATTGGCGCGGGCGGATACGACGCTTGCCTCACCGGCAATGACATTCGCCTTTGCCTGATCGAGTGCGACCTGCGCATTATCCGCAGAGGCAACCGTGCCGACATCCTTAGCCTGAAGCTCGGTAGCGCGCTTGAAGTTGATTTCCGCGCCACGCAGGGCGGCATCCAAAGAACCCTTCTGCGCGACGGACTGCTGCAATGCAGCCTCGCCACCTGCAATTTGCGCATCGATGCGGTTCAGGGAAAGCTGCTGCGTTTCCAACTGCGCTTCGGCCTGCTCCAGAGCATTGCGATAATCGCCATCATCAAGGGCAACCAGCGGATCGCCAGCCTTGACTTCCTGGTTGGCGACGACGTTGACCTTGGCGATATAGCCGGAAACCTTTGGCGAAATGACAGCGATGTCACCTTCTATATAGGCGTCGTCGGTTGACACCATGAAGCGACCATCGGTCCACCATTGATAGCCGTACCAACCCGCGCCGGCCAGAAGCGCAAGCCCGATGACCGGCAGAAGAAACGACTTGCGCTTCTTCTTCTGCACCGGTGCTGCGGGTGCAACTGGAGCGGCGGCCTGCTCTACGGCAGCTGGCTTGCTCTCCTCGGCACGTGCCTCGGTTTCATCGGATGAGTTTATTGCTCGGACTGCGCCACTCTTTTGAGCCGACATAGCTGACACCACTGTTGTAGAAGATAAAATTTCGAACTGAACCGTTCGGTTCGATTGACATAAGCTCTTTTAGACCACATATCAAGTGGCATCGAACCAGATGGTTCGATATATTGAATCGAATCTGAATGTCATTACGGACTGGAACGTGAGTACAGAAAGAGACATGGACGATATTTGTTCCACCGCAGCCGGGGGCAGATTTGCCGCGGGCGAGGACCCATCCAAGCGCGAGCAGATACTGGATGGCGCATGGCGCATGTTCAAGCAAAAGGGCTTCGATGCGGCCAGCATGAACGATATCACCAAGGAAGCTGGCGTTTCCAAGGGTACTATCTACGTTTATTTCGAAAATAAGGAAGATCTTTTTGCGGCCCTGATCGACCGCCATCGCAACGAGTTTGCCGTGTCCATGCGCAATATTCTGGCGGGAACGGAAGAAGTGCGCGAGGGGCTGATGCTGTTCGGCACCGCGTTCGCGAACCGTTTGATATGCACTGACATGATACCTGCCATGCGCTCACTGCTTGGCGTTATCGACCGCATGCCCAAGCTTTCGCGCCGGTTTTTCTCTGCAGCGCCGAACAACGTCAAAATCGTTCTCGAAGAATTCATCCGTCACCACATTGAAAACGGAAGCCTCGAAGTGGACGATGTGGAGCTGGCTGCGCGCCAGTTCATCGAGCTTTCCACCGGCACTTTCTTCAAATTCCGCCTGTTTGGGGAGCTTGAAGGGCCTGTTCCAGAGGATGAGCTCAACCGAGTTATCTCTAGCGCCATACGTGTGTTCATGGCGGCTTACGGAACAAAGAACGCCTGAATTCATTCAGCAGTAGTGAAACGATGAAACGTCGCCGGGCATGATTTTGCCTGACGGCGTTTTTCATGTGCAATGTTGCACATTCTTGTTTCACATGGATTTGACTGTAGATTGATATTTATTTTGAGCGTCGCCAACGCCTTCAACAACAAGGAAAACCGGCCCGATGGAGTCCATTCTCCCGCTTCTGTCAGACCCCGCCGCCTGGGTGGCGCTCGTCACCCTCATCGTCATGGAGGTCGTGCTCGGCATCGACAACTTGATCTTCATCTCCATTCTGACCAACAAGCTGCCGGAGAACCAGCGGGAAAAGGCTCGCCGCATCGGCATCGGCCTTGCGCTCATCATGCGCCTTGGCCTGCTCGGCACTGTCGCCTGGATCGTTCAACTGACCGAACCTGTCTTCGAACTCTTCGGCCATGGCTTCTCCTGGAAGGACATGATCCTCATCGCCGGTGGTCTCTTCCTCGTCTGGAAGGCAACGAAGGAAATTCACCACAATGTCGACCCTGTTGACCATAAGGAAGACATGGTGGGCGGCGGCAAGGCCATCAACAGCTTCTCTTCGGCCATCGTCCAGATCCTCATCCTCGACCTCGTCTTCTCGGTTGACAGCATCATCACCGCCGTCGGCATGACGCCGCACGTGCCGATCATGGTGGTCGCCGTCGTCGTTGCCGTAACAGTCATGCTGCTGGCCGCAACGCCGCTTGCCAACTTCATCGAGCGCAACCCGACAGTTGTCATGCTGGCGCTGGCCTTCCTCCTGATGATCGGCACGACGCTGATTGCCGAGGGCATGGGCTTCCATGTGCCGAAGGGCTACGTCTATGCGGCCATGGCGTTTTCGGCGCTGGTTGAGGTGTTGAATATCGTGGCGCGTAATGCACGGCGGAAAAAGAACGGCACATTGCACTAGGTGCGATTGCCGACTTGATCAGACTGAAGGTCCGCGTCATAGCGGGCCTTTTTTGCAGCATTTCCTTGTTCAATGGAAACGCTCTGGAGATAGCAGGGAAGAGCAATGAAATATTTGTCGCCTTTGACTGCCCTTGTTTTGATCGTCATTTTTCTTGTCGGCGGCCTGTGGGGCAAGCTGTATGTGCCACAACCCGTGGCGCAGACGCAGACCGAACAGGCTGTGCCGGATAGCTGGACATTCACCGCTGCCAACGGCCGCAAGGCGGAGGTCTCCATGCCCGTCCTGCAACGGTTCCACTATCCCGGCGACGTGGCTTTCTGCGCCAAGGCCAAGGAACTGATGGTCGCATCCATCGGCACCAGCAAGCCGATCGGCCCCTGCCAGATGCAGGAAGCACTGAACCCAGCAGACAGGGCACAAAAGTTGGCAGAGGCCGCAACGCAACTGCCGTTGCTGACCATGACCGATGACGAAGGCGAGGCTGATTCCATAAAGGAGGATCCTGCCGCGTTTTCGCTCTCGGCGTTGCGCGAAGCGATGGAGACCGTGCCGCGCAATGCCCCGGACCTAGCGCTTTCCATTCTCGAGCATTACTGGGCCGTAACCATCGTGAAGACCCCGGAACGCTACTACAATCCGGCTTTCCTGTTCAAGGATGCCTTTATCACCGAGGTCGCGGAGACACGATTTGCCCTTTGCAGACTGGCTGACGACAAGGAGTGCATGACAAAAATGCCGCCTGATGCGGCAAATGCGCTCGAAACCGTGGGGCGCTGGAAGTCGGATATCGGCAAGCTGATGCTGAGCATCGAGTTGGCGGAAGCGGACCACGCCAGAAACAAGCCGGATAATCCAATTTTGGACATCTATTATGCGCAGGATCTTGCCAGCAGCTATGGCTATGCATCCGAAATTGCCGAAGGCGATGAGAAGCTCACCTATCTGAGGCGCGGCATTGCGGCTTTGGAAGAGGTTTATGGGCGCTACCGGGACCAAGTCGATGCCGAGACAAGAGAATCTCTCACCGGCAGTCTCGGCACGAATTACGGTCGCGTCGCCTTCATCTCGCGGCAGAAACCCGACGTCGAAAAAGCCCTCGAATTCGACAGGCAGACAGCGCGCCAGGAGAAGCAACTGTATGGGCAGGAGAGTTGGGAAACCCTGTCGAACCTTGGGGATTCGCACCTTCTGCGCGGCGAAGTGTTCGGCACCGAAGACGACCTTCGAAAAGGGCTCGAGATCCAGCAATCGGCTTTAGCGAAGGTCGAGGCGGAAAATTCGGATGACGGAAAGCGCTACGTAACGATGAAACTCGCCGAGAGCCTTGTGCGATATGCCGAGGTTGATGGCACGGAATTGAGCCGCGAAAAGCGCGTCGAAATGCTGAACCAAGGCAAGCAAATGGCAACCGCCATGCGTCCCATCTTTCAGGAGACTGGCACCACGACCTACGAGAATGTCGTCGATAACGTGGTGCAGCGGGCTAATTTAAAACTTGCGGCCTTGGGCGAAAAGAGTGCAGAAGCCGAGTGGACGCCTGCGCCGCCGCCTGTCAAACGGTAAAAACCTTGACGTTGCCTGCGGAATATGTGCTAAGGCCAGTTGATCCCGAGATTAAAGCCAGCGTCTTTTTGCGCGCGTATTTTCATTGAGCAGGCCCTAATGACCACTTCCGGCGTCCGCGTCCGTATTGCACCTTCCCCCACCGGCGAGCCCCATGTGGGCACCGCCTATATCGCGCTTTTCAACTACCTGTTTGCGAAAAAGCATGGTGGTGAGTTCATTCTGCGCATCGAAGATACCGATGCCACGCGCTCCACGCGCGAATATGAAGAGAAAGTGCTGGAAGCGCTGAAATGGACCGGCCTGACTTGGTCGGAAGGTCCCGATGTCGGCGGCCCATACGGTCCATACCGCCAGTCCGACCGCAAGGACATGTACCAGCCCTATGCCGACGAATTGCTGGCCAAAGGCCATGCCTTCCGCTGCTTCTGCACGCCGGAGCGGTTGACGGAAATGCGCGAGGCGCAGCGCGCCGCTGGCAAGCCGCCGAAATATGATGGTCTCTGCCTGCATCTGAAGGCCGAAGAAGTGACCGCGAAGATGGAAGCGGGCGAAGCTTCCGTCGTGCGGATGAAAATCCCGACCGAAGGCTCCTGCGATTTCACCGATGGCGTTTACGGCGAAGTTTCGATTCCTTGGGACTCGGTCGACATGCAGGTTCTGATGAAGGCCGATGGCATGCCAACCTATCATATGGCCAACGTCATCGACGACCATCTGATGAAGATCACCCATGTCGCGCGCGGCGAGGAGTGGCTGGCCTCGGTGCCGAAGCACATTCTGCTGTACCGTTATTTCGGTTGGCAGGAGCCGGTGTTCATGCATCTTTCCCTGATGCGCAATGCCGACAAGTCCAAGCTTTCCAAGCGTAAGAACCCGACCTCGATTTCCTACTATTCCGCGCTCGGCTATCTGCCGGAAGCGCTGATGAACTTCCTCGGCCTGTTCTTCATCCAGATCGGCGAAGGCGAAGAGCTTTTGACAATGGACGAGCTGGCGGGCAAGTTCGACCCGGAAGCGCTGTCCAAGGCAGGCGCGATCTTCGACATTCAGAAGCTGGACTGGCTGAACGGCCGCTGGCTGCGCGAAAAGCTGACACCGGAAGAATTCATCTCGCGCACGCTGGAATGGGCGATGGAAAACCAGCGCCTGACCGAAGGCCTCAAGCTTTCGCAGAGCCGCGTTTCCAAACTGGGCGAATTGCCTAACCTTGCAGGCTTCCTGCTGTCGAGCGATGTCGGCCTGACGCCTGCATCCTTCGCGGGCCTGAAGAGCAAGCCGGAAGAGATCCACGAGATACTGACGACAGTTGCTGCCGATCTGGAAAAGATGCCGGACTGGAACGTGGAATCTATCGAGCAGGAATTGCGCGATGTGGCCGAACGCACGGGCAAGAAGCTGCGCGTGGTGACACCACCACTGTTCGTTGCCATGTCCGGTTCGTCGCGCTCGCTGCCGCTGTTTGACTCGATGGCCGTACTTGGCCGCTCGGTCGTGCGCCAGCGTTTGAAGGTGGCGATTGCGGTTGCGGCGTCGATGGTGGGTGCTGCGGCATAAGCGGCTGGCGCGTTGACGTCACGCACCCATGGCCGTCATCCTCGGGCTTGACCCGAGGATCCACGCCGGGTGCTCAGGCCTCGACCGTGAGAATGCCGCTCCGTTGGTGGATCCTCTGGTCAAGCCCGAGGATGACGACCGAGAGGCCCGAGGATTAAGACCAAGAGGGTCGAGAGACGAATACGGAAAGGTGCGGGCGCAAGAGGTGGCCGCAGCAGTGACAAGAACAACACAGCCCGAAAAAGGCCAAAGACGATGACCGACAAGACAACCGAAACAACTGCCCTTTCCTCCGACGCCACCGAAGTGCGCCGCCAGAAGCTGGCGCTGCTGCGCGAGAAGATCGGTGACGTCTACCCGGCGCACTTCCACCGCACGCTGACCAATGCGGAGCTGGCCGAGAAATATGCAGACATCGAGCCGGATGTCGAAACGGGCGATACCGTTACCGTCGCAGGCCGCGTCTATTCCAACCGCAACTCCGGCATGTTCATGGATATCCATGATGCCTCCGGCAAGGTGCAGATTTTCTCCCACAAGGACACGACGCCTGAGACGGCACGCGAGATGCTGCCGATGATCGATATCGGCGACATTATCGGCGTCACCGGCAAGGTGCGCCGCACCAAGCGTGGCGAGCTGACGATCAATGCCGAAGAGATCACCATGCTGACGAAGTCGCTGCTTCCGATGCCGGAGAAGTGGAACGGCATTTCCGACGTCGAAATCCGCTACCGCAAGCGCCATCTGGATATTCTCTCCAACGAGGAATCCAAGCTGCGCTTCCAGCAGCGTTCGAAGATCATCTCCGGCATTCGCCGCTTCATGGAGGCCGAAGGCTTCCTCGAAGTCGAAACGCCGATGCTGCAGACCGTATATGGCGGTGCGACGGCTGACCCGTTCAAGACATTCCACAACACGCTGAAGCAGGACATGTATCTGCGTATTGCGCCGGAACTGTTCCTCAAGCGCACGCTGGTTTCCGGCCTGTCCGACAAGGTGTTCGAGGTCAATCGCAACTTCCGCAACGAAGGTGTTTCCACCCGGCACAATCCGGAATTCACCATGCTGGAATGCTATTGGGCCTATGCCGACTACGAGGACATCATGAGCCTCGTGGAGCGCATGTTCGAGACGCTGGCGATTGCGATCCACGGCACGACGGAGCTTGATTTCCAGGGCCAGACGATTTCCTTCAAGGGTCCGTTCAAGCGCGTACCGATGCCGGATGCGGTGAAGGAAGCAACGGGCATCGACTTCCTGTCGATCAAGACCGACGAAGAGGCCCGCGCTGCTGCCAAGGCTGCCGGTTTCGAGGTCGAGAAGGACTGGACATGGGGCGAATGCCTTGCCTTCATCTTCGAAGAAAAGGTCGAGGGCACGCTGATCCAGCCAAGCCACGTCACGCATTTCCCCAAGGACATTTCGCCCTTCGCCAAGGAAGTGCCGGGCGAGCCGCGGCTGGTGGAGCGTTTCGAGAGCTACTGCAACGCCTGGGAAGTGGGCAACGCGTTCTCCGAACTCAACGACCCGGAAGAGCAGCGTCGCCGCATGGTGGAGCAGTTGGAACAGGCGCATGCCCGCGGTGAAAAGGACAAGCAGCTGGACGACGAGTTCCTAGACGCCATCGACCAGGGCATGCCCCCCGCCGGCGGCCTCGGCATCGGCGTCGACCGTCTGGTCATGCTGCTGACCAACGCCCCGTCGATCCGTGACGTTATTCTGTTCCCGGCAAGACGTCAGAAGGCGGATTGAGCGTAAAAGTCATCGACACAAATACTTTTCGATTTGTATGCCCGGGTACTATGCCAAACCCGGGCATAATTGCACTTCAACGCAAGTTTCTATTTAGTTCAGGGCTTATCGAACAGCTATATCGTCTCAATAGTTTATATCCTAGACGCCTCTAGTCCTGCATCATAAAGCCTACCTGCAATTTTACGCATTTTGGTATATTCAGTTCCAAAAGATGCGCCAATGCCTAGTGCTTCGCAAAACTCTCTTCCCGTCACACCGTTCAGTTCGTTAGCATATTTGATGACTTGCAGGTGCAACTCTGCAACGTATGCGTTACGTGGAGAGTTTTCGATTGCCCTCTTAATTTCAGTAAGCGCAGCCTTTGATGTCACAAGTCTCACTCCATTCATAAAATTATGCTTTGTGCTTTATGCTTAAATATTATTCTAGTCAAGCCATGGCATTTGGTGGCGATTTTTTGACCTACAGGAAGATGCTGAGGAGCTTATAACCAACTCGATGTGAATACATCGCGCAGATAATCTACCTTTCCTTTCAGTGCCCAGCCTCAGCTGCCTCATCCGCCTTATGCTTACCCTCACCATGCTCCGCCGGAGCATCGGCAACTGCTGGCTCGCCCTGCTCGGCAGCAACAGCGGTGGTCGTGCCTTTTCCAAAGAGCAGGGATTTGATGTAGGCTAAGCTGAACATGCTTTGGCTTTCGCCTGTCGGCGTAGAGGTCAACAGTCCCTCTTCCCCGCCATGGGCTTTTGCGTCCGGGCTTGCTGGCGCATCGTGGCCGCCTTCTGCCGTTTCGCCGCCCGCAGGTTCGGTAACGGGGCCGTGGTCTTCGCCGCCGTGGCTGCTGGTGCCTTCCGTGCCGTGGCTATCGGTCGATCCGTGACCGGAGCCGCTGGCTTCACCATGACCTCCACTTGGAGCACCGTGGCCGCCCTTGGCGGCGCCGTGCCCGTCTGCTGGCGCATCGGTAACGGGGTCGGCGCAATCGGCGAAATCGGTCAGCGAGGCGGTGACTGTCTTGGCATCTTCTACCGGTAGATCGATGCGCAGGCCATAAAACTGGCCGTCACCGCTGGCAGAACCATCGTAATAATAGGCGGAGTAAGTCTGCGCGGCGGCACCTTCGGGGATTTTCGCGATATCGGCAATGTAGATTGCCTGCGCGGCGATTGCCCTGCCCCGCATCTCGGAACGCATCTGCGGACCGTTGGTGTCCAGAACCGAAACCTGAACCAGATCAGGCTTCTGCTTGTCATAAACCGCTTTCGCAACGCGCAGCGCCGTCTTCACGCGCTCATTGCCATCGCCGCCTTCGGTGCGGATAAATTTGCGCACCCAAAGCGTGCCGTTCTTCTTGATGTTGACCGTCTGCACAGTCTTGCATTCGAGGCCGTTCACGGAAGCGTAGGAGGGGCCGAAAAGCTTGTCTTTGCCGACAATAACGGCGGCAACGCCGGATGCTCCCCCGATGAGGAGGATACCGCCGCCAATCAATACGAACTTGCGAGAAAACCGTATTCTTTTGAACACTGCTTTCACGTCAAATGTCCCGACATCAATTACCCCGTTAAAGCCGCGCTCCTGGCTGCGCAAAGCCATGCGCAACCGGAACGAACACAGCGCGGCAGCGGCGACAAGCCGTTTCCGTGCAAGCTTCAATCCTGACGGGTTCTCATTGAAGAAGGTTTAACTGACGTCGAAATCTCGAAATTGACTTGGACCATTTTTGGACTCCGCGAGTTTCACAGAGAAGAAAACAACGTCGAAAGATGCGAATGATTTGCAATAGCATTGACAAACCACCTTTTGCCGCACAACTTGCTATTGCGAATTAATCGCAAAAGAGGTTTGATACGGTCCATGGCATTATCCCGATTGACGTCTCTCATCATCGCCGCTGCGGTTCTTCTGCCCTTTTCCGCAGGCGCTGCGGAAAAGCCGAAGGTGGTCACCACCTTCACCATCATTGCGGATATGGCGCGCAACGTGGCGGGCGATGCGGCGGATGTGGAAAGCATCACCAAGCCCGGCGCCGAAATTCACAACTACCAGCCGACCCCGCGCGATATTTTAAGAGCGCGTGACGCCAATCTGGTTCTCTGGAACGGCCTTAACCTCGAACTCTGGTTTCAGAAATTTCTGGCCAATCTCTCGGATGTACCCAATGTGACGGTCAGCGATGGCGTGACCCCGATTTCGATCAGCGGCGGTGCCTATCAGGGCAAGCCCAACCCACATGCCTGGATGTCGCCGGATAATGCGCTGATCTATGTCGAGAATATCCGCAAGGGCCTGACACAGATCGACCCGGCCCATGCGGACCTCTATGCCGCTAACGCCAAGGCCTATTCCGACAAGATCAAACAGGAAATCCAGCCGATGCGGGATGCCATCGCCTCTTTGCCGGAGGCCAAGCGCTGGCTGGTGACGAGCGAAGGCGCCTTCTCCTATCTTGCGCGTGATTTCGGGCTGAAGGAGCTGTTTCTCTGGCCGGTCAATGCGGATAGTCAAGGCACGCCGCAGCAGGTGCGCGGCGTCATCGACGCCATGCGCGCTAATAATGTCCACGTCATTTTCAGCGAAAGCACCGTGTCAGCCGATCCTGCCAAGCAGGTGGCGAAGGAAACCGGGGCCACCTATGGCGGGGTGCTCTACGTCGATTCACTCAGCGAGGCGGATGGTCCGGTACCCACCTATCTGGATCTTTTGCGCGTCACCACAAGTACAATCGTGAAAGGTCTCGCGCAATGATGATGGGAAGAGCGAGAAGCTCCGGCAAAGGCCTGATCGTCGACAATGTGACGGTGACCTACCGAAACGGTCACACGGCACTGAGAAACGCCAGCTTCTCCATTCCCCGCGGCACGATAACCGCGCTCGTCGGCGTCAATGGCGCGGGCAAATCCACCATCTTCAAGGCAATCATGGGCTTCGTGTCCCTCGCAGCGGGCTCGGTGTCCATCTTCGACCAGCCAGCTTCGGCGGCGCTGAAGAAGAACCTCGTCGCCTATGTACCTCAGGCGGAAGAAGTTGACTGGAGCTTCCCCGTTCTGGTGGAAGACGTGGTAATGATGGGCCGCTACGGCCATATGAACTTCCTGCGCATCCCCTCGAAACGGGACCATCAGATTGTCGAAGAGGCGCTCACACGCGTCAACATGCTGGATTATCGCAAGCGCCAGATCGGCGAGCTTTCCGGCGGGCAGAAGAAGCGTGTTTTTCTGGCGCGGGCCCTGGCGCAGGAAGGCGAGATCATTCTGCTGGACGAGCCCTTCACCGGCGTAGACGTGACAACGGAAGAGCAGATCATCGCACTTCTGAAATCGCTCCGTGACGAAGGCCGCATCATGCTGGTCTCCACGCATAATCTCGGCAGCGTGCCGGAATTCTGCGACCGCGCGGTGTTCGTCAAGGGAACCGTGATTGCCTCGGGCAAGACCAAGGATACGTTTACGGAAGAAAACCTGCAGGCTGCCTTTGGCGGAAGCCTGCGCCACTTCATTCTCGGCGGCACCGATCTGCATGATGATGCCGATCCACGCCGGTTGAAGGTCATCACCGATGATGAGCGCCCCTTCGTGATCTACGGCAAGAACGGTAGAGACCATGCGAAGGCCGGAGAAAAGGAGCTATGATCAGCGTCCTTCTCGAGCCCTTCACCTACTCCTACATGCTGAACGCCATATGGGTCAGCGCACTGGTGGGCGGCGTTTGCGGCTTCCTGTCCTCCTACCTCATGTTGAAAGGCTGGTCGCTGATTGGCGATGCGCTTTCCCACGCCATCGTGCCCGGCGTGGCGGGTGCCTATATGCTGGGCCTTCCCTTTTCGCTCGGCGCGTTTCTCTCCGGCGGTCTGGCGGCAGGCTCGATGCTGTTTCTCAACCAGAAGACAAGGCTCAAGGAAGATGCGATCATCGGTCTCATCTTCACCTCCTTCTTCGGCCTCGGGCTGTTCATGGTGTCGCTCTCTCCCACATCCATCAATATCCAGACCATCGTGCTTGGCAATATTCTGGCAATCACCACGGAAGATACGATCCAGCTTGCGCTCATCGGCGGTATCAGCCTTCTCGTGCTGGCGCTGAAATGGCGCGACTTCATGGTGGTTTTCTTCGATGAGAACCACGCCCGCACAATCGGGCTGAAGCCGGATGTGCTGAAAGTGATCTTCTTCACCCTGCTTGCCGCCTCCACTGTCGCAGCGCTCCAGACCGTCGGGGCATTTCTGGTGGTGGCCATGGTGGTAACGCCGGGTGCCACTGCCTATCTGCTGACAGACCGTTTCGAACGACTGATCGGCATGAGCTTCGGCATCGGAGCAGTCACCAGTTTCGTCGGTGCCTATCTCAGCTATTTTCTGGATGGCGCAACGGGCGGCATCATCGTCGTTCTGCAAACGCTGATCTTCCTCACCGCCTTCGTTTTTGCACCAAAGCACGGTTATCTCGCTTCGCGCGCCAAGGCCAAGGCTGCGCTGGAGACGAGCCCATGAGCGAGTATCTCGAACTGGCGCTTCTGCCTTTCCAGCTTCCTTTCATGCAATATGCCTTTATCATAACGCTGATGATTGCTGTGCCTATGGCCATGCTTTCGTGCCTTCTGGTGCTGAAAGGCTGGTCGCTGATGGGAGATGCTGTCTCGCATGCGGTGCTGCCGGGCGTGGTCATCGCTTACATCGTCGGCATTCCCTTCTCCATCGGTGCTTTCATTGCGGGCATGGTTTGCGCCCTTGGGACCGGTTTTCTAAAAGAGAACAGCCGCATTAAGGAAGACACGGTTCTCGGCATCGTCTTTTCCGGCATGTTCGGTCTGGGGCTCGTGCTCTATGTGAAGGTGCAGAGCGACGTGCATCTCGATCATATTCTCTTCGGTGATATGCTCGGTGTTTCGGTGGCGGATATCATCGAGACAGGTCTGATTGCGCTGGCTGCGACGCTCTTTCTCACCGTCTTGCGCAAAGACCTGCTGGTGCACGCTTTCGATGCGCAGCACGCCAAGGCAATCGGCCTGCCGGTGCGCATCCTGCATTACGGCCTTCTTGCCGTGCTTTCGCTCACCGTCGTCGGCGCACTTCAGGCAATCGGCATCATCCTGTCCGTCGCGATGCTGGTGGCGCCGGGCGCGATTGCATTTCTCATCACCCGGCGCTTTTCGGCAATGCTGGTTGCGGCGATCTCCGTTGCCGTCATCTCATCTACGCTTGGCATTTGGGCGAGCTTCCTGATCGATAGCGCGCCTGCGCCAACCATCGTGCTCATCATGAGCGGCCTGTTCATCGCAGCCTTCATCCGCACCACGGTCAAGGCTCGGAAAGCACATAGTCAGCAGACACTCGCCTGAAGGCCAAACGGGCTAGAGCGTTTCCTTGTTAAACGGAACCGTTCTGCTGGAGCAGATTTTTGACAGGGCAAAGGCGATTGGCGAAGGGCATACCCAAAGGTACGGACGAGCCGATCGCCTTTGAGCCTGGCGGAAAGATGCCCGGCAGAACGGTTCCGTTTAACAAGGAAACGCTCTAACTCCCGAAAGTGAAAAGATTATTTTCGGTACGTGGGAACCACAGACCACCCTCGCGCGTCAATATGTGCAAGACAAACGCCAGGCGTTTGCCCGTTTCAAAACCGACACAAGAGGAACGACCATGCTGAAGTGGGCTCTTATTTTCTTCGTCATCTCGCTAATCGCCGGCGTTTTCGGCTTCACCGGAATTTCCGCCGCGGCATCCGGCATCGCGCGCATTCTATTCTTCATCGCGGTCGTGATCTTCGTCATCTTCCTGGTGCTTGCGCTGATGGCAGGGCAGGCGATCCTTTAACGACGCGATATCGTTGAGATTGAAGAAACGGTCGGGCACTGCCCGGCCGTTTTTTGTGTGTGGTGAAGGAGAAATCCTACGCCGTCCAACCACCGTCGATCACATGAATCTGTCCCGTAGTGAAACCGGCTTCATCTGAAGCCAGATAGGTCACCAGTGCTGCAATCTCTTCCGCCTTGGCGATGCGGCCCATGGGCTGGCGGGCGATGAAGTCGCTGAGTGCCTTTTCATAATCGCCGGTAGCGCGAAGGCGGTCGTGGAGGGAGGGGCTATCCACCGTGCCGGGGCAGATGGCGTTGCAGCGAATGCCTTTCGTCACGAAATCGGACGCGATGGATTTCGTCAGGCCGATAACGGCGGCTTTGGACGCGGTGTAGGCGAAACGGTTCGGCACGCCTTTGACGCTGGAGGCGACAGAGGACATGTTGACGATGGCACCCTTGCCCTTTTCCAGCATGGCCGGGAGAAAGGCGCGGCAGGTGCGATACATGGCCTTGGCATTCAGATCGAAAGAGAAGTCCCAGTCCTTTTCTTCGCAGTCCAGAATGGTGCCCGCATGGACGAAGCCTGCGCAATTGAACAGCACGTCGGCATGGCCGATATCGGCGGCGAAGGCTTTCACGGCCTCGCCGTCCAGCACGTTCAGGATGCGGGTTTCTGCATTTTCAAGTGTTGAAAGCGCTGCTTCATTGATGTCTGTGGCGATGACACGCGCGCCAAGCCCGATAAAGCGTTCCGCCGTTGCCCGTCCAATCCCCTGCCCGGCAGCTGTGATCACCACCGTCCGACCACTAAAATCCTGCGCCATGATGTCGTCTCCTCCCGCACCCTTCGGTGCACCAAACCTCAAATATGCATCGACAATTCATATGTAAACAGTGTATTCATGAAGCGTCAAGCGACACTAGGATAATCGTTTAGAGGGCTGATGACGGAAGACGACAGCGAAAGATACCGCGCGCCTGCGCTGGACAAGGGTCTGGACATATTGGAGCTGCTGGCACGTACCGATGGAGGGCTGACACAGGTCGAGATTGCCAAGGCGCTCGGCAAGAGCCCGAACGAATTCTACCGCATGCTGGACCGGCTGGTGCGGCGCGGTTATGTGCAGCGGCAGGAAGGAGACCGCTTCTTTCTGACGTTGAAGATGTTCGGACTGGCGCATTTTCATCAACCGGTGCGCAGGCTGGTGTCCTTCGCAGCACCCCTGATGCGCGACTTCGCAAACAGGGCAGAGCAGGCCTGCCATCTGGCCGTTTATGATCGCGGCTCGGTCGTGGTGATTGCGCAGCAAGATTCGTCCACCTACTGGGCGCTCTCCATCCGCGTTGGTGCACAGATGAGCCTGTTCAACACCGGCTCCGGCCATGTGCTGCTTGCCTTCCAGAACGACACCCAGCGGGAATTGATGATTGCCGAGCAGTTGCGCAGCGGCGAGACCGCTCTGCCCGAAGGGTTGCGGGAGCGGCTGACCCAAGTGAAGGCTGATGGATATGAAAGCATGAACAGCCTGCAGACCGCAGGCGTTCGCAATATTTCCGCACCGATCCTGACGCTGGACGGCACGGCACTCGCCGTCGTCACCTGTCCTTATATCGGATCGCTGAATGATGCAGCGCCTAAGGAAGCGGAATGTCTTGCCCTCATCCAGAATACAGCAAAGGCAATATCCGAAGTCGTCGCGGGCCGGTAAAAGATAGAAAAAGCGCGACTGTCAGGGGGAACAGCCGCGCTTCATGACTGGAGATATTACACTTATAAAACGACCGGGGAGCCATTCGGTTCCCCAATCTCACGCCCTCAGGCGGCAGCCGAGGCCAGTTCCTTGCGAACGATTTCACGCAGCGCCACGAGGTCCTTTGCAAAGAGGCGAATGCCTTCGGACAGCTTTTCGGTAGCCATTGCATCTTCATTGAGCTGCCAGCGGAAAGCCTTCTCATCCAGAGACTGAAGCGGCGCAGCCTTGGCATTGTCAGCCGAGAGCTTGCGCTCCAGCGTACCATTGTCCTTGTCGAGTTCTTCGAGAAGCGCCGGGCTGATCGTCAGGCGGTCGCAACCCGCAAGCGCTTCGATCTCGCCGACATTGCGGAACGAGGCGCCCATGACGACCGTGGAGATGCCGTTGGCTTTGTAGTAATTGTAGATTTCGCGGACGGAGAGAACGCCCGGATCGGTCTCAGCCGTGTAGTTCTCGCCTGTGGACTTCTTGTACCAGTCGAGAATACGACCGACGAAAGGCGAGATAAGGAAAGCTTTGGCTTCCGCGCATGCAATGGCCTGAGCCTGCGAGAACAGAAGCGTCAGATTGCAATCGATGCCTTCGGACTGAAGCACTTCGGCGGCCTTGATGCCTTCCCAGGTGGAGGCAAGCTTGATGAGGATGCGCTCACGCTCAATGCCGCGCTCCTTATACGCCGCGATGATGGCATGCGCCTTGGCAATGGACGCCTGCGTATCGAAGGAGAGATCGGCGTCCACTTCGGTCGAAACACGACCCGGCACCAGACCAACCAGTGCTGCACCAACGGAAATCGCAAGACGATCCGCCACAGCGGCGATCACGCCATCCGAAGAGCCGCCCTGCTTGCGACCCCAGGACACGGCTTCCTTGACGGTATCGGCAAAGGCAGGCGTGCCGAGAGCCTTCAAAACGATGGAAGGGTTGGTGGTGCAATCCACCGGCTTCAGGCGGGCAACCGCATCGATGTCACCCGTATCGGCGACAACGGTGGTGATTGCGCGAAGTTGGTCGAGCTTGGAAGTCATGCCGTAAATCCTCGTAATCTCTGGAAACCATCGCTACCGAGTTTCGTTCCGTATGAATGCCGTACGGACACGGATACCGGTTTTGTTCGACGGGAGTATCGCCCGGGGCAGAGCGCGAAGTCAAGACATTTGCGCATTGCAATTGACATAAGTTTCAAGCCTGCAATACTCGTCACTCAAAAAACATGGCGGAAAACAGTGGCGAAACTGCGAAGAGAAACCCATACGGCCTATTCCGAAGCGGCATCGCTGCGGCTGCGGGCGGCGTGGCTCTATTACAATCAGGGCATGACGCAGAAGGATGTGGCCGAGAAGCTCGGCATCAGCCGCTCCACCGTCATCCGCCTTCTCGATGAAGCCATGAAGCGCTCCGAGGTGCAGATCTGGATCAATGAGGGCATCGAGGACTTCGTGGAACTAGCGATCAGTCTCGAGAAGACCTACGGGCTGGATGAGGCTATCATCATTCCCTCCGCGACATCGAAAGCCGAGGACATCGCCAAGGGCGTCGGTCTGGCGCTCGGCCAGTTCCTGTCCGAAGTGGTGCCGGATAACGCCACCATCGGCGTCGGCTGGGGTCGCACTATGACCGCCTCCCTCTCCAGCTTCCGTCCGCCACGGCGTGAAAACTGCAAGGTCGTATCGCTTCTGGGCGGGATCGTTGCCGTCCACCAGACAAACCCGCTGGATTACACATGGAGGCTGGCAAGCGCGCTTGGTGCCGAATGCTATATGTTTCTCGCGCCGCTGCTGGTCGACTCCGTCGAGACCAAACGGTCGCTGATCGAAAAATGCGGCCTCAGCACGCTCTATTCGCTGGCGGAAAATCTGGATCTCGCCATCGTCAGCTGCGGCGATATCGGCCCGCATTCGACATCGCTATCGGAAGGCTTCATATCGAAGGAAACGCTGGATGAGCTGGTTGCGGCGGGCTGCGTCTGCGACACCATGTTCAACTTCATCGACGCGGAAGGCCGCTCCGTCGATCATCCGATCAATAATCACGCCATGGCTATCGATCTCGATACGCTGAAGAAAGCCAGACACATCGTCCTCGCCTCCGGCGGCGCCCACCGCGCCACCGCCATCCGCGCCACGATAAAGCGCATCGGCTGCAATACATTGATTACGGATGAGGCAGCGGCGAGAGCGTTGATGGAGCTCGCGGAACCCGGCAGGTAAAATACTACTCGATTTTGCGCGGCCATTCCCTTGCGCCGTGCTGCACAAACAAGACCTCTACGTTTTCGTCGTGCACACGATATGCAACGACATATCCCGTAGCCGGGATGACCAACTCCCGCGTGCCCATTATTTCCCCGATCCTTCCAATGAAAGGATTTGCTGAGAGCAATGACTGGGTTTTAGTGTGAATATCTCGCACGATCCGCGCAGCCGCTCGCGGGTTCTTTTCCGCTATATAGTCGCCAATGTCACCAAGCTCTCGCAGATAGCGTCTTGTCCAGATAACCCGCACGGCTGATTATACCTGATCGTACCGACCGAGAACCGCTGCGATCTCGTCTTCCGACGCGAAATCGCCTTTATCGGCGTCTGCGATCCCGGCTTTCACGCCCGCGATCCATTGCTCCTGCCATGCTAGCGAGCGCCCGAAGGATAAAGCCTCCTCGACAATCTGACTACGAGTGAGATTTGTCTGTGCTGCAACGTAGTCTATGCGTTGGTCGATATCATCGGGAAGCTGGATCGTACTTTTCATCTGCATCTCATATAATCTTCATCTCACAATCGATTATTCCACATGTAAGATCACATGGCAAAAGCCTTGATCACACCCTCCCCGTTTCCCAACCGAGCATGGCACGCTTGCGCGTCAGGCCCCAGTGATAGCCAGTCAGCGCTCCGCTTTTGCCGACGGCACGGTGGCAGGGGACCACGAAGGAAATTGGGTTAGCGCCAATCGCCGCGCCCACGGCGCGTGATGCCGTTGGCTGGCCAATATCCTGCGCGATGTGGGAGTAGGTTACGGCCTTGCCCAAGGGAATCTTCAGCAGGCTTTGCCAGACGCGGACCTGAAAATCCGTACCGAGCAGCACGACACGCAGTGGCTGATCGCTCTTCCACTGCGTTGGGTGGAAGATGCGGGCCGCATAGGGCGCGGTCGCGGCACTATCCTCCACATAGTTCGCATTTGGCCACCGCCGCGCCATATCGTCGAAGCAGGCCTTCTCCTCACCCGGATCGGCAAAGGCACAACCCGCAAGCCCGCGATCCGTGATCATGACAAGAGCAAGCCCGAAAGGCGACGGATGAAAGCCGTAGCGGATCTGCAAGCCGCTTCCCTTCGCCTTCCACTCTCCGGGCGACATGGCTTCATGGGTTACGAAAAGATCGTGCAGGCGGCTGGGGCCGGACATGCCCACTTCGATTGCCGTTTCCAGCAGCGGAAGATTCTCCTGCCGCAACAGGCGCTTGGCATGGTCCAGCGTCACGGCCTGAAGGAATGCCTTGGGGGACAAGCCAGCCCAGCGCGTAAACGTCTTCTGCAGCTGCGTCGGCGACTGGTTCAGCCGCGCGGCGATTTCGTCCAGAGACGGCTGCTCACGATAATCCAGCGTCAGGATTTCGATGACCTGACGCACCGTATCGTAATCCGTTCCAACCGGCGTGATGTCTTCCTTCAGCATGATATTGGCGTTCATGGCTTATCTCCTTGGCTTGAGAGAAAACCATGAAGTGCCACACCGCTCCACCCGTTTCTTGATCGAGCCTCAGATTTTGCGCTTGACCGTCGCCAGCGCGTTTTTAAATGCCTTGGCAAAGCTTTCGCGATCATCCGGGTTCAGAAACGAGCCGATATCCGTCACCCGCCCTTCGCCTGAGACATGCATGGAAAGAATGCCAAACTCATCATGCCGCCTGACCCGGAATCGCGCCCAGAATGGGTTGAAGTGATGCTCCACGACCTTGCCCGCAGACGAAAACTTGCGGATGGAGAGGCTGGTACGCGACACGACCACCTGCTCCTTCACCCTGCCCGCCTTGTAGTTGGCGCGAAACGCAAAGTAGAGCAGCAAAAAATCGAAGCCCAGAAAGAAACCGATCGGCCACGCCCCGCTGACGAGGAAAAAAGCACCGTAGCCGATACACACAAAAGCACTGATAACGAGAAGCACACGAAACCCCTTGCGCCCAAGAGAGCGATAGGGGATGAGTTCGGCAGAAAAAACCGGCTGATCGTTGAGCATATTCATCTGCCTTCCTCGATGCGGCTGACCAATGCTTGAGACTTCGTTATGACAATTACCAAGAAACGATCCAGCACCCAAACTTTGAAAAAGTCAATTTCGTCATCGAAGCCGAAGCAAAAGCGCGTGAGAACGGCCTACTCCCAGGAAGAGTTGACCGAGATTTTTCGCCGCTTTTCCATTCAGCGCCCGGAGCCAAAAGGCGAACTGGAGCATACCAACCCGTTCACGCTCGTCGTTGCGGTGGCGCTTTCCGCGCAAGCCACCGATGTTGGGGTGAACCGCGCCACCAAAGCGCTTTTCAAGATTGCCGATACGCCGGAAAAGATGCTGGCACTCGGTGAAGAAAAGCTGATCGATCACATCAAGACCATCGGACTTTATCGCAACAAGGCGAAAAACGTCATCGCGCTTTCGCAGATGCTCATCGACAATTTCGGCGGCGAGGTGCCGAAGACGCGTGAAGAATTGATCATGCTGCCCGGCGTGGGCCGCAAGACCGCCAATGTCGTCATGTCCATGGCCTTCGGCATACCGACGCTTGCCGTCGATACCCATGTGTTTCGCATCGCCAACCGCATCTGTCTGGCACCGGGCAAGACCCCGGATGAAGTAGAGGACAGGCTGGTGCGGATCATACCCGAGCAATATCTGTTCCACGCCCATCACTGGCTGATCCTGCACGGTCGCTACTGTTGCAAGGCCCGCAAGCCCGAATGCGAGCGCTGTATTATCGCTGACATCTGCAAATCACCGGAAAAAACTTTCGATGTGCCGGCGCCGCTTGTGGAATTACCGGCCCAACTGGTTGGAGAATGACGGGTCCTTCTTGCTGACGGACTTGTGCAGATGCACCATCAGCGACGCGGCGAAAAGCGGCGTCAACAGGTTCAGGAAGGGAATGGCAAGAAAGGCTGCGATAACCAGCCCGGCCAGAAAAACCTTGGTCGAATGCTTCGAACGAAACGCCCTCGCTTCCGTGGGAGTCCGAAACCGCATGGCCGCGAACTCGAAAAACTCCCGCCCCAGCAGATACCCATTCACCATAAAAAACGCGATCAGGTTCACGCCCGGCACCAAAAGCAGCATGAGGGCGATGATATTGCCCAAAATGACAACGCCGAAAAATTTTATCGATGAAACGATTGCCTCACCAAGCGGCATAGCGCGGCCGGCAGGATCGCCCGGGTAGTCTTCTTTTTCGATTACCTCGGCGACGTCATCGAGAAAAAGCCCGGCGATAATGGCGGTAACCGGAGAGATCAGAAAAACGAGCGCAAACGCCAGTCCAAAGCCGCTCAAAATCTCCAGCGTGAAAGTGATCCAGCCAGCCCAGCCGGGCATAGTTTGCATCATGGAATGGAGCCATGGAACAGCGAGCCAGATGAACAGGCCACGCACGGCAAACCACAAGGCTATCAACACCATAAGCGTCAGGCCAAGCATCTTCCAGAAAACGGATCGCGTTTCCGCCGCAAACAGGTTTTGAAAAGCGCGTCTGGCAGCATTGATGATCAAGGTGGTCTCCGAGATAGGGCGGCGTCATAAATGGACATAGGTGCGGAGCGCGTTTTTCACAAGTATGACGCTTTCTCTGCCCATATCAGAATAATTTTCAACCAATCATTTTACACTTGAATAGAAGCAACCACTAAACTATAAGAAAGAGTAGGCAAGAAATCGCATTTTTGTGATAGATTGTGATTCGGGTTCTGAAGCTCAACTGCTCAGACCGGTGGTTGTTGATAGCGAAAGCACGGCTCGTGCTCATCGTCGGCTAAGAAGAAAATAAAAGAGGCGTCGTTGGAAAAGTTGCTGATTGATCTCACCCGTTTGATGAAGTCCGGTACGCCCGCTGAGCGCCGGATCGCAAAATATCTCATGGAGCACTTGGCAGAGCTTCCTTTCGAAACTGCTGCCACGCTCGCTGAAAAGCTGAGCCTGAGCCCCATGACCGTCGGCAGGTTTCTGCGCTCCCTCGGTTATCGCCAGCTGAGCGATATACGCGAACATCTGCGTGAACCGACGCCAGCACCCGCCCGCCCGCAAAACGAGCGAGAAGAAACACCACAGACTCCGCTCTCATCCCTCATGCTGCAGCAAATTCAGGCCGTACAAGCGGTCTATGATCTTGCAGGTCAGTCCGTCTGGAAGACGGCGCTTAATTCGATCGCCGAAAGCCGCGACGTTTTCGTGGCCTCTTCCGCGGAGAGCTTCGGCATCTGTCGCTATTTCTACGCACGGCTGCTCGAATGCCGCGAACGCGTTCATTATCTCCAGCGTGACGGCTCCACCTATATCGAGCTGATGGATGAAGAGCCAGAAAACACCCTGCTGATCCTGATGGATTGCGGCGGAAATCTCGCAGCTCTCCAGCGCTTGTCGAAAATGGCAACCCGCAACGGCTACAAGACGCTGCTCATCACCACCCGCTTCTATGAGTGGGGCCCGGACAGTGCAGACATCTGCCTGACCATCCCGCTCGCCCAAGGCGGCGGACACAGCATGCTCCAACTCGTCGCCATCACTGAGTTCATGCTTCATACACTGTCACAAAACAGCGGATCAGGCCGCAAACAGCGCTTCAAGCGTATTGGCGATATTCAGCGCGCGCTGAACGGTTAAAGCGAGCGGATGCCTAACCGCGCATCCCTGTCCTTCGCGGGCATTGGATCGATCAAGTGATCGATCCTTGGATATCTCCTAAGCGATGCTGGCGGGGAACTGCATGAGGGCGTGGATGATGCCGAGTTCGAGCGCAGGCGGTTGTCGGGTGCGTTCTGCGTCTCATGGAGCGCCCACGGCCTGAGCGACGGCATTCCGGCCTCAGCGAGAGATGCAACAGAGCGTGGCGCAATCCTGATCGCCAATGGCTCCCGCGCATCGCTTGCTGATTTCCGGGAGATTTTCTTAAAGCTGCTGGTGATCAATGTGATTGCGCGC
>JAAIGF010296730.1_pt1 | contig 43461 bp, 56 predicted proteins | sample 6487441 | NCBI WGS metagenome assembly JAAIGF01 (sample SAMN13974129, study PRJNA590717) | phyllosphere metagenome | biome: pepper field; feature: multiple bacterial spot infested pepper fields; material: pepper leaves; isolation source: leaves from pepper fields | host: Capsicum annuum ...
GGCGCCAACCTGGCAGGCGCCAACCTGGAAGACGCCGACCTGGAAGGCGCCAACCTGGAATTCGCCTACCTGGCAGGCGCCAACCTGACAGGCGCCTACCTGGCACGCGCCAACCTGGAAGACGCCTACCTGACAGGCGCCTACCTGGCAGGCGCCAACCTGACAGGCGCCTACCTGGCACGCGCCAACCTGGAAGACGCCTACCTGACAGGCGCCGACCTGGAAGGCGCCAACCTGACAGGCGCCAACCTGACAGGCGCCGACCTGGAAGACGCCTACCTGGCACGCGCCAACCTGGAAGACGCCTACCTGACAGGCGCCGACCTGGCAGGCGCCAACCTGACAGGCGCCAACCTGACAGGCGCCAACCTGGCAGGCGCCAACCTGGAAGACGCCGACCTGGAAGGCGCCAACCTGACAGGCGCCGACCTGGCAGGCGCCAACCTGGAAGACGCCTACCTGACAGGCGCCGACCTGGCAGGCGTAAGCTCTTTCAACGGTGCAACTGGAAACATGAGGCAGGTCAAGGCCATTCAGTGCGACCGCTGGCCGGTTACTTACACTCATGACCGCATGCAGATCGGCTGCCAGCTGCATACCATCCAGGAATGGCGCGACTTCGGGGACGAGGATATCCAGCGTATGGACCCTAATGCCATGACCTGGTGGCGCATGTGGAAGCCAATCATTCTGCAGATTATCGATGCGTCGCCAGCTGATCCGCATGCCGGGTCGAAACCTGAAGGCGAATAATCATTTCACTATCACGGGCGGCTTTGGTCGCCCTTCTACTGAGTACACAGCCATGTCTTGGATCATCACGCATACCGGAAGGAGGTTCGATATTCTGGACCCGAAGCCAGATATGATCGACATTCGCGACATTGCACATTCCCTTTCTTTGCTTTGTCGCTTTAATGGCCATACGCACGTTTTCTACAGCGTTGCACAGCATAGTTGTTCCGTGGCCTTTAACGTCCCAAAGGAAATTAAGCTTGAAGCGCTGCTTCATGATGCAGCTGAAGCCTATATTGGCGATATTGCCAGCCCGATAAAATGGGTAATTCCGCAGATCAAAGAGGTTGAGGATCGAATCGAGGAAGCTATCATTGAAAGATTCAATCTCAAGTTAGGTAACGAGGGACTGATCAAAGCTGCAGACCTTCGCGCCCTTGCAACAGAGAAGCGCGATCTGATCATTGATCATCCTGAACCGTGGTCAATTCTTGAAGATGTTGAACCATTCCAGGAAAGAACAAGGCCATGGAGCGCCAAAGGATCATACGAGCAGTTCCTTGAATACTTTTACGATTACAGGGATGGGATTTTGACGTGAAGCGCAAAGACGGCAGGCCACCACGTGAGCGCTGGGTTCAATGCGGATACTGTGGTCACTGGTCAATAATGCAGCGCAAGGCTCGTGATGGGTTCAACGCAACCCAGTGCAGCAACTACAGCTGCTGTATGGTCATCCATAACAAAATGGCAGTCACGCAACTGCGCGAACGCGACTTATTCTGATAATCGTTCAACCAACAACCCCGCCAAGTGCGGGGTTTTTCATGCGCGAGATTTGCAAGCAACATAGTTGCAATAGTGATGTGACTACTAGATACTACCGTGACAACCAATAGAGGTCACTAATATGTTCACAGAGCAGCAAGCAACCCGCATCATCGAACTGCTTGAATCAATCGACGCCAGCCTGAAGCGCAAGAACGCACGCCTGGAAAGCGCACAGGCCAGGCCAACGAACGACCAGGCGAATGAGTACGCCGAAGCAATTGCAGTCAACCTTTGCGCGCTCGCTGGAAAGCGCCTGACTGCAGCAGAGGTGGCTAAGGCCATCGGCAAGGAATACGACGGTTCAAACCACCATCAGCGCCTGGCGATGGGTGATGCCTTGCGACAGGTAGGCGCCACGAGAGTGCGAACCGGCGCAAACCGGTACTACATAATCCCGATCTGACTACCAGCCCCGCCGTATAGCGGGGTTTTTATTGCTCATCGAATTCCACCAGACCGTTGCGGCCAGCTTGCGTTAGCCATCAGTGACTATCGATGACTATGGCGACCCTAAATCGTGACAAGCCAAAAACCTCTGAAAGCCGCGTAACATAAGGCTTTGACCAATTCAGTGACCAAGTGACTAGCGTATAAAAGAAATATGTAACCTATAAAGGAGGTAGTACATAGAGAACGGTTGCCTACCTTTGTAGAACTCTTGGTCATTAGTCACTAAGGCACCATAGAATGCCCTGCAGCCCTTGTGGCACAAGGGTTACAGCCGATGACAAGCGAATGACCAGCGATCTGTCCAAGATCATTTTTCGCACAGTACACCAGAAGCATTTGGTACAATTGCCCCAGTAGACAAACAACGAAACACAAGGGGCGTGATATGCGATTACCTGCAAGCGCACAGGAGATAGCTGACGTTATTGGGCGTGAGAGAGCTTTATACTTGATAGGGCAATTGCCGCGCTCCTATCAAACTCGCAAAGCAAGCAAGCAGACCAGCTGGCATGTCATCCTGTACGTGCCGAAGGTACTGAAGCCTGATCATCCATTGGTGCGCGTGCTTGGCTGGCAAGATGCCAAGCTCCTGGTTGATGCTTTCGGTGGCGAGATACTTAACCCTGCAGGCTGTCAGGAGGTTTACAGGGCGTTTCGTGATCAGGCGATAATCCGAATGTCGCAGGAAGGGATGAAGCCAAAGGAAGTCGCTGAACTAATGGGTTGTTCTGATCGGCATGTCAGAAACCTTGTAAGGGAAAAAGCCCAAGAGGAATTGAAGGCATCGAACGATAACAATCGGCCATCATCAAGTACCAAACCCATGCAGGCCGCGAGCTAATGGAATTCTTAGAAAAGCTGCTTGGCACTGACAAGATAATCGTTGCCAGCTTCATTGGCGCACTTGTCGCGCTGAAGTTCCAAGAGGAACTGAACACCTGGCAAGGCAAGTTCGTATTCGTCCTGACTGGTGTTGCCTGCGCCTATTACATCACACCGATTGCAATGGCTTCATACAACATTGATCCTGGCCTGGCTGGCGGTGTTGGCTTCCTGCTGGGTGCCTTTGGTGGTTCTCTTCTCGCCGCTGGATTCAGGGCTGTCAGGAACCTTGACCTGGTTGAATTGGTCAAAGCCAAATTCGGAAAAGCCGGGGGCGAATAATGGTCACCATCAATATGGTTGCGGTGCTGGTCATAGTGTTGTGGGCGCTGTTCTGCATTCTTTACCGCAGGGTTAGTGACGGCATTGTTGGTAAGGTCCTGTATCTTCTATTGATGCTCGCAGCGCTGGGTGTCCTGAGCAATCCAGGACAGTCAAGTGAAACGCTTTTGAATATCACGTTCGCCGCAATTGGCGTTCGTCACGTCTGGATGAAAACAGCATTCCCTCACATCCGCGCCTTTGTGGTTAGCCGCATCAGGTGCGCGACCTGTCCGCATAATGAGGCTCGCAAGCCATGAATACCAAGGAAGCACTTTCCGTCATCAACGCCGCTCTGGCAATGCTGCCAAAGCGCATGACCAGCGACCAAGCGCGCATCATGCTGCTGGCAATCGGACTGCAAGAAAGCAGGTTCGAGCACCGGCATCAGATCGGCGGACCAGCCCATGGATTCTGGCAATTTGAGAGTGGTGGTGGAGTAAGGGGCGTTATGGCTCATGCCAACACCAGAAAGCACGCAGCAGAATTGTGCGTGGCGCGCCAAGTGCCATTCATTCGTTCGTTCGTGTTCGACGCTCTGGAATTCGACGACATGCTGGCGGCTGGAATGGCTCGCCTACTGCTGTGGAGTGATCCTTGGCCTATGCCTGCAAATGATGACCCGCAGGCTGGCTGGGATCTGTACTTGCGCACGTGGCGCCCCGGTAAGCCACACCGCCAAACCTGGGATGCGTTCTATCGTCAGGCCGTTGCTGCGGTCACCGGCAAGGGCGCTGCAGCATGACCTTCCCTATCGGCTATGTGGCGGCTGCTGTCCTGGTGGCTGGCAGTCTGTTCGGTTCGTTTCAGTATGGGGTCAGCGTTGGCGTTGATCGCGAGACAGCCACCCAGTCCCGTATCGACAAGGCCAATGCTGAAACCATGGAGGCAGCCCAAGCTGGAGCGGCCAAGGCCATTTCTGAAATCAATGTCGTTCACCAAACCATCCGGGGGCAAGTCCATCGTGAGATACAGACCAATACTGTCTATCGGGATTGCATCGTGCCTGCTGATGGGGTGCGCATCGCCAATGACGCGCTCTCAGGCAAGCGGACCATCAGCCTTGGTGGTGGCGAGCTGCCCAACACTGACACCACTGGAAGATGAGAGCATGGGTGGCCTGTTGAGCAAGCTTACAGAGGTGGCTGGTATCTACCATGAGTGCAGGGCAGCAGCGATGAGTGGTGGTGATGAGCGATGAGCACTTACCGTTCGTCGGGTTGCGAAGAGTGGTGCTTGACACCAACGACCTGACGGTGCGCGGCGGGTCCTTTCGGATGGGTTGAGGCCTGCGGGGGCATTGACCTCGCGAAAACCCATATCTGGGTGGGTTTCTAAATCTGGTTTTTTGATTAGACCATTGCACTTCATCAGGAAAATCTATGGCCAGCAAAGGCAAGGGGCAAACCCTTAATCGTGGCGAGGTTGCCGAGTTTTTCGGCGTCACGCCACCGACCGTTGACGGCTGGGTTCGGGCTGGTTGCCCTGTAAAGAAAGGTCAGCGCGGCGTCGCAAGTGAATTCAATTCAGCGGACGTTGCGGCGTTCCTTCGCGAGAAGGCCAGGCAGGAAGGTAGCGGCACTGCGCTGGCAGATGAGTCTGAGCTTAAGCGCAGAAAGCTTGCAGCAGAAGCTGAGCGCGCAGAGTTAGAACTTGCCAAAGAGAAAGGTGAGGTTGCGCCAGTCCGTGAGTTCGAACGTGCGCAGGCTGCTGCCATGGCTTCTGTGCGAGCCAACATGCGCAACGTCCCGCGCAGAGCGGTATTGCAGCTCCTGGGATGCACTGATGAAAATGAATTCAAAACAAAGCTGATGGCCGAAATCGACTTGGCGCTGGAGACAGCTGCAGATGCCGACCTTGACCTGAGCGAAGACGACGAAGACGACCAATGAAAAAGACTATCGAGCGCGACGACAACCTGCTGGAGTTTGCTACCCAGCGCCAAGCCGAATGCTTGAACGCATTGTGGGAAACCGGCAGCACAACAAAGGCAGGAGTCAAGCTTGGCATCGACAGCCGTTCGATAAGGAAAGCTCTGGACTCGGTTAAGAAGAAAGCTGCACGTCAAGGATATTCGCCAGACCACGACATGCAGCGCGTTGCGCCTGATGGTTTCCACGTCAAGGGCGTAAGTACTTACTACGACAAGGAAGGCAAGCCTACTGGTCAATGGGTCAAGACCAGCATTGACCATGAGCGCCAAGCGGAAATCATGCAGGAGGCGATCCAGGCTATGGCGGCAACCCTGCCCGCTCTGCCAGCCAGAAATGATCGTCCTGGTGAAACTGAATCTCGGCTGATGGCCTGCTATCCGATTGGCGACCTTCACGTGGGCATGCTGTCGTGGCCCGAGGAAACCGGCGAGGACTGGAACCTGGAGCTGGCCGAATCCATCCAGTGCGCTGCCATGGATCGCCTGGTTCGCCTTTCTCCAGCCTGCGAACAGGCAACCATCATCAATCTCGGGGATTGGTTTCACTATGACAACATGGAGGGCGTGACTACCCGTAGCGGCCACTCGCTGGATACTGATAGTCGATACGCCAAGATGGCCCGCGTCGGCGTTAAGATCATGCGCCAGTGCATCGAATCTGCCTTGAGCAAGCACGGCCATGTCCGGGTCATCAACGTCATCGGAAACCACGACGACACGGGCAGCATCATGCTGGCTATCTGTCTGACCAACGTATATGCGAATGAGCCTCGCGTCACCGTGGAAACCAGCCCTAGCGGCTTCCAATATTTCCGCCACGGTCGCACTCTGGTGGGCTGCCACCATGGGCACAGCTGTAAGGCTGAGCGCCTGCCTGGTGTCATGGCGGCTGACCGCGCCAAGGACTGGGGCGAGACAGATCACCGCTACTGGTGGATTGGCCACGTTCACCACCAGTCGCTGAAGGATTATCCAGGTGTCACAGTTGAATCGTTCCGCACTCTGGCAGCCAAGGACGCCTATGCATCCTGGGGTGGTTACCGCGCGCCGCGCGATATGAAATGCATCATCCTGCACGACCAGTTTGGCGAGGTTGCACGGCACACTGTTAATCCCGCAATGATCGAGCTGGCCGAAGTCAAGGTCGCTTCTCATGGCTAGGGCTGAACAGTTCAGCAACCTGCGCGGCGTGGAGGCAGCAATGCACCGCGCCATGCGCAACCTGGTGCCGCCAGCCAACCTTCTGCCCAGTGAGTGGGCCGAGGCTAACGTGCGCATCCCTGTTGGTAACGCTAAGCCTGGGCCGATCAGGTTTGACAACGCACCATACCAGCGCGGAATGCTGGACGTGGTTAAAGAACCAGGCATCAGGCGCGCCGACTACATGACCGGTGCCCAGTTGGGCAAGACCACTATTCAGCAGTGCATCACCGGTTACTTCATCGCTCATGAGCCGCGCTCGCAGATTTTTGTCCAGCCCACCCAGGGTGATGTGCAGACGTTTCAGGAAACGAAGCTGCGCCCGATGCTGGACGCCAACCCGGCAATCAGCAGCAAGATGGCCAAGCAGCGTGGGCGCGAGGGAGTGAACAACAGCCGCATCATTTCCTATATCGGTGGCTGGCTGATGTTCAGTTGGGCTGGGTCGCCAAAGACTCTTCGTGGTCGGTCGGCGCCGATCACCCAGGCCGACGAAGTGGATGGCATGGAAGCGACTACCGAGGGCGACCCGGTAGAGTTGCTGTCACAGCGTGCTGCGACTTTCGGTGATGATGCCCTGTCCACCAGATCCAGTACCCCAACCATCAAGGGTGCCAGTCGTATCGAGACTGGTTTTCTTGAGGGTGACCAGCGACGCTACTACGTGCCATGTCCACACTGCGAGCACCCGCAATACCTGAAGTGGGAAAACGTCAGTTGGACTGGTCGTCAGTCATCCGGCATTGATGATGCTGAAGAAGACATGAGCCGCGAGCACTTTCCAGAGACTGCGCTGTACCACTGCGAGGCCTGTGGTGCTGGGTGGGAAGATGGCGAGCGCATAGCGGCTATTCGCAACGCCGAAAAGCTTGGTCATGGTTGGAAGGCCGCGAAACCATTCAAGGGTCATGCCAGTTTTCATGCTCCTGAAATGCTTTCAACGTTCCGGCGCCTTCGGGACATCGTGCAGTCGTACCTGGACAAGCTGGCGGTTGAGGACTTGCAGTCGTTCGTCAACGTCAGCCTGGCAGAGACATACGAAGAGAAGGGCGAGAAAGCCGACCCTACCGGCCTGAAGGCTCGCGCTGAAGACTATCGCGCAGAAGTGCCTGCCGGTGGTCTGTATCTGACTGCTGGCATCGACCAGCAGATGGACCGGCTTGAGGTTGAGATAGTCGCCTGGGGTTTGGCTGAGGAATCCTGGTCCGTGGCGTATCATGTGCTATGGGGGTCACCTGAGCAGGGCGACGTATGGGATGACCTTGACGACCTGCTGGCGTCCACCTACCAGCACGAGAGTGGCGCTGTTCTGCCAATCAGCGCCGCCCTGCTGGACACTGGCGGCAGCAACGGCATGACCCAAGCGGCCTACGACTACGCCAAGGGCAAGACGGGGCGTAGGTTGTTTGCTGGCAAGGGAATCAGCGGCTGGGGGCGACCTATTGTCGAGAAGCCGCAGCGCAAGCAATCCGGCAAGAACTCGCGCAAAGTCGATCTGTTCCTGGTAGGTGTGGATGAAGCCAAGCTGATCGTTATGCGCCGCTTGGCAGCCACTGTCGGCTCCAAACAGCCTGGTGGGCCTGGCTACTGCCATACGCCGAGCGACCGAGACGAGGACTGGTACAAGCAGCTCACTGCGGAAAAGCTGGTAACCCGATATATCAAGGGCCAGCCGGTTCGCGAGTGGCACAAGCCAGACCGCGCCCGAAACGAAGGTCTTGACTGCCGAGTGTATGCATACGCGGCACTGAAGATCATGAACCCATCGTTTAAACGGCTTGCTGAGCGTATGGGTCAGGACGCGCCAGTTAATGCTATGCGCAATCGGATGCCACCAATGAAACCTCAGTTGCCAGCGTCAGACGATGCTCGCCCAGTGGAAAAAGCCCAAGAGGATGAGGTGCCGCCACCCAAGCAGACTAAGCCCAATATTAAGCGCTCCAAGGCGGCTACTGGGCGGCGCTCAAGCGGATGGGTGAATAGATTCTGATGAGCTGCAAGATTCCCAACAAGATTAGCGCCGGTCTGACATTCGACCGGCTGCTGACCTTTACCGCATACCCTGCGCAGGAATGGACTGTTACCGTCATGCTGCGCGGCAAGTCTTCCATCGATCTGGTAACCACTCCAGAAGGTAACCAGCATCGCCTGCGCGTCGAGGCTTCAGAGACGGCTGCATGGCTTCCTGGTGACTACTGGTACACCGTCCGTGCCACTGATGGCATCGACGTGCAGGAAGTTGAACAAGGCTCGCTGACCGTTCTTCCAGACCTTTCCGCAGCAGGGGAAGGGTTTGATGGTCGCAGCCAGGCGTTGATCGCCCTTGAAGCAATCAACGCCGTACTGGCAAAGCGTGCCACGCTGGACCAAGAGCGCTACAGGATCAACAACCGCGAGCTTTACCGGACTTCCATTGCTGATCTTCTGAAGCTGCGCAATTACTACGCCGAACAGGTCAAGCGCGAGCAGCTAGCCCGTTGCGGCAAAAGCCCTTGGGGCAGAACCGTTCGTGTGAGACTCGATTAAATGTTCGACTGGTTCAAGCGTAGCAAGGCACCCACTACTGAAGATTCGCCAGGTCTTGGGGATCACGCTGTTAAACGACCATGGTTCAGACGTGACCGTGTGAGCGCGCGCATGTTCGCTGCAGCCAACCACGACAGAACCACTTCAGGTTGGGGTGGCACACCTCTTACCGCTGATGAAATCATTTCAAAGAACCAGGTAGTTCTGGTCGCGCGCTCGCGAGAGCAGTGTGCCAACAATGACTATGGTCGCTCATTCCTTCGCCAGTGCCGCCAGAACATCGTTGGTCCGCAAGGTATCACCATGCAGGCCCAAGCCAGAACCGATGGCGGCAAGATGGATAAGGGCGCAAACGAGGCCCTTGAGAGTGGCTGGTGGGACTGGGGACTGCGCGAGAACTGCGACGTGACCGGTAAGAGGTCCTGGCGTGAGATTCAGAAAAGTTGTGTGACCAGTGCTGCGAAAGACGGCGAGTTTATGGTGCGTCTGGTTTTCGGCTCTGATGGCGGTCCATACGGTTTGTCACTCCAGGTCCTGGACCCGCAACGTTGCCCGGTGGATATGAACCAGGATCGCGATGGAACTGGATCATTCATCAGGCAAGGGATTAGGTTCAATAAGTACGGTCGCCCGCTGGCCTACCTTTTTCGCACGCTGGATGAAGGCGAGGCAAACTACTGGAGTGGCGGCAAAAAGTACGTCGAGATACCCGCTGAAGAAATTGTGCATGGCTTCTTGGAGGACATGGTGGGCCAGAAGCGCGGTCTGCCATGGATGGCTACAGCCCTGTACCGCATGCGCCAGATGGCTGCCATGGAGCAGGCTGCCATCGTCAACGCTCGCGTTGGCGCCAACAAGCTTGGTTTCATTGAGTGGGACGAGGGCACCGGGCCGCAGTTCGAAGAAGATGACGACGTTGAAATCAATAGCGAGCCTGGCGAGTGGACGGTATTGCCTCAGGGTGCTCGCATCAAGGAGTCAGCGCCGCAGTACCCGAGCAATGAATATTCACCGTTCGTGAAGCAGGCCCTGCGCGGCATGTCAGCTGGCTTCGGCGTCCTGTACAACAACCTTGCCAGCGACCTTGAAGGCGTGAACTTCTCCAGCATCCGGCAGGGAACTCTCGACGAGCGCGAGAGCTGGAAGGATCTGCAGGAGTGGCTGATAGAAAGTTTGGTGCAGCCTGTTTTCGCGGCATGGCTGCCGCGCGCTCTGTTGCTTGGCAAGCTGATATATCGCGGTCGCCCGCTGCGCGCTGAGCGCATTGACCGCTACCGCAACGCCATCAGCTGGCAAGCTCGCCGCTGGCAGTGGATTGATCCGCGCGCCGACGTACAGTCAGCGGTTGACAGTAAGAACAACATGCTGACCAGCCCCAGCGCCATCATCCGTGAGCAGGGCAAAGATCCACAAAACGTATGGGCCGAAACCGCCCGTGATGTAGCTGAAATGATCGAGTCATTTGTGGCTGAAGGCGTAGACGAAGCCACAGCCAAAGAACTGGTGTTGTTGAGCATGGGCCGACAACCACCTAAACCTGCACCTGCACCGAGTGGAGCGCCGCAGAATGCGAATGAATAAACTTGCCGCCATTGTCGGCACCACCATGACCCGCGAGGGTGGCAAGCCGCTTCCAGACTTCAACAAAGAGGGCGGCCTGCATCGCGCTCTTGAAGTCGTTTCATACGACGCTGAATCCAGAACCGTAGAACTGGCATTCAGTTCTGAGTTCGAGGGTATGCGCTGGTTCGGCATTGAGATTCTGGACCACAACCCGACATCCGTCCGCATGGAACGAATTCGTGATGGTGGCTCGCTGCTGATGGATCACGACTGGACCGACCAGGTTGGCGTGATCCTGAGCGCGACCATTGACGCTGATCGACGCGGGCGCGCAGTCGTGAAATTCAGTCAGTCAGCCCGCGCCCAAGAAATTTTCCAGGATGTGATTGACGGCATTCGCAAGCATATCTCTGTCGGATACCGGGTCCATGGCGCCAAGCTGGTGGAAACCCGTGACGACGTTGACGTGTACCGCATCACTGACTGGGAGCCTCTTGAGATTTCCATTGTCAGCGTGCCGTTTGACCACACCGTGGGAATCGGTCGCAGCATGGAAAAAGCCCAAGAGGAACCACCGGTCAAGACTGACCAAACTGAGACTATCCGAAGTGGCGCGACCACAGGAAAAACCACGTCTGAGGAAATCAGAAACATGAATATCAAAGTTTTGCGGGATGCCTCTGGCAACCTGGTCCGCGCCGAAGTGGACGAAAATGACAATATCGTCAAGGTGCTGGAGGTTCTGGAAAAGGCCGGTGATGATGTGCGTGCAGCACAGCAGCGTGGCCTTCAAGCAGAACAGGCTCGCGTCCGCACCATCACCGAGCTGGGCGAGAAGTACAATGCTCGCGACCTGGCGACCAAGGCTGTTGCTGATGGAACCGGTGCAGACGCATTCCAGGCCTCGCTGCTGGATCATGTGAACTCCCGCAGTTCCAACACTGATACCCAGCGCACCCAGCGCCGCGCAGCCGAGAACGGTGGTCGCGCAGGTCAGTCTGTTCCGTTGTCCGACATGGACACTCCGAACATCGGCTTGTCAGACCAAGAAGTTCGCGACTATTCGTTCTTCCGTGCCATCCGCGCCATCGCTCCGAACGCCAGTGCTCGCGACCGCGAAGCTGCAGCTTTCGAGCTGGAATGCAGCGAGGCCGCACAGCGTCAGCTGGGCCGTACCGCTCAAGGTATCCTGGTTCCGCAGGACGTTTTGAACAACCGAGCTTTCAACGCTGGCGGTGCAGCCAACACCCCTGCTGGTGCTCAGACCGGTTCCAACCTGGTTGCTACTGACTTCCTGGCTGGCTCGTTTATCGAAATGCTGCGCAACCGCACAACCATCATGCGCCTGGGCACCACCATGGGCGGTCTGGTTGGCAATGTCGAAATTCCAAAACAGACCGGTGGTGCAACCGCCTACTGGCTGGGTGAAGACGACGACGCCCAGGAAGGGACTCCAAGCATCGGCCAGCTGGAGTTGTCGCCAAAAACTGTTGGCGCTTACACTGACATCACTCGCCGCCTGCTGATGCAATCCACCCCGGACGCTGAAGGTCTGGTACGCCGTGATCTGACCAACGCCATCGCCCAGGCCATCGACAAGGCTGGCTACTACGGTCCTGGCACCGGCAACCAGCCGCGCGGCATCAAGAACTATACTGGCATCAACGCGGTTGACTTCGCTGGAACCTGGCCAACCTATGCTGAGCTGGTTGCGATGGAAACCGAAATCGCCGCCGACAACGCCGACATCAACCAGATGGCTTACGTCGGTAATGCGCGATTCCGTGGTCACGCCAAGACTACGCCAAAATTCGCTGAAGGCGCCAGCGTCGCCAACAATGGCTTGATCTGGGAAGGTGGCGGCACCGTCAACGGTTACCGTGCCGAAATCACCAACCAGATTGAAACCGGTGACGTTTTCTTCGGTAACTTCGGTGACCTGCTGATTGGCCTGTGGGGCGGCCTGGATCTGACCGTTGATCCGTACAGCAACAGCAAGTCTGGCAAGCTGCGCATCGTGGTCTTCCAAGACGTTGACTTCGTTCTGCGCCGTGTCGAATCCATGTGCTACGGCGCCAACATCGCCTAACGGCGGGAAACGAGATGAGCCGATACGGCGGCTCATCTTCAACACCGAGGACTGCACCAGATGAGCAAATCTGTTTACTTGAAGCTGACCAGCGCCATTGCGGTTGATGGTCAGATCATCCCGGCCAGTAAGCCGGGGCGACCAAGCGTGATCGAAGTCAGCGAGCTTGAGGCCAAGAACCTGCTTGGTCGCGGCAAGGCCGTGTTGGCGACCGCTGATGATGGGGCGCCTGTTGCCGATGGCGGCGACGGCTTGCCAGACTTCGCGCGACTGAACAAGGCCCAGCTGCTGCAATTCGCAGCTGATAACGAAATCCAGGCTGACGAAAGTATGACCAAGGCGCAAATCCTTGAAGTCATCGAATCAGCCATCAGCGAGGCTGAATAAAAATGCGTGGCATTTCCGTAACCGCGCTGGCCGTTGCTGCCAGCATCACTGCAACCGGCAACGGTTCAGCTGTCAACGTGGGTGAGTATCAGAGCCTGGCGCAGCTGGTGCTTAACAGCGGTCCGACCAACGCTGGAACCAACACTGTTAAGCTTCAGCACAGCGAGGACGGCAGCACGAACTGGACTGACGTACCTGGCGGTGCCTTCGCACCGGTCGGCACCATCGGCTCACAGCAGTCGCTGCTGATTAACTCTGACCGCCTGCTGAAGTTCGCCCGCGTCGTGGACACCCTTGCTGGCGGGGCTACTTCGGTAGTGCGCTCTGTCAGCCTGGTTGGCAAAAAGCAGTACAGCTGATGCGCGGGCCGTCCTGGGAAAACCTGGACGACTTCCTGCAGACTGATGACGACGGCGGGTTTGCAACAACCGCCGTCGTTCTGTTTCAGGATGGCGGAACCAGGACAATCAGTGTTCTGTTTGATGATCCTTATCTGAACGCCCAGCTGGGCGAGTATGAAGCGGATACCAGCGAACCACGGGTTTCTGGCAAGGAGGTTGACATGGTTGGCATCAGCCGAGGCGACCGAATTGCCGTGGCTGATGAGACGTTCGACGTGATCGCCAGTCCAGAGGCTGACGGCACTGGATGGGCGCTGGTGCGCATGGCTCGCGACGGTGAGCAGCATGCTGCACTTTGACCTTGAATGGCGCGAGTTGTGGCAGGCAGGTGAGGAGCTTGGCGCCACGGAAAAGCAGGTGCAGTTCGCCGTCTCCAGGGCGCTGCGCAGGACAGAGGCAAGCTTGCGAAAGTTGTCCATGCGCGGCTTGCCTAAGGTTCTTGCTCTGCGAAATACTGTTGCTTTGCGCAATCGCCTCAAGGGCATAAGGATGAGAAAGGCGCGGTCGAATGGCAAGGCGAATTTCTCTGACAGCGCTGGCATATGGTATGGTTTAAATGATATGCCGGTCGGTGTTTTCAAAGGATCACCAAAGAAAACAAAGGACGGCGCATCGTTCCGCGATAATGACTTCAAAGGCGGATTCATCGGCAAAAGCAAGTTCAGTGGTCGAAAGTCAATATTCAAGCGCTCAGAAAAAAACAGGCTTCCAGTAGAAGAGCAACTGTACCCAATCGAAGATGCTGCAATCGTCTTTATTGAAGATGAGGTATTCGGTGAGGCACTGGATATATTTTGGGGTCATTTCCGGCGCGACTTGGCTGCCCGCGTCAAATACAATCTTGGTGGTTCCTGATGGATGCAAAAACTGAAGTTGATCTTGTGGTTTTACACGAAGCCATTGTAGCCGATATCAAGGCTGCATTTCCTGAGCTGGTGACCGTTGAGTTTTATCGAGAGGACCGCAAGGCGCTTCCGAAACCTGCCTGCCTGCTTGAGCTTACAGAGTTTGAAGTGCTCGACGATGAAGACCCGGGAACTGAGCAGCTTGCTGTGATGGTGAAGTTTGATGCTGAGCTTGTAATAGGGTTCAGGACGCCCCAGGCAAAGCGATCAATCCGCCTGCTGGCTGCCTCCCTGGCTGCCTGGCTTCGTAAGCGCCGCTGGACAAACTACAGCGGAACCAGCCCAAAGCTACCTACTGGCGCGGCCATGGTGATAGGTGCTTATGAAGATGACTTCAAGATCATGGGTAGAGACACGGATCATGGCCTTGAGCAGTATGAGGTATGGCGTGTCGAGTGGCAGCAGATCATTCACCTTGGCAAAACTGTATGGACGAATGAAGGCGTAACACCAACGGACGTTCTTTCGCAGGGCTTTGTCAATGGTGTTGGTGGTGATGGTTATGAGCAGGTAACCTGATGGGCGACTATGAAGTTGGCGAATTAAACCGGCAGATGGCAAACCTGATCCGGGTTGGCAGGATTGCTGAATTGGATTCTGAGAATGCTCGGGTGAGAGTGGCTGTAGCTGGGTTAAATACCGACTGGCTGCCATGGAGCGTCGTGCGCGCCGGTAAGACGCGGCATTGGTCACCGCCTCAGGTGGATGAGCAGGTTATCATCGCCTCGCCCTATGGCGACATGGGCCAGGCTGTCGTTATGGGGTCGCTGTACCAAGACGACAGCCCGGCTCCATCAACGAGCAAGGACCAGGAAACTACCACTTATCCAGACGGGGCTTCCGTTGACCACAACAGCGATACGCACGTAACGACAGTGAGCCTTAACGCAGCAGGCACTCTGAATGCGAGCGTTGGTGCGTCAACTATCTCAATGGATACAGGGCGCATACTGCTGAGCAGTAATGGTTGCACGCTTGAGGTCAGCGCTGCAGGCGTCATAGTGAATGGCGTTGCTCTCACACATAACGGAAAGAACGTAGGCGACACCCACACCCATGGCGGTGTGATGGCTGGGCCTGCATCTACCAGCGTTCCGAACTGATGGAAAAAGCCCAAGAGGATGCTTGGCACCTGCGAAAGCAGAATGTCGAGCATGAACGGGACCAGTGCAACTACCGGAAAGCGCTTGAGTGGCTTGCTTCACCTCAGGCAGTCCATCAGTGACATTCTACGGACGCCAATAGGTAGCCGCGTTATGCGACGCGAGTATGGTAGTCGCCTGTTCCAGTTGATCGATGCTCCCCTCAATAGATCCACGATTATCGATCTGTATGCGGCTACGGCTGAAGCGCTTGAGCGCTGGGAGCCGCGCTTTCAGCTTGAGAGCGTTCAGGCCGTGGCAGCTGAACCTGGGCGCGTTGAGCTTGATTTGACCGGCGTCTATCTACCTGACGGACAAGCCATAACCCTTGACGGAATAGTGGTGGAATAAGTGGCTGGTGCCTTTACTGCGGTTGACCTTTCAAAGCTGCCATTTCCTGCAGCTGTAGAAGTCCTGGACTATGAGCTGATCCTGGAACAGATGGTGGCCGACCTGCAGACCCGCGACCCGCAGTTCTCTGCGCTTGTCGAGAGCGACCCGGCATACAAGATTCTTGAGGTTGCGGCATTCCGCGAGTTCCTGCTGCGCCAGCGCGTCAACGAAGGTATCAAGGCTGTGACGCTGGCATATGCCATCGGCTCTGACCTTGACCAGATTGCAGCACGGTACAACGTGAAGCGGCTTACCATTGTGGCTGCTGACGACTCGACCATCCCGCCAACTGCTGAAGTCCTTGAATCTGACGAGTCCCTGCGCCGCCGCGTGCAGCTGTCGTTTGAGGGATTCAGCACGGCTGGGCCTACCGGTGCTTACATCTTTCACTCCCTCGGTGCTGATGCTCGCGTCATGGATGCGAACGCTGATAGCCCTGTTCCTGGGCAGGTGGTGGTGGCTGTCCTGTCAAACATCGGTGATGGTGTTGCGCCGGTTGATCTTCTTGCCGTTGTTGACGCGACCCTATCTGCAGATGACGTTCGACCGCTCACGGACCAGGTTCTGGTCAGATCAGCAGAAATCATCGAATACGCCGTTGTGGCTTCGCTGACTCTTTATCCAGGTCCAGATGGTGAAGTTGTTCTGGCTGCAGCTCAATCAGCTCTGGATGTGTACATTGAAAAAAGCCACCGGCTTGGGCGTGATGTAACGCTTTCTGGTCTTTACGCGGCGCTGCACCAGGAGGGCGTCCAGAACGTCATTCTGACCAGTCCAGCCGCTAATGTGGTCGCTGACTGGGATCAAGCCCCGTGGTGTACCGGAACCACCATTACGATAGGTGGGGTTGATGACTGATAGCCTGCTGCCGCCGAACGCCACAGCTCAAGAACGAGCGCTATCAGAAGCGACCGCAAGGCTTTCGGATGTACCGCTTTTGGTGAGAGAGTCTTGGAACCCTGACACCTGCCCAGCAGAATTGCTGCCTTGGCTGGCCTGGGCGTTCAGCGTGGACGAATGGCAGATTGAATGGAGTGAGCAGGAGAAGCGCGAAGTTATCAATTCCGCGCTCGACGTGCATAAACACAAGGGGACAATAGGCGCGATTGATCGAGCTTTGCGCCCGCTTGGCTACCTGATTGACGTGGTTGAATGGTGGGAAATGACACCACCAGGACAGCCATACACATTCAGCATCGTCATGGGTACGGACACAAAACCGGTAACCGAGGATATGTATGAAAAGGCTGAGCGGATTGTTCTGACTTACAAGAACCTTCGTTCTCACCTGATCGCGATGACGATCAAGGCGAGCGTCAGCGGAAAATCATTTGCAGCTGCAGCGCTGGTTGATGGGAATGACACGACTGTCTACCCGTACACGATTAGCGAACTCTCCAGTAATGCGAAGCTGTACTTCGCTGCTGCTACTCAGGATGTGGCTACCGCCAGCATTTACCCCCTCGGATGGATATCCGAAGAACTGATTTCAAGAATTACCGACGACGGCGAGAGCCGCGTAACTACGGCAGGTTATCTGCGAATTATTGGAGCTTAAAATGGGTTACAGAATCAGTGATCTGCAAAAGGCGAGCGTGCCACTCAATGGTAGTGAAAGCTTCGAAATTGAACAGGGTGGCTCAAGCCGCCAAGTGTCCCTGCTGGATCTGTTGCCTGGCTTCGATTCTACTCTGTCGGCTGATCTGCTGAACCCGATTAAGGGGGTCAACCTGATCGGGTTCAAGGCGGCTGGTGATGAGGCTGTTGCGAGAACTCTTGGTCAGCGTTTCGACCATATCGGAACAAGTCGCGTGGAAATGATCGACGACATGACCGATGAAATGCTGGCCGATATCAAGTCCGGCGAGATACCAACCGTTGACTGTTATCCTGCTTTCGTTAAAGCGCGTGCACGACTTGGTATCGATGGTGGTGTTATCGTTGTGCCTGGTGGATCTATCGGCAGTTCTGCTGAGTGGCAGCTGTATGACGGAATGAGCTTGGAAGGCTCTGGCGGCTTCTGTCATGCCGGTGCCACTACAAGCCAGAACACTGAGATTGTAGCTCTGCATTCAGGGCGTTCGATCCTCAGTGTGGTCGGCGCCAACGGCTGTCGGGTTCGCAACCTGACAGTAAAGTCCTACCCTACAGCGATTCCGAAGACCGGCATTCTCGCGGGTCGCAGCGGTGCCGCTTCTGCTGGGCAGCATTACTTCGACAACGTGAGCGTGTTCGGTCACTATACAACCGCTGCGATTTACTCCATTGCGAGTGAAGTATGCATATGGGCGCACACTTACGTATGGCTCTTTGGTGGCGGTGCAAAGTACTGCTTCTATACAAGCTCGGTAGATGACCTGAGCGTTGGTGGCTTGACCTCTTCAACAAACATCGGTTGCACGCTCATTGCGCCACACTTCCTGAGCTTTGTGGATGATACCGATTCTTCATGCATGTTCATGAAGGGTCGCTATGACATGGGTTCGTGGCGAGTCATGGCAGGATATTTCATCCCGTACAAAGGCTCATACCTGACCATCGACCTTGGGCCGCGCGACCCAGACGGCAACATCATGCTTGGTTCGCTGGACTTCGATATCAATGGCGAAATGATGGCCGGTGGTGATCCGAAATGCGGTGTTCGCATCAAGACAAGTGCCACAAGCGTTCAGCCCTTTATCCTCCGTGGATTCCGCTTAAATGGCGGTCGCTTCGACACCCTGGCAAACACTGGCGGCGACCGCTACGGCCTGTGGTTCGACGACAACATCATTTTTGAAAACGCCTATGTCTTCACCCAACCAGCGACAAACTTCCCGTATGCAACAAACAGGATCAATCGCAAGAACATTGTTGGCGGAAATTGGGCGGTAGGTCGGGATGCTTACTGGGCCGCAGCTAACCTGGCGAGCGGTGCTTCAAATACTTATGGCGGCTCGTATGCCCCAGCAGCAACAAGCGTTGACAGCACCAACACTGTCAAGTGTCGCGGTAGCCTCACACGCAGCGCACTGGGCGACCTTTTCGCACTGCCTGCTGGCTTATGGCCGCCTTTCGATATGTTCTTCACAAGCGGCACCACTCGCATCAGGGCGAGTTCGACTACGGGTATGGTTACTGCGACTGCTGGTGATGTGACCCAGATCGATCTTTCCGTAATCTCTTTCTGCCTGTCGCGGTTCTAACTGGGGTTTTTGAAAATGGCATACTTCACAATCCTGACGAATATTGGTCAGGCAAAGATCGCAAACGCCATAGCGCTGGGCCAGCAAATTCAGGTAACTGAAATGGCCCTTGGCGACGGCAACGGCAACCCAACCGCGCCGAACCAGGTTCAGACCTCGTTGGTTCGGCAGGTATACCGCGCCCAGCTCAATCAGCTGAGCGTGGACCCCAGCAACCCAAACTACGTGGTTGCAGAGCTTATCGTGCCATCCGATGTTGGTGGATGGACTGTGCGCGAAGTGGGTTTGTATGACGCGAGTGGCGACCTGATCGCTCTCGGAAACTTCCCTGATACGTACAAGCCACAGCTTTCAGAGGGGGCCAGCCGCGACTTGGTTGTTCGTATCATCATCGAAGTATCGAACGCCTCGGTTGTCCAGCTGAAGATCGACCCAACAGTGGTACTTGCTTCACGTCAGTGGGTCGATGCCACATTCTTGCGCCGCGCCAAGGTTGCTGGTGGGCTGGCTGGTCAAGTGCTGACCAAGAACAGCAACACAGCTGAAGACTTCAAGTGGGTTGATCCATCGGCTGCGGTCAGCGTCATCGTTGATGTGAAGCCGGAACGGCAAACCCTTTCGGCTGGTCAAACCGTCGTCAACTTCGCGAGCATCGCCGCTACTGGTATTGCTGTTTATGTTGAAGGTGTCAGGCTCATTGAGACTGTTGATTACAACATAACTGGTGCCGCACAGATTACGCTGACCAATAGCTTCCCTGCTGGCTCTGTGATTCACTCCTATCAGAACGAAGCGCTGGATGGGATCGCTGGCGCAAGCGAGGCACAGCGCGGTCTGATCAAGCTCGCCCCTGCGGGTGCGCCAGCGACAAACGCCACTGACGCAATCACGCCTGCTACCCTGGCTGCGGCTCTGCAGGCACTCGGTGTTCAGGTATCGCCGCCAGGTCAAGTGGCTGCATTCGCAAGAACTAACGCGCCAAACGGATGGCTGAAGGCGAACGGTGCCGCTGTGAGCCGTACCACGTACAGCTCTCTGTTTGCCGCAATCGGGACGACCTTCGGAGCTGGTGATGGCAGTTCCACTTTTAACCTTCCAGACCTGCGCGGCGAGTTTCTGCGCGGCCTTGACGATGGTCGCGGCGTCGATCCTGCGCGAACCCTGGGTAGCGCCCAGGCTGGTACGCAGATTCCGGTTATGACGGTATCGAAGTCTACCGCGACAACCGGCGCACTGGTGTCGCCAACCGCTTCCGCGCTTACTGCTGACGGGAACGCATCCTACCCAACTGGCATGGAGAACCAGCAGTCAACAAGCCCTGGCACCTATCTCGGTGTCAACCTGAGCACGATAGGTAACTCTGCGCTTGTCAGCTATTCTGTACGTCCGCGCAACGTCGCGCTTCTGTTCTGTATCAAGGTGTAATGTATGAATATGCACAAAGAGGTTTACCAGCTGGATGCCGAGGGTTTTTTGGTAGGTCCAGCCATTGCTGACAAGCTGATCGATGGAACCTGGCAGATCCCTGCTGGGTGTATCGAAAGAAAGCCGCCAATTGCCATGGCTGGCCACCGTCGCTGGTGGGATGGCAAGAAGTGGCATCAGGTTAAAATTGATGGAGGCGCCAGTGTATGAGTCTTGCAAGTCGTTTGATCAAGGCAATTTTTGCAACTGAAGCTGGTGTCCTGACAGCGGCCAGTTCGCCAGCGGCCAGTGACAACAGTAAGAAGATTGCAACCACGGAATGGGCGGCGTTCGGTTTCGCGATACTCAAGGCATCACCTGGGTATATCAAGTTTCCCACTTGGCTGGGAGGTCTGATTGTCCAGTGGGGCGTAATTGATGCCGTGGCCAATACGAGTACCGCAGCAACCGTTCCACTGGTCTGGCCAAACGCCGTTTTGTGGGCGTCAGGTAATGTCGGGGTTCCTATTCAGGCCGGTAGCTGGGGTGTCGGAGTTGGTCCGCGCCCTGGCTTTCCGAACCAGATCCTGATCCAGAACACTGACACACTGAATCATGGCGTTTACTGGATTGCCATAGGCCACTAATAATCAAGGGTACTGCATTGCCGCCTCTCGGGGCGGCTTTTTTGCGCATGGAAAAAGCCCAAGAGGAACGCCAGCCTTCCAGCTGCGAACATTCCGGCACGCTTACCAATCCCGCGTAAACCGAGGCCCAATCACATGGCTGGCGAAACTTTTCTTCATGGCGTCGAGGTTATCGAAATCGACGCTGGCCCGCGCCCGATCACTACCGTACGCACCAGCGTAATCGGTCTGATCGGAACCGCTCCGAATGCTGACGCAACCGCGTTCCCTCTCAACACTCCCGTGCTTGTCGCCGGTAGCCGCCGCGAGGCTGCAAACCTTGACCTGCTGGGCACTGGCGAAGGTACTTTGCCAGCCGCCATGGATTCCATCTTCGACCAAGCCGGTGCAGTCGTCATTGTTGTGCGCGTCGAGAAAGAGAGCACCGACGCTGAAACCCTGGCTAATATCCTGGGCGGCGTGAATGCCACCAACGGCCAGTACGAAGGTGTTCATGCTTTCCTGGGCGCCAAATCCGTTGTTGGCTACCAGCCACGCATTCTTCTGGCTCCTGGCTTCACGCATACCCGCGTGGCTGGCGGTGTCACCGCGATCACCATGACCAACCAAGGCAGTGGCTACACCAGTGCGCCTGCCGTAGCTATCACCGGTGGCGGTGGTTCTGGTGCTACAGCCGAAGCCGTGCTTGGCACCGGCACGGACGCAGGAAAGATCACCAGCATTCGTGTATTGTCGGCAGGCAGCGGCTACACCAGTGCACCCACCGTCACCTTGACCGGAGGCGCAGGAACCGGCGCTACTGCAACCGCTTCGTTTGGAATCGTCGGCAACGCCGTTGTTGCCGAGCTGATCGGTATTGCCGAGCGTCTGCGCGCAGTGATCATCGCTGATGGCCCGAACACCAACGATGCTGACGCAATCGCTTATGCTGGCGACTTCGGTAGTTCCCGTGTCTACCTGGTGGACCCAAAGGTAATCAAGACAGATAGTACCGGGGCAACTATCACCGAGTGGTCCAGTCCGTGCGTAGCTGGCTTGCTGGCCAAGTCTGACAACGAGCGCGGTTTCTGGTGGTCGCCATCGAACCAAAACATCAACGGAATTCAGGGCACTTCGCGACCTATCGACTTCACGCTGGGTGACGCCAATGCACGCGCCAACCTGCTGAACGAAAACAAGGTGTCCACGATTGTTCGTGAGGACGGCTATCGCCTCTGGGGAAACCGTTCGCTTTCGAGTGACGAGCGCTTCGCCTTCCTTTGTGTTCGTCGCACCGCAGACATCATCAACGACAGCATCCTGGTCAGCCACCTGTGGGCTGTTGATCGTGGCATCACGAAGAATTACGTCGAGTCTGTTGTCGAGGGTGTGAATGCTTACCTTCGCCATCTGGTTACCATCGGTGCAATCTTGGGCGGAACCTGCTGGGCCGACCCGGATGTAAATACCCCTGACCAGATCGCGCAGGGCAAGGTATACTTCGACTTCGATTTCACACCGGTATACCCGGCAGAACACATCATCATGCGCAGCCGCTTGGTGAATGACTACATCACGGAGATTTTTTAATCATGGCCGCACGTGATATCCGCAAGAATTTTCACCTGTTCGTGGACGGTCGCGGCTATGCCGGTGAGGCTACCGAGTTCACAGCACCCAAGCTGGCCACCATCGAAGAAGAGTTTCGCGCTGGCGGCATGGATGTACCCATGGACATTACAATGGGTATGCAGAAGCTGGTGTGTGACTTCAGCCTTTCGGCGTATGACCGGAACGTCCTGGCGCTGTTCGGTATCGTTCAGGGCAGCTCTGTTGCCCTCACCGTTCGCGAAGGCCTGGAGTCGTATGACGGCGGCGTGAAAACGGTCGTTCACAACATGCGCGGCAAGATCACCGAGCTGGACCCAGGCACCAGCAAGCCTGGTGAGTTACCTCCACTCAAAGCAACGCTTTCGCTGACCTACTACAAGCTGACGCATGACGGCCAAGTGGTCCATGAAATCGATGTTGAAAACATGGTTCGAGTCGTCAGTGGCACCGACCAGCTTGCCCTGATGCGCCGCGCACTGGGCATGTAACGTAGGGCGGCGAAGACCGCCCATTCCAAATTTGAAATCATTTGCAGGTGAAATGAAATGGCATCTAAGCAACCCGAATGGCTGAAGTACAACGATGACAACAGCGCCGACATCACTCTGTCCCGCGCAGTAGTTATTGCAGGTGTGTCAATGACCAGTCTGCGCATGCGGGAACCCCTGGTGTCCGACCAAGAGCTGGCAGCAGAGCGCACTGGCAGTGACGCAACGCGAGAAATCGCCGCATTCGCTGACCTGTGCGGTCTGACACCGGCTGATGTTCGTCAGCTCCCGGCTCGCGACTGGAAGCGGCTGCAGACCGCGTACCTGGGTTTCATCGACTGAGTGCCGATTACATCCGCGCCGGTACTCTAGCACTGGCCAGCCACACCGGCTGGTCACTCGCGGAAATCATGGGAATGCGCAGTTCCCGATTCATCTGGTGGATTGAAGGGTTGCCGAAGGCAGATGGCTAACAAGAAGCTTAATGCGACAATCACTATCGGCGGCGCTGTCGCAAGCAGCCTCAAGTCAGCCTTCGGCAGCGTCAAGGGTCAGGTTGGTCAGGTTGGTAGCGCTCTCAAAAAGCTTGAGGCGCAGCAGAAGCTTACAGCCCAAGCAATCCAAACATTCGGTCGCGCAGGCAAGAACGTTGACGGCCTGCGCGCCAAGTATGCAAGTGTTACCGCCCAAGTTGAAAAGCTTCGGGCTGCCCTGGCCAGTCTCAATGCAATTGATGAAGCGCAAGCCGCGAACTCTGCGAAGCGCGCTGAAATCATGGGCAAGATGTTTGAGACGGCTGCCATGGGCGCCATCCAGATAACCCCTATCGTTCAGGCCGCCCAGTTTGAGAAGGCCATGCTTGGTGTTGCCAAGCAGGTTGAAGGCGCGCGCGGCGATGATGGCAAGCTGACCAAGGTCTATTACGACATGGGCGCTGCCATCCAGGACCTGGGGCGTGAAATACCTATTGCCACGAATGATCTTGCCGAAATGGTGGCGGCAGGCGCTCGCATGGGTGTTGCGCGGGATGAGCTTCTGCAGTTCACAAAGACTGCGGCAAAGATGAGTTCGGCATTTGAGCTTCCAGCCGGTCAGCTGGCTGAAGACATGGGCAAGATCGCTGGCCTCTACAAGATCCCGATCATCAACATCAGCGGCCTGGCAGACGCCATCAACTATCTCGACGATAACGCCCAGTCCAAGGGCGGGGATATCATCGAGTACCTTAAGCGCGTTGGCGGCGCTGCATCTTCGGTCAAGATTACCGGCCAGTCCATGGCGGCGCTTGGCTCAACCCTTCTCACCCTTGGTGAAACTACCGAGACGGCAGGCACGGCGACAAACGCGATGTTTGCGAAGTTCGCTGCAGCTGAAAAGGGAACAAAGCAGTTCAAGGCCGCGATAAAGGAGATTGGCCTTAGTACCAGTATGGTTCAGTCTGGCATGGCCAAGGATGCTGAAGGTACTTTGCTCAAGGTCATTGATCAGATTGCGAAGATGCCAGAGCAAAAGCGCGCAGGGATTCTTGTAGACCTGGTTGGTCTTGAGCATCAGGACACACTGGCCAAGCTGGTATCCAACGTCGCAGAATATCGCAAGCAGATTGCCCTGGCTGGAAGCGACAAGGCAAAGGGCAGCATGTCTCGCGAGTTCACCGCGACCATGGAAACCACAACCGCGCAGTTCCAGACGCTGACAAACTCTGTCACCGAGCTTTCGGTAAACATCGGCTCTACACTGCTACCCACTGTAAACCAGGTGATGAGCTTCTTTGCTAAGGCAACATCAGCCATGGCTGATTTTGCCAGGGAGAACCCTGAGGTTACCCGCGCCGTGGTCGGAACAGCCATGGCTATAACAGGATTGCGCCTGGCGACTCTCGGCACAGCTCTCGCGATGACCTATGTCAAAGGTGCTGTGCTGACAGTTGCGCGAGTGCTGGCCGGTGCGCGCGCGCAGATCGCCTTGACGACGGCTTCTAACTGGCTTCTTGCCAGATCAACGACCGCTGCAAGTGGCGGATTGTGGGGCATGGCAAAGAGGGCGATACCGCCCGTTGGCGCAGCACTCAGAAGTCTTGCGGCTACGATGGCTTCAACTGGAGTTGGTGCCATCCTTGTAGGATTGGCTTTGGCTGGCCTTGCCGTATATCGCAACTGGGACATGGTTAAGACTTTCTTTGATGGTTTTGGATCTGGTTTCAGTCAGGCTATAGAACCACTCAAGAAGTCGTTTACTGATCTTTACAACAGTCTTGGCGTTCTGCGCCCGATAATCGATGCGATTGGCGAGGCGGCCAAGGGTGTTTGGGAGTGGTTCAATAACCTACTGACCCCAGTGACCAATACGCCAGAGGCGATGGCCAAGGCAGCCGATGCGGGTGTTACGTTCGGTCGCCTGGTTGGCGCTGCGATTAACCTGGTGCTGACGCCGATGCAGTTGCTTATCGATGGGATAACATGGATAGGCAACAACGCCGGTGCGATATTGGATAAAGTCGGCGGCGCTATTGCAAAGGCCAAATCATTCGTGGGCCTCGGTGATAATCCCACGGCAAGTGATGGCAAGCCAGCAGTTCCTGGCCTGCCTGGTTCCATATCCCTCAAGCCGAATGGAACCCAGCCTTTGCAGAACCTTCCGCCAGTACCGCCTATGGCTGGGACAAAGCCAGCTGCTGGCGGCTATAATGACAACAGTGAAACGAAGATTTACGTCACGCAGCAGCCTGGCCAAGACGCCAAGGCGCTTGCTCGCGAGATAACGAAAGAGCAGGAGCGTCAGCGGGCCATACGCCAGCGCGGCGCAATGACTGACGGGGCGAACTGATAATGATCGGTCACAAGATTGGGCCAGGCGTTATGCTGCAGCTGGGGAGCTTCCAATTCGGCGTCACCACGGCTGCATACCAGGAGTTGAACAGGCGCAGTGGTTACCGATGGCCTGGCCAGGATCTGTTCGGGGTTGAGCCAGCGCTGCAGTACACCGGCCCAGAGTCTGTGACCACTACGCTGACCGGAACCATTTATACCGAGTACAGAGGCGGGACAGTCCAACTTGATAAGCTGCGCAGCCTGGCTGCCAAGGGTAGCCCTATGAACTTGCTGGATGGCACTGGCAGGATGATCGGTCGCTGGGCGATAGAGAGCGTTGAGGAAGTTCAATCAGTTTTTGCTGACGCTGGCGTGCCGCGTAAGCAGGAGTTCACGCTGCAGCTTATAAAGCTGCCTGGCGCTGTTCCTGGGTACAGCAATTCCTCGATTGTCTCTAAGCCTTCAGCATCGACTGCCCAGGCCGCAACAGTCGTTCCGGCATCCACACCGGCTGCAGCAGCTGTAGCGACTGCAAAGACCGCAACAGGAAAACTGGTCGAGAACGCTGCAACGAGTATAGGCAATGCGGTAAAGACCATGACCACCACGCTGGATGCAATCAAGGCCAAAGCGGCAGAGATAGGTAATTCCGTGGCGCCCGTGGTTGCAACGGTGGCGCGAGGCATCAGCACGGCCAAGGCTCTTCAGAATCAGGTTCTGTCTCTGAAAGGCTCACTAAGCAATCTGAACAGCCTGGCAAATATTCAGTCAGCACTCAATGGGGTCATGTCCACAGCGTCAGCCGCTTCGAATGCCGGTGCTTTCGCCGCAGACGCAGCAACGAAGCTCGGCGTGAGCATAGATCTGCCATCTGTAGATCCGTCCACGGTCCAGGCGGTCAAGGACTGCGGGTTGGCTGTGAGCAAGGCAACCGTGGCAGCCGCAAACATCTACTCTGATGCGGATGGCCTTGTGAAATCAATTCAGAACCTGAGCGCATAAATGGCACAGTACATTACAAGCGATGGAGATACTGCCGATTACATAGCCTGGAAGCATTATGGCACCCAGGAAGGGAGTGTTGTCGAGCAACTGGTAGACGCCAACCCAGGGTTGGCTGACCTTGGGCCGGTGCTATCTGCTGGTGTCCTAGTGATCCTGCCTGAAATCCAAATGGCCACGGACAACAAGGTGGTTCGTCTATGGGATTGATGACCGGCATAAAGCCAACCTGGTCAATCATTGCCGACCAGGTTGACGTAACCAAGTCCATATCCTCTCGATTCATCAGCCTGACCCTGACTGATGCGGTGGGCATGGAATCTGACCTACTTGAAATCACTCTGGCTGACAACGACCCATCAGCACCCCTTGCCGTCCCTCCTACAGGTGCAGAGTTGCAGCTTGCGCTGGGGTACGACGGAATAAATACCCCCATGGGGATGTTTGTCTGTGACGAGGTGGAGATTGCTGGCTGGCCTGGTGAAATGGTTATTCGTGCCAGGGCGGCAACCTATGAGGAAAGCAAGGGTGGCAAGTCAGATCTACAGACGCAGAAAACCAGGAGTTGGCCTAAAGGCACCAAGCTGGCTGACATGGTTTCAAAGATTGCCAAGGAACACGGCATGCAAGCCGTTGTGGCTGCGAAACTGAAGTCAATCATATTGCCTCACACCGATCAGGCGGACGAATCAGATATCAACCTGCTGGTGCGCATGGCGAAGAAATACGACGCCGTTATCAAGCCAGCCAATGGAAAGTTGGTCCTAGCCAAGCGGGGGGATTCAAAGTCGGCCAGCGGCGAATCGCTCGCCGTCGTGGCTCTAGCACCAAGTGATTGCACCAGCTTCAGGATGGTTCTTGCAAAACGCGAGACAGCTGGAATGGTTGTTGCATATTGGCACGCCGTGAAGCAATCGAAACGCAACGAAATAAAGGTTGGAAGGGGTGAGCCGGTTCGCCGGATCAAGCAATACTATCCGACAAAAGAAATGGCCCTGGCTGCTGCCAGGTCAGAGCTTTCGCGGCGAGAGCGCGGCGAGCAGACCCTTGCGGTTAGCTGTCTTGGCTCCCCTTTCATTGCTGCAGAGTGCTTGCTGAGCATGACTGGCTTCCATCCTGGCGTTGATGGTGAATGGCTGATCAGCAGGGTGACCCACCGCGTGGATGCCTCGACTGGGTACTCATGCGACATTGAGGGCGAGAAGCCAAACAAGGAAGATGAGCCGGAAGTGGAGGTAACAGAAGACTGATGGCGACCCCTGCAGGACTCGAACCTGCGACCTGCGGTTTAGAAAACCGTTGCTCTATCCGGCTGAGCTAAGGGGTCGTTATCAGGTGTGAATCAGGGTGAAGGTTTTGCATAACCATACCCTAAACCATACCCTAATTTTCTGTCTATTCTCGTAAGTGCTTGTTTTTCCTGTGTTATTTAAATGCTTGCAAACTGCTTAGAAGGCAGTTAAAACGTGTTCACCGGCAATAGTTTTTCGTCACCGCGCATCACGCCAAGCCACTGATATCATTGAGCTATCTTGTGGCGAGCTGACTAAGTGGTTACGAAAAATTCTCAATTTCACTTTTGCCGAACCATACCCTGAACCGTACCCTGACTGAGAGCCATTCCCATGCTGACAGAACGCCAGATTCAGGCCGCCATGCGGTCCGTCACCAGTGAAACCATTTTGAATGATGGAGCCGCAGGACGTGGCGGTGGCAGTCTTCGCCTACGCATCCGAAGGGGCGCCAAGGGCGCGAACGCCACCTGGCTGGCGACCTGGTGCGCGGACAAGAAACCGGCCAGCAAGTCGCTTGGCCGATACCCCGACCTGAGCCTGGCAGACGCTCGCCGCAAGTACGAAACAGAAGTGCGCGACCTGCTGCTAGCCGGTCGCAATCCCAATGCCGTGGTTGTCCAGGCCGAACTGCCAACCGTTGAAAAGCTGTTCCAGGGTTACATCCAGTCGCTGAAGGATCGCGGCGCGTCCAGCGTGGGCGAGTCAGAGCGCCTGTTGCTGACTGGAAAGTTCAACGCGGCTGATGACCTGGGGCGCGGCACTGTGGCCGCCGAAGTTGAACCGGCCAACATAGCCGCCCTGCTGACCAAAGGCATGAAGCGCGGAGCCAGGCGCACCACCGACATGCAGCGCACAGCCATGGCTGCCGCGTTCACCTGGGGCATGAAGTCAACCAATGACTACACAATCGAAAACCGGGTTGACTGGGGTCTGAAGTATAACCCTGTAGCGGCCGTGCCGCGCGACGTGGCGGCCAACAAGACCCGCGAGCGTAACCTATCCGCCGACGAAGTTCGCCACGTCTGGTTGAATGCGCCTGACCAGACCGGCGACGTGCTGCGCCTGGTGCTTGCCACCGGCCAGCGGGTAAAAGAGTGCCTGACCGTCGAAGGTTGCGACGTGGACCTGAAGGCTAAGCTGTGGACTATCCCGGCCAGCAAGACCAAGGGCAAGAAGACCATGCACCTGGTTCCGCTGACCAATCAGGCCGCGACCCTGTTCCAGCAGCTGATCGCCCTGAACGGCAGCGGATGGCTGTTCCCGGCCAGGTCTGGTTCCAATGGCGCGGTGGTTGGCATCCCCAGCGTTAGCCGTGGCGCCAGCCGGATGGAAGGCATCGCGCCGTTCCAGCCGCGCGACCTGCGCCGCACCTGGAAGTCCAGAGCTGGTGACGCCGGTATCGACAGGTTCACCCGCGACCTGATCCAGCAGCACGCCAGGACGGACACCGGCAGCAAGCATTATGACCGGTACGACTACCTGCCGCAGATGCGTGAGGCGATGGCGAAGTGGGAAGCGTGGCTGGGCCGCGTAATGGCAGAAAATGAGTTGCCAGGCGAGCTGGCGGCTTGATACACTATTGCCGTGCGCTAGTAGCTACGCCGCGTTTCCTGGGTCATTGCGCACCGCAGGCCGGTTGCGAAAGGCACGGACACTACGGAATAGACGTGTAGGCAAGCTGATTGTTGCCGTTAGCCAGGGCTGATCGAGTACCGCCCTTAAACATCAGCATCACAGGTAGAAACCCGGCACGGATGCCGGGTTTTTTATTGGCTCTAGAACGGTATGTCGTCGTCGAAGCTGTCGAAGTCAGCAGCCTGCTGCTGAGGCGCCTGACGCTGCTGAGGCGCTGGCTGACCTTGTGGCCGCTGTTGTTGCTGTTGGCCCTGCGGACGCTGCTGAACCTGGCCATTGTCGTTCTGCGCGCGGTTGCCACCACTTCCACGCAACAGCAGCAGGCGTCGTCCATCGAAGCCATCCACGACAATTTCCGTGGTGTAGCGCTTGATGCCGTCTTTTTCCCACTCACGGGTTTGCAACTTTCCGCACACGTAGCATTCAACGCCTTTGCGCAAGTACTCTCCTGCAATTTCCGCGACCTTGCCGAACAGCGATACGCGGTGCCACTCCGTTCGCTCCTGCTGGTTGCCCTGCTGATCCTTCCATTTTTCAGAAGTGGCCAGGCTCAAGTTACAGATGGCGTTGCCATTCGTCGCGTAGCGCACTTCAGGGTCCTGACCCAGCGTGCCGATAATCTCTACTTTGTTCAATCCAGCCATTTTGTCAGCTCCTTATTCTTCGTCACTGTAGCCAGCCGGAACCGGCCTACCGGTCTGGTTGGTGTATTTCTGGTTCATGAAGTAGCGAACATCACAATCAGCAGGTCCGAAGTCGGCGTTACCGTGAAACCAGCGAAGGTATTCCAGTTCATCTTGCAGTTCTTTGTTGTCCATTCGTCATTGTCTCAATAGTGGCGACCGGCACCTGCCAGTCGCAAATTGTTTCAGTAACGGCGAGCGCGCGTGCGCTTGTCGTAATCGTCGCGGCAGTCGCTGTCGCAGAACAGGGTATCGCCTTGCAGCTCCTCCTGGCAGTTATGGCATTGGCCGGTTGACTTCATGCGCTGGTCAGTGGTTGCCAGGTGAGCGGCAATGGACTGTTGGCGCTGGAGTTCTTCCAGGTCGCTGGCTTGATCGAGCTGGTCAGCCATCAGCGTGTTCCTTGCCTCTACCGACACGCGACAGCTCCAGGAAGATCACAAGGCCCGCCAAGTAGTTGATAGCCCCCAGCAGTTCAGCCACGTCACGACCCTCAGGCAGTTGCTGGCTTTCCTGAATTTTCTTGATGGCCTGACCGCTCAGGAAGCCAGGGCCAACCTGGCCAGCGATGGTTTGCATGGGCTGTTTCGAGAACGGCTTGCTGTCCGCGTGCCGTTCTGCGCCCTTGCCGTTCTGCGCTTGGTCCAGAGCGCGCTGCAGTACGCTTTCCAGAGTTTCATATCCGGGATTCACTTTCATTTTTCGGTAGTCTCTTGATTGTCGTTTGCACCGTGAAGGTTCACCGCTTCCCAAGCGACAACCTTCGACAGTGGATAGCGGACACGGCTGCCGAACTTGGCGAAGGCTGGGCCATTGCCCTTGCTGCGCCAGTTCGCCAGTGTTCCGGTTGTAACCGCACCGTTCCAGCGCTTCGCCAGTTCGGCAGGTGTCAGGTATTCGGCAGCTTGTCCCATCGGTATTTCCTTTTTTACTCTGCGGCCTGGCTGTGTTCGCCCATGATAGCGGCGTTCAGGTCATCCAGTTCGTTGTCGTTAGCACCCTTGCGCTGGGCATCGAATGCTTCGGCTGAACGCTTCAGATCATCAGGGCACTTGCCATCAGGACTGATGGCCTTGCGCATCTGTGCTGGCAGCGCCTTCCAGGCTTTCACCAGTTCGTCCATGCCGCTTTCGCAGGCCATCTGCAGGGTATCACGCGCACGCTGCACACCAGCATCCAGCTGCTGGCCACCGTCCACCCATTCGCGCAGCATCTTGCCGTGTTCGTGGGTCAGGTAGCCTTCCGCCCATTCGCCAGTGGTGCCGAAGATCGGCGCCAGTTCGCTTGGGCACTTCAGGATCTCGCGCGACTTGCCGCCGTTCCACATCATGAGGCTGGCGGTCAGTTCGAACGTGAAGTTCTTTTCCTGGATCGGCAGCACGCCCTGAGGTACGTACTGGGTTTTGCCGTCCACCTTTTCCAGCTTCACTTTCTCGCGGGCACGCATGCACGCGATGACGTGAACCGGCGACTGCAGCATGGCGTTCATGAACGATTTGTGTTCACGCTTGGCCTTGTTCCACTCTGGGTTCCGGCTGTTGCCAGCATGGGCAATGTCTTCGCAGCCGCCCTGGCCTTCCCATTCATGGGATACGCTGTCGATCACCAGGACTTCAACACCGACTGCCACGAACGCCTGGATGGCTTCCTGGTATCGCTGCGGGCTGAATGGTGGCGTCAGGTCGCCAACCTTGAACTTGTGAATCTTGCCCTGCGCATCCACCAGGATATTGGCGTACAGGCGACCACGGCGGTTCTCGGTGCAGATCAAGCCGACCTTGCTGCTGTCGTAGTTCGCCAGACCCCAGGCAACCTGCAGCGCCGAATACGTCTTGCCGCTGCCGCTGATGCCGCCGATGCCCAGGACCAGCCGCGCGCCTTCGCGTTCCGCGTCTTCGATTTTAAAGATAGCCATTTTCTATTGGTTCTCTGATTGTGATTGATTATTGCGCGTCGAGCAGATGCGCGTTTTTGTTGGCGTGCCAGGCTGGAACGCTGATGGTCTGGATCTTGTCGCCATAGCCAGGCCATTCGTCGTTCTTCAGGCAGTCGGCATAGCGGCTCAGGTCGGACCGGTAGACGGCGCGACCGATGCCCACGCTTTCATCGTCCAGCTTGTACACGCCGACCGCATACGGCGGTTTCTTTTCCACCGCGATGAAGATGAAGTGCTTTGGCTCGCCGCGCCAGAAGTCAGGACGGCAGCGGCACAGTACGCCGGTTTCCTTGTCCACCCAGTAGGCTGACAGTTCAGCAGCGCCGACCACGGCCTGTTCCGGCAGCTGGCCACCGCTCTGCTGGATGGCTTCGCGCAGGCCGTCCAGGTAGTACGGGTGCTGCACGTCATAGCGCCAGTTGGCAATCGACTTGGCGAACCCTTCCAGACTGGCGTCGTCGGTAGTCTTCAGGTCAACAACCATGTTGTTGCCGCGCTGCAGTACGCCGCTTGCAGCCGGGTGATTCCACACCGCATCACGCATGGCGTGCAGTTGATCCCATTGCTCTTGGCTAAGAACGGTGCGACCTTGGTTGTTCTGCAGCCATTCGGCCTGCACGTCCGACCACAGCGTGACTTCCACGCCATTAGCGCGCAACAGTTCGGCCAGTTCGTAGCGGTTGCCGCTGGTTGACAGCATACCGGTGCGAGAAACGTTGAGCTGGTTGATAATTTCCTTGAGGTCGGCAGCCTTCATCGCTTCCAGTTGGTCTGGCGTCCAGGTTTCCTGCTGCTGGTTGGCCAGGATCCGTTCAACTACTTCGGCCTTGCTGCCACCGGTAGCCAGCTTCTGCAGCCGCCCTTCGTTCAGCTTCGCTACCATCGCCACCAGCTGGTCACGGTCATCAATGGCATGCGGAACGTCCTGTGGGCGAAGGCCCAGGCAGTAGTCCTTCACGAACTCTGCAGGCTCCAGGATGATGGAGTGCGCTGCGGTGCCGAGTTTCTGAGCTGGCGTGCTTTCGTGGTTGTCGTTCGCTGCGGTTACCACTGCGTTGTAATGCATCGGACTGCGATGAATGAGGTCAAGGCCAGACTTACTGATGCCTGGCCCGCCGTGGTACTCACTGTTTGGAATGCCCGCGTATACGCCTGGTTTCATAGTTATATTTCCGTGATTGATGGTTATTGGCCGTGAAGGCGCGTTAATAATACGCAAGTATTCACCGCCATTGCAACACCTTAACGACTGTTCACGCCAAGTATAGATATTTCGCTGCACCGCACCCTTGCAACTGGTTAGGTGTCCAGTTTGGACAGCTTTGCCGTAGTGGTCACGAACAGTTTACAAGCCGCATCGCATGCAGCCACGGCAGCATCGCTGTTAACCCTATCCATGCGAATGGTGAACAAACCCCCTTGACGCTCAAGGACTTTTGCGCGCTCCAGGGCTGACAGCTTCCTTATGACCGTTGGTCTGGCCATGCCAACAAAGTCAGCAACCTTGCTGGTGTTCAGCGGCCTACCTTCAGCCTGCCCAACGAAGATCGCGCACAGTATCAGCAAGTCTTCGACGCACGCCCCGTGCCGCTTTCCTGGAAAATAGGCTGTGCAGAACTCGCGGACTATATCAAGCAGGGCTTTCAGTATAATAAGTCTCTGGTCTACGTTTTTTATGCTCCTAGGCATGGCGTCCTCCTTTATTATTTGGGTATACTTGGCGTTATCCAACGTGAACTGAGATTAACTGAAATTATGATCCAGCTACGCGACTATCAGTCTGATCTTGTTGCGCGCACCGGCCAGGCGCTGCGCAGGCATCGACGTGTGCTGATTGTGCTGCCGCCTGGTGGCGGAAAAACGGTTATCGCCGCGTTCATCGCTCAGCGCTTTGCCGCCCGCGAGCAACAGACATTCTTCAACTGCCACCGCGCCGAACTGCTGAAGCAGACCAGCGGCACGTTCAACGACTGCGGGTTGCCTCACAGCTTCATCGCTGCCGGTCGGCCAATGTACGTCAACGCGCTGACCCAGATATGCAGCATCGACACCCTCAAGAACCGGCTCAAGAGCCTGGTAGAGCCTAAGGCCGTCATATGGGATGAGTGCCACCACATCGGCGCAGCTGGCTGGGCGGCTATCATGGAGGCCTGGCCGAACGCACGACACATCGGATTGACCGGCACGCCCTGGCGCCTGGATGGCACCGGCCTGGGTGAATACTTCGATGAAATGGTTATCGGTCCGACCCCTGCCGAGCTGATCGGCATGGGCAACCTGGCACCGTATGAGATTTACGCCCCAGGCTCGCCAGACATGAAGGGCGCCCGCAAGCAGATGGGCGATTTCGCAAAGAAGGATGCCGCCGAGCGCATGACAGCGCCCAAACTGATCGGGGATATGGTCACGCACTGGCGCAAGCACGCCAACGGCCTGCGAACGGTTGGGTATGGCGTGAACGTGGCGCACTCTCAGTTCATGGCAGACCTGTTCAGCCAGAACGGCATACCTTCAGCCCATCTGGATGGTGGCACGCCAGACGATGAGCGCACACGCACTATTCAGGCTTATGCTGATGGCAAGGTTCAGGTCCTGTGGAACGTTGGGTTGTTCGGTGAGGGGTTCGACCTGTCGGCCTGGGCTGGCAGGCCAGTGACGATTGACGCCGCGATACTCGCCAACCCCACACAGTCCCTGTCGAAGTATCTCCAGGAATCCATGCGCCCCATGCGCCCGGCACCAGGCAAGGTGGCCATCATCCTTGACCATGCGGGCAACAGTTCGCGACACGGGTTCCCTGACGATGAGCGCCCATGGTCGCTGGAAGGCAATGGCAACGAAGGCAAGGCAGCGAACGACAACGGTCCACCGCCACCAGTCACTTGCGAGAGCTGTTTCATCCAGATCCGCCGCCCACTGCCGCCATGCTGCCCAGGGTGCGGCAAGAGTCTGCAGGCCGAAGCCAAAGAGATTGAGGTAGGCGAAGGCGAGCTTAAGAAGATGGCCGAAGACGACAAGAAAGCCACCAGGGCGCGGCTGCTGGCTGAGCAGGTGCAGGCCAAGACGCTGGACGAGCTGGTGACGCTCGGTCGTAAGCGCGGGTACGCGGCGCCGGTCGCATGGGCGCGCAAGTATCATGCGGCCAGAGGCGGAAACCGATAGTTAAAATCAATTGGATTGTTTCCTTATGGAAACATGAAAATCATTTCATCACAAACGCAATAGAGGAAAGGTTATGTGCACATGCTACAACCAGAACAAGCAACTGCTGCTTGACCATTACAAGGATACTCTTCCTGCTGGCTCAGCCAACTTGGATGTTGAGCTGCAAGGGTATGTGTTCGGCATGAGCAACGAAGGTGTAAGTCATCGAGCGGCATGCGCAGTACGGATCGAGTATCAAGCGCCTAGGAAGGATGCAGGGATGAAGACGGTCAAGCAGAAATCCTTCCTGCGAGCAACTTACTGCCCATTCTGCGGCGTTAACTACGACGAACCCACAAAGGCAGCCGATTGAAAACCCACTGCCGCTGCCGTAGCTGCGGCGTTCGTCGGGCACTGCGCATGCATCCCGACGAATACCTGCGGCAACCTAAATGCAGGAACTGCGGAGCCTGCAAGTGGCGCAAGGACGAATACCGGCACCGCGTAGAGCTTCCACAGATGCGTAAAAGAATGGGCCGATACCGAGTCTGCCACGCCGACTGTTTTCATCATCCGCACCGAATTGGTTCTGGCGGATGCAAGTTTGATTCAACTGGAGAGTACCGCAATGAAGTCGTTTAAACAGATGATAAAGGACGGAGAAATCAAGCGCGCCGACGCGATGAAAGTCCGCTTGGAGGATCTGCACGAAGAACCTGGATTCAACCTTCGCCGCGAAGGTGAAGATCTTCAAGAGAGTATCGACTCTCTCTGTGAATTCATCCTGGATGGCGGTCAGATCCCACCACTTGAAGTTCGCCCGCGCGAGGAAGGTGGCGTATGGCTGGTTGACGGTCACCGTCGCAGTCGCGCACTCCGTCAGGCTGTGGAAGCAGGCTACCCAGCAGCGGATGAAGACGGCACGTTGTGGGTAAGCGTAGTCGCATTCACCGGCAACGATGCTGATCGCGTCGCCCGCGTCATAACCAGCCAGGAAGGCAAGAAGCTGGAGCCTCTAGAGCTGGCCGAGGGCTACAAGCGGCTGCGCTCCTTCGGATGGGATTCTGAACGCATCGCCAAGAAGGTCGGTAAGACCCGCCAGCATGTCGATCAGATGCTTATGCTCTCGGATGCAAACACTGACGTACAGCAGATGGTTGCCGCAGGAACCGTTGCTGCAGCTACAGCTGTGGAAATGGTCAGGGAGCACGGCGACAATGCTGGCACAGTTCTCGCTGGTGAGCTGGACAAGGCCAAAGCAGCTGGCAAGACCAAGGTGACCGCTGGAACCATGAAGGGTCCGAGTGTGCCGCGCGGACTGCTGGATGACCTGCACAGCGCCAGCATAAAGCTTCACTCAAGCCTGCCCATGGACGCACGCCTGCAGATCGACCGCTACCATCGCGGCGAGATTGCAGAAGGCAGCGTGTCGGTGGATCTAGCCCACCTGATGGAACTGCATCTGATCCTGGAGGAAGCACAGCGCGTGCTGTCTGACAAAGAGCTGAAAGCTCAGGAAAAGGCGAACAAGGCAAAGCAACAATCACTGGAGTGCGTTTAAATGAAAAAAATACTGATCGCTATTATCATGCTGGCAGCAAGCACCCAGGCTAACGCTAAGAGCGTCGAAGCCTGCAAAGTATACACAGCGCTTTCAGTCACCGTTTTCGACCTGCGCCTCAATGGTGTTCCTGAGCATGCAATCTATAAGGAAATGGAAAAGGTCGAAGGTCATGGAATGCGCAACATGGCGATTATCGCCACTGCAAATGCGTTCAAGGCGGATGTAGAAACCCCGATGGAAGATTTTGCAAAGCGCACATTCAAGCGGTGTCGGGCGGGTGATCTGTGATGAGCCGCGAACATGCCATCCAAAACGCAATCCGCAACGCCCTTGCAGGCCTGGCGCTGATCTTCCGCGCCAACGTCGGCAAGGCATGGCAGGGCGAGGAACACCGGCTGCCGAACGGTGACCTGCTGCTGAAGAAACCCCGCCCATTCAGCAGTGGTCTGCCACCTGGCTTCAGTGATCTGTTCGGCCTGGTTTCGGTTGAGATAACGCCTGACATGGTTGGCCAAAAACTGGCTGTTTTCGTGGCGCTGGAAGTGAAGGCAGCCAAGGGGCGAACCAGCGATAAGCAGGCGAACTTCATCAAGGCTGTAAACGACAACGGGGGCCGCGCAGGCGTTGTGCGGTCGAGTGATGATGCTCTGAGCATCGTGAGGGGTGAAATGTGAACAGCAGGCGCTATGTGCTTCATCCAGGAACCGTTGAAAGCAGGAACGATGGTCAGCGCCATTACGTCAGTGCCGCCCAGTTGGCAGACCTGTATAAAGTCAGCCTGCGCGACTGCATTATTTATCCGACCGGGGACGACACCGATTCTCGCTTCAAGCGTCAGGCATGGCGTGATCCTGTTGGCGCGGTACATCTTCGCCCGCGCTACGATGGGGTTTACAACCTTCCCGGCAGAACATCATGAACGCCAGCGAGTTCGCCAAACGGCGGGCGCGCATCGATCATGAGCAAGGAAGGAGCAAAGACTACGCGAGAAAGGCGTTTGACGCACTGATACGCGAGGCCAGAGCAATAATAATCATCAGGTGCAGAAGGGTTGTCGGTTGGAGGATGCAGAATGGTCAGCAGGTTTGCTTCAAGCGCCGATACAGGCTCTTATCTGAGGCGCAAGAAGAACTTGAAAACGTTAAACGCGAACCTAGAACGCCCCATATTCCTCACCGGGTTTATGAGTGTGACCACTGCCACGGATGGCATCTAACCTCGCAGCGTAGATCTAGCGAAAATTAACTATCATAAACCACGAGGCCCATAGATTTAATTCATGGGCCTTTTTCTTTTCCTAAGCATATCATTCACAAACGTAAACAAATGCGTGAGGAATGATCCATGCAATCACATCCGTTCACACCGACAATTGAAGACGATCACAACTGCCAGCTTCGGCGCGTGTTCGATAGTCGTCGCCATGCCCAGGCAGCAGCGCTGCGCATCTTCAACCAGTCTGGCAAAGCCAGAAAACCTGTTCACTGCCGCCATTGCTTCGGCTGGCACTTGGAGGATGCGCAATGAGTATCCGTGGCATTCTCATTCTCATATGCGCGGTTGGCATGGTCGTAATGATCAACACACCGCAGCATGACGAATTGGCACAGCGCCAAGTGATGTACTGCGAAATGACAAGAACCTTCGAAAAAACCAATGGTCGCTACGGTTGGCCTGACTATCTCGGCGCTGCTGAAGAGGTGTGCAAATGAATATCGGGCGCTGTGAGACATGCGGTGACACCAAGCGGTGCGGTGTCGATAGCTGTGGTTTTGAACCGGTCGATGTTGATGATGAGCAATTTCAGGAAGATCCGGTTGTAATCCTTCCCAAAGGCCCAGCTGTACTGCCCACTGGTGACGTTGCTGCCGTTGCTGCTGCGAACGCTGTTCACAAAACCCTTGCCGAAGTCAAGAAGGCATTAACTGAAGCTGGAGTGAAGTTTAAATGATGGATACAAATAAAGAAGGCATCGTGAGCGCGCCACGCAAGTTGATTGAGCGATTGGCAGATCACTGCAAGTTCTGGCATGACCATCCATACCTTGAGGCTATTCAGGATTTGGGCGCGGAATGCGCGCTAATTCTGGCCGCCAATCCTTCATCGCTGACATCTTCGCAGTCGCCAGTGGTCGGTTGGGAACCTGCCGAGTGGCGCACCCCTGTTCCACTGGATGGTTGCTCAAAACCATATGACCAAGGTTTTTCAGATGGCTGTTCAGAGGCCAAGCTTCTGAATGAGCAAACAGTTTTAAGGCTCCAGTCCGAGGTGCGCCGTCTTCAGGGCGTAGAAGTTCTCTCCTTCGTCACTAAGTCAGATATTGTAAAGCTCAAAGCCCGCACTGCCGAGCTTGAGGGGTTGCTGTCTCGCGTCGTCAAATCGGGTGCGTTACTCCTTGCTCCACTTGAAGAGCTTGAAGCGGAATGTTGCGCTGCGCTTAACAAGACCGAGGTGCAGTCTGTCGAAACCTCGCATTATGAATACCGAACTGATCTGCAGGCATGGTTCGGACTTAGCTATGCGAGCTGGTTGACAATACCTCGCGTATTGCTTGAGGCAATGCCAAGTGAGTGGCAGAAGCGCATGGCTCGCCTTTTGCACGAATACGATGAGGCGATAGTAAACCCGCCCGAGCTATCAACTACGATTCGTATCACTGCCAACGGAAAGCTGGTAAAGACTCCTGAATGGCTGAACAACTACCGGCACCCCGATCGGCAGATGCTGGACCACGTATTCGGCAGAGCCGAAAAGGCGCGTGATGTGTGAGCCTGCCAGAATCTACGCCGCACGTCCTGAAGAAGCGCATCATCACCAGAGACACTGGATGCTGGGAATGGCAAGGCGAGCTGAATCGAAACGGGTATGGCCGTGTTTGGATAAACGGAAAGCGCATGATGGCGCACCGGGTCGCCTATCAGTTGATGATCGGTCAAATCGGCCAAGGCCTGGTGCTTGATCACCTTTGCAAAAACCGTCGCTGCTGCAATCCAGAGCACTTGGAACCTGTTACGATTCGGGAGAACACCCTGCGCGGCGATGCTGTTCTGTTTAAGCCGATCAATCGCAAATGATTTTCCGTGAAGTATAACTAATGTTTACTTAGAGAAACGTGGCCATGTACAATGGCCACCGTTATTCACTCACCGATTACACGCCCATGAGCAATAGAACCGAACAGCTTCACCAGCTGATGGCCGAGCACGGCCTAACGCCAAAGCAGGTAGGCGAGCTGCTGAACAGGTCTGAACAGACTGTTCGCATCTGGCGCTGCAAGGACGATAAGCGCCAAATTCCAGAGCATGCGCTTGAATTGCTTCAGGCCAAGGTCGCGGCAGAATGAACGCCTGCAGCTGGAAGCCCTCACTGGTTACGCTGCATGACGGGCGCCAGGTCCTAAGCGACAGCGAAGACTATCGCCACGAATGTGAGGCTCGCGCCATCATCGCTATGCCTGGACAGGCTGCACGTCGCGAGTTCTTGCGCGGTAAGTTGGACGAGCACGGCAACCTACGCGGTGGTGTCCTGCAAAAACGTGGCGAAGCCGCTACCCAGCGCCTTGAGCACACCATCAAACAGATTTGGTACGCCCGATAAGGGGAAAGCATGAAATCAGCACCCGTGGGCACCCATTCATACCGCGACCTAACCGAGCAGGAAATCACCGAGGCACTGACCTACCTGGATGCGAACTGCAGCCGCGAGGAATGGGTTCGTATCGGTATGGCCGTCAAGTCAGAGCTGGGAAATGGCGGCTTTGATCTGTGGGATGATTGGAGCAAGAATGGCAGTTCGTACAACGCACTTGACTGTCGTGACACTTGGAAGTCGATCAAGCCTTCAGGCGGCATCACCATTGCCACCCTGATTCATGAGGCACAGCAGTTCGGGTTCAGTCTGGATGAAGATCGTCGCGAGCCAATTAATCAGCAGGAAATAGAGGCGCGCCGCACCAAGCGGCAGCAAGAAGAAGCCGAAGCCCAAGCGGAATTCGACCGCAAACGAGCCATGGCCGCCGAACGCGCAAAATCCATGTGGGATCTTGCGCACGAAGTTGAGGGCGACGATCACCCATACCTGAAACGCAAAGGCGTCTTGGCATTCGGTCTGCGCATCGGCAAGTGGCGCAACGGGACCGAAGCGCTGCTGGTGCCCATGCAGAACATCGATGGGCATCTGGTCAGCCTGCAGGGGATCTTTGCGAACGACAACGCCGATCTTGGGCGCGACAAAGACTACCTGCCAGGCGGCCAGCGTCGTGGTGCGTTCTTCTTGATGGGGGGCAAGCCTGTAGGGTCAAGTGCAATCCTGGTAGTCTGCGAGGGCTATTCGACAGGCGCCAGTATCCACATGGCAACCGGCTACCCTGTCGCCATCGCGTTTGACGCGGGAAACCTGGCACCAGTAGCCAGAGATATGCGCCAGCTGTTCGGCACCTGCACAATTGTGGTGGCGGCTGACGATGACAAGTGGACCAAGGAAAACGCCGGTATACACCACGCGAGACAGGCCGCCAGCGCGGCAAGCGCAATTATCGCGGTTCCGAAGTTTGAGAGTCTGGCCACCAAGCCAACAGACTTCAACGACTTGCACGCGCTCCGGGGAATTGATGAGGTCAGAGAGCAGATCAACGCGGTGATTCCACACGCTGCGAACGACAACCATCTGGACCTGGAAAGCAGCGTCAACCCGTTCATGTTCCCGCATCTTTCGGACAAGTCGCAACCGCTGAACACCTGGGAGAACCTGCAATGGCTGCTGGAGCAATATGGAATCAGTGCCCGTTACAACATCATCAGTAAGGATGTGGCTGTGATCATCCCTGGTAGGCACTACGGTGGCGATGCTGCAGCCAACTGTGCTCTGGCTGAAATCAACAGCCTTTGCGCCCGCAACCGCATGCCCAAGGCCGACACGGGCGATTACCTGAAGCTTATCGCCAATCAGCAGAGCTATAACCCGGTTGCCGAGTTCATCACATCCAAGCCATGGGATGGAGTTAGTCGGATTCAGGCTGTCTGCGAAACGCTTGAGACTGCGCCAGACTATGATCGTGGATTGTTGGTCATGCTGGTGCGCAGGTGGCTTGTATCAGCTGCAGCTGCAGCGCTTCTGCCTAATGGTTTCTGGTCCAAGGGCGTTCTGGTTCTGCAGGGTCCGCAGTCGCTCGGAAAGACGGCTTGGTTCAAGTCTCTGGTTCCACAAGAGCAGCGCACGCTCATCAAAGTAGGCGCCAACATCGACCCATCAAACAAGGACAGCATCAGCAGCGCTATTGGTCACTGGATGGTAGAGCTTGGCGAGTTGGATGGTACGTTCCGCAAAGCCGACATTGCTAAGCTCAAGGCTTTTATCAGCCAAGATGTGGACATGCTGCGCCGTCCGTATGACCGGCTGGAATCCAGGTATCAGCGCCGCACAGTGTTTTTTGCCAGCGTAAACCCTGAACGATTCCTTGCTGATGAAACCGGGAACGTGCGCTGGTGGACTGTACCGGTGACAGGCGTCAACTACACGCACGACATAGACGTACAGCAGCTCTGGGCAGAAGTGGCGAGCCTGTTCCGTGACGGTGAGCGCTGGTGGCTGGAGCGTGACGAAGAAGCCGCGCTGGAAGGGGTTAACCGCGAGCATGAGGCTATTGACCCTCTTGAAGAGATGCTGCAGCAGCGTTTCGACTGGAAGCGACCAGGCCAAGGCACAGAAATGACGGCGACCGATGTTCTGATGCTGGTCGGCTATGACAGGCCGAACAAGACACAGGCCACGGACTGCAGTCGGCTGCTGCAGAAGATGACCGGTGGCAAGCCCCGCAGGACAGCCACCAGCAGGCTGTTCAGGATGCCGCCGATGGTTGGTGTAGATCATGGCGCGCCGTTTTGATGATGACCCCGCTTCGGCGGGGTTTTCTACTGGTGCGTGACGATACGATAGAAACAATCAATTGGCTGTTTACTTATGTAAACGCCGATAATCATTTCAACGAAACAAACCAACAGGCGCACAGCGTCCAACAACGAAGAAGGTAACAACCCATGTCGAACACCTACAAACCTGAACAACTCGCAGAAATCATCGCCAAGCACCAGTTGTGGCTGAACGGCGAGGACGGCGGCGCACGCGCCTACCTGACAGGCGCCAACCTGGCAGGCGCCAACCTGACAGGCGCCAACCTGACAGGCGCCAACCTGGCAGGCGCCAACCTGGAAGACGCCGACCTGGAAGGCGCCAACCTGGAATTCGCCTACCTGGCAGGCGCCAACCTGACAGGCGCCTACCTGGCACGCGCCAACCTGGAAGACGCCTACCTGACAGGCGCC
>JAAIGF010256273.1_pt1 | contig 43441 bp, 37 predicted proteins | sample 6487441 | NCBI WGS metagenome assembly JAAIGF01 (sample SAMN13974129, study PRJNA590717) | phyllosphere metagenome | biome: pepper field; feature: multiple bacterial spot infested pepper fields; material: pepper leaves; isolation source: leaves from pepper fields | host: Capsicum annuum ...
CCTGGATCAGGATCGCCTGCAGGCCGTTGGCCTGAGCTCCAACGCCGTGGCGCAGCAACTGCAGTTCCTGCTCAGCGGCGTGCCGATCACCTCGGTGCGCGAGGACATCCGCGCCGTGCAGGTGGTCGGTCGCGCGGCAGGGGATATTCGCCTCGACCCGGCGAAGATCGCAGGCTTCACCCTGGTTGGCGCGGCCGGCCAGCGCATTCCGCTGTCCCAGGTCGGCGAAGTGAACGTGCGCATGGAAGACCCGATCCTGCGCCGCCGCGACCGCACGCCGACCATCACCGTGCGCGGCGACATCGCCGAAGGGCTGCAGCCGCCGGATGTGTCCACGGCGGTGTGGAATGACCTGCAACCGATCATCGCGACGCTACCGGCCGGCTACCGGATCGAGATGGCCGGCTCCATCGAGGAGTCCGGCAAGGCCAGCAAGGCGATCGCGCCACTGCTGCCGATCATGATCGCCCTGACGCTGCTGATCATCATCCTGCAGGTGCGCTCGATCTCGGCCATGGTCATGGTGTTTCTCACCTCGCCGCTGGGCCTGATCGGTGTGGTGCCGGTGCTGTTGCTGTTCCAGCAGCCGTTCGGCATCAACGCCCTGGTCGGGTTGATCGCGCTGTCGGGGATCCTGATGCGCAACACGCTGATCCTGATCGGGCAGATCCACCATAACGAGCGCGAAGGGCTCGACCCGTTCCAGGCCGTGGTCGAAGCCACCGTACAGCGCGCCCGACCGGTGTTGTTGACGGCGCTGGCGGCGATCCTCGCCTTCATCCCCCTGACCCATTCGGTGTTCTGGGGCACCCTGGCCTACACCCTGATCGGCGGCACCTTCGTCGGCACCATCATGACCCTGGTGTTCCTGCCGGCGATGTACGCCATCTGGTTCAGGATCCGCCCGAACGACGAATGAAGGACGCGCACCCGTGATTCCTGGCGAGCAGTGCCGGGCTGCTCGCCGCCAACCTGGCTGAGAGGCTGCAATGATCAACTTTCACAAGCACAAGCGCATCGTGGTAACCGGGGTCGGCCTCGTCGGCCCCCTGGGCTGTGGTACCGAGACGGCGTGGCAGCGCTTGCTGGCCGGGCGCTCGGGCATTCGTACGCTGCCGGCAGCCATCAGCGACGGCACCGGGGTGACGGTCGGCGGGCAAGTGCCCTCGCTCGAGGAGGATGGGGTTGCCGGCTATCGACCCGAGCTCGTCATCGCGGCCAAGGAACGCAAGAAGATGGATCGCTTCATCGAATTCGCTCTGGTAGCCGCGCACGAGGCATTGCAGCAAGCGGGCTGGCGGCCTGGCACGGAGGAGGCGCGGCAGCGTACGGCGACGATCATCGCCTCGGGGGTGGGCGGGTTCGGCGCGATGGCCGAGGCCGTACGCATTACCGACGCGCGTGGGCCACGCCGGCTATCGCCGTTCACCGCGCCGTCGTTTCTCGCCAACATGGCAGCGGGGCACGTGTCGATCAGCCACGGTTTCAAGGGCCCGCTCGGCGCGCCGGTGACTGCCTGCGCGGCAGGTGTGCAGGCGATTGGCGATGCGGCTCGGCTGATCAGAAGCGGCGAGGCCGATATCGCCATCTGCGGCGGTACCGAGGCGGCTATCGATCGCGTCACCCTGGGCTGCTTCGCGGCTGCTCGCGCGCTGTCGACCGGCTTTGCCGAGCGGCCGCAGGAGGCGTCGCGCCCCTTCGACCGTGACCGCGACGGGTTCGTCATGGCCGAAGGCGCCGGGCTGCTGGTGATCGAGTCACTCGAACATGCGCTGGTACGCGGCGCTACGCCGCTGGCCGAACTGGTGGGTTATGGCACCAGCGCCGATGCCTATCACCTTACCGCCGGCCCCGAAGATGGCAGCGGGGCGCGCCGTGCCATGCAGCAGGCGCTACAGCAGGCAGGCCTGAAACCTGAAGAGGTGCAGCACATCAACGCCCATGCAACGTCCACGCAGGTTGGTGACAACGCTGAACTGGCGGCCATCCAGGCCGTGTTCGGTGCGAATGCAGGCGTGGCGATCAGTTCGACCAAATCCGCTACGGGTCATTTGCTGGGAGCCGCCGGCGGTCTCGAGGCGATCTTCACTGTACTGGCGCTGCGTGACCAGATCGCGCCGCCGACCCTGAACCTCAACGACCCCGACGAAGCCGCGGCGGGGCTCGATCTGGTTGCGCTGAACGCCCGCCCGATGCCGATCACCCATGCACTCTCCAATGGCTTCGGCTTTGGCGGGGTGAATGCCAGCGTGCTGTTTCGTCGCTGGGAGGGGGCGTGATGAAGGCGCAGCCCGGAACCGCGGCAAGCGCCAGGGTGATGGCCGTACCAGATGGCACAGCGCTGACGGGCAGGGTGGTCGCGTTGCTGGCAGGACTGTCGGCGATCAGCGTGCTGTCCACCAACATCATTCTTCCGGCGTTCCCGGAGATTGGCCGGCAGTTGGGGGTGTCTTCCCGCGAGCTTGGGCTGACGCTTTCCAGCTTCTTCATCACCTTCGCGCTCGCGCAGCTGGTGGTGGGGCCGCTGGCCGATCGCTTCGGCCGCAAGCGTCTGGTACTCGGCGGGCTCACGCTGTTCGTGGTCGGCACCCTGGTGGCCGGTCTGGCGAGTTCGCTCGACATACTGATCGCCGGGCGGGTGATCCAGGCCCTGGGCGTCTGCGCCGCCGCCGTGCTGGCGCGGGCCATCGCCCGTGATCTGTTCGAGGGCGAGACACTGGCGCGGGCCCTGTCCCTGACCATGATCGCTACCGCGACGGCCCCCGGTTTCTCACCGTTGCTGGGCAGCCTGCTGACCACCGCCCTGGGCTGGCGGGCGATCTTCGTGTTGGTGGGGATTGCGGCAATCGTCATCGCGTTCTTCTACGCCCGTGGCCTTGGCGAAACGCTGCCGCCGGAGCGCCGCGTCATGCAGTCCGTGCGGCAAGTGATGGGGGCCTATGGCCGGCTGCTCGGCGACGGCCGATTCATTCTGCCCGCCGTTGCCGTGAGCCTGCTGATGAGCGGCCTGTTCGCTTCCTTCGGCGCGGCGCCCGCGATCCTGATGACCGGCATGGGGTTGTCTTCCTTGCAGGCTGGGCTGTACTTCGCCGCGACCGTGTTCGTGGTGTTCGCCGCCGGCCTGGTCGCGCCACGCCTGGGCCGCCGCTTCGGCAGTCGCCGGGTCGCCTCGGTCGGCCTCGCCACCGCCGTGCTGGCCGGCGGCCTGTTGCTGATCGGCCCCAGCGACCCTGGCCTGGCCTGGTACTCGCTGTCGATGGTCACGTTTCTGTGGGGCATGGGCCTGGCCAACCCGCTGGGCACCGCCATCACCATGGGGCCGTTCGGCAACGAAGCGGGGCTGGCCTCGGCGCTGCTCGGCTTTCTGACCATGGGCGCGGCAGCGATCACCACCTGGCTGGTCTCGGTGCTGGAGTTCGCCCCCGTAACCACCCTCGGCGCTACTCAGACGGTGGTCTGCCTGATCGGCCTGGGCGTGTTCGTGCTGGCCAATCGTCAGGCAGCGTCGGCAAACGGGCAGGGCTGATGACGGGCATGCTGCCGGCTGCTCAGAGAGGGCGCCGTGTCCTCGCTGGCGCGGTGCTGGCCCGTGCATTGGAATCTGCCTCATTGAGGCCAGGTATTCCGGCAAAGGCCTCGGCGATGAAATCCATGAATACGATCGCTCGCTTTGCCAGCAGGCGATTGGCAACGTACAGGAACTGAATGGGTACGGGAGGCGCTTCGTATTCGCCCAGCACCTGGCGCAGCGTGCCGCTGGCCAGGCCTTGCTCGTACAGCCAGCGTGGGCCGCTGGCGATACCCAGGCCAGCCATGGCGGCTTCCTGAATGGCCTGGGGCGAGTTGACCCGGAAACGCCCCGACACGGCAATTTCGACATCCAGAAAATGCCAGGTGTTGCCGGTGTTCAGGTGCGAGTACAGGATGCAGTCATGGTCGTGAAGATCTTCTGGCCTCAGCGGTACGCCGCGTCGACTCAGGTAGCTCTCGGCTGCCACGTAGATGCGCTTGAACAGGCCGATGCGGCGAGCACGCAGGGCACTGTCATTGGGATGGCCGATGCGAATCGCCAGTTCGGCGCCTTCTTCCAGCAGATCCACGAAGCGATCGTTGAGCTGCAGATCCAGCGACAATCCAGGGTAGCGAGCCAGGAAGGCAGGCACCTGGGGCATCAAGAACGCATGCGCCAGGGCGGTGGGGCAGGCGACTCGCAGCAGGCCGGTGGGTTCGGCTTCATCGCTCAACGATGACTCCGACTCCGCCACGGCATCGAGGATTCGGCTGACATCCGCGTAGTAGCGCTCGCCCTCGGGGGTCAGTACCAAGCGGCGTGTGCTGCGCTGCAGCAACCGCGCACCCAGGTGTGCCTCCAGCGCGGCGACATAGCGGCTCACGTTGGGTTGGCCCATGCCGAGGTCACGCGCTGCCGCAGAAAAACTGCCCGTCTCGACCGTACGCTTGAAGCAGGTCATCAGCAGAAAGCGATCCATGGATAACCCCTCGATTTATGTCGAATCGGCATGATTCATATGTGTAGAGGCCATCTTATCAGCGTACTGGCATGGGTGGATGATCAGCACCGTTGCGCAGCCAGCTGCGCTTAGCCCCTTCACGATCAGGAGTCATCCATGTCTCGACTTTCAGGTAAACGTACGCTCATCACGGGTGGAACCAGCGGTATCGGGCTGGAGACGGCCAGGCAGTTTCTCGCCGAAGGCGCACGGGTGATCGTTACCGGCGTCAATCCCGACTCGCTCGCCGCAGCCCAGGCCGAGCTTGGCAGCGAGGTGCTGGTGCTACGGGCCGATTCGGCAAGCGTAGGTGCGCAGCAGCAATTGGCCCAGGCCGTTGCGGCTCATTACGGCCAGGTGGATGCCGTATTTCTCAACGCGGGCATCTCCGTTTGGCAACCGGTGGAGCAGTGGACGGAAGAGACGTTCGACCGCTCCTTCGCGATCAACGTCAAGGGTCCGTTCTTCCTGTTGCAGTCACTGTTGCCGGTGTTCGCCAATCCCGCTTCGGTGGTGCTGAACACCTCGATCAGTGTACACGTGGGCTCGACGAACGCTTCGGTGTACTCGGCGACCAAAGCGGCTTTGCTGAGCCTGTCGAAAACCCTTTCCAGCGAACTGCTGGCGCGCGGTGTGCGTATCAACGCGGTGAGCCCTGGCCCTGTCGACACGCCACTGTACGACAAGCTCGGCGTGCCCGATGCCTACCGCCAGCAGATGCACGAGCAGATCATCCAGAGCATTCCTGCCGGTCGTTTCGGTACGCCGCAGGAGGTGGCCAAGGCGGTGCTGTACCTGGCTTCGGACGAGTCTCGCTGGACCATCGGCAGTGAAATCGTGGTGGATGGCGGTCGCCTGTTGAACGACTGATGGCGATCGCCGCTGCGTTGCCATCGGAGTCGGCAACTACCGCGCCGTAGGCACGCGCAGCGTTTCCGGGCACGAATGAGCTTGCCTCCAGGGCCCTGCTGCCTTGGCGCCCAACAAAACAACTGCCCTGGGCGACGATCACTTCCTTGCCGTTGAAGGTGAGGGCCGGTGCGCCGTGAAGTGGGTAACCCATCTTCAGCGCAGCACTCATGCGGCGGCAGAAGTTGGCGCCATCCGGGCCGGTAAGTACGCGATGGATGGGCAGGTCTTCTGGTGGGCGGTTTATGGGCTCGGTTGCTTGAACCAGTTGGGCGTGCGTTTATGAAAAGTGCGCCGGACTGCGTCAAGGACGGGCGTCTTTGCTCTCGCCGGAGCGACCTGGTGATTACTGCAGATTCCGATAGGCGCTCGGTGTCACGCCCACTTCACGGCGAAAGATCTGCGAGAAGTGGCTGGCGCTGGAGTAGCCCACCTCCAGGCCGATGGCGATCACGCTGAGGTCGGTTTCCAGCAGCAGTTGCCGCGCCCGGGCCATGCGCAGGCGGATGAAGTAGTGCGAGGGCGTCAGGCCGGTGGCGCGCTTGAACAGGCGGCTGAAGTGATACTCGCTGAGCTGCGCGGCCTCGGCCAGGGCGGCGAGGCAAAAGTCATCGGCCAGCTGCCGGTTCATCAGTTCGATCACCCGGTGCAGCTTGTAGGCCTGCAGGGCATTGCTGCGCCGGCCTGCCGTGCGCTCATCCCGATAGCTGCGCACCAGGTGCACGGCCAGGGCCTGGGCCAGGCCGTGGACGAACAGCGCACTGGGCTCGCGGCGTTCGGCGAGCTCCTGACGCAACTCTTCCAGCAGCGTGCGCACCCGCCCGTCACGGCCGCCGGATACGTCGACGAAGCGGGGCATTACGGCCTGTTTGCCGAGCAGCTCGCCAGCCACCCGCTCGATCAGCGCGGGCGACAGGTACAGGTGCATCACGTCGAAGGTGTCGCCGCCCCGGGTCTGCCAGCGCATTTCATAGGGCTGTGTGGTGCTGGTCAGAAAGAAGTCGCCGGCCTGCACCTCGGCGGGCTGCCACTCGCCGCCGGCAACGCGTTCCTCGACCCGCGCCGAGCCGGCCAGCACCATCACCAGCAGCGTTTCGGCCACCGCCGGCACCAGCACCGGTTCAGTGATGCTGCGGTGGCTGAACAGCTGCACGGTGACCTCGGTGATGCCGGGCAGCGGGGGCAGGGCGATGCAGTCGCCGGGCAGGTATCGCGACAGGGCTTCGGCCGTAATGCGTGAGGCGTATCGGGGCGCTGGGGCAGGGTCGAAGTCGTGCACGAAAGCCTCTGTTCGCGAGGGTTCAGGATTAGGGTGACGGCTTGCAGCTTAGCGCAGATTCCCGGGTTGGAGCCGCCAGTGCGAATGTCGGTAGGTGGCGGAACGAAAGCTGCGCGCAAGATCCCGACAGCCTGCGCAAGCCCACGAAAGCTGCATCCTCAACGCTGCGAGACAGTAGAGCCGTCATCGACCGAGGCCGGCGAATACCTCGTTAGGCCTGCAACGCGGAGGAAACACCATGACTGACATCAACAACCCTGTGGTAGCGGAAGTCGCGGGCAAGGTGGCCCTGGTCACTGGCGCCGCCAGCGGTATCGGCAAGGCCATCGCCACCTTGTTGCACAGGCGCGGTGCCAAGGTCATCGCCGAGGATATCGACCCCGCCGTCGAGCAACTGTCCGCGCCGGGGCTGGTGCCGCTGGTCGCCGACATCAGCGAGGATGGCGCCGCCGAGCGTGCCGTGGCTTTGGCAGTCGAGCGCTTCGGGCGCCTGGATATTCTGGTCAACAACGCCGGGATCATCATCAACAAGCCGGTGGTGGACATGAGCCGCACTGACTGGGAGCGCATCCAGGCGGTCAATGCCACGGCGGCGTTCCTGCATTGCCGCGAGGCCATGAAGGCGATGATGCCCAACAAGGCCGGGGCCATCGTCAACATCGCCTCCTACGCTTCTTACTTCGCCTTTCCCACCATCGCCGCGTACGCCGCGTCGAAGGGCGCGCTGGCTCAGCTGACCCGCACCCTGGCGCTGGAAGCCATCGAGCATGGCATTCGCGTCAATGCCGTGGGCTCCGGCGATGTGGTGACCAACATCCTCAACGAGGTGGTGGACGACGGCCCGGCGTTTCTGGCCTGGCACGGTGAGGCTGCGCCGATCGGCCGCGCCGCGCAGCCCGAGGAGATCGCCGAAGTGGTCGCCTTTCTGGCCTCGGAGCGGGCGAGCTTCATGGTCGGTGCGGTGGTCATGGTCGATGGCGGCATGACGGTTACCGCCGGCTGAGTTGTCCCCTCAGCCGCACTCGCCAGTATCGGCCACGCCGTCGAGCAGCCATTGCCGGAACACCCCCAGCGCCGGCAGCACGGCATTGCGTCTGGGGTAGGCGAGAAAGTAGGTGCGGCCGCTGGCAACCGGCGTGCCGGTGGTGCGCAGCTGGCCCTGGCGCAGTTCCTCCTCGACCAGCACCTGGGGCACCAGGCCGACGCCGATGCCGGCGCGCACGGCCTGGATCAGGTGCGAGGTCAGCTCGAAGCTGGGGCCGGCCTGCAGTTGCCCGCTGTTCACCCCATGCCGGGCGAACCAGGTGGTCCACATCGGCGGGTGGCTGGCGACCTGCAGCAGCAACTGCCTGGCCGCCAGCTCGGGCGTCAGCGGCTCACCGGCCGCGAGAATCGCCGGGCTGGCGATCAGTACCATGGATTCATCGAGCAGCGGGTGGGCCGTCAGCTCCGGCCAGGCGCCATCGCCCACGCAGATCGCGGCGTCGAGCTGGCCGTCGCTGAAATCGGCGTGGATGCGCGAATGGATATGCACCTGCACACCCGGGTTGGCGGCATAGAACTCGTGCAGCCGCGGCAGCAGCCATTTCGAGCCGAAGGTCGGCAACAAGGCCAGGCGCAGGGTGCCGCCGCCGGAACCGTAGTCGATGGCCTGCAGGGTCGCGTTGCGAATGCTTGCCAGGGCGTCGGACAGGGTGTCGGCGTACAGCCGGCCGACATCGGTGAGCACCACGTTACGGCCTTCGCGCTGGAACAGGGTGATGCCCAGGAAGGCTTCCAGCGCCTGCACCTGGCGGCTCACCGCGCTCTGGGTCAGGGACAGTTCGGCGGCGGCACGTGTATAGCTCTGATGGCGCGCCGCCGACTCGAAGGCCAGCAGCAGGGACATCGAGGGCGTCAGTCTGCGCAGATTCATTCATAAAACTCATGGATTGCTACGGCAAATACCCTTGTAGCACAGGCATGCACTCCCGAAAATGCTCGCTATTAACCGCCTGATGTAATCGCCCGTGAGAGGCGTGTAGCTCAATGGGAGATAACCGATGATCGCCAGCCTGAGTGCTCCACAACCGACCCAGGCCCTTTACCTGGCCTTTCTCGACGCGCTCGGCGCGGCCGGCTTTCGTGGCGAGATCGCCCGTGACCACGCCAGCCGCACGGTGCTGGCGACCGACAACTCCATCTACCAGCGCCAGCCCCAGGCCGCTGTGTTCCCCCTCGATGAAGACGATGTGCAGGTACTGGCGCGGGTGGTCAGCGAGCCTGCGCACCGCAGCGTCAAGCTGACACCACGCGGCGGCGGCACCGGCACCAATGGCCAGTCGCTCACCGACGGCGTGGTGGTCGACCTGTCGCGGCACATGAACCGCATTCTGGAAATCAATGCCGAACAGCGCTGGGTGCGGGTGCAGGCCGGGGTGGTCAAGGACCAGCTCAATGCCGCGCTCAAGCCCCACGGCCTGTTCTTCGCACCGGAGCTGTCGACCTCCAACCGCGCGACCATCGGCGGCATGATCAACACCGACGCCAGCGGCCAGGGCAGCTGCACCTACGGCAAGACCCGCGACCACGTGCTGGAACTGACCACCATCCTGCTCGGTGGCGAGCGCCTGCACAGCCACCCGGTGGATGAGTCGACGCTGAACGAACACCTGGGCCGTACGGATCGCACCGGCCAGGTGTACCAGTGCGCCGAGCAGATCCAGCGTGAGAAGGCGGCGCTGATCGAGGCGACTTTTCCAAAGCTCAACCGCTGCCTGACCGGCTACGACCTGGCGCACCTGCGCGAGGCGGACGGGCGTTTCAACCTCAACAGCGTGCTGTGCGGCTCCGAGGGCTCCCTGGGCTTCATCGTCGAGGCGCGCCTCAACGTGCTGCCGATTCCCAACTATTCGGTGCTGGTCAACGTGCGCTACGCCGGCTTCATGGATGCGCTGCGCGATGCCCGCTCGCTGATCACCCTGCAGCCGCTGTCCATCGAGACCGTGGATTCCAAGGTGCTGCTGCTGGCGATGAACGACATCGTCTGGCATGGCGTGGCCGAGTACTTCCCCGAAGATCCCCAGCGCCCGACCCTGGGCATCAACCTGGTGGAATTCAGCGGCGACGACCCCGATGAGGTCAACGGCCGCGTCGAGCGTTTCATCCAGCATATCCAGCAGGACACTGGCGTAGTCAGGCTCGGGCACACCCTGGCGAGCGGGCGGGCAGCGGTGTCGCGGGTCTACGCGATGCGCAAGCGCGCGGTGGGCCTGCTCGGCAACGTCGACGGCGAGGTGCGCCCGCAGCCCTTCGTCGAGGACACCGCAGTTCCGCCGGAAAACCTCGCCGACTTCATCGCCGAGTTCCGCGCGCTGCTCGACGGCCACGGCCTGACCTACGGCATGTTCGGCCACGTCGATGCCGGCGTGCTGCACGTGCGCCCGGCGCTGGACATGAAGGACCCGAAGCAGGCCGCGGCCATCCGCCCGATTTCCGATGCGGTGGCGGCCGTGACCCAGCGCTATGGCGGCCTGCTGTGGGGCGAGCACGGCAAGGGCGTGCGCTCGGAATACGCGCCGGCGTTCTTCGGCGAGCTGTATGCCTCGCTGCAGGCACTGAAGGGCGCGTTCGACCCCTACAACCAGCTCAACCCCGGCAAGATCGCCACGCCCCTGGGCAGTGACGAGGCGCTGCTGAAGATCGACGAAGTGACCCTGCGTGGCGACCTCGACCGGCAGATCGACGAGCGTGTGTGGCAGAGCTACGGCACCGCGGTGCACTGCAACGGCAACGGCGCCTGCTACAACTTCGACCCGGACGACGCCATGTGCCCGTCCTGGAAGGCCACCCGCCAGCGCGTGCATTCGCCGAAGGGGCGTGCCTCGCTGGTACGCGAGTGGCTGCGCCTGCAGGGCCAGGCCGGGGTCGACGTGCTGGCGCCGATCGCCAGCGGCCCGCTGGATTTCCTGCGCAGCCTGCCGAGCCGCTGGCGCCATTCCCGGGCCGGCGAGGGCGACTTCTCCCACGAGGTCTACGAGGCGATGGCCGGCTGCCTTGCGTGCAAATCCTGCGCGGGCCAGTGCCCGGTCAAGGTCAACGTGCCGGAGTTTCGCTCGCGCTTTCTGGAGCGCTATCACCAGCGTTACCTGCGCCCGCTGCGCGACTACCTGATCGGCTCGCTGGAATTCAGCCTGCCGCTGTTCGCCCGCATGCCGCGGCTGTACAACGGGGTGATGGGCTCGCCCCTGGTGACGCGCCTGCTGGCCGAGCGCATCGGCATGGTCGACAGCCCGCTGCTCAGCGACTTCGACTTCAAGGCCCTGGCCGCGCGCCATCGCCTGACGGTTGCCACGCCGGCCGAGCTGGGGCGGCTGAGCGCGGCGCAGCGGGGTAAGAGCCTGATCCTGGTGCAGGACGCCTTTACCCGCTATTTCGAGACGCCGGTGTTCGCCGCCTTCATCGAACTGGCCAGTCGGATGGGCTATCGCGTGTGGCTGGCGCCGTTCATGGCCAACGGCAAGCCGCTGCACGTGCAGGGCTTCCTGCCGGCCTTCGAGCGCACCGCACGGCGCACCGCGAAAGGCCTGCAGGCGCTGGCCGGCTTCGACATCCCGCTGGTGGGGCTGGACCCGGCGATGACCCTGGTCTACCGCCAGGAGTACCGCAAGATCGCCGGCCTCGAATGCCCGGAGGTGCTGCTGCCCCAGGAATGGTTGCTCAAGGCCCTCGACGGCCAGCCCAAACTGCCGGCCAAAAGCGTGGCGTTCCGGCTGCTGGGCCACTGCACCGAGAAGACCAACGCGGCGCCCAGTGCGGCGATGTGGGTAAAGGTGTTCGAGCAGGCCGGGCTGCAGGTGGCCGCCGAGGCCACCGGTTGCTGCGGCATGTCCGGCACCTACGGGCACGAGGCGCGCAACCTGGAAACCTCACGGACGATCTTCGCCCAGTCCTGGGAACCGGCGCTGGATTCCGGCGCCGCCGCCGAGCCCCTGGCGACCGGCTATTCGTGCCGCAGCCAGGTGGCGCGCCTGAAGAAGGCCACGTTGCGGCATCCGATCCAGGCGTTGTTGGAGCATCTGCAGTAAGCGGCTGGTTTGTGGTGCTTCCAGCCACTAGGTAGGGCAGGGAGCACCGGTTCAGGCCTTGGATTTTCGCGGGCATGGCCCGCTCCCACTTGGGAGGGCTGCAGGCCGTAGGATGGGTGAAACCCATCGCAATTTGATGGGTTTCACCTACGCAGCCCGACCCATCCACGGTTAAGTGACGAGAGCGGCTTTTCGTAGGGTGGACGACGCTTCATCCGTCCACCGCTCTGTGATCGCAATGGTGGACAAAAGAGCGTTGTCCACCCTACGTAGTGCGCGGCTGCTTTTGCCTTGTAGTTGCCGCTTCATGCGCATGAAGATCGTGAACAGGTTCTAAAGGATCACCCGCAGGCACTGCCCGGCGTGGTACAGCGAGAAGCCCGCTTCGTAGTAGCAGGCGCGCAGCCCGGCGCTGCGCAGCGCTTTCATCCGCGACAGCGGAATGGGCAGCACGCTGCTGTCGCTCTTGAGCAGGTAGTCGGCCAGGGCGTGGCCCACCACGGTGCCGGTGGTGTTGCCGCGGCCGTTGTAGCCGGTCACTGCGACCACGCCGGGCGCCGGCTCGAACAGCTTCATCAGGTGGTCCGGGGTGAAGTCGATGCAACCGGTCCAGTGCATTTCCCAGTCGAGCTTGCCGAGCTGCGGGAAGTAATGACCCTGGATGCGATCCGCCCAGCTGCGTACGAACCAGTCGGGCTTGTTGTTCGACTTGCCCATGCTGCCCAGCAGCAGGCGGCCCTGAGCATCGCGGCGGATGCTGCTCAGCACCGTGCGCGTGTCCCATGAGCCCTGGCCATGGGGCAGCACGGCGTCAGCCGCCGCGCCGCTCAGTGGCACGGACGCGACCTGATAGTAATAGCCGCGGAAGAAGCTGCGCTGCACTTCGGTCCAGTCGCCCTCGGTGTAGGCACCGGTGGAAATCACCACCTTCTCTGCAGCCACCGTGCCCAGAGTCGTGCGTACCAGCCAGCCATCGGCCTGCCTGTGCAGCTCGGTGACCGGTGATTGCTGATGCAAGGTGCCGCCCAGGCGCAGCACGGCGGCGGCGAGGCCCTTGGTATAGCCCATGGGGTTGATGGTGCCGGCGCGACGATCCAGCAGCGCGCCAGTGATCTTGTCGGTGCCGCAATGCTCCACGCAGGTCGCGCCGGTCAGCAGCTCGACATCCGCGCCGCGGCGGCGCCACTGCGCTTCACGGGCCTTGAGGTCTTCCAGGCCGGCGGCGTTGTGGGCCATGTGCAGGGTGCCCTCATGGCGCGCCTGGCAGTCGATCTGGTAGCGCGCGATGGCCTCGAACACCTTGGCCGGCGCATCGCCCAGTACCTTGTTGAGGCGGCCGCCGACCTTTTCGCCGAGGGTCGCCTCGACATCGTCAGGCTTGATCCAGGTGCCGGCATTGACCAGGCCCACGTTGCGCCCGGAACCGCCATGGCCGACCTCGAAGGCCTCCAGCACGCACACGCTCTTGCCCGCCTCGAGCAGCTGCAGCGCCGCCGACAGCCCGGTGATCCCGCCGCCGATGACGCATACATCGACCTTCACTTCGCCAACCAGGGCACCGGCTTCAATCGGCGCCGGAGTCGCCACTTCCCAGAGACACCTTTGCTGGAATCCACTCATCTCGCGCTCCTTTCCAGACAGCGGTGGCGGTTGGGCCACCGGCTTGCAGCAGGGCTCCACGCACCATGTGGGAGCGCGCCATGCGCGCGAAATGGCGGGCATGGCCTGGGCGTTCCCGCCCGCTCCCAAAGTCGCCAATCAGTCGAACACGATGCCCTGGGCCAGCGGCAGTTCGCGGGAGTAGTTGACGGTGTTGGTCTGCCGACGCATGTAAGCCTTCCATGCATCGGAGCCGGACTCGCGACCGCCACCGGTTTCCTTCTCGCCACCGAAGGCGCCGCCGATTTCCGCGCCGCTGGTGCCGATGTTGACGTTGGCGATGCCGCAGTCGCTGCCGGCAGCGCCCTGGAAGGCTTCGGCTTCACGCACGTCTGTGGTGAAGATGCACGACGAGAGGCCCTGGGGCACCTCGTTGTTCAGACGCAGCGCCTCTTCGAAGTCGTCGTAGGCGAGAACGTAGAGGATCGGTGCGAAGGTCTCGTGGCGCACCACCTCGCTCTGCGCGGGCATCTCGGCGATGGCCGGCGAAACGTAGTAGGCATTGGGGTAACGGTCGGCCAGCTGGCGCTCGCCGCCGACTACCTGGCCGCCTTCATCGCGGGCCTTGGCCAGGGCGTTCTGCATGGCGCTGAACGCCTGCTTGTCGATCAGCGGGCCGATCAGGTTGCCTTCACGCGGGTCGCCGATGCGCACCTTGGCATAGGCGGCCTTGACCCGTGCCACCACCTCGTCCTTGATCGAGCGATGGACGATCAGGCGGCGCAGAGTGGTGCAGCGCTGGCCGGCTGTACCCACGGCGCTGAACAGGATTCCGCGTACGGCCAGGTCGAGGTCGGCACTCGGCGCCAGGATCATCGCGTTGTTGCCGCCCAGCTCAAGAATGCTGCGGCCGAAGCGTGCCGCCACGCGGGGCGCCACTTCACGGCCCATACGGGTGCTGCCGGTGGCGCTGATCAACGGCACGCGCGGGTCGTCGACCAGCACTTCGCCGGCTTCACGGTCACCGATGACCAGTTGCGCCAGACCTTCTGGGGCGTCGCCGCCGAAGCGCTTGAGCGCCTTGGCCAGCAGCGCCTGGGAGGCGAGGGCGGTCAGCGGGGTCTTTTCCGAGGGTTTCCAGATCACCGCGTTGCCGGCCACCAGGGCCAGGGCGGTGTTCCACGCCCACACCGCCACCGGGAAGTTGAAGGCGCTGATCACCCCGACCACGCCCAGCGGGTGCCAGGTTTCCCGCATATGGTGGCCAGGGCGTTCGGAAGCGATGGTCAGGCCGTAGAGCTGGCGCGACAGGCCGACGGCGAAGTCGCAGATATCGATCATTTCCTGCACTTCGCCCAGGCCTTCCTGGGTGATCTTGCCGGCTTCGATGGACACCAGCTCGCCGAGGTCGGCCTTGTGTTCGCGCAGCACTTCGCCGAACAGCCGCACCAGCTCGCCACGGCGCGGCGCCGGTACCTTGCGCCAGGCCAGGAAGGCCTCGTGGCCTGCAGCGATCTTGGCACGTACCGCGTCGGCGCCCTCCAGGTTCAGGCTACCGATCTGGCTGCCGTCGATCGGTGTGTACACCCCGTGACTGCCGCCTTGGTAGGCGCTGGCGCTGACACCGAGGCGTTCGAGTAGCGGGTTGACCATGACGATCTCCTGAGTCGTGAAGTTGAAATCCGCGATAAGGATCAGTATTAATCCCCAACCGGCACGTCAACAAACGACGTTTACGCACCATATCATTCCGTCATGGAATCAAGTCGCCCCGTCTGACCCCGAGAAGCCCATGTCCAAACGCCTGCTGCCAACCATGACCGCCCTGCAATGTTTCGAGGCCGCGGCCAGGCACTTGAGCTTTACCCGCGCCGCCCAGGAACTGCACCTGACGCAGAGCGCGGTGAGCAAGCAGGTGGCGCAGCTCGAGGACATGCTCCAGCACCCGCTGTTTCACCGCGTGCGCCGCCGCCTGCAGCTGGCACCGGCCGGTGAGCTTTACCTGGCCGAGGTGAACAGGATCCTCACCCAGGTGGATATGTCCAGCCGCTACATCCTCTCCTACGGCGGCGAAACCGAGGTGCTCAAGGTCGCCACCCAGCCGACCTTCGGTGCGCGCTGGCTGGTGCCCAATCTCAAGGGCTTTTCCCGGCGCCACCCGACTATCCATCTGGATATCAAGAACGAGCTGGAGCCCTTCGACCTGGTGCAGGCCAAGGCCGACGTGGCGTTCTTCTATGGCACTGGCTCCTGGCCGGGTGCCACCTGCATCGAGCTGTTCGGCGAGGAGGTGATTGCGGTGTGCGCGCCGGATCTGTTGCCCGAGGAACCGCTGCTCGATGCCGGCGACCTGACCAGCCTGGTGCTGTTGCAGTGCACCTCGCGGCCTGGCGCCTGGCACGAGTGGTTCGAGGAGCAGGGCATCAGTACCGAGAACAGCTACCACGGGCCGCGCTTCGACACCTTCTACATGTGCATCCGCGCGGCCGAGTCGGGCTGTGGGGTGGCACTGGTGCCGCGCTTTCTGGTGCTCGAGGAGCTGCAGGAAGGCAAGCTGGTGATCCCCTGGCAGCACTACAAGCCCAGCCAGGGTGCGCACTTCATTGCCTTCGCCGAGCAGTCCGCCGAGGTGCCGAAGGTCAGGGCGCTGATCGACTGGATTCTGGAAAAGGCCAGGGCCGGTGCAGGCGCCACTACGCCAGTTCCTGAATTTAAGGAATGACGGCAGGACTTTATTTCGCTTGTGGCAGGGCCCGGCAACTCGCTTTGATAGGCGTATTCTGCTCTCGCGCCGACCATCTGGGCTGCTCCCAGAGGCACATGTGGGGCACCCGATAAAGCGGCAGGAGGCTTTCGCCACCATGAGCAACACAGGATTCATCGACCCCTCTCAAATCCGCGCGCAGTTTTCCAGCGCCATGTCCGCCATGTACCGCACCGAAGTGCCGCTGTATGGCGACCTGCTCGACCTGGTGGCGGACACCAACGCCCGGGCGCTGGCCAGTTCTGCAGCGCTGAAGCAGCAGCTTGAGTGGACCGGTGAAATCGAACGCCTGTCCATGGAGCGCCACGGCGCCATTCGCGTCGGCACCGCCGAGGAGCTGTCGACCATCCGCCGCCTGTTCGCGGTCATGGGCATGCAGCCGGTCGGTTACTACGACCTCAGTTCGGCCGGTGTGCCGGTGCATTCCACCGCCTTTCGCGCCGTGCACGAAGCCGAGCTGCAGGTCAGCCCGTTTCGCGTGTTCACCTCGCTGCTGCGCCTGGAAGTGATCGAGGATGAAGCGCTGCGCGCCCTGGCCGCGGCGATTCTTGCCAAGCGCGACATCTTCACCCCACGGGCGCGGGCACTGATCCAGCAGTGCGAGGCCCAGGGCGGCCTGAATGCCACGGATGCCGAGGCGTTCGTCAAGCAAGCGCTGGAAACCTTCCGCTGGCACACCGAGGCTACGGTGACTGCCGCCGAATACGAACGGCTGCACGGCCAGCACCGCCTGATCGCCGACGTGGTGGCCTTCAAGGGGCCGCACATCAACCACCTGACGCCGCGCACTCTGGATATCGACGAGGTGCAGGCAGCCATGCCCCGGCGTGGCATCACCACCAAGGCGGTGGTCGAGGGGCCGCCTCGCCGGCAGTGCCCGATCCTGCTGCGCCAGACCAGTTTCAAGGCGCTGCAGGAGCCGGTGGCGTTCGTCGGTCAGAGCGGCGCGGTCGGTAGCCATACCGCGCGCTTCGGCGAGATCGAACAACGCGGTGCGGCGCTGACGCCTGCCGGTCGCGCGCTGTACGACCAATTGCTGGGCGAGGCCCGCGAAGACCTGGGCGAATTTCCCAACGAGGTCAATGCCCAGCGCTATGCCGATTTGCTGGAGCAACGTTTCGAAGCCTTCCCGGACAGCTACCCGGCCATGCGCCGCGAGGGCTTGGCCTACTTCCGCTACTTCGTCACCGAGGCCGGCAAGGCCGCGTGCCAGGATCAAGCCAGGCCGCGCAGCCTGGAGGCGCTGATCGAGGCCGGCCACGTGCATTTCGAGCCATTGGTCTACGAGGATTTTCTGCCGGTAAGCGCCGCGGGGATCTTCCAGTCCAACCTCGGCGATGATGCCCAGGTCAGCTACGGCGCCACCTCCAACCAGCAGGCTTTCCACGCCGCCCTTGGCGCCACGGTGCACGACGAGCTGGCGTTGTACACCGAGACCCAGCGTCGCTCGCTGGCCGAGTGCGCGCGTTTGTTGGGGCTGGACTCGCTGGGCTGATTCGCAGCGGGCAGCGCATTAGCGACCCTGGCCAGGCCCCCTGCGCGGATCCTGGTCAGCGGTTGCCAGCCCCGGCTCGCTATCGACGCTGACGGACTGCTCGCTGACCACTGCCCGCACGGTGGTGGTCAGGGTGTAATACATCTCGGGGCTGGTCACCTGGCGGCCATCGGCATAGGTCACGCTGAAGCGGATGCCGCCCTCGCCAGGCACCTTGAACGCCACGGTCTGCCCCGGCCGAATCGCGCCCAGGTCGCGGCTTTGGTCACGCCACCGGGCCACCACCTGCACGGCTGCGGCCGCCTCGTTGCGCACCTGGGCGGTCGGCACGGCCCAGTAAGCGGTGGCGACGAACAGAGCACTCAGCGCCGCCAGAATGACCGCCAGTGCAATCGCCAGTTGTTTAAGTCTGTGCTTCATAGGATTCCAGTGGCCTTGGCCCATTCGGTTGGCACTTTTGCTGGCAGCGGTGCCCGCCTGTACGGCATTGTAGGTCTGGCGGGCGTTGCCTGATGTGAAGCGCCTGGCTAATCGGCGCGCCCGGCGCATTTCAATCAGGAGAGATCAGAGCCCCCATGGATATTCGCGTCACGCAGAAACAAGACTGGCTGCTACTGAAACAGATCCGCCTGGCCGCCCTGCAGGACACGCCGACCGCCTTCGGTGTGAGTTACCAGACGGCAGCGGCCGACAGCGATGCCCAGTGGCAGGTGCGGGCGGCGGGCGAGAGGACGTGGTTCTGGTTGGCATTCGACGATGACAGGCCGGTCGGCCTGGTGGGCGCGGGCTTTCGAGATCCCGCCCGCTATGAGCTGATCGCCATGTGGGTCGAGCCGGCGGCACGGGGTGCAGGCGTGGCGGACGCGCTGGTGGCGGCGGTGAAGGCGCGTGCGGTGGAGCTTGGCCTGGAGGCGCTGTATCTCGAGGTTGCCCCCGAGAACACCCGGGCCGTGCAGTTCTACCAGCGGCACGGGTTCGTGTTCATGGAGGAGTGGGAGCCTATCGACAGCCACCCGCATATCCTGGCGCAGAGCATGCGCTGGAGCTGCGATTAGCGTGGAGAGACGAGGCACCTGGGGGCAGGTGCCTCGTGGTTCGATCAGCCGAAGATCAGCGTCGAGACGTAGAACAGGCCAGCGGCCAGGGCCATGGAGGTGGGCAGGGTGAGCACCCAGGCCAGCAGGATATTGCTGATGGTGCTGCCCTGCAGGCCGCTGCGGTTGGCGACCATGGTGCCGGCCACGCCCGAGGACAGTACGTGGGTGGTCGACACCGGCAGGCTGTAGACGTTGGCCAGGCCGATGGCGCAGGCCGCGGTGATCTGCGCGCTCATGCCCTGGGCATAGGTCATGCCCTGCTTGCCGATCTTCTCGCCGACGGTCTTCACCACGCGCTTCCAGCCGACCATGGTGCCGATGCCCAGGGCCAGGGCCACGGCAATGATCACCCAGAAGGGCGCGTACTCGGTGGTGGCGGTCAGGTCCTTGCGCAGCTTGTCGAGGTCGGCCTTCTCCCGCGCCGGCAGGTCCGGCAGCTTGCCGACCTTCTTCGCCGAGTCGTCGAGACACAGCAGGTAGCGGCGGATGTCGATACGCGCCTCTTCGCTGAGGTCGCGGTAGTCGTTGACGCCATCGAGGGTGCGCAGCAGGCCGTTGATGGTCGGCTCGGTGAGCTTGGGGTCGCAACGGAACTGCTTGGGCAGCTCGGTATTGGCAGCCTGGCCCAGGGCCAGGTACTCGCGCAGGGTTGGCGCATTGCGCTGGTAGAACTCACCCAGGTGAATGGCCGCATCGCGGGTACGGGAAATCTGGTAGGTGGTGCTGTTCAGGTCGAGCACGAACTTGGCCGGCACGATGCCGATCAGCACCAGCATGATCAGGCCGATACCTTTCTGGCCGTCGTTGGAGCCATGCACGAAGCTCACCGCCATGGCCGAGACGATCAGCACCAGGCGGTTCCAGAACGGTGGCTTGTTCTTGCCCTTGGTTTCCTTGCGCAGCACCGGTGTGCTGTGCACCTTGGGGGTCGGCATCCAGTATTTGAGCGCCAGGAACAGCAGGGCGGCGACCACGAAGCCGGCGACCGGCGAGAACACCAGCGACAGGCCGATATCGATCGCCTTCTGCCAGTTCACGCCATCACCCAGGGGAATGTCGGTGAGCAGCGCATTGGCCAGGCCTACGCCGAGGATCGAACCGATCAGGGTGTGCGAGCTGGACGCCGGAATGCCGAAGTACCAGGTACCCAGGTTCCAGGTGATGGCCGCGGCCAGCAGCGAGAACACCATGATCAGGCCGCGGCTGGTGTTGACGTTGATCAGCAGCTCCACCGGCAGCAGGTGGACGATGGCATAGGCCACGCCGACGCCGCCGAGCAACACGCCGAGGAAGTTGAAGATGCCCGACATGATCACCGCCAGGTTTGGCGGCATGGCCTTGGTGTAGATGACCGTGGCGACGGCGTTGGCCGTGTCGTGGAAACCGTTGATGAATTCGAAGGTGAGGACGAAGAGCAGGGCGAGTGCGAGGCTCAGCGCCAACCAGGCATCAAGCCCGCTGAATAGTTCGAACATGGAGGGTTACGTCTGGCTCATGGAAGAGGTGGGTTGTTCCGGGCAACGCGTGGTGTTGTTGATCGATGCGTTGCCTGGCAGCTGCCGGCCCTGTTGAGAGGCCGGGTAGCCTGCGTTGCGGTCGGCAACCATCGGGTGAGCGCTGAAGCGGTGTGCCATGCCTGCGATGCTCTCTGCCCGTGGAATGCCAAGGCACGCCGCCAGGCAATGCCGGCAGCGTGCAGTCGGTTTGCGGGTGACGTCTGCGAAGGCCGAAACGGTTGTCAGGCGCGGGGCTGATTCTGCCCGTGACCACGTGTTTTTCCGCTGCATGCCCAGGCTCGAATCACGCCACCTGAAATATCTGGACGCGATTTACCTCGAAAATCGCTCCGGACACAACTAGTGGCGCATAAAGAATCCGTATTTTTTGATCTGTGCCGGGGTGCACAAGGCGACCGTCGGATGGCTGCGCAGCGTCTAGATCATGCGTTTGAGCACGTTGTCGCGGCGCAGGAAGTGGTGCCAGAGCACGGCGGCGATATGCAGGGCGATCACGTAGTAGAACGCAGTACCGACGGTGATGTGCAGGTCCTCGATGCGGTGCGCCAGGTGCGGATTCAGCGCGAAGGGCGAGGGCAGCGTCAGCCCGCCCAGGGGAATGCCGCCGCGTTCGAGAAACACCACCAGCATGCCCATCAGCGGTTGCAGCAGCAGAAAACCATACAAGACGATATGGGTAACCTGCGAGGCCAGGCGGATCAGCGGGTTGAGCGCTGGCACGATTGCTGGCGTCGGGCTCGCGAGGCGCGCCAGCAGGCGTGGCAGCACCAGGGCGAAGACTGCGATGCCGACCCAGAAGTGGCCCTGCACCACGAACAGGCGCGGGTCGCTGCCTTTCTCGAACCAGCTGCGGCTGGTGATCAGGATATAGGCCAACACCACCAGGACGGCCATAAGCCAGTGCAGGCGGCGGCTGGTGGCGCTGTAGCGGGGCGACGTCTGCGCATCGTTGTTGGGATGGGCGCCTGGGCTGCTCATGGTGACCTCTCGGGATTACGGTTGGGAAAAATCAGGATTCGTCGTGCGGCGCACGGGGCAGCAGCAAGGTGGCCAGCAGGCCGCCGTCCGGGTGGTTGCCGAGGGTGATGCTGCCACCCAGATGGCTGGCGATCATCTCCACGATGGACAGGCCAAGGCCCGCACCGCCGGGATTGTCGCGGCTGTAGAAACGCTCGAACAGGCGCTCGATCCTCTCCTCGTCGATGCCCGGCCCGTGGTCACGCACGCTGAGGGTCAGGTGCTGCTCGCCGTCAGCACCGAGCAGCACCTCGACCTCGGCGCCCTCAGGCGAGAAGTTGGCGGCATTGGTGACCAGGTTCTGCAGGGCGATCTCGACCAGTGGCCCATCGCCGTGGATCAGGTAGCGGCCGGGCTGCACCTCCAGGGCCAGCTCCAGCCCCTTGCCGAGCATCCATGGGGTCAGCTCCACCAGGGCCTGGCGCACGGTGGCCTCGAGGTCGACCGGTTGCCAGGCCTGGCGAGCTACTTGCGGCTCGACGCGGGCCAGGGTCAGCAGCTGGTTGACCACCCGGGTCAGCCGGTCGACACCGCCGAGCAGATGGTTCAGGGCCTTGTCACGTGGCTCGGCCTGGCTGGCCTGCAGGGCGTTCTGGGCGTGGATGCGCAACGTCGCCAAAGGCGTACGCATCTCGTGGGCAGCATCGCCGATAAAGCGCCGTTCGCGTTGCAGCAGTTGTTCGATCTGCGAGAGCAGCCGATTGAGCGCCGCCTGCATCGGCTCCAGTTCCCTGGGCAAGGGCGTGAGCTGCAAGGGCTCCAGCGAGCCGCCATGGCGCTTGCGGATGATCTGCGCCATGTTCTGCAGCGGCCTGAGGCCCCAGCCGATGGCCAGCCAGATCAGCGCCGACAGCACCACGATGCCGATCAGGTTGGGAATCAGGGTGTGGCGCACGATGCGGTTGACCAGATCCTGGCGCACGTCCTCGCGCTCGCCCACCCAGATCTGCAGGCCGTGGCGCTCGTCGGGCAGCAGGAAACCGTGCCAGTTGACATCGTAGAGGGTCTGGTCGGAAAAGCCGGGCGTGGTGACCGGCTGCTCGAAGGCCGGTGCGCTGGAGGAGCGAATCAGGCTGTGCCCCTCCCTGTCCCACACCTGAAAGGCCATCTTGCCTTCGTAAGGGTGGCCGATGCGGTGGCTACCCGCCTGGCTCAGCGCGGCGTTGAAGGCCCGATACAGCGCCTGGCGCTGCTCTTCGGGCAATTGGGCATGGATGGCGCCCTGCAGCAGGCGGGCGCTCTGGGCCAGCTGGGCATCATAGATCTCGCCGATTTCGTGGCGGCTGTCGTGAAAGTTGTAGAGGCTGATGGTCAGGGTGCCGAGCAGCAAGAGGCCCAGCACCAGCACCAGGGTACGCCGCCGCAGTGAGGTCATCTCAGGCCTCCACCAGGTAGCCGATGCCGCGCACGGTTCTGATCAGCTCGCTGAACAGCTTCTTGCGCAGGTGCGAGATGTGCACCTCCAGGGTGTTGCTTTCCGCTTCCTCGTCCCAGCCGTAGAGCAGCTGCACCAGGCGCTCGCGGGTGAACACCTTGCCCGGGTGGGCGAGCAGTTCGTGGAGCAGCAGGTATTCCTTGGGCGTCAGCGCTACCGGGCTGCCCTGATAGTGCACCTGCTGGTTGGCCGGGTCGAGGCTGATGCCGGCATGCTCGACCAGTGCCCGCCCGCGGCCGGCGCTGCGGCGCAGCAGGGCACGGATGCGCGCCTTGAGTTCGTTGAGATCGAACGGCTTGGCCAGGTAGTCGTCGGCGCCGGCATCCAGGCCGGCGACCCGGTCGCGGGTTTCGTCGCGGGCGGTGAGGATCAGCACCGGCAGGTGCGAGCCGCTCTTGCGCAGTTGTTGCAACACCCCGATGCCGCTCAGTCGCGGCAGGCCGAGGTCGAGGACCACCAGGTCGAAGGTTTCGCTGAGCAGCGCGTGTACGGCGCGGGTACCGTCATGCAGCCAGTCGACGGTGTAGCCCTCGGCTTGCAGCCCGGTACGCAGGCCTTCGCCGAGCGACAGATCGTCTTCCACCAGAAGCAGTCGCATGGGTGTCCTCGGTCGGGTGGTCGCGATCAGTCGAGCTTGTGCTCGACCTCCTCCAGTAAAGCAGCAATTTCGCGCTGACGGCCCTGGTCGGCCAGTTCGCGGCCGGGACGCGGCGCGGCTTGCCGGGCCTTGAGCAGCGCCTCCCTGGCCTCGGCGTACTTGCCTTCGCGGGCCAGATGATCGCCCCAGAAATACAGGCTGTCGATGCCGTTCGGGTTGATCAGCAGCGCCTGGCGCAGCAGCTCGTCGGCCTTCTTGGCGTCGCCGAAGCCGATGGGCCAGCCGGGCACCCGGTCGTACAGCGCCGCCAGGCTGGTGTAGGCCGAACCCTGCAGGGCGTCGGGGTCCAGCTGCAGGGCCTTTTCCAGGTCAGTGCGCGATTGCTTGGCCTTGCCCAATGCACCGAGGCCGCCCTGGGCGCCGGCCCAGCTGCTGGTCACGATGCCTTTCCAGATCCACGCCTCTGCGGCTTTCGGCTCAGCCGTGGTGAAGGCTTCGGCTTGCGCGGCCAGCTTCTCGAACTCGGCCACCTTGCGCTCTTGCGCGGTGTCGTACTGGATCTGCGCCCAGCGTTGCTGGATGGTTTGCAATTGCTGAGTACCCGCGGCATCCAGCGCCCAGGCGCCGGTGTGGATGCTCAGGGCGGCCAGGGCAACGGCGAGGTGAGTCAGGGGTGTTTTCATCGTGGAGGCGTCTCGGAGATAGGGGTGAAACGGCGAATGGTCGGCAGCTGCTTGCGGATCGCCCGGTCGACCAGGCCTGGCAGCAGGCCGTTGAGGCGTACCAGGAGTTTTTCCGGCCAGCCCAGGTACAGCTCGGCGAGGTTGCGCTCGATGGCGCCGGTTACCTGCCAGGCCACGCGCTGGGGCTCGTCGACCTTGCTGTTGAGCGCCTCGTTGAGGGCCATGGCGGCGCTGCTGTTCATGCCGGTGCGGGTCGCCCTTGGTGCCACGTAGAGCACGCCGACTTCGGTGTCGGCCAGTTCGCGGCGCAAGGCTTCGGAGAAGCCGCGCAGGGCGAATTTGCTCGCGCAGTACACCGCGTAACCCGGATAGCCGATGGAGCCGAAGGTGGAGCCGACGTTGACGATCAGCGCGTGGGGCTGGTTGCGTAGGGTCGGCAGCAGGGCGCGGGTCAGTTGCAGGGTGGCTACCAGATTGACTGCCAGGAGGTCGTCGATCTGCTCGTCATCGACCTGCTCGAACAGCGCGAACTGGTTCACGCCGGCGGCGTTGAGCAACAGGTTGATGCCACCCAGGCGCCGCGCCGCGTCGAGTACGGCATGCCGCCCGGCGCTGCTGCGCAGGTCGGCCTGCACGCTGTGGATGCGTTGCGGGTAGAGGCGCTGCAGGGCTTCCAGGGCGTGCGGCTGGCGCGTCACGGCGATCACCTGAGCGCCCTCGGCACACAGCTGTTCGGCCAGTGCCTGGCCGATGCCGCCGCTGGCGCCGGTCAGCACCACACGGCAATCACACAGCCGCATGGCTGAGCTCCCGGCGCTGTTCTGTCTCCAGGCGCGGCAGGCCGCGGAACATGTCGGTATAGAGCTGGTACACCACCTTGCTGGCATGGATCACCGCCGCCTGATCGGCGGGGTCATCGAGGCGGTCCATCAGGCTGCGGTAGGTGTCCATATGGCCGATGTCGAGCGAGCCGTGGGAGGCCAGGTAGCTGAAGGCGGCAGGTGGCAACTGCAGGCCTTCGCGTATCGCCTCGGCGGCCTGGGTGGCCAGGGCGATGCTGGTGCCTTCGAGCACATTGACCATGCCGAACAGGCCGACCGGGTTGCCGCGGGCGACCAGGTCGTAGAGAAAACTCACCATCAGCTCGATGGGCAGCGACGGCTGGCCGTCGCGCACGCTGTCGGCATCGCCGCCGCAGGCGCTGATGTCGTTGAGGATCCACTTCTCGTGGCCGTATTCCTCCTCGATGTATTCGCACACTGCCGCGCGCAGCCATTCCAGCCGTGCCGGCAGGCGGGCGCCGCAGGCCATCATCAGCGGCACGGTGTGGCGCACGTGGTAGTAGGCCTGGGTCAGGAAGGCGCGATAGGCCTGCAGGCTGACCTCGCCGGCCAGCGCGTCGCGGATCACCGGGGTGGCGAACAGCGCCGCGCGCTCGCGGGCGGTGGCGTTCTGCAGTTCGTCGAAGAAACTCATGGCTGCTCCTTGGGGGCAACGGGGGGTGGGAAGCGGTAGGCATGGCGGGCCAGGATGGCCTCGCGGCGCAGGCGACCGTTGCTGGTCAGCAGGCCGTTTGCCGGTGTGAAGGGTTCGGACAGGCGCTGCCATTGGTGCACCCGGGCGTAGTCGGGCAGCTCGATGTTGGCCCAGGCGACGCTGTGCTCCAGGGCCTCGTCGCTGCAATCCGGGTCGACGGGCCAGAGCAGGGCGATGTTGTGATCCATGGCCTCGCCGTGCACGAAGGCCTGGGCGATCACTCCGCGCTGGGTCAGCTCCGCCTCGACCCAGTCGGGGTTGACGTTGCGGCCGAAGCTGGTGGTGAACTGGTGTTTCTTGCGGCCCTTGAGAAACAGGTAGCCGTCGGCGTCGAGCGCGCCGATATCGCCGGTGGGCAGCCAGTCGCCGGCGAACGGCGCCTCGCCCAGATAACCCAGCAGCGCCGAGCCGCGCACCCACACTTCACCGTCTTCGGCGATGCGCACCTCGACGTGGGGCAACGGGCGGCCGACGCTGCCAGGCCGGTTGTACGCCGGTGTGTTGAGGCACACCACCGAGGCGCATTCGGACAGCCCGTAGCCCTGGTAGACCGGCAGGTTCAGCTGTGCGGCGCGCTCGAGCAACTCGTCGCTGACCCGCGCACCTCCGACCGCCACGAAATGAAATTGGCTGGCATCCAGCTGCCTATGTTCGAGGGCGATGATCAGACCGAGTAACAACTGCGGCACCAGGATCAGGCTCTGGGTCTGCTGGCGTACCAGCTGGCCGAGCAGGCGCGGCCAGTCGACCCGCGTCACACCCTCGATACCCAGACTCTGCTGGGGCAGCAGGGTGACGCTGGCGCCGGCCAGCAGGGCGGCGTATACGCCAAGATTCTCCAGCAGCACGGCCAGTGGCAACACCGCCAGGTACTGCCTGGGCGCGGCCGGGCGGCTGGCTGCATGCAGCTCATGGGCAACGCGCAACAGGGCCTCGGCGCTCAGGCACACGCCCTTGGGAGTACCGGTGGTGCCCGAGGTGTAGGTGACTTTCGCGGTACCGGCCGGCAGCGGCTCACGGGCAGGCAGTTGCCGTGACCAGAAGCCGCCAGCCTGGCGAAAGCCCGCGGCGCCCAGTTGTTCGGCCAGCGGGGCGTCGGTCAGCAGCAGGTCGACGCCGCTCTGCGCCAGGCAATGGGCGGTCTGTGCCCAGGTGAAGAACGTCGGCAGGGTCACGCAGGGAATGCCGGCGAACAGCGCCGCCAGGTCCCAGAGCGCCATCTGCGGGCCGTTGTCCATGATCAGCGCAAGGGTCTTGCCGGGCTGAGCGCGCAGCAGCGCCTTGCGCGTTTCGATCTCGCTCCACAGCTGTGCGTAGTCGATGCTCTCGGTATCGTCGCGCAGCGCCGGGCGCGACGGTTGGCGATGGGCATGGAGCAGCAACAGTGCCTTGAAATCATTCAGTTCAGGCTGCATGGCTGTGCTCCAGGGAAGCCGGCAGGCCCAGGCGCGCGGCCATGCCGCTGACCTGCAGGTGGGCGAGGCCGGCGCGGATGCTGCCGGCGAACACCTGGGGGCGCCCGGCGTAATAGCTGCCCCAGCTGTGCTGCTCGCTGCCCAGGCGCTGCGGGTCGGCGTCACCGAGCAGCAGCGGGTTGAGGCCCAGGCGCTGGAAGCTGTTGATCAGCGAAGCCGCGCCAGTGAACACCACCCAGTCGAGGTTGCGCCGGGCCAGCAGCCAGGTCATTACCACGATGATCAGCCGTGCGCTGCCGCCGCTGCGCGCCGCCAGGTTGCCGACCTCGACGATCTGCCGGCGCTCCACCGGGGCACCGGCGAGCCGCGACACCACGCGCTCGATCGGCTGCTGCAGGTACTGCTCGAGAAACAGCGCGCCGCTGTCGGCGATGCGCACGCCGGCAGCGGCGCAGAACGCCCCGTGGGGGTCACGCAGGGCCAGCAGGGTGGGCATGAAATGGCGGATATCGGCGTCATGCACGGTGGCGAAGCATTCGCGAACGAACCACTCCAGCGACTCTCGGTCAGCGTGCTGTTGCGCCACCAGGGACAGCGACAGGTTGCGCCCGGCGTACGGGCCAACAGGCTGCGCGAGGGCAAGGTTCCATTCGGTATCGATCATTGGCAGCGCTCCAGCGACTAGGCAGTGGAGACACTATCGGGGGCGAACCTTAATGAAGTCTGAAGGCCATCACGCCGGCAACGCGCGCATCCCTTCGAAGATCAGGCGCGTGCTGGCACGCACGTTGGCGGCGTGGGTCTGGCGGTCCAGCTGGTCGCTGGCGGTCAGGCGCAGCAGCTGCAGGTGGGAGTAGTCGTTGAGCAGGAAACCGGCGAGTTCCACGTCCAGGTCGGCGCGCAGCTTGCCGGCCTCCTGCAGTTCGCGCAGCACGTTGGCGATTTCGCCCTGCAGGCCGCGGTTCATCTGGCGGTAGGCCTCGGGCAGGCCGCTGCCGCCGCCCACCAGTACCAGGGGCAGCAGCTCGCGCCAGAGCGCGGCGGGTAGCACCTCCAGGGCATAGCTGACCAGCAGGTGTTCCAGATGGCAGAGCGCGTCGACTGGGTCGTCGAAATCGCGGATGCGCTTGCGCACATCGACCAGAGCGCGGTGATCGGACTCCTTGATCATCTCCAGAATGATCTCGTGCTTGCTGCCGAAATACTTGAACACCGTAGGGGCCGAGACGCCGGCATCCCGGGCGATCTGCTCGACCGTGGTCTCGCGAAAGCCCTGGCGCTGGAACAGCGCCACGGCCGCTGCCGAGATGGCCGCGCGGCGTAATTGCTTCTGACGTTCGCGTAATCCGCTCACCGGCGCTCCTGGGTATTTGGGGGTGCGGCAATGATAGCTGGCTATGTTTTATCGGGAAAATATTTTATTGACTAAAGAAATTAATAGGATTAATTATTTTCCCGTACCTGCCGTACGCAGGGCCATTTCCAGGATGAGTCAGATGAACCAGATTCTCGACCGCTCCCTGGTTTCCCGTCATACGGAAGTCAGCGAGATGTACGACCAAAAACAACAAGAGCCCGTACTGATGCAGGGTTTCCCTGCCGAGCCGGAAAAGCGCGTGACCTGGGCCAACTGGATGTCGCCGCCGTTCAATCGCTGGGGCTTTCGCAACCTGGCGCGCCTGCGCCCCACCATCGATGTCGCCGCCGGTGCGCGGCCGAGCTCGGTGCTCGCCCATGCGCCGGTAGAGCTAGAGAGTCTGAGTTTCGAGAGCACCTGCGGGCGCACCGTCAGCGTGCTCGACAACCTGCGGGCCAGCAAGACCGATGGCTTCCTGGTACTGCACAAGGGCCGTGTGGTGTACGAGAACTACTTCAACGGCCAGGTCGCCAGTGACCGCCACATCATGTTCTCGGTTACCAAATCGCTGATCGGCGTGCTCGGTGAGCAACTGATCCACGACGGCGTGCTCGATCCCCAAGCGCAGACCCAGCGCTACGTGCCGGAACTGGCCGGTAGTGCCTTTGGTGACGCCACCGTGCGCCAGCTGTTCGACATGGCCGTTGGCGTTCACTACACCGAGCTGTATGACGATCCGGCTTCGGAAAGCTCCCAGTACGGTTACGCCTGTGGCTTCAAGCCGGCGCTGCCCGAATATGCCCAGTACGCGTCGCTGTACCAGTACCTGCCGTCGTTGCGTAAGCGCTGCGCGCATGGCGGCCTGTTCCACTATGTGACCGCCACCACCGAAGTGCTGGCCTGGGTGATGGAGCGTGCCAGTGGTGTGGCCTGCGCCGAGCAACTGCAAGCGGTATGGCAGCAACTGGGTTGCGAGCGCGACGCTTACTTCATGGCCGACCCCTGGGGCCGCAGCGTCGCCGGTGCCGGCTTCAATGCCACCCTGCGCGACATGGGCCGCTTTGGCCTGATGCTCGGCAGCGGCGGCAAGGTCGACGGCCGCCAGGTCATCGACAAGGCGGTGATCGAGGCGATTGCCAAGGGTTCGGACCCAGCCATCTACGGCGTGCACAAGGACTTCTCCGACTGGACGCCCGGCGCCTCCTACCGCAGCCAGTGGTACGTCTTCAACGACCACAGCCCGGCCATCATGGCCAGCGGTATCCATGGCCAGTACCTGTTCGTCGACTTCGACTCCGAGGTGGTGATCGTCAAGCAGTCGTCGCTGCCCGATGCGGTCACCGAGCTGGATATCGACACCGTGCAAATGCTCAGGACCGTCACCGCCCATCTGCGCGGCTGATTCAACGCTGATTTTTCGACCAACAAGATCCAAGAGCGCGGGTTCGCCAGCGCTCCTGCCTGCTGCGTCAGGCAATCGGGGGCCGATTTGGCCACCGCTCACTGCCCTGTAATACAAAAAAAATACACAGGAGCTTCATATGTACAGGTCCAAGCGCATCCCCTGCGTGTTGCTCGCACTCGGCATTCCGTTGGCCAGCCAAGCGGCCCTGGCGGGTTACTCGTTCGAATACGAGAACCTCAAGGGCGAAATCAACCTGACGGCTGGCGCCGCTTCCGTCACCACCCGTGGCGCCAACTTCGGTGCCGGTGCGGTAGACGTCCGCAGCCTTGAAAACAAGGGATCCAAGGTCGGCTGGCAGGAGGCTTACCTCAAACCGGGCATCACCCTCGACTACTCCCTCAGTGACACCCTCAGCCTGCTGGCGGGCGCTTCGGCCGTAGCCGCCGGCACCTACGGTGACGGCGATGCGGGAGGATTCACGCGCAGCGCCGACAACCGCATCAACACCGAAGAGGCCTACGTCGGCATCCGCGCCGGCGACTGGAAGTTCACCGCCGGCCGACAGAACTACATCATCGGCAGTGGCTTCATCGTCATGGATGGCAACCTCGACCTGTTCGGCGACGGTGCCTACTGGCTCGGCCCGCGCACCGCCTTCAAGGATTCGGCGGTCCTCGACTGGAGCCATGGCCCAGTCAAGACCCAGGCATTCACCCTGCGCACCGACGACCACTACGGCGACTACCGCATGACCGGTGCCAACCTGGACTATGACTTGGCCGGCCAGGTGACCCTTGGCGCCATGGCCATGAAGGTCGACACCCTGGCCAGCAAGAGCAGCAATGCGACACGCCGCGACGGCATGCAGGTCTACAACCTGCGAGCCTTGCGTGGCCAACTGCCGGGCGTGCCGAACCTGACCCTCAATGGCGAGTATGCGGTGCAGCGCGGTGGCGACTCGGGGCGTGAATTCGATGCCAAGGCCTGGTACGCGCAAGCCGATTACCAGTTCCAGGATCTGCCGTTCACCCCGACGCTCGGCTACCGCTACGCCGTGTTCTCCGGTGACGACAACCTGGCTGACAACACCCAGAAGGCCTGGGATCCGCTCAACAAGGGGTTCGTGGACTGGAGCAGTTGGCTGGTCGGCGACGTGGTGGGCAACTACCTGCTGTTCAACAGCAACGAACGGGTTCAGCAGCTCTCGCTCAGGAGCCGGGTGACCGACACCGTGGCCGTGGGCACCATCCACTACCAGTTCTGGCTCGACGAGAAGAACTTCAACGGCCAGGCCGTGGATGATCGCCGCTTCGCCGACGAGACCGTGGTGTTCGTCGACTGGACGCCCACTCCGAGCTTCACCGGCTCGGTGGCCTACAACTGGGTGACCGCCAAGTCGGCAGCCAAGCAGTTCTTCGGCGACGACGAGCAGTTCAGCGCCCTCGAACTGTACATGACCTATCGCTACTGAAACCGAGCCAGCAGCGCCCTGCTGGGCGCGGGAGTGGGTGATGACAAGTACAGCGCAAACCGGGCTCGGCGTGCCGGGCCTGGAGTGGGTGATGAGCATCCAGGTGGCGATCGCCACGGAAGATAGGTTGGGCGTCTGCACGGATGGCCAGCGCAGCAACTACCGGATACTCGGCGGGCATTTCCAGGGCCTGGAGATGCGTGGCGAAGTGGTCGCCGGCGGCGCCGACTTCTACCTGCAGCGCAGCGACGGCGTGGGTGAGCTGGACGCTCGCTACAGCCTGCTCAGCGACCGCGGCGAGTGGATCAACATCCACAACACCGGCCTGATCGTGCTCAGCGACACCGGGCGCGAGTTGCAAGCGCAGGGCATCTGGCCGATTCCCGAACACCAGTACCGCTGCAGCTGTTCGCCGCGCTTCCAGGTGGCCGGCGGGCGGCTCGCGTGGCTGACCCGCAGCGTGATGATCGGCAAGGTGAGCTATCCCGCTGCCGATCAGGTGGCCATTCACTGCTACCGAATCGCCTGACCGGCTTCCCTTATCGCCATCAATGAATTCCACTGAAGCGGCAGGCCACCCCGTGGCCGAGCCGGCGGGTAACGACCATGAACAACGCTAATCAAAACCTGGTACGCGCCGCGTGCATTTTCATAGCCGCGGCCTCGATTCTGGTCATCGGCGTGCAACCGATCTTCATCGGTCTGTTGACCGAACGCCTGAGCATGACCCTGGTCCAGCAGAGCTGGGCCATGTCCGCCGAGATGTGCGGCTCCATCGTCGGGACGCTGTTGTACCTGCCGATGATCCGCTTTCTCGGGCCACGCACCATCGCCCTGAGCACGGCTCTCGTGCTGCTGTTCGCCAATGCCGCCACCGCCAGCGTCACCGAGCTCGATATGCTGCTGGTGCTGCGCTGCATCTCGGGCATCTGCTCGGGCATCCTGTATTCCTACGCCATCTATTGCCTGGGGCGCATGAGCGGACCGGATCGCTCCTTCGGCATCCTGCTGTTCGTGCAGACCGCGCTGTTCGCCAGCAGCGCGGTGCTGCTGCCGATAGTCGCCGAGTGGCAGGGCTTCTCGGGGGCGATCTACTACCTGGCTGCCTGGTTCGTGCTGGTCTGCCTGGTGTGCTTCTGCCTGCCGGTCAGGCAGGCTGTGGAAGAGCAGCAGCGCGCCACTGAGCCGCGGCTCTCCGGGCTGACCCTGATCGGCGTCTGTTCGCTGCTCGGCATGCTGTTCATGCAACTGGCGATCTACTCGCTGTGGGGCTTCGTCGAAGGCATCGCCAGCGACGCTGGCGTGGCGCCGGTGGATATCGGCTGGGCGATCAGCATCGGCCTGCTCGGCGGCTTGCCAGGTGCGGCGCTGCCGAGCATCGCTGGCCGACACCTGGGGCGATTGCCGATGATCCTCACCGGCTCACTGGCTGTGCTCGCCGCCATCTACATGCTGGCCACGCGCATCCATACGGCGTCGGATCTGATGATCGCGGTGTTCCTGATGAACTTCGGCTGGAACCTGGCACTGTCCTTCTACATGTCCTCGGTGGTGAGCCATGACCCGAACGGCCGCCTGACCAAGCTGGTCGGCGTGGTGCAGGTCGCCTCGGCCGCGGCGGCGCCGACCTTGCTGAGCCTGTTCATCGAAGGCAACGACCGCTTGAGCATCTTCGTGCTGTCCTCGGCGGCGATCCTGATCGGCTGCCTGCTGGTGCTGATCATGCTGACGTTCGGGCGCCGCAAGGTGCACGGCAAGCCACTGGACTACCCGCTCTGATGCCCGGCCGCTGACCAGGCCTTCGCCGTGCCGGCAGGGCGTAGGTGACCAGCAAACCACCGGGCGTCCTCCATGGCTCGATTGCCATGGGCCTGTCCGGTGGTCAATCCTGGCTGCGATAGGCGCTGCGAATCGCCTGGGCCAGCTCCAGCAGCACGTTGGCGTAGCGTTCGCTGATCACCTCGGCACTTTCGGTGGTTGCCAGGCTGATGTTCAGGGCATGGGAAGGGTAGGCGGGAAGATCCAGCGGGGTGGCGATCGCCATCACTTCCGGCTGCCAGGAGGTCACGCAGTAGCCCTGGGTGCGCACGCTGCGTATGGCCTCGTCGATCTCCTGCTCCAGCTTCACGGCCCGCGACTCGCAGCGCCGTGACTTGAACAGCTCGACCAGTGATTTTCGCGGCGCCTCGTCGAGCACCGACAGGTAGGCGCGCCCCAGGGAAGTCACGTCCATGGGCAGGCGCTGGCCGGTGAGCACGTTGCGCGGCGACTTGCGCGCGCCCATGCGGATCGACTCCAGATAGATCATCTCGTCGCCATCGGCAGCCGCCAGGCTGACGTTCACCTGCTCGCTGCGCGCCACCTGCGCCATCAGCGGGCTGGCCACCTGCAGCAGGGCGCTGCAGTGGTACATCGAGTGGGCCAGGCCAAGCAGCGATACCGAAAGCCGGTAGGCGCCGCTGGTGCCGTCGTAATCCAGAAAACCGGCGCGAACCAGGGTCTGGGTCAAGCGGCTCACGGTGGATTTCGACAGCCCGGTGGCCTCGCTCAGATCCCCGTTGGTCAGGTACTCGGTGCCCGGTCGAAAGGCTCGCAGCAGACCCAGCCCGCGCTCCAGGGAACGGTTGGGGGTGGCCTTGCCGCGGCCCGGCACGCCGGCCACCGTGGAATCAACCTGTTCCATCTGGTGGAACGGATGCGTTGTCATGATGCCAGCTCTCCCTAAGACTGAAATCCAACCGGCCAGCACCGGATGGATGTTCAACGAATAAAAAGAGAGTAACCGCATGACGATTTCCCAGGAAACTTCCACGCCTATCGAATTGGCCGTCGTCGACGGCATCGCCACCCTGACGCTCAATCGCCCCGAGGCGCGCAACGCCATCAGCGACGCCATGCGCAGCCTGCTCATCGAGCACCTGGAGCAGATCGCGGCAGACCCCGCGATCAAGGCCCTGGTGGTCACCGGCGCTGGCAAGGGCTTCTGTGCCGGCGGCGACATCAAGGGCATGCAGGCGCGCATGAGCGCCCCGGCCGGCTCGGTGGCCTTCAACGGCTGGAAGCGCCAGCAGCGTGTGCACCATGCGGTTTCCCTGCTGCACAACATGCCCAAGCCGACCATTGCCGCAGTCAATGGCGCGGCCACCGGGCTGGGCTGCGACATGGCGCTGAGCTGCGACTTCATCATCGCCTCGGAGCAGGCGACCTTCGCCATGAGCTACATCGCCCGTGGGCTGATTCCCGATGGCGGCGGCCTGTATTTCCTGCCGCGGCGGGTCGGCCTGCCCAAGGCCAAGGAGCTGATCTTCAGCGGCCGTATGGTGGCGCCCCAGGAAGCCCAGCAGATCGGCATGGTCGATCGCGTGGTGCCCCACGACAACCTGCTGCCCGCCGCCCAGGACTGGGCGCTGCAACTTTCCGCCGGTTCGGCCACCGCCCTGGCCCTGAGCAAGTCGATCCTCAACAACAGCTTCGAGCTGACCCAGGGGCAGATCTCGGCCATGGGCAGCCAGGCGCAGGGCATCTGCTACACCTCGAGCGAGCACCAGGAATCGGTTGCCGCCTTCCTGGCGCGCAAGGCGCAGAGGAGCTGAGCGATGAACCAGATCAGCCGTCTTCTCAGCCCCTCCAGTGTCGCGGTGATCGGCGCTTCCGGCGATGCCCGCAAGACCTCCGGGCGACCGATCGCCTTCCTGCGCAAGCACGGTTTCCAGGGGCGCCTGTACCCCGTCAACCCACGCTATGAGGAGATCGATGGCCTGCGCTGCTATGCCTCGGTGGCCGAGCTGCCCGAGGTGCCGGACGTGGCGCTGATCCTGCTCGGCCCGGAGCGCGCCAATCAGGCCGTCGCCGAGCTCTCGGCACGCGGTTGCGCGGCGGCCATCGTGCTTGCCGGTGGCTACGGCGAAACCGGCGCCGATGGCCTGCAGCGTCAGCAGGCGCTGGATGCCGCACGCGGCCAGATGCGCATTCTGGGCCCCAACACCATTGGCCTGGTGAACCTTACCGAGCGCATCACCCTTTCGGCCAGTGGCGCACTGGATATGGACGAACTGCTCGCCGGACGCATTGCGGTGGTGTCGCAGAGCGGCGGCATTCTCGGCGCGCTGCTGTCGCGCGGGGTGTCGGCCGGCATCGGTTTCTCCAAGCTGATTTCCACCAGCAACGAAGTCGATCTGGATGTCGCCGATTTCGTCGATTACCTGGCCGATGACCCGGCGACCGCGGTGATCGCCCTGTACCTGGAAGGCCTGCGCGATAGCGAGAAATTCACCCGGGCGGCGCTCAAGGCGCGGGCCGCCGGCAAACCAGTGGTGGTCTACAAGGTCGGCCGCTCGGAAGCGGGCGCCCATGCGGCCAACTCGCACACCGGCGCACTGGCCGGTGCCGACAACCTCTATTCGGCGTACTTCCGGCAGCTGGGCGTGATCCGCGCGGAAACCTTCGCCGACCTGCTCGATATTCCCTTCGCCCTGGCCAGCGGCCGGGTGATGCACGGGCGCCGAGTGGCCATCCTGACGTCCACCGGTGGCGCCGGCACGCTGATCGCCGACAACCTCGGTGTAGCCGGTTTCGAGACGCCAACGCCGGGCCTTGAAACCGCAGCAAAACTGCGCGCCCTGGATATCGGCGATCAGGCGGTGCTCGATCGCAACCCCATCGACCTGACCCTGGCCGGCTTGCAGCCGGAGCTGATGCGCAGCGCCATCCGTATCCTGCTCGAGAGCGCGGATTTCGATGCGGTGATCAGTGTGGTCGGCTCGTCCGGCGTGGCGCAGCCCCATCTGATGGCCGACGCGATCCGCGACAGCCTGGCCGGCTCCGACAAACCGGTGCTGGCCTATATCAGCCCCCATGCGCCGGCTGCCGCGCAGCGCATCAATGGCTCTGGCGGCGTGGCGTTCAGCGCGCCGGAAAGCTGCGCCAGTGCCCTCAGCGCCATGGCCAGTTTTGCCGAGCAGAAGGGCGCGGCGCTGTCGCCTGCGGCGGTGTCGTCGGCCAGCACCAGCATCGATCTGCAACTGCCCGCCGGCCAGCTAGACGAGGAACGCAGCAAGCGCCTTTACGCCAGTTTCGGTATTCCGGTGACCCGCGAGCGCGTGGTGCACAACGGCGAGCAGGCCGCCCTGGCGGCGCGCGAGCTGGGCGGGCAGGTGGTGCTCAAGGTGCTCTCCGAGCGCATCGCCCACAAGAGCGAAGTGGGCGGCGTGGCCCTCGGGCTCGATGCCGAAGCCATCGGCGAGCGCCTCGAGCGCATGCGTGACGAGGTGGGCGGGCATGTCGGCTTCGTGCCCGAGAGCTTCCTGATCCAGGAAATGGTGCTGGGCGGGCAGGAGCTGATCCTCGGCTTCCACCGCGACCCGCAGCTCGGCCCGGCGCTGTTGCTGGGCATGGGCGGGGTGACCGCCGAACTGTTCCAGGACACCACCCTGCGGCTGTTGCCGGTGAACCACGAGCAGGCCCGCGAGATGTTGCGCGAGCTGCGCACCTTCCCGTTGCTGGACGGTTTCCGTGGCAGACCCAAGGGCGATATCGAGGCCGCCGTGGCGTGCATCGTGGCGTTCTCGGACATGGCCATGCAGCTCGGTGATCGCCTGCTGGAAGCGGAGATCAATCCGCTGCTGGTACGCCCCGCTGGCCGCGGCGTAGTGGCCCTGGACGGGCTGACCGTTATCGCCTGAAGCGGCGCTGTTCCATCTGATGGAACAGCGCCGTTGCCCCTGGAAATCAGGCTCGCATAATCGAATACAGCTTCATTTCAGACTCATAAAAACAAGTAGGTCGCTATGAACCATCATGCCCACACCACGCCGTGGTGGCCGTCCATTTCGATCCGTCCCGTCGTCGAGCACGTGAGTCACGCGTTCGGCAGCCAAACCTCGAACGTGGAGTAACCGCCATGACTGCCGTGCTCAAGAATGCCGTCAACCTCGAGGCGGTCGGTGCCAAAGCAGCCGCACCCACCGTCATCTCCTTTCGCGACGTTTCCAAGTCCTTCACCGTCAAGGGCGTGACCAAGCAGGCGTCGCACAGCATCAACGTCGATATCCAGCAGGGCCAGGTGGTGACCATCATCGGCCCGTCCGGCTGCGGCAAATCCACCCTGCTGAACATGGTCGCCGGGCTGTTCGCGCCGACCACCGGCGAGGTGGTGTATCGCGGTGAGCCGGTCAGCGGCATCAATGGCCGCACCGGCTACATGACCCAGAGCGACCACCTGCTGCCCTGGCGTGACGTGGCCAGCAACATCGCCACGCCGCTGGAAATCCAGGGTGTGCCCAAGGCGCAGCGGCAGGCGCGCATCGCCGAGCTGATGGCCCTGGTCGGCCTGACCGGCAACGAGAAGGCCTATCCGAGCCAGCTCTCCGGCGGCATGCGCAAGCGCGCCGCGCTGGCCCGGCTGCTCGCCTACGACCCGGAAACCCTGCTGATGGACGAGCCGTTCGCGGCCCTCGATGCGCAGCTGCGCCTGCGCATGCAGACCGAGCTGTTCAAGCTCAGCCGCCAGTTGAAGAAGACCGTGCTGTTCGTCACCCACGACCTGGACGAGGCCGTGGCCCTTGGCGACCGCTGCCTGATCTTCTCCGGCCGCCCCGGCACCATCGTGCGTGACGTGCCGATTCCGCTGGGCGACGACCGCAACATCCTCCAACTGCGCAAGGACCCGCGCTATCACGAACTGTGCGGCGATCTGTGGGAATTCATCACCCCAGATCACGACGCCTGACGCCCATTTTTCGGAGGATTTCACATGACTATTTTTCTGGGACGTATCGCCATTCTGGCCACGCTTCTGATCGGCTGGCAGCTTGCTTCAGGGCCGCTGATCGACCCGTTCTTCGTCAGCTCGCCGGCCGAGATCGGCAAGCGCTTCGCCGACCTGGTCAGCAGCGGCCGGCTGTTCTCCCATGGCTGGATCACCGTGGTGGAAACCCTGGTGGGCTTCTTCTTCGGTGCCTGCGCCGGCATCACCGTGGGCCTGGTGCTGGGGCGTAACGAGCTCCTGGCCAAGCTGCTCGACCCGATTCTGATCGCCATCTACAGCCTGCCGAAGATCGCCCTCGCGCCGCTGTTCATCATGTGGTTCGGCATCGGCATCGAGATGAAGATCATCCTCACCGCCACCATCGTGTTCTTCCTGGTGTTCCTCAACACATACAGCGGCGTGCGTGCCGTGGAACGCGAGCAGCTGGAAATCCTGCGCCTGATGGGCGCCAAGGAGCATCACCTGATCACCAAGGTGGTGCTGCCCTCGGCCATCCAGTGGGTGTTCACCGGCCTCAAGCTGTCGGTGCCCTATGCGCTGATCGGCGCCATCGTCGGCGAGATCATGGCGGCCAACCGTGGCCTGGGCTACCTGCTGCAGGACGCTGCCGGGCAGTTGGACACCGCCGGCGTGTTCGCCGCGCTGATCGCCATCATCGCCCTGGCGCTGCTGCTGCAGGCCGCGGTGCGCAAGCTCGAACAGGTACTGATGCCCTGGAAGCGCGATCAGGAAGAACGCGAGCTGTCGGTCTGAATTTTCCACTGAACAACAACAAGAAACGAGGTTGAACCCATGTCGATCAAAACGTTGGTAAGCGCACTGGGCCTCAGCGCCCTGCTGGGATTGTCGTCGATGCCGGCCATGGCGGCGAAGGAGATCAAGGTGGCCCTGGGCACCGAGGGCTTCGTGCACATGCCGCTGTTCGTGGCGCTGGACGGCGGCTTCTTCGAGAAGCACGGCCTGGATGTCGAGCTGGTCAAGTTCAAGGGCGGCGGTGCGGCGGCTTCCGGGCTGGCCAGCCGCTCTGTGGAGTTCTGCTCCTGCGCCATCCAGAACGCCATCAATGCCAAGGTCAAGGGCGCGGACATCACCCTGCTGGGGCGCATGGTCGGCCAGTACGCCAGTAACGTGGTGATTCGTCAGGAAGTCGCGGACAAGCTCGGTATCACCGAGCAAACACCGATCGAGCAACGCCTGGCCGCGTTCAAGGGCCTGCGCCTGGCGGTCAGTGGTTCCGGTGGCAGCGCCGACTTCCTGGTGCGCTTCCTGGGCCAGGAAGGCGGGTTGCAGTCGGAGAAGGACTTCACCCTGCTGTACCTCAATAACGGCGGTGCCATGCTGGCGGCCTTCGCCCAGGGCAACATCGATGGCTTCGCCCTGTCGTCGCCGACCTCGGAAAGCGCGGTGATCGAGCAGAAGGGCTACATGCTGCTGGACATGTCCAAGGGCGAGGTCAAGGCACTCGACGGTTATCCGTCCATCGCCCTCAGCGCCCGTCGCCAGTGGGCCGAGGACAACCAGGACACGGTCAAGGCCTTCATGGCCGCGCTCAGCGACGCCACCACGCTGATCAACGAGCAGCCGCAAGAGGCCATGAAGCAGGTGCGCAAGCGCTTCGAAGGGGTCAACGATCAGGTCTATGCCGCCGCCTGGGAAAACAACCGCGAGTCCTTCCCGAAAACCCCGTACCTCGAAGAGAGCGATGTGGAGCGGGCGATCAAGTTCCTCAGCCAGATCCAGGGGGTGACCATCCCCGGCAAGGCTTCCGACTACCTCACCCAGATCCGCTGACCGGCGTATCCCTCAAGGTTTGACCGGCACCTGCGCCACGCAGCAGGTGCCGGTTCTTTTCTTCGGTACCAGATCATGAACATGACCAGACACATGCCATTTCTAGCGGCAGGGATCAGCCTTGCCGGTTACCTGCCTGTTGCCGGCGCCGAGGGTTTTTTCGAGGACGGCAAAGCCTCGATGGAGCTGCGCAATTTCTACATGAACCGCGACTTTCGCGAGGGCAGCGGCCAGTCCCAGCGCGAGGAGTGGGCGCAGGGTTTCATCCTGCGCTACGACTCGGGCTACACCGCCGGAACCGTGGGGGTAGGGGTGGATGCCATCGGCATGTTGGGCGTCAAGCTGGATTCCGGGCGCGGGCGCAGCGGCACGGGCCTGCTGCCGGTGCAGGATGACGGCGGCGTCGACGACGATTATGCGAAGGCCGGTGCCACGCTCAAGCTCAAGGTGTCGAACAGCGAGCTGCGCGTCGGCACGCTGCTGCCCAAGTGGCCGACCCTGGCGGCCAACAACGGCCGCCTGCTGCCGCAGACCTTCGAGGGCGCGCAGTTGCAGATCGGCGAGTTCAAGCCCCTCGAACTGGTCGGCGCGCATATCCGCGACACCGTGTATCGCGACCAGTCCGGCTCCGAGGGCCTGAGGCTCAACAACAAGAACCGGCGTTTCAGCGGGCCGCTCGATGGTGGCGACTTCGATGTGCTGGGGGCCACCTACCGCCTGGGGCAAGCCACCGACCTCACCGCGCAGTACGCGGTGTTCGAGGACATCTACCGCCAGCAGTTCTATGGCTTCACCGACCGCCGCCAGGGTGACTGGGGCGCCTTGCTCAGCGATGTGCGGCTGTTCGTCACCGACGACGAGGGCCAGGCCCGCGGCGGCGCCATCGACAACCAGGCGTTCAGCGCAATGGGCACCTACAAGGCTGCGGGTCACTCCTTCGGCCTGGGCTATCAGCGTATGTCCGGCGACTCGGCGTTCGCCTACGTCAATGGCACCGACCCTTTCCTGGTCAACTTCGTGCAGGTCGGTGACTTCGCCGAAAAGGACGAGCGCTCCTGGCAGGCTCGCTACGACTACGACCTGGCCAAGCTCGGCGTCCCCGGCCTGACCTTCATGACCCGCTACACCAAGGGCAGTGGCGCCGATGTGCCGGGTGCCGATGGCGGCGGCGAGCGCGAGTTCGACGTGGAGCTGCAGTACGTGGTGCAGAGCGGTGCGCTGCGCGGCCTGTCCACGCGGCTGCGCAGCGCCACCTACCGCTCGGACTTCTCCCGCGATGCCGACGATGTGCGGGTGATCGTCAGCTATCCACTTTCCCTTCTGTAACCCGCCGGAGGCATTCATGAATTCGACCGTGGTTTTACGGCACGAGGGCGAGATTGCGCTGCTGCTCATCGACAATCCCCCCGTCAATGCGCTGTCGCGCCAGGTGCGCGAGCAACTGCTCGAGTGCCTGCACGCGGCGCTGGCCGATGATGCCGTGACGGCCCTGGTGATCGCCTGCGAGGGCAAGACCTTCGTGGCTGGCGCCGACATCAAGGAGTTCGACCTGCCGCTGCAGCCGCCCCAGCTGCCGGACGTGCTGGCGCTGATCGAAAACGCCACCAAGCCGGTGGTCGCTGCCGTGCAGGGCTCGGTGTTGGGCGGCGGCCTGGAGCTGGCGCTGGCCTGTCACCGTCGCATCGCCGAGCGCGGCGCCCGGTTCGCCCTGCCGGAAGTCAGCCTGGGGCTGATACCAGGCGCCGGTGGTACCCAGCGTTTGCCGCGGTTGTGCGGCATGCAGGTGGCGCTGGAGATGGTGGTGGGCGGTGCACGGATCAGCGGCGAGCGCGCCTTGCAGCTCGGGCTTATCGACAGGCTGGTGGCGGATCAGCTGCGTGCCGGCGCGATAGCCCTGGCGCGCGAGGTTGCCGGGCAGCCACCACGCCGGGTGCGTGAGCAGCAGGTGCCCGAGTACGACCCGGCAACGTTCAGCGAGCGCGCCACGCAACTGCTGCGCAAACTGCCCGGCCAGGAAGCACCGCCCCTGGCACTTGAGGCGCTGGAGCAGGCCGCGCGCTTGCCGTTCGACGCCGGCATGGCCCATGAGCGCGAGGTGTTTATCGCCCGTCGGCAGAGTCGCCAGGCCCATGCCCTGCGCCATGTGTTCTTCGCCGAGCGCGACCTGGCTTCACGCGCCCGGGCGCTGGGCAAGCGTGCGCCGACCCGGCCCATCGAACATGTCGCGGTAATCGGCGCCGGCATGATGGGCAGCGGTATCGCCCTGTGCCTGGCCAATGCCGGCATCCCGGCCCTGCTTGTCGATACCCAGGAGCAGGCCCTGCAGCGGGGCCGTTCGGTGGTCGAGGGCTACTTTCAGGGTTCGGTGGAGAAGGGCAAGCTCGACGCCGCTGAGGCGGCGCGCCGCACGGCGTTGATTGGCTTTGCAACGAGCCTGGAACGGGTTGCCGACGCCGACCTGATCATCGAGGCGGTATTCGAGGATCTGGCGATCAAGCAGGACGTTTTCCGCCAGCTCGACCAGTTCGCCAAGCCGGGCGCCATTCTCGCCACCAATACCTCGTACCTGGACGTGACGGCCATCGCCAGCGCCACCACGCGCCCTGGTGAGGTGATCGGCATGCACTTCTTCAGCCCGGCCCAGGTGATGAAGCTGCTGGAGGTGGTGCGCACCTCACAGGTGGCGCCCGAGGTGCTGGCCAGCGTGCTGCAGCTCGGCGCGAGGCTGGGCAAGACGGCCATCGCGGTCGGCAACTGCTACGGCTTCGTCGGCAATCGCCTGCTGGCGGTGCGTGAGCGCGAGGCCGGTTTTCTGCTCGAGGAGGGCGCCAGCCCCCAGGAGGTGGACCGGGTGATTCGCAGCTTCGGCTTCCCCATGGGGCCCTTCGAGCTGCGCGACCTGTCCGGTGTGGATATCGCCTGGCGCAATCGTCAGGCCCGCGAACTGTCCGAGGCCGAACGCCGCTGCGACCTGATCGAGCAATTGCATGCCGCCGGGCGGCTGGGACAGAAGTCCGGCGCCGGCTATTACCGTTATGAACAAGGCCAGCGTCGCGGTGTAGAAGACGAATTCGTCAGCGACCTGCTGGCCGAGCACCGCCGCCGCCGGGGCATCACGCCGCGTTCGATTGGCGACGATGAAATCCTCCAGCGCTGCCTGTTCGTGATGATCAACGAGGCGGCGCACCTGCTCGAACAGGGCATCGTCGACAGCGCCAACGATATCGACCTGGTGTGGCTGCATGGCTATGGCTTCCCGCGCTACAGGGGCGGGTTGCTGTACCACGCCGACGAGGTCGGCCTCGCCACTGTGGTCAGCGCACTCGATGGCTGGCGCGCGGCATTTCCCGAGCGCGGCATCGAAGTGGTGCCGCTGCTACGGCGCCTGGCTGAACAGGGTGGCAGCTTCACCCGCGGCTAGGGTCTGTTGCCGTTTCAACGCGAGCCGCGTTGCCGCGAGAAATCTCGCCAGGCCGGGCGGCGATCCGCTAGGCGGAGGACGCAGGTAATGGACTAGCCGTCCGCGTTTTCCCTTGCCAAGTCCTCCAACGACGCATGGCGAGATTTCCCGCGCAACCTAGGCGGCCCCACCCGAAGGGCCGGGCCCGTTTTGCCGCGATGCTACGTTTCTCGCCGGCTCATTTAGCCCACTAAACTTCGCGGCTCATGCCTTGCCTCGCGGCAAAACGGGCTCCGGCGCGGCCGTGCGTGAAACGGCAACAGACCCTAG
>JAAIGF010387992.1_pt1 | contig 43413 bp, 42 predicted proteins | sample 6487441 | NCBI WGS metagenome assembly JAAIGF01 (sample SAMN13974129, study PRJNA590717) | phyllosphere metagenome | biome: pepper field; feature: multiple bacterial spot infested pepper fields; material: pepper leaves; isolation source: leaves from pepper fields | host: Capsicum annuum ...
AGCCGCTTGCCGTGCTCGCGCCGCAGCGCTCGCCGCTGGTCCCGGACATCCCCAGCCTTGGCGACGTCGGCATCATGGGCATCGATGGCACCGGTTACAACGGGGCGCTCGTGCCGGCTGGCACGCCCGCCGCGGTGGTGCAACGCCTGAATGCGGCCATGGACGAAGCGCTTCAGGCACCGGACGTGCGCGAGCGCCTGACGCCACTCGGATTGGAGGTGGTGGGTGGTTCGAGCGAAGGGTTTGCCGAGCTGCTGCAGCGCGAACGGGCGAAGTGGGGCGCCGTGATCAAGGAGGCAGGCATTACGGCCGAATGAGTCCGGCTGGTGGTCGGGCATGGGCCTGCCCGACCTTGCCCTCGTCGTGCTCGTCAGTAGGGCCCGGGAATGCCGAACTCCTTGGCCGCGCTCTCCCAGCAGTTCACGGCGTCGATCATGGTCGGGCCGCCGCGATGCTGGAGCAGATACGAAATGCCTTCGGCCATCTGTTCGGCGGTGGCCCCAAGTGTGAAAGCGCGCGCGAAATGTGCGCGCATGCCTGCCGCGTTGCCGGCAGCGCCATGGCACACGACGGCGGCCACCTCGGCAATGGCCGGCGGCAGGCTGCCGCGCGCCGTGTCGAACATGGCGTAGTAGCGCTGCATGGCCTGGTCTTCAGGCAGCCACTTGCCGAAGGCCTGGTGATTGAAGTGCAAGGCATCGAAGGCCTCGCATGCGGCACCGATGGCTGCGGAATCGATGATCGAGGCGTCATCCAGGCCCGCCTGCGTTGCCCGCTCGAAGTGGAACGTGGCGTACTTCACGCGGGTCACCACGATCAGCGCGATCCAGACGATCTCCCGCTGCGCGAGCGAAAGCACGCGTTGGTCCAGCACCAGTCGCGTGTACTGCGTCTCGTAGGCGGCCAGGATGGCCGGATCCGACGCCGCCAGCATGCGGTGGTAGGAAAGCAGGTAGCCCCGCTTGGCGATCATCTCCTCGAGAAGTTTCTCTCCCAGTACCTTCTTGTTGCTGTCCACGTGCGAAGAATCTCCATGATGAGCTCCAACCCCGCTGGGCCGGAGGGTGTGGCAAGACGTGAGCGCTCCCTGGACAAGGGTGTAGACCCGCGACGCGGCTGGCCATGGTCCTCGAGTCTAGCGAGCGGTATAACCGCCATCGGCGCAGATGAGTTGCCCGGTGATGAATGACGCGCGTGGCGACAGGAGAAAGCTCACCAGCTCGGCGATCTCCCGGGGCTGTCCCAGCCGTCCCATCGGAATGTTCGACTGCATCGCGGCCTGCAGGGCGGGATCGGCCTTCGCACTCGCCACCATGGGGGTGTCGACCGGACCCGGCCCGACGGCATTGACGCGCAGACCCTCGAGCGCCCATTCCAGCGCCAGCGAGCGCATCAGGCCATTGAGCCCTGCCTTCGAGGCAGCGTAGGCGGCGGCTTTGGGGTGCCCGACCTCGCCGATCTGGCTGCTGATCAGCACGACGCTGCCATCATTCGTGCCGGCGCTGCGCATGTGGGCGATGCCCGCGCGCGCAAGCACGAACGTGGCCGTGAGGTTGATCTCCAGGGTGCGGCGCCAATCGTGCAGGCTCATGTCGTCGGAGGCCGCCTTGACATAGATGCCGGCACAGCAGACAAGCCCGTTCAGAGACTGTCCCAGCGCATCGGCGGCACGGCCGGGCAGGGTCGCCGCGCCATGATCGTCCAGCAGGTCCTGGATCAGAACGGGCGCCGCGGGAATCTGGGCGCGCGCCACGGCTGCCTGCTGCTCATCCTGGACGACCGCCACCACCTGTGCGCCCTGCTCCTGCAGGACGTGGACTGTGGCGAGGCCTATGCCGGAGCCCGCGCCCGTGACAAGGATGCGGCGGCCGGTGAGCTCTGGAGAAGGCGTGCGAAGAAGGGGGGCGGCCATGCTGTTCGGTTCGATGAAGTCATGGATGCATGCCCGCGGTTGTCGTGCGGTCATGCGGATGGACCATAGTACGCGACCATGCCGAGCGCTGAGCGCAGATCGACAAGATCAGACCTCGCTTCGTTCGCCAGAGGCGCCGTGCAGGAAGCACTCGCGCAGGGTGGCGATCGCGGGAATGGCCAGCCCGGTCTCCCGGCAGGCGAAGCCGATTTCGGCCTCCTGGCCATCCCACGGGACGGGAAGCTGCGTGAGCCTCAATGACGACGCATAGTGACGCAGTGCCCGCTCGGGCGCCACGCTGAGCATGCCCGTGGCGGCCGCCAGGTGCAGGCTGCTATGAAAGGCCGCGCACATCATCGTGGGTTGCGGCGGTGTGAGGCCCTCGCGCACGAAGCGGGTGTCGAACGCCAATCGCGTAAACGTCGCATCGTTGGGCAGGATCCAGGCGGCTTCCACGAGGTGGCCAAGGGCCAGATGCGGCACGCGCAGCGCCGGATGCTTGGCCGGTGCGACCATGACCAGCCGCTCTTCACCGATCGCCGCATACCGCATGCCGGCGCGCAAGGTCTTGCGCTGCGCGGGGCCGGGCAGGCGGCTCACGATCGCGTCGACCGAACCCTCATGCAGCTGTCGCCATAGCCCATCGACCGTCCCTTCGGTCACATCGACACGCACGCCTGGCACCTGGTCGCGCAAACGCGTCAGGGCGCCGGGCACGGCATCCAGCATGCCCAGGGGCAGGGTGCCCAGGCGCAGGTGTGGCGCGCGCGGCTGCGCTGCTGCTGCCTGCGCCGCCTGCAGGGCGTGACGGGCAACACGCAGGTGATCCAGCGCCGCGCGCCCGGCTTCGGTCAATGTGACACCGCGCTGACCCCGCAGCAGCAACCGCGTGGCAAATGCCGTCTCCAACCCTTTCACGATCTGCGACACCGCCGGCTGGCTGACGTGCAGGCGCAACGCAGTCGCATGCAGACTGCCAAGTTGCGCGATGGTTTCCAGCACGAGGAGGTCGCGCAGGCGAAGCTGATCGAGTCTTGCCATAAGGAAACCTGATCGTGTGAGTCGATTTATCGATTATCGCTTAATGCGGGCGACGCCTAGACTGGCACGGCACTTCACTGCCGAAGGAGGAGACCCATGACCACGACAACCATGACCCAGACGCTGGCGGGCGCCGTGCTGGCCACGACCACGATCGCCCTTTCACCCCTGACGGCCCACGCCGCCGAGACGGCCTATCCCACCAAGCCCGTGACGATCATCGTCAGCTACGCCCCCGGCAATGTCACCGACACGCTGGCACGCGTCGTGGCCGACGGCCTGTCGCGCGAATGGGGCCAGCCTGTGACGGTGGAGAACCGCCCCGGCACCGGCGGCAGCCTGGGTGCCCAAGCCGCACAGCGCGCCCCGGCGGACGGCTACACCCTGCTGTTTTCTGCCATGGCGGCCATGGCGATCAATCCGCACGTCTACGCCAACGTCGGCTATGACCCGCTCAAGGACTTCGATCCGCTGGTGGCCGTGGCCTTTCCCACCGGATTGCTGGCAGTCAGCAACACGATCCCCGTGAAGACGCTGCCGGCGCTGGTGGCCTACAGCCAGGCCAACCCCGGCAAGCTCAACTACGCGTCGCTGGGCAACGGTACCGTGCCGCACTTGAACTTCGAACTGCTCAAGGCCGCCACCGGGCTGCAGGCGCAGCACATCCCCTACAAGGCATCGTCGGCCGCCACGACGGACATGGTGGGCGGGCGCGTCCACCTGCAGCAGGAAAGCCTGTCGGTGCTGATGCCCATCGTGCGCGAAGGCAAGGCCACGGCGCTGTTCACGTCATCGCCCGAGCGGCTGCCGGAGATGCCCGATGTGCCCACGGCCACCGAACTGGTGCCCGACTTCACTCCGCTGCGCCCGTGGCTTGGCTTGTTCGTGCCAGCCGGTGTGCCCGAACCCATCCAGGCCAAGCTGGAAGCAGACATCCTGACCGTACTGGCATCGCCGACCTTCGACGAGCGCCTGGCGTCCGCCGGCATGGTCGAGCTGGGTTACGGACGCGAGCGCTTCGCCAGGGAGGTGCGCGACGACCACGAGCGCCTGGGCGCACTGGTCAAGCGCCTGGGCGTGGGGGTGGACTGATGAAGACCGCCATACCCACCCGACCGATGCCCCTGGCGGGCGTGCGCGTCCTGGACTTCACCACCGTTCTTGCAGGCCCGTATTGCACTTATCAGCTGGCATTGATGGGGGCCGAGGTGATCAAGGTGGAACGCCCGGGCGGCGACTGGGCCCGAGGCGGCTCGCCTGTGCAGGGTATCGACGGTCTGTCCGCCCAGTTTGCCGCCCAGAATGGCGCTAAGCGCGCCATCTGCCTGGACCTACGCACGCCCGAGGGCTTGGCGGTGGCCGAGCAGCTCATCGCGCGCTCGGACATCGTGGTCGAGAACTTCACGCCCGGCGTGGCTGATCGGCTGGGCATCGGCTTTGACGCCGCCTGCCGGCAGCGCCCCGATCTGGTCTATTGCGCCATCTCGGGGTACGGCCAGACCGGCGAGTTCCACGATCGGCCTGCCTACGACCACGTGATTCAGGCCATGTCCGGCATCACGCAGCTCAACGGCACCGCGCAGACCGTGCCCAACCGGATCGGCCCACCGCTCTTCGACTACCTGGCGGGGATCTACGCGGGCTTTGCGGTGCTGGCCGCCCTGCGCGAGCGCGATCGCACCGGTCAGGCACAGTGCGTGGACGTGGCCATGCTGGACGCCGCACTGTGCGCCATGGCGTCCACCGTGTCCAACTGGGAGAACGCGGGCGTCGCCCCGCGCCCGCAGGGCAATACCGCGGCCAGCGGCAGCCCGGCGTCCGGCATCTTTCCCACCCAGGACGGCCTGCTGGCGCTGGCGGCGAATCAGGAGCACCAGGTCCGGCGGTTGTGTACGGCGTTGGGCCACGAAGACTGGCTCGCGGATCCCCGTTTCGCCCAGCCCGAGACAAGGCGCGAGCATGGCGCTGCGTTCGGGGATCTGCTGCGCGCGGCGCTGCTCGCGCAACCGGCACAGGCCTGGGAGTCCCTGCTGTCGGCCGCCCACGTACCGGCCGCCCGCGTGCGCGAGCTGCCGCAGGTGCTGGCAGAGCCGCATGTGGTGGCGCGCGGCGTCGTGCAGGACGTCAGGGACCCCGCGTCAGGTGCAACGCTGCGCGCGCTGTCTGCCGGCTTTCGCTGGAATGGCGAGGCACTGGGCCCGACGAGCCTGCCACCGCGCGTGGGCGAACACACCGACGCCATCCTGGCGCAGGCCGGATTCGACCCGGCGCAGATCGCCACGCTGCGCGCCCGGGGCGTGGTGTCCTGACGCTCGGGTGTCGGGCACGCGGCACGGGCAGCGCTGGCGCCGGCGCCGCCCGGCTCAGTGCCCCGCCACCGCCTGCACACCCGGCTTGTCATGCACACCATGCCGGGCCACCAGCTCGCCGCTGGCGGCATCCAGCCCGCTCACCGTCACCGTGGCGCCCCGCCGGCGATAGCGCATGACCACGGCGTCCAGGGCCTCCACGGCGGACACGTCCCACAGGCGCGCCTGCGTCAGATCGATGTGCACGGCATGGATGGGGCCATGGAACTCGAAGGCGGCGCGAAACACCGCCGTCGAGGCGAAGAAGAGCTGGCCATGGACGGCGTAATGCAGCGTGCCGGCGTCCTCGTCGCGGGTCTCCTGGATGCGCAGCACCTGGCTGACCTTGTGCGCGAAGAAGACGCCGCTCAGCAACACCCCGACCAGCACGCCGCGCGCGAGGTCATGCGTCATGACGACCACCACCACGGTGGCCACCATGACGATGCTGGAGCTTGCCGGCTGGCGCCACAGCGCGGGGATCGACGACCAGCGGAAGGTGCCGATCGACACCATGATCATCACGGCGACCAGCGCGGCCATGGGAATGCGCGCCACCCACGCGCCCAGGAAGACGACGAAGATGAGCAGGAACACCCCCGCGAGGAACGTGGACAGCCGCCCGCGTCCACCGGAGCGCACGTTGATGACGGACTGCCCGATCATGGCGCAGCCCGCCATGCCGCCCAGAAAGCCGGACGCGATGTTGGCCAGGCCCTGGCCGCGGCACTCGCGGTTCTTGTCGCTGGGCGTGTCGGTCATGTCGTCCACGATGGCTGCCGTCATCAGCGATTCCAGCAGGCCCACCACCGTCAGCGTCAGCGCATAGGGCAGGATGATGCCCAGGGTTTCCAGCGTGAGCGGCACGTCCGGCCACAGGAACACCGGCAGGCTGCCGGGCAGCTGCCCCATGTCGCCCACGGTCCGGATGTCCAGCCCCAGGGCCATGGCCACCGCGGTCAGCACGACGATGCACACCAGGGGCGAGGGCACGATGCGCGTCACGCGCGGCAGCAGGTAGATGATCGCCAGGCCCGCCGCCGTTATGGCGTACACCGGCCAGGTGACGTTGGTGAGCTCCGGCAGCTGGGCAAGGAAGATGAGGATCGCCAGAGCGTTGACGAAGCCCGTCACCACGGAGCGCGACACGAAGCGCATCAGCACACCCAGGCGCAGCGCGCCGGCCACGATCTGCAGCAGCCCGGTCAGCACGGTCGCCGCCATCAGATACTGCAGGCCGTGCTCGCGCACCAGGGTGACCATGACCAGCGCCATGGCGCCCGTGGCCGCCGAGATCATGGCGGGCCGCCCGCCGGCGATCGCCGTCACCACCGCGATGCAGAACGAGGCATACAGGCCCACCTGCGGGTCCACCCCGGCGATCAGGGAAAAGGCGATGGCTTCGGGAATGAGGGCAAGGGCAACGACCAGGCCGGCCAGCAGGTCGCCACGGATGTTGCCAAGCCATTCGTGGCGCAAGGTAGGAGAAGTCATGGGGCGGCATGGCCACCGCGCAGCGCAGACCCGCCAGGCACGCGCGCCGGGGGCACACGGGCAGGCCGGCCGCGCAGGCGCGACGGCGAATCTATCGAGGCAATGGGTGAAGCGAAATGGAGCGGCCACAGCGCCTGCCGTGCCGGGGCACGGTCAGCGCTGACGGGGCGCCGCGAGAGGCGCGCAGAAGGGTGGAGCGAAAGTTACAAGGGTCTGCGGCGAAAGACAGGCGCGGCCATGCTGGCCGGCGCCAATTGGGGGCACATTATGCCACAGGGGTCAGCGCAGGCCGGTCGATCCGTTCCTGAAAGCCGGCCACCCACTTGGCGCACACGGACTCAGCCCGGCCGGACCACCGGTCAGCGAAGGCCCGCGCACTGGTGACAGCCTCTGTGAACCGGCGGGCGTCGTGTCCTTGTCATTCCAGTTTCACGCCACTGCGCTTGACCACGTCGCCCCAGCGGGAGAACTCCGAGCGTACGTAATCCGAGGCGTCCTGGGGGCTGAGGCTGACTCGCGGAATGGCGCCTAGCTGCAGCAGACGTTGCTCGACCTCGGGCGTGCGCATGGCCGTTGCCATACCGTCGAAAGTTTTCTTCACCGTGGCGTTTTCGGTGCCTGCGGGGTAGATCAGCATGAGCCAGGTTGCGGCCTTGAAGTCTGGGAACCCCTGTTCGGCCGTGGTGGGAACCGTGGGCATGTTGCTCAGGCGTTCGGGTGTTGCCGTGCCCAGTGCGTGCAGCCTGTCGGTCTGAACGAACGGCAGCACGCTGGCCGCCGTCTCGAGAGCCAGGGAGACCTGGCCCGCGACCACGTCCGTCAGACCGGGCGCGCTGCCCTTGTAGGGCACATGCAGGATGTCGATGCCAGCGCCCCGTTTGAATTCCTCCATGGCCAAATGCGACACCGTGCCGTTGCCGGAAGACGCGTGCGTCAACTTGCCGGGATTCGCCTTGGCGTACGCAACAAGTTCTGGAATGGTTCGAAACGGCTGGGAAGGGTGGCATACCAGCACGAAGGGAAGATCGCACACCAGGCCCACGGTCGAGAAGTCGTTGAGGGAGTCGTAACGCACGTTCTGATAGAGGTGCGGGTTGGTGGCAACCGCGGACATGTGTGTGAGCATCATGGTGCTGCCGTCCGCGGGCGCGCGGGCTGCGACACCCATGGCGAGGCTGCCACCTTGGCCGGGTCGGTTCTCGATAATGTAGCTGTCGCCGGTAACGGCCTGCAGGCGTTCCCCGAGCAGGCGCGCGATGGTATCCGTGGCCTGGCCGGCAGGAAAGCCCACGATGATGCGCACGACTTCGGCCGCGGCGGCCGGACGCGCGCCAGCAAGTGCATACAGTCCGACGCCGGCTGTTGCCAGGAGAAGTCGCCTGCGTGAGGATGTGGCTGTGTTCATGTCTGTCGTCTCCGGGTTCTTCTGTTGTGACCTGGTGGTTCTGTCGCCAGCCTAGGTGTGTGTCAGCCAACGAGCAGCGCGCCAGCCACCGTCAACGCCGAGCCTGCAATGACCGCGACGAGCAACCACCAACCTGGCACCATGACCTCGCTGTTGGACGCACGCGTGGCGCTAGCAGGACGATCGCTGGGTGCAGGGATGGTCCCGCCAGGACTGCGCTGAGCAACGGCCGATGTGACAGCCTCGTGTGAAGAGCCTGGGGCTGGCGTCACCGCGAGGTCTTGGGACGCTGTGCCTGCACCTTGGCTGGGCAGCTCGGGTGGTGCCAAGTGCCTTTTGAAGGCCTTGAAAAAGTCGTCCGCCATCTTCCTGGCCACGCTGTCGATGAGCCGGGAGCCGACCTGAGCCAGCTTGCCGCCGATCTGGGCCTGCGCGGTGTAGGAGAGTTCGGTGCCCTCGGCTACCTCGACGAGCGTCACTGTGGAGGAGCCCTTGCCGAAGCCCACCGCCCCGCCCTGGCCATCGAACACCATCGTGCAACTCGAGGGTGGGGTGGCGTCGGTCATGCGCAGCGTGCCGTTGAAGCGGGCGCGCAACGGACCGATGGCGCTGACCATCACCACCTTGAACTCGTCGCTGCCGACTTTCTCCACGGACTCGCAGCCCGGCAGGCACTGCTTGAGGGTGTCCGGATCATTGAGCGCATCCCAGACCTTCTGGCGTGGTGCCGTGAGCACCTGGATTCCCGTGATTTCCATGGTGGCTCAGTGCTTCTTCTTCATGGCCGCGGCGGTGTTCACCATCGAGTGCAGGCTTCTCGCATAGTCGATGGCTGCCTGCTCATCCATGCGCGGGGCCACGCGCAGGTACTCCTTCAGCCCGAGAATGGCGGGCCGTGGCCGCGACAGCAGGAGCGAGACGAAGCGCTCGACTTCGCGGTCGAGCTCGCCGTCAGACACCACCTGGCTGACAAGGCCATAGGCCAGCGCACGCTCCGCGCTGATGAAGTCGGTTGAATACGCCATCCAGAGAATGGCATTGCGATTCATCCTGTCGTAGACGGCAGACATGACCATGGTGGGCATGACGTTGTGGCCGATCTCGGGAATGTTGAATGTCGCGGAATCACTGGCGAAGCTCACGTCACACAGCGAGGCGAGCGCCGTGCCAAAACCCATGCAGCGGCCGGCGATGACCCCGATGACGGGCACCTTGGCAGCACGCATGGCGGCGTAGCTGCCGAAGATGCCGTCGTATTCGTCGCGCCGTGTGTAGGCTTCCGTCGCGGCCGGGGTCGGGCCGGCGTCCCGGATGCGGCCTGTGCAGAAGTCGGGGCCGACACTGCGCAGCAGCACCGCGTCCGCGGTCTCGTGGGCCTTGAGCAGCGTCTCGGAGAGCGCTGCCGCCATGCTGTCCGAAACGCCATTGTCCTCACGCCGCGCCAGTGTGACCTCGAGCAGTCGGCCACGTTGATCTATTTTCAGGTTGGGGTGCATGTATATCTCCAGATTGGGCAATGCTCAGTCAGGACAGCGGTCGAAATGGCGAACCAGTGCCACCGCGAACGCGTCGGGCTGGTCGATGTTGGGCAAATGTCCGGCGCCAGCGATGACCCGCAGATCGGCGCCGGGTATACGCGTGACCAGATCCCGCATGGCGTCGGGAAGGACGCCGTCGTTCTCTCCGACGATGAGCGTGGTAGGGGCAGTGATGCGACCGACGCTATCGAGATAGTCGAGACTCTGGATGGCACGTGCGCAGGCGACAAAGCCCGCGACTGACGTGGCCTGTGCCACCGATCGAAGCTGCCGGGCGATATCCGGATGCCGCTCGACGAACGCGCTGCCAAACCAGCGTTCGATGGTGGGTGCGGCTAGCGCAGCACAGTTGTCATCCACCTGAGCCGTCGCGATGCGCTCGTCCCATGGCATCGCGACTGCGGGCGGGGCATCTGCCCGAGCATCGCAAAGGACCAGGCTGAGCAGGCGATCTGCGTGATGTATTCCCACGCCGAAGCCACTCATGCCGCCCAGCGACAGGCCGACATAGTGGGCGCGTGCCACACCAAGGGCATCGAGGACTGCAACGGTGTCCGCCGCCAACGCGTCCATGTCGACCTTGCCCGCCGGTGGCGTCGATGCGCCGTGGCCGCAAGTGTCCACACGGATGACGCGACAGCCGCGTGCGGCGAGCATCTCGGCTTCACGCATCCACATGGCGCTAGACGAAAGAATGGAATGGTTCATCACCACGGCAGGGCCCGATGCAGGCCCCTGCAGGAACACCGCCAGGTTGGCGGTGGCACCTTGCACGTATCTTTGCTCAATGGCGGCTGTCATGCTGATGGGACTTCCTTGATGGGAGATGACGCTTGCAACGCACGCCAGACGGCCTGTGGTGTCATCGGCAGTTCGTCGATGGCAGCGCCCAAGCTCGACAGAGCGTCGTTGATGGCATTGGCAATGGCAGCTGGTCCGCCCAAGTAGCCGGCTTCGCCAGAGCCCTTCTGACCGAACGTCGTCAGTGGTGAAGGGGTGCAGTGATCCACGATCGTGATGGACGGCACTTCCTGCGAACTCGGCAGCAGGTAATCCATGAACGTGCCGGAAAGCAGCTGGCCGTCCTGCGAGAAGGCAAACTTCTCCAGCAGCGCTGCACCCAGGCCGTGAGCCACGCCGCCGTATGTCATCCCGTGCACGACGTCGGGACTGATCATCACGCCGCAGTCGTGCCCCACGACATACCTGTGCAACGTGGTCTTGCCGGTCGCGGGGTCGATCCCGGCCAGCACGACATGGGATTCGAACGAATGGCAGGGATACATCTGGACGCGACCGTCTTCCGTCGGCAATTGCCCACCGGTCGGAACTTCCCAGCAGAACTTTTCCTGCAGTCCCGGCTCCATGCCCGGCGGCATGCAGTGGTACTTCCGATGTGCGATCTCGACCAGGGCATCCCAGCCCAGACGCCGCGACGGTTCCAGCGTGACGACGACTTCGCCGTCCTCATATGCGAGCGCTGTCGTTGGCACGTTCAGGTTGTGGGCGGCAATGTCGATCAGCTTCGCGCGAAGCAGTCGGGCAGCACCGGCGGCGGCACCGCCCAGCATGATCGCCATGCGGCTGCCGACAGGGCTGTTCGAAGGCAGCGCGCTGAGCGAATCGGCATGGAGCACGCGCACGGTGTCCGGGTCGCGCTGCAGCACCTCGCCCACCACCGTGGAGACGAGGGTTTCGTGGGCCTGTCCAGACGTCGATGTGCCCATGAGGGCCGTCACTGCACCGTTCAGATCGATCCGGATCAGGCATGAGTCCATCCATGTGGTGGTCTCGTTCTTGCCGTTGAAAAGCGGCTCGAATGCCGAGTTGCCCCCCGAAGGTTCCAGACACGTCGAGACACCGATGCCGGCTAGCATGCCTTGAGCGCGCAGGTCGTCACGCTGGCGAACGATGGCATCGTAGGGGGCGGCGGCCAGCGCCTTGTCCAGAACGGCCTCGTAGTCGCCCGAGTCGTAGGTTGTCCCGCTGGGAATGAGATACGGAAACTCATGCTTGCCGATCAGGTTCCGGCGGCGCAGGGCGATCGGATCCATGCCCAGGAATCTCGCCACCTTGTCCACGCCAGTCTCGATCGCGTAGTTGGTCGGTGCCTGCCCAAAGCCGCGCACCGCCTCCTGTGGCGTCTTGTTCGTCATGACCGAGTGCGCGTCGTACTCGACGCTTGCAATCCGATAAGGCCCAACAATGGCTCCGACTGGCTTGCCCAATTGCAAGGGCGAGCGTCCCGAGTAAGCGCCGATATCATCGATTGCGCGCATGCGCATGGAGCGGATCGTGCCGTCGCTGTCGAATGCGAGGCTGACGTCGAAGATGCGGTCGGGCCCTTGCATGTCCCCGCCTCGCATGTTTTCCAGACGATCTTCGAGGAAGCGGACTGGGCGGCCCAGCTTGCGGGCAAGGTAGCCCACCAGGATGGTGTGTTTGAGGCCGCGTTTGACGCCATAGCTGCCACCGACGTCCACATCGAAATGTACGCGCACGGCGTTGCCTGGCAGGCGAAGGCAACGCGCGAGAAGGTCCGGGTATTTGGGCATCTGGATCGATGCCCAGACGTCCAGGATCTGCGTGGCATCGTTCCATGCGCAGGTGGCAATGAAGGTCTCGATGGGGACCGTGGAACTGCGTGCCCAGCGAGCGCGATAACTCAGCTGATGTTCTGCCGCCGCGAAGTCCGCATCGACCAGTCCCCAAGTGAACTTGCGATGCCAGATCGTGTTGGGTCCATGGGCGGGATGCACGAGCGGAGCCCCCGCTGCCATGGCCTCCTCAGGGTCCATGACATGCGGTGTCTGCTCGTACTCGATCACCACCGCTTCTGCGGCATCCTCCGCGAGTGCACGGGTGTCGGCTACGACCGCCACGACCCATTCTCCTGCATACCGCACCACGCCACGCGCCAGCGGATAGCGCGCCACCTTGGGAGCGTCCACTCCGGGCAGCATGGGTTCGATCGCAGGCGTGAGCTCGTCGCCGGTCAGCACGTCATGGACACCGTCCATCGCGAGAGCCGCCGACGTGTCGATCGAGCAGATGCGTGCGCTCGCGTACGGGCTCGCGACGATGGCAACGTGCAACATGCCTGGCAAAGCGACGTCCGCCGCGTAGTGCCCACTGCCGGTGACGAAGCGCCGGTGTTCGACCGCCCTGCGGTGCTTGCCGATGTATTTGAACGCCTGATAGGCGGTGTCTTTCGGCTCAGACATTGGGCACTCCGGGGATTGCCGTGTGCCCAGGCTCGGAGGGCGATGTGTTGGCCGATGGCTTGACCGCAAAGCCAATCGACGTGGCAAGCTGAACCGCCTGCACGATCTGCTGGTATCCCGTGCAACGGCACAGGTTGCCACCGATCGCGTCGCGGATCTGCGCTTCGTCCGGGTGTGGCGACTTGTCGATCAGCGCCTGACAGGCGATGAGCATGCCCGGCGTGCAATAGCCGCACTGCAGCGCATGGGTCTCACAGAATGCGTCCTGTATCTTCGATAGGTGGCCGCGTCGTGGCGCCAGTCCTTCTACGGTCGTGACCGTCATCCCATTGGCCTGTACGGCGAACATGCAGCACGAGCGCACCGGGTCGCCATCGAGCAGGACCGAACAGGCGCCGCAGATGCCGTGCTCGCAGCCCACGTGCGTGCCCGTCAGGCCCAGGTGATCGCGCAGGTAATCAACCAACATTGTGCGCGGCTCAATCATCCGGGGCTGGGTGACACCGTTGACCTTGATTTCGACTGCGACAAGATGAGAGGACATGGACAAGCTCCTTTGATTAGGCCGAGACGGCGCGAGATGCCGCGCTGGAAGGATGACGCTGGACTGCGCCCTCCAGCGCGCGCGCGAGCATCACCGAGGCAAGATGGCGTCGGTAGTCTGCGTCCGCATGGAGGTCGGATCCCGGCTCAATCTCTCGGGTTGCGGCGTAGGCGATTTCCCGTGCCACGCGCGCATCGATGCGTTCGCCCACCAGGTTCGCAGCTAGAGCGGGAAAAGCTCGAGGCACCCCGTCTACGCCGCCCATCCCGAACGCCGCGCGCCGACAGATGCCGTTGTCATCGATCGCGAGCTGACAGGCGGCAGATGCCATCGCGAAGTCCCCGTGACGCATGGCGATCTCTTCGAATGCGGTGACCACACCTGGTTCAGGCCACACTGGCCAATCGATCCCAACCAGGCATTCGGCATCCCCGGTTGCCGTGAACATGGGTCCCAGATAAAAATCCTGGGCCGCCATGTCGCGCATGCCGTCGGCGTGACTGTTCAGGCTGAGCGTGGCGTTCAGGACGACGGCGGCAAGCGGAAGCTCGGCGGAAGGATCCGCATGGACCAGGCTGCCCCCGATGGTGCCGCGATTCCGGGTCTGCCCGTGACCGACCCAGCGCAGCGCGTCCCGGACCAGAGGTATCTGTGACGCGAGTTCCAGCTCGTCTTCCACGGTGCGCTGGCGTGTGGCCGCGCCCATGGAGACAGCTCCTGCATGGACATCAATGTGCTTGAGTTCGGTCAGCCGATTGATGTCCAGCAGGACAGCGGGTCTGGCCAGGCGCATGACCATCATTGGCACCAGGCTCTGACCTCCTGCCAGAACACGGGCATCCGGCCCATGTTGGTGAAGACAGTCGAGCGCGTGGTCCAGTGACTCGGCCAGGACGTAGTCGAACGACGCGGCCTTCATGCGTCTGGGTGACCAGCAAGATGCAGGTGAGGCAGCGCTCGCCCGGAGGAAAGCTGGGCAGATGTCGTGTAGGGCATGAGAGTCGTATCGGCGCAGAATTCGTTGAGGGATTATCTGAGCGACCCTTTTGCGACAACAAACGACTTAAGCTCGGGCAGTGTGAGTTTTTTTCATGCCGGTCTGAGCAACCAGGCGGGCGAGAATCGGGAAACAATGATGAGAAACCTCCCGCCTTTGAATGCACTGCGCTCGTTCGAAGCGGCCGCGCGGCACGTGAGTTTTACGCGAGCTGCCAGCGAGCTGCATGTCACCCATGGCGCGGTCAGCAGGCAGGTTGCAACGCTCGAGGCGTGGCTGGGCACCGCATTGTTTCATCGCAGTGCGTCCCAACTGACGCTGACGTCCGACGGCCGGGCCTTTGCGGCCGAGCTGACTTCGCTGTTCGACCGCTTGGCGATACTTGCCTTGCAGGTGACACAGAAATCCGCGCCGTCGGCGCTAGGTGTGAGTGCGCCGCCAACGTTCACCATGCGCTGGCTGATCCCACGCATGTCCGGCTATCAGCGTGCGCATCCCGATGTCGAAGTGCGTCTGACGACCTCGCTGGCCCCTGTGAACTTCCAGGAGAACAGCTACGACGTGGCCATCCGAGGCGCGCTGCAGCCCATGGCTGGCTGTCGATCCATCCCGTTCATGACAGAGGTGATCGTGCCCGTCTGCCACATCGATCTGGTCGAATCCGGCGGGTTGCGCACACCAAATGACCTGACACGCCACACACTCATTCGCTACGCAACCGAACCCTATTCTTGGCCGGCCTGGCTCAAAGCCGCTGGTTTCGAGACCATGACCGGAGCCAACACGCTGGACTTCGAGCAGATGTACTTCGCGCTGCAGGCGGCATCCGAGGGATTGGGCGTGGTCCTCGTGCCTCTGTTCCTGGTTGCCGACGATGTCGTCGCGGGGCGCCTCTGTGCGCCATTCGGCCTGTTGGGCGCGGGACATCGGCGTTACTACGCAAATGTGTCGATGACATCGACGACATGTGGCGCCACCGATGCGTTCTGTGACTGGCTGATCGAGGAAGGACGCAGCACCGAGCAGTTCATCAGTACGTGGGTGCGCGAACTGAATTGGAACTAGCAGGCGGGCCCTCCGCCTGCCAGAACCGGCCGGCCCATCAGCGCAGGCCGGTCACCGGATGCGGCACATAGTCCGCCTGCAGCTGCTGCAGTTCCTCGCTGCTGAGCGCGATGTCGAGCGCCGCGATGGCGTCCTCGAGGTGGTGCAGCTTGGTTGCCCCGATGATGGGGGCGGTGATGACGGGCTGGTGCAGCACCCAGGCCAGGGCGATCTGCGCGCGCGGCACGCCGCGTTCGGCGGCGATGTCGGCCACGGCCTGGGCGATGCGACGATCGGACTCTTCCGTGGCGTTGTACAGGTTCTTGCCGACCAGGTCGGTGTCCTGGCGCGAGGTGCTTTCGTCCCAGTCGCGTGTGAGGCGGCCGCGCGCCAGCGGGCTCCAGGGGATGACGCCGATGCCTTCGGCCGCGCACAGCTTGAACATCTCGCGTTCTTCTTCGCGGTAGATCAGGTTGTAGTGCGGCTGCATGCTGACGAAGCGGGTCCAGCCGTGCAGGTCGGCGGTGTACAAGGCCTTGGCGAACTGCCAGGCGTGCATGCTGGAGGCGCCGATGTAGCGCGCCTTGCCGGCCTTCACGACGTCGTGCAGGGCTTCGAGGGTTTCCTCGATGGGGGTGCGATTGTCCCAACGATGGATCTGGTAGAGGTCGACGTAGTCGGTGCCCAGGCGCTTGAGGCTGGCGTCGATGTTGCGGAAGATGGCCTTGCGCGACAGGCCTTCGCTGTTGGGCCCGGTGCGGTCCGAGAAGAACACCTTGGTGGCGATGACGACGTCGTCGCGGCTGGCGAAGTCCAGCACGGCACGCCCGACGATTTCCTCGCTGTGGCCGTCCGAGTAACTGTTGGCGGTATCCAGAAAGTTGATGCCGGCATCCAGCGCCTTGCGCAGGAACGGGCGGCTGTCGGCTTCGCTCATGGTCCAGGCGTGCTTGCCGCGCGCGCCGTCGCCGTAGCTCATGCAGCCCAGGCACAGCCGCGAGACCTGCAGGCCGGTCTTGCCGAGTTGTTTGTATTGCATGGTGTCTCCCCAGGGTAGACCGCCATCGTATACGCGGGAAGACCGATCCGTCACCGCCACGGCACGGCGCAGGTCGCCGCGGCCTCCTGCCGAGCAGGCCGCGGTGCGCGGGCCTGTCCGTGACGCCGACCGCCCGCGCGAAGGTGGTCTCAGCCTGCCAGCTGGCGTGCCGCTGCGAGGGCGGCGAGGCGGCCCAGCATGATGGCCGAGAGGAGGCCGTTGCCCGACAGATAGCCCCAGGCGGCCGGGCCGCACAGGCCGCGGGCCGCGCCCCCGCCCGCGAACAGGTTGGGCAGGGCGCTGCCGTCCGGGCGCAGCACCCGGGCGTCGGTGTCCACGACGAGGCCGCCCTGGGTATGGAAGAGGGCACCGGTGATGCGTGCGGCCCGGTAGGGCGCCTGCAGCGGCGGGTTGACGGTGAAGTCCCGGCCAAGCGGGTCGGTGGCAGCGCCCGCGGCGCAGGCCGTGGCGTGGGCCAGGGTCTCGCGCAGGGCCGCCAGCGGCACGCCGGTGGCGGTGGCCAGGGCCTCGATCGAGTCGGCCTGCTTGATGGCGCCGACGGCCTGCATCTCGCGATAGTCGTGGAAGGCCAGCGCCGGCGCCTCGCAGCGCGTGTCGTAGATGTCCCACGCGATGCCGCCCGGCTGCTTGAGCACTTCCTGGGCGTGCTCGGAATAGCCGCTCATTTCGTTGGCGAAGCGGCGGCCCTCGGTATTGACCTGGAAGCCCCCCAGCGTGATGACGGCCCAGGTCAGGGGCGAGCGATGGGGAAAGGGCACCGAGCCATGGCCCTGGTAGGCGCCCAGGTCGGCCAGCCCGGCGCCCAGGGTCTGGCCCCAGCGCACGGCGTCGCCGGTGTTGGATTCGTGGCCGCAGTAGGTGGCATCGGCCATCTCGGGGATGTACTGGCGCACCATCTCGGGGTCGGCGCCAAAGCCATTGCAGGCCAGGATCAGGGCGTCGCAGCCGACCTGCTCGCTGCTGCCGTCCGGGCGCACGAAGCGCACGCCGCGGATGCGGCCATCGGCGTCGGCGTACAGGTCTTCGACCGAGGCGCTGGTCAGCACGTCCACCCCGGCGCGTTCGGCCGCGGCGAGCAGCATCTGCTGCAGGTCCGCGCCCGTCTGCGAACGGGGCCCGTGCATGCGCAGCTGCGAATGGCCGGGATAGCGGAATCCTTCGACCAGGTGCAGGTCCAGCTTGTGGATGTCCATCAGCCAGTCCATGGTCGGGCCGGACACCTCGGCCACGGCGCGCACCACCTCGGCATCGTTCTCGTGGTGGGCCTTGGCGGCGATGTCGGCGGCGAAGATCTCGGGCGTGTCCGGCACGCCCTTGTCGCGCTGCAGGCGCGAGCCGGCGGCGGGCACCAGCCCGGCGGACAGGGCCGTGCTGCCGGTGGGGTTGGCGTCGCGCTCGAGCACCAGCACACCGACGCCGGCGTCGGCCAGGGTGAGCGCCGCGGTCAGGCCGCAGGCACCCCCGCCCACGACGACGACGGGCAGGTGGATCTCGAATTCGACGTGGCTGGCATCAAGGACGGGCATGCGGTGACTCCGGGACAGGCGGTTCCGCCGCGCGGAACCAGGGTCGATGGCACCGCGCGGCCCGGCGAGCGGCCTGGCGCGGTGCGGACGGCGAGATGCCGTCGGCGGGCTCAGTAGTTGGTGCGGGCGGCTTCCGGCACGCCGTAGCGCTCTTCCAGGGCGCGCACTTCCTGCATGCCGACCAGGTCGAAGAATTCCTGGAAGGACGGCACGTCGGGCGCGATGCTGGCGATGGTGCCCTCGGCCTTCAAGGTCTGCAGCACGCCAGTGGCGGCCTTGATGGCGGCCAGCATCATCCAGTTGGGATAGATGATGAGCTTGAAGCCCAGCGCCTCGATTTCCTCGCGCTTGAGGAACGGGGTCTTGCCGCTGGTGGCCATGTTGTACAGGACGGGATGGTCCAGGCGCGGCACGATGTCGGCCAGCTGGGCCTGGCTGGGCGCCTCGACGAACAGCACGTCGGCGCCGGCTTCCTTGTAGGCCAGCGCGCGCTCGATGGCGGCATCGAAGCCTTCGACGGCGATGGCGTCGGTGCGCGCGATGATGACGAAGTCCTCGTCACGCCGGGCGTCCACGGCGGCGTGGATCTTGGCGACGAAGTCGGCCTTCGAGACCAGCTGCTTGCCGGCCAGGTGGCCGCAGCGCTTGGGCAGGACCTGGTCTTCCAGGTGCAGGGCGGCAGCACCGGCGCGCTCGTATTCCTGCACCGTGCGGCGCACGTTGAGCGGACCACCGAAGCCGTTGTCGGCGTCGGCGATCAGCGGCAGTTGCGCGGCCGCGACGATGCGCGCGGCGTTGTCGGCCATTTCGGTCAGCGTGAGCAGGCCGACGTCGGGCATGCCCAGGCGGGTGGCGGAGGTGCCGGCGCCGGTCATGTACAGGGCGTCGAACCCTTCCTTGGCGACGATGCGGGCGAACAGCGGGTCGGCCACGCCGGGGGCCATCAGGGCGCGGGGGCCGGCGAGCAGTTCGCGCAGGCGGGTGGTGAGGCGTTGGGTCATGAGAGCTCCAGACGGGGGCGGCCGGCGCGCGCGCCGGCCGCGAAACGGGCGGTGGCTCGGCCTACAGCCCGAGATAGGTCTTGCGCAGGTTGGGGTCCTTCAGCACGTCGGCGGACTTGCCTTCGAGCACGAAGCGGCCCTGCTCCAGCACGTAGGTGCGGCTGGCGATCTCCAGCGACTGCACGACGTTCTGTTCGACCAGCAGCACGGACAGGCCGTCGGTGTTGATCTGGCGCACCAGGCGGAACAGTTCCTCGACCATCACGGGCGACAGCCCGAGCGAGGGCTCGTCCAGGATGATGAGGCGCGGCTCGGACATCAGGCCGCGCCCGATGGCGAGCATCTGCTGCTCGCCCCCGGACAGCGTGCCCGCGAGCTGGGTGCGGCGCTCGCGCAGGCGCGGGAAGATGTCGTACATGCGCTCGATGTTGCGCGTCATGTTGGCGCCGGCACGCCGATAGGCGCCCAGCTCCAGGTTCTCCTGCACCGACAGGTTGGGGAACACGCGGCGGCCTTCGGGCACGTGGGCCAGGCCCAGGCCCACCATGTGCGCGGGCGAGGCGCCCGTGACATCCTGGCCGTCGAAGTGGATGCTGCCGCCGCGCGGCTTGATGATGCCGCTGATGACGTTGTTCAGCGTGCTCTTGCCCACGCCGTTGGAGCCCAGCACCGCCACGATCTCGCCGGCATGGATGGACATGTCGATGCCGTGCAGCACGGCCACCGGGCCGTAGCCCGCGTGGATTCCGGATATCTCAAGCATGGGCGTGCTCCGCTTTGAGGCGCTCGGCCGCGCCGTGGCCCAGGTAGGCCTCGATGACGGTGGGGTCGGCCACGAGTTGCTGGGGGGTGCCGTGGGCGATCATCTTGCCCTGGGCCAGCACGTAGGCTTCCTCGGACAGGCTCATCACCGCCTGCATGACGTGCTCGATGAGCAGGATGGTGACGCCCGAGTCCCGGATCTTGCGGATCATGGGGATGATCTCGACGACCTCGCTCGGGATGAGGCCGGCCATCACCTCATCGAGCAGCAGCAGCTTGGGGCGGGTGGCCAGCGCGCGCGCCAGCTCCAGGCGCTTGCGCCCGGCCACGGTCAGGTCCTGCGCCGGGCGATCGAGCATGGCCTGCATGCCCACGGCCTCGGCCACGCGTGCGGCTTCCTGCAGCGCGTCCGCCCGCTTGGGGTGGTGCAGATGCGCGCCGATGGCGATGTTCTCGCGCACCGACAGGCCGGCGAAGGGCTGCACGATCTGGAAGGTGCGGGTCAGGCCCATCTGGCAGACGGCGTGGGGCGCCACGCCCGTGATGTCCTGGCCCTGGTAGGTGACGGTGCCGGCATCGGGCTTCTGGAAGCCCGAGATCATGGTGAACAGCGTCGTCTTGCCCGCGCCGTTGGGCCCGATCAGGGCGACGATGCGGCCTTCGGCGACCTCGAGGGACGCGTTGTCCACGGCCACCACGCCGCCAAAGCGCTTGGTCAATCCTTGGGTGCGCAGCATCACTTGTCCTCCGGCTTGGCATTGGCGCGGCTGCGCGGCTTGAACAGGCCCATCAGGCCGTCCGGCAGGAAGCGCAGGATGATGAGCAGCACCACGCCGTAGAACACGAGGTTCAGGCCGGGCGCGCCGCCGATCGATTCGCGGGCCACTTCGCCCAGGGTGTGCAGCACCAGCGAGCCCAGGATGGGGCCGAGCACCGTGCCCGCGCCGCCGATGATGGGTCCAAGCAGGGCTTCGAAGGACATGACCGTGCCAAAGCCGATCTGCGCGTCCACGAAGAGGAAGGTCTGCAGGTAGGCGACGCCGGCCGCGCCCGCCATCGCACCCGACAGGGTCATCGCCAGCACCTTCACGCGGAAGGTATTGATGCCCAGTGCCTTGGCGGCTTCCTCGTTTTCGCGGATGGCGATGAGGTAGGCGCCAAAGCGCGAGCGGCGCACGGCGATGGTGATGGCCAGGGCGAGCAGCACCAGGACGAGGACGAAGGTGTAGTTGTCCAGGCGCGAGGCGAACTGCAGGTTGGCCAGGTCGCTGCCCAGCGGCAGGGACAGGCCCTGGCCGCCGCCGGTGATGGCAAACGAGCTGGCCAGCACGCGGAACACCTCGGCAAAGGCCAGGGTGACGAGCGCGAAGTACGAGCCGCGCAGGCCGTAGCGAAACGACAGGGTCCCGATGAAGGCCCCCACCGCTGCGCCGGCGGCCAGCGCCACGGCGCCGGCGAGCCAGGCGTTCAGGCCCAGGTGCAGCTGCAGCATGGCCGCGGTGTACGCGCTGCTGCCAAAGAGTACCGCGTGGCCGAAGGACATCAGGCCGCCGAAGCCGCCGGTGATGTTCCACGCCAGGGCGAGCAGGCTGAAGATCAGGATGTTGATGGCGAACCCGGTCCAGCCCGGGGACAGGGCGATGTAGGGCAACAGGGCGCAGACGGCCAGGAAGACCGCGACCACGGCATTGCCGGTGTGCTCGCGCTTGATCATCGTGCACCTCGCGGCGAGAAGAGTCCGGCAGGACGGAAGAGCAGCGTCAGGATGAAGACCGCGAAGATGCCGATCTGGCCCAGCGTCTCGCCCAGGAACAGGCCGCACAGGGCTTCGACCACGCCCAGCAGCAGGCCGCCGACCAGGGCGCCGACGAACGAGCCCATGCCGCCCAGCACCACGGTGGTGAAGGCCACCAGCACGAAGGCATAGCCGACCTGCGGCGTGACGTAGAACGTGGGCAGCAGCAGGCAGGCGGCCGCGGCCAGGCACGCCGTGCCGATGCCGAAGCACATGGCATAGGCATGCTTGACGTTGATGCCCATCAGCTCGGCGCCGCGCTTTTCCACGGCGATGGCGCGGATGGCCTTGCCGGTGCGCGTGCGGGTCATGACGAACCACAGCAGGGCGGCGAAGACGAGCGCCGCGAGAAAGGCGATCAGCCGCGGCAGCGGGATGAACGCGGGTCCGATCTCGACCATGTCGAACGCATAGGACAGGTCGATGGTGCGGGTGTTGGACGTCCAGAAATACAGCGCCAGGTTGTCGATGATGATCGACAGGGCCAGCGTGACCAGCAGGATGTTGCTGTCCTTGCCATGGCTGAAGGTGCTGATGACGCCGCGTTGCAGCGCATAGCCCAGGGCGAAGAAGCCCGCCACCATGAAGGGCAGCGCGACATAGGGGTCCAGCCCGAAGAGGGCGTGCAGGAAGTAGACCGCGTAGAGCGCCAGCATCAGCAGGCTGCCGTGCGCGAAATTGATGATGTGCAGTACGCCGTAGATCAGTGTCAGACCGAGCGCGACCAGAGCATAGATGGCTCCGGTCATGAGCCCGTTCAACACGGCGGGGACGATCAGACCCAGCATGCGCGCGCCTTTATCGTGAGGGTGGATGTGCCGGACGGCGCGCTGCGCCGCCCGGGGAAAGGCGCGCGATCAGCCGCGGGCCGGCATCGGGAACACCGGCTCGGCGGTGGCGAACTCCTTCGGGTAGATGAGCTGGATCGCGTCGCCGCGGATCTGCGTGTTGACCAGCTGGGCGCCGCTGTTGTTGCCGTTCTCGAACTTGGTCGGGCCGTAGGGCATGATCGTGTCGTCGAACGTCGTCTCGGCGAAGGTCTTGGTCAGGGCCTCGCGATCGGCCGAGCCGGCCTTCTCGAGCGCCTGCGCGATGATCTGCATGCAGCCGAAGGACACCATCATGTCGTAGGTCAGGTCCAGCTTGGCGTCGGCGGTGCGCTTGGCCAGCTCCTTGGACAGTTCCTTGCGCGGGTCGTACCAGTGGTTGGTATCGATGATGTATTGCGCGGCTTCGTTGTGCTCGCGCACGAAGCGGATGTTGGAGGCGCCGCCACCGAAGATCGAGTAGATGCCCTGCGTCTGCAGGCGCTGCTGGCGGATGGTGCGCGCGAACAGGATGAACTCGTTGATGTAGTGCGACGGCATGATGAGGTCGGGCTTGGCCTGACGCAGGCGCAGCACGATGTTCGTGAAGTCGCGCTGCGGCGTCGGGTGGCTGATGGTTTCCACCACTTCCAGGCCGATGCCGGGCAGGCGTTCGTTGAGCATCTTGGCCATGCCCGAGCCGAACGGGCCGTCTTCGTGCACGATGGCCACGCGCTTGATGGGGTTGCCGGCCGCCTTGTTCAGGCTGTCCAGGTTGCCCACGCCGGTGGACACGGACGATTCCACGCCGGGGGTGAAGCGGAACACGTTGGTCAGGCCACGCTGCAGCAGCTGGGGCGCCGTGCCGATGTCCACGACCTGCGGGATGCCGAAGCGGGCGGCGGCCTGCGTGGTGGCCAGCGTGATGGCGCTGGATTGCGCACCGATCAGGCAGGCGACACCGGCCTGGGCCAGCTTGTCGACCTGGGCTGCGCCCACGTCCGGACGCGATTCGGCGTCGGCGACGATCACTTCCAGGGGAGCGCCACCCATGCTCTTGATGCCGCCCGCCGCGTTGATGATGTCCACCGCGAAACGGATGCCGGCCTGGGCCTGGGTGCCGTTGTAGGTCAGTGCGCCCGTCAGCGGGCTGATGGCCCCGATGCGGATCGGCTTGGGCTGCGCGCGCAGCAGGCCAGGGGAGCCGATGGCGCCCAGGGCCAGGGCCGAACCGCCCAGTTGTATCAGACGCCGGCGGCTGGTGCCGACGGAGGTCAAGTGCGCACCGCCCTTCTGGAATTGCGACATGGTTCGATCTCCTGATTCAGATATCCGCGTGTGGTCCCCTGCCGGGGTCATTTGTCCAGCCACTGCATGCGCGCGTGGTAATCGCGCTCGAAACTTTCGATCTGGGCCAGGTGGCCCAGCGTCAATCCGATCTCGTCCTTGCCCTGCATCAGGCAGTCGCGCCAGAACGGGTCGATGGCGAATTCGTGCGACTCGCCCTCGGGCAGCGTGACCCGGGTGTGCTCCAGGTCGACGGTGATCTGCGCGCCGTCGGCCTGTGCGAGGCGCGTGCGCACACGCGCGCACACGTCCTCGGGCAGGCGCACCGGGACGATGCCGTTCTTCAGGCAGTTGTTGTAGAAGATGTCGCCAAAGCTCGGCGCGATCACCGAGCGCACGCCGTAGTCGTGCAGCGCGTACGGTGCGCCTTCGCGCGATGACCCGCAGCCGAAGTTCACGTCGGTCACGAGGATCGTGGCGTGACGAAAGACGGGGTGGTTCAGCACGAACTCCGGGCGCTCCTGGCCATGCTCGTCCATGCGCTGGTCGTGGAACAGGAACTGGCCATAGCCTGCGTCCTTGTCCACCTTCAGAAAGCGCGCCGGGATGATCTGGTCGGTGTCGATGTTGCGCCCTTCGAGGGGGGCGGCCACGCCGGTCAGGGTGATGAAGGGTTCCATGATTCGGCCTCAGTCGGCGAGCAGCTTGCGCACATCGGTCAGGTGACCGGCCACGGCGGCGGCCGCGGCCATGGCCGGGCTGACCAGATGGGTGCGCGCGTTGGGGCCTTGCCGGCCGACGAAATTGCGGTTGGACGTCGAGGCACAGCGCTGGAAGGGCGGCACGGCGTCGCCGTTCATCGCGGCGCACATCGAGCAGCCGGCATCCAGCCACTGCAGCCCGGCATCGATGAAGATGCGGTCCAGGCCCTCGGCCTCGGCAGCCTGCTTGACCAGGCCGGACCCGGGCACCACCAGCCCGGGCACGCGGGACTTGCGGCCCTTGAGCACGGCGGCGGCGGCACGCAGGTCTTCGATGCGGCTGTTGGTACAGGAGCCGATGAACACGGTGTCGATGGCAATGTCTTCCAGGCGCGTGCCGGGAGTCAGTCCCATGTAGTCGAGCGCCGCCTGGGCCGTGGTGCGGCGCTGCGGGTCGGTCATGGCGGCCGGATCCGGCACCACGCCGCCGATGGGCGTGGCGGCGTCCGGGCTCGTGCCCCAGGTCACCATGGGCTGGATGCCGCTGCCGTCGATCTCGACCTCGCGGTCGAACGCGGCGCCGGGATCCGAGCGCAGCGCGCGCCAGTCCGCGAGCGCGGCATCCCACAGGGCGCCCTGGGGCGCCTGCGGCTTGCCCTTCAGGTAGGCGAAGGTGGTCTCGTCCGGGGCCACCATGCCGCAACGGGCGCCGGCCTCGATCGACATGTTGCACACCGTCAGGCGCTCTTCGATGGACATGGCCTCGATGACCGGACCGGCATACTCGATGGCGTGGCCCACGGCGCCGTCCGCGCCGATCTGGGCGATGATCGCCAGGATCACGTCTTTGGCCGACACGCCGGGTGCGCGTTCGCCCGTGACCGTGATGCGCAGCGTGCGCGGGCGCTTCTGCCACAGGGTCTGGGTGGCCATGACGTGCGCGCTTTCGGACTGGCCGATGCCAAAGGCGATCGCGCCCAGCGCGCCGTGCGTGGAGGTGTGGCTGTCGCTGCACACCAGCGTCATGCCGGGCAGGGTGATGCCCTGTTCCGGGCCGATGATGTGCACGATGCCCTGGCGCGCGTCACGCAACGGGAAGTGCGGCACCTTGCCCCACTGCATGTTGACGTCGAACTGGCGGATCATGTGGCCGACCTGCGGGCTCGCGGCCTCGTCGGCCGTGCGCGCATGCGTGGGCACGTAGTGATCGGGCGTGCCGAACATCTGGCGGGGCCGGCGGATGGACAGGCCGCGCCGGCGCATGTCCGCGAAGGCGTGGAACGAGCCTTCGTGGATGATGTGGCGATCGATGTACAGCAGGGTGGGGCCATCGTCGCGCTGGAGCACGACGTGCCGGTCCCACACCTTGTCGAACATCGAGCGCGGCTTGGCGGTATCAGCCACGCGGGGCTCCTTCGGTGGCCTGGAAGGCCTGGAGGATGTCGGCACCGGTGGCCGCCCAGACGCCGTCGTGGCCCAGGATGTAGCGCAGGGCTTCGCGCACTGCACCGATGCGGTACGGCACCCCGGCCACCCAGGCGTGCAGCGGCAGGCTCATGACACGGCCGCCGAACTCGGCGGATTCGCGGTACAGCACGTCGAAGCGATCCTGCACCTGGCGCAGCCAGTCGTCCTCGGTGTGGTGGAAGTCCAGCATCACGGTGCGGTCGTCGGTTTCCTGGGCATGCGGCATGGCAAATATCGGACCATTTGCGGTGCGCATGGCGTATGGCAGGTCGTCGTTGGCCCAGTCGCAGGCATAGGCCACGCCATTGGCGGCCAGCAGCTCGGGCGTGCGCAGCGATTGCGCGCGCCCCGGCGACAGCCAGCCGGTCACGGCCTGGCCGCTGGCGTCGCGCAGCGTCTTCAGGGCGCCGGCGATCAGGGCGTTCTCGTCAGCCTCGCTCATGCCGCTGTGCAGCACCTGGGCCGCGTCCTGGCCGTGGCCCACGATCTCGACGTCATGGGCCAGCAGGTCGCGCATCAGGGCGGGGTAGCGCTGGGCGATGACGCCGTTGACCGCCACCGAGGCCGGCACGTTCAACTCCTTCAGCACCTTCAGGATGCGGTAGATGCCGATGCGGTTGCCGTAGTCGCGGTTGGTGTAGTGGCGATAGTCCGGAAACGGCATGGTCAGCCCGCCCGGCGCGCGGAAGGGCTTGCCGGACATGTCCAGCGGAAACCATTGCAGGATGGGCATGACCCACAGAGCCACCCGGGCCTGGTTCGGCCACTGGATGGGCGCGCGCTCGAACATGTCCGACCAGTCGTAGCGGTCGTGGTCCATGCGGTGGGCGCGTTCGGGGTAGTGCAGGTAGTCGTCGTTCAGCGGCATGCTCGGGCCCTCCGGATCAGCGGTTGGCGGCGGCAATGGCCTGGGCCATGGCGTCGTAGTGGTTGTCGAGGTAATGGCGCGCGATCTCGCGGCCCGTGGCAAGCCACACGCCGTCATGGCCGGCGATGTGTTGCAGGGCTTCGGCGAAGGCATCGATGCGATGCGGCTGGCCCACCAGGTAAGGGTGCAGCGGGATGCACATCACCGTGCCGGACTCGGCGCCCTCGGCATACAGCTGGTCGAACTGACGCTTGATGACCGTGCCGTAATGGCGCGGCGTGTACAGGTTCGTGTTGTAGACGATGGTGTCGTTCATCTCCAGCGAGTACGGCACGCTGATGAGTCGACCCGACTTCACGTTGATCGGCGTGGGCTGGTCATCGTGGAAGAGATCGCACGTGTAGAGCACGCCGGCCTCGGCGAGCAGGTCCATCGTCCAGGTGTTGTTGGACAGCGCGGGCGCGAGCCAGCCGTCCATGCGCTGGCCGGTGTGCTTGTGGATCGTATCGATGGAGTCGCGGATGATCGCGCGCTCCTGGTCCGGCGTCATGCCGTAGGTGTAGCGGGTGTTGTAGATCCCATGGGAGAAGAACTCCCAGCCGTGATCCGCGCAGGCCTTGATGATCTCGGGATGGTGTTCGCACAGCGCGACGTTGAGCGACACCGAGCCCCGAAAGCCCGCGGCGTCCATGGCTTTCAGCATGCGCTGCCAACCGGCGCGGTTGCCGTAGTCCCGGTGCGAATAGCTCAGCACGTCGGGCAGGGGGCGCGGCCAGGGCGTGCGCTGCGGGTTGACCGGCGGCGCGTATTCATAGAACTCGATGTTGGGCGCGACCCAGACGGCGATCTTCGCGCCATTGGGCCACGTGATCTTCGGGCGGTTGGCGTAGGGCAGGTAGCCGTACAGGTCCGGGTCGCTGCCCATGGTCATGGTGACGTCCTGGGTGCTCATGCCGACTCCTTGCCGTAGCTGGCCAGATAGTCGAAGACGTCCTTGACCGGCACCACGTCGCCGTACTTGATCGCGATGTCGTACAGGTTGGCGAAGTGCGGGCTCTCGTGCTTGTCGGCGACGCATTCTTCCGGCACGACCATGCGGTAGCCCCGCGACAGGCCGTCGACCACCGCCGCGCGGATGCAGCCGGAGGTCGAGCCACCGGTGAGCACGACCGTGTCGCACTGGTGCCAGACCATCAGCGAGGACAGGTTGGTCTCGAAGAACGCCGAGGCCATGCGCTTGTTGATGATGACGTCCTTGACGTGATCGATCTCCAGGCGCTCGTCGAATTCCGAGCGGCGCGAACCGACCTTGATGTTCTGCAGCGAGTCGGGCGTGTCGGTGCGGGTGCCCCAGACGCCACAGTCCTCACCGGATTCCATGTAGGCCACGTACGTCCAGACGACAGGCAGGCCGTGCGCCCGAAAGCCCTTGGCGAGCTCGTTGACGTATTCCAGCTGGCGCGGATCGGTCTCGTAGGCGGTCGCGAACTCGCCGACGCGGGTGTAGGCGTTCTGCAGGTCCACGTTGACGAGGATGGGCTTGCGGCCAAAGCCGAAACGCGGTCGAGTGGGCTTGGCCCGGATCGCTTCGTACAGTTGTCTGGCTGTCAGGCTGGAAGTTTCCATCTCGGGCTCTCCGGGTCTCGGTCTGCGCGTGGCGCAAGTCAAAAATGCCAAACGGATCAATAACTTGTGATCCGTCATGAGCTGCAAATGAATTAATGGTATATCATTAGTTTCAGCGCTGCAATGGTGGTTTTCCCGGTCCACGGCGGCTTTCTGGCATGCTTCGGCTTTCACGAAAAGCGCCTCGTGCGCGCCCGGTGGCCTCGGTCACCGGTCTCAGGAACCCCAACGTATGACTACCCGTCGCGCTTCGCCCCTGGCCGGCCACAATGCCCGCAAGTCGGCCCGTCGGGCTCCCTCGACGCCCACCCAGCTTGGCGAAGACCGTTCGCCGATTCCGCTGTACCACCGCCTGTACGTCATCCTGCGCGAGCGCATCGTCAACGGCACCTACCGCGTGGGCGAAACGCTGCCCACGGAAGCCGAGCTGACCGAAACCTACGGCTTGAGCCGCATCACCGCCAAGCGCGCCCTGGACGAGCTGGCGCGCGAGGGCCTGGCCGTGCGCGTGCGCGGGCGTGGCACGACGGTGACCCGCTCGGGCGCCCTGCGCTCGGGCGGTGGCCCCATCGCCGCCGGCATCGATGGCCTGCTGGCCAACCTGTCCCTGATCGGCCACGGCACGTCCGTGGAGATGAAGTTCTTCGATTACGTGCCGGCATCGCCCGATGTCATCGATGCCCTGGACCTGCCCGCCGGTGCCGTCGTGCAGTGCGCGGTGCGCGTGCGCCACCTGGACGGCCAGCCGTTCTCGCGCTCGACCAGCTACGTCGTCGAATCGATTGGCCGGACATTCACCGAGGAAGAGCTCACGGAACATCCGCTCATCGAGCTCCTGGCGCGCGCAGGCGTGGAGCTCACCCGGGTCCAGCAGACGATCACGGCCACCGTGGCCGACCATGAGTCCGCGGCGCATCTGGCCGTGAGCGTGGGCGCGCCCCTGCTCAAGCTGCGCCGGGTGTTCTTCGATGCGGATGACCGCGCGGTGGACTACGTCGAGATGCTGTATCGGCCGGACCGCTTCGAGTACCGCATGACGCTGTCGCGCGGGGCGAACAACCGGTTCCACATGGACCCGGTCGAGGCCGGCAGGGCCTGAGCCGGACGCAGGCGCGGGCGCACCCAGCCTGCGGGCATGCCGCGCGAGCGGCGGCACGCGACCGGGCGTGCTGCCCGGTCCCTGGGCCTCAGCGGGCCAGCAGCGTCAGGTAGTCGGTCACGTCCGCCTGTTCCGGCAGCGCGTAGGTCGCGGCCAGCAGCGTCTGGGCGTGCTCCGCATCCCAGACCGGCGTGGCCAGTTCCTGGAACTTGGCCTCGACATCCGCCTTGGTGTAGGGATCTTCCGTATCGCCCTTGTTGGTCAGGCTTTCGGCCGACAGCCTGCGGCCGTCCTTGAGCGTGACGGTGACGCGCGAAGGACGCAGCGACGGGAGCATGGCCGTGTAGTCCGGAGATTCGCGCACCGTGACCTTGCGGGCCAGCGCGAGCGTGGTGGCATCCTGCAGGGCGTCCGCGCGAAAGGCCTCGACGGATGCCGCACCCTGCACGACGTGCGTCGACAGTGAGTAGGGCAGCGAGAACTTCGCGGCCAGCGCATTGTGTGGCGCGGGTCCTGCCAGCTGGGCCGCCCAGATGTAGGTCTCGACGTCGATCGACTCGATGTCCTCGGCGCGCAGCGGCTGGCCGAGCGTGGCCTTGATCTTTTCCAGCGCATCGAGCGAGGCGTGGTTGTAGCGGCAGCAGGCGTGGCGCTTGAAGTAGTTGCGCGCGATCTCCCAGCGCGTGCCCAGGTCTTCGGTCATCTGCTCGGGCGTCCAGTCGTCCGCGGCCACCGTGCCGAAGATCGTGCCCACGCCATCGGCCTCGCCCGTGAAGCCACTGGCCACCAGGTCCCACACCGTCAGGCCGATCTGGTTGGACCAGCCTGCGAACGTGTTGCGCACCGTGCCGCCTTCCAGCATCGTGCGGCGGCTGGTGGCCAGGCCCAGGGTCGAGGCGACGTTGATGACTTCCACCATCTGCTCGGCGCTGGCGCCCGCCAGCTTGGCGATGGCCACGGCGGCACCCACCGTGCCCCAGGTGCCATGCGGATGCATCGTCACGCGCAGTTTCGAGGCGATGCCGATGCGTGCCCCGATCTCGTAGCCCAGGGACAGGGCCAGCAGCAGATCGCGCCCCGAGGTGGCGTGCTTGGTGGCGTAGGCCAGGATGGCCGGGACAACGTGGATGGCCGGATGTCCGCGCGAGTACTGGTTGCCCTCGTCCAGCTCGAGCATGGTGCCGGCCACGCCGTTTAGGAAGGCGGCCGTGGTGGCCGGTGCATGACGGTGCGCGCCGATCAGCGCTGCCGCCCCGCCGTCACCCGCGGGGGCCAGACGGGCCGCCAGGGCGCGGGTTTCGGGTTCCTGTGCGCCCGCTGCGATGGCGCCGATGCTGTCGTACATCACCTGCACCGCGCGCTCGGTCACGGCGGCTGGCAGATCCTCCCAGCGCACGTCGGCAGCGAAGCGGCCCCACTGCGTGAGCCAGTCGGGGGTGGGCGGTCTTTCGGTCATGGGGACGACGGACAGACTCATGGCAACGGCTCCTCGTTCTGATGGTATGTGCCGTTGATTCTCGCGGTTTGTCTATTGTCATGTCAATATGACATTTGGGGCGGACGGCCTCACGCTTGCGTCAGCAGCACCACGCCCGCCACCAGCACCGCGCAACCGATCAGCCGCCCCGGGCCGACCTGCTCGCGCAGGAACACCATGGCCATCAGCGCGCCCGCCATCATCGACATCTCGCGCGCGGGCGCCACCAGGCTCAGCGGCGCGCCGTGGCTCAGCGCCTGCAGCACCAGGATGTAGGACAGCGGCGAGAGCGCGCCCACCGCCAGCGCCAGCCCCCAGCGCCCGCGCATCGCTTCCCAGGCGGCGCGCCGGCGCGCCAGGATCAGGGGGCTCAGCAGGGCCAGCCGCACCAGCCCGGCAAACCAGTCCAGCACGATGGGCGAGATCAGCAGGATCTTCACCCCGTAGCCATCGACCACGGTGTATGCCGCGATCAGCAGGCCGGTCAGCGCGCCCCAGCGCACGCCGGCCCACGCCCCGGGACGGCGAAAGGTGTCCAGGCGGCCCTGCGTGGCGATGAGCAGTATGCCCACGACCACGGTGATCGCGCCGAGCAGTCCGATCAGCGAGGCGGGCTCGCCCAGCAGCAGGATGGCGCCGATGACCGACACCAGCGGCCCCGTGCCGCGGGCGACAGGGTAGACCACCGACATGTCCGCCACCTGGTAGCCGCGCTGCAGGCACAGGCTGTAGACCAGGTGCAGCGCGCCACTGGCGAGCAGGCAGAGCAGGATGGGCGCGTCCCAGGCCACGCTTGCGTCGGCCAGGGCCCAGATCGCGAGCGGCAGATACAGGACCGCCCCGCAGACCGCATAGGCGAAGACGAACGCCGGCCCGGCGGCGGCGGCGCGCTTGGCGAGCAGGTTCCAGGTGGCGTGGATGAAGGCGGCAAGAACGACGAGTGACAGCGCGGACAACGACATGCAGGGCTCCAGGGCGTGACGAAGACTCGACGTCTCCGCCTCTGGGCTTTTGTCCCTGGGGTGCAGCCCGGCCGCGGGGGCCGGGTTTTCGCAACGCTCGGTCCAGGCGCCGCGGCGCGGCCGGATCCCTAGTTGCCACTCGGTCGAAGGGTCATCATAGCGCGGTGTGGCACGCGGTTCACTGCGGCTGGACGCCGGCCTCATCGATGACCTTGCGCCAGGTCTGCTTCTCGCGGGCCACGAAGGCGCGCGCATCCGCCTGCGTTTCGACGCGGGGGTAGGTGCCCAGGTCCTTCAGGCGCGCCACCACGTCGGGATCCTTCAGTGCGCGATTGGCGTCGGCGTGCAGGCGTTCGATCACGGCATCGGGCGTCCCGGCCGGCGTCAGCAAAACGAACCAGCCTGTGGACACCAGGCCGGGAACGGTATCGCGCGCGACGGGAATGCCGTCCAGGCCCGGCAGGTTCTGGTCCGCGGTGACGGCGAGCGCGCGCAAGCGGCCGCTTTCCACCAGGGGCAGGAGGGGCGCCATGCCATCCACGTACAGCGCGGCGTCCCCGCCGATGGTGGATTGGATGCCCTGCGAAGTCCCGCCGAAGCTGATCTGCCGGAAGGTGGTCCCTGTGAGCTGCCCCATGCGTTCAGCCGTCAGATGCGGCACCGAGCCATGCACCGGGCTGCCGATCACGATGTCGTCGGGCGTCTTTCGGGCCGCATCCAGCGCCTGCGCAAGGTCTTTGTAGGGACTATTGGCCGGCACCACGAACATCATCGGCGTATAGGCGATCGAGCTGACGATGCGCGTGTCCTTCTCGATGTCGAAGTCGGCGGCCTTGTACATCATCGGCGTGATCACGGCTGCGGCGGCGTGGAACAGCCCGATGGTGTAGCCGTCGGCCTTGGCGCGGCGCAGATCATTCATGGCGACGATGCCGTTGCCCCCTGGCTTGTTCTCGACCACGATGCTCTGGCCCAGGGTGCGCGACATGCGTTCCCCGAGCAGGCGCATGATGATGTCGGGCGCCGAGCCTGCGGGCGAGGGCACGATCACGCGCACCGGGCGGTCGGGATACTCGGCGGCCTGGGCGCCACCTGCGCCCAGCACCAGGGTGAGCACGGCAACGTGCAGACAGCGACGGATGATCATGGAAGTCTCCTGGCAGGGGCCGATGTCGGGATGGGCATTTTAATTGAGTGGCAATCAATTAATCGTCATGCTACAGCGATTGACCGGCAGAGGAATCAGGGTTTTCGCGAGGTCAGGCAACCGATTCAATGGCCGATGCAATTTAATTGACATGCTGTCAAATAATCCCTAGAGTCTGTTCAAACACAGACCGAATCGGGAGGAGACATGCGGGAACGGGATACTGGGCCGGTGACGGCAGGCATGCGCGGTGCATCCTGGGATGCGCGCCTGATGCCGCGCGACTTCGAGATGGTGCCGCACTCGCTGACGACTGCCGATGGCCAGCGCACCTTGGGCTTTCTGTTCCGCGTGACGGGCCGGGAATGCTCGGTGGCGTGCATCATGCATCCACGTGAAATCGCGATCACGCACTACATGGTGCCGTGGGTGCTGGAGGCCGGCTGGGCCTGCTGGGTGCAGGCGCCGCGTTCGCCCGGCAACGATCTGCGGCTCGAGCACGAGATTGCGTTGTTCGACGTGGCCGCAGGCCTGCAGCTGCTGCGTGACGAGGGGTTCGAGGACATCGTGCTGCTTGGCAACTCCGGCGGGGCGGGGCTCTTCACCTTCTACAACGCCCAGGCGCTGACGGCGCCGCAGGACCGGATCCATCGCACGCCCGGCGGGCGGCCCACCGGCCTGGCCGGCCTGGCCATGGAAGTGCCCGAGGCGCTGGTCCTGTTGTCACCCCATCCGGGGCAGGGGCGGCTGCTGATGGCGGGCCTGGATGCGTCCGTCACCGACGAGGACGATCCCATGGCGACTGACGCGGCCCTGGACCCCTTCAGTCCGGCCAATGGCTTCGATCCGAAGCGCGGCGAGGCCCGCTACGCGCCCGACTTTCTCGCGGCCTATCGGCAGGCGCAGGCGGCCCGTGTCGAGCGACTCGATGCCCATGCGCGCGCGCTGCTGGCTGACAAGCAGGCGGCGCGTGGCCGGGTGAAACAGGCGGGCGCCACGCCGCGGGATCAGCGCCTGGCCGCCCATGCCCCGATCTTCCAGGTGTGGCGCACGGACGCCGACCCGCGCGCGTGGGATCCGACGCTGGATCCTTCGGACCGCCAGGTCGGATCGCTGTGGGGACGCCATCCCCTCGTCTCGAACTGGGGCAGCGTCGGCTTTGCCCGGACGGTGACGCCGGAATCCTGGCTGTCGACGTGGTCGGGCCTGAGCTCGAACGCGTCGCTGGAACGCACGGCGCCCGACATCGTGCAGCCCACGCTGTTGATCGAGTACACCGGCGACCAGTGCACGTTCCCCGCCGACATCACGGCCATCCGGGCGCAGATAGGCAGCAGCGATGTCGAATTCGCCCGCATCCGGGGCAATCATCATGGCCTGGCGCTGGCCCCCGGCGAGGCCGCGGGGCGCGACGTGGCGGGTGCGCGTGTAGCCACCTGGCTGCGCGAGCGTGCGGGACATTTCACCCATCGCCCGGCGGCCCGGCCGACCGAGGAGGCCGCATGACGACGACGAGCCTGCGCCCCGCCAAGCTGCTGGAAGGCGTGCGCTATCCCGACGAAGACCGCCTGCGCCGCTACATCGATGCCGGGGTGCTGACACACGAAACGCTGGTCGACGCATTTGGCAGGACATTTTCGCGGCATGCGCAGCGTACCGCCCTGGCGGGCCCGGACGGCCAGATGAGCTTTGCCGAGCTGGACGAGCGCAGCGACCGCCTGGGCGCCGCGCTGCTCGACATGGGCATGCGCCCCCTCGACAGCGCGCTCTTCCAGGCGGGCAACAGCCAGGAGCTGCTGGTGGCGTTCTTTGCCGCGCTCAAGGCCGGCATCATCCCGATCTGCGCCCTGCAGGCGTTTCGGCGTCTGGAGGTGGGGTACCTCGCCAACCTCGCCGGTGCCCGCCTGCACCTGGTGCAGGGGGACGACCCCCGGTTCGACGATGTGGCATTCGCCATCGAGATGCAGCAGGAAGTGCCCTCTGTCGCCTATGTCGTTCAGACCCGCGGCGCGGCGCGCGAGGGGGCGCCCAGCGTGGACGCGCTGATTGCCGCCATGTCGCATGAGCGGGCTCGCGAGATCCTGGCGCAGGTGCGCCACGACCCGTTCCAGGTTGCCGTGTTCCAGCTGTCGGGCGGTTCGACGGGTGTGCCCAAGATCATCCCGCGCTTTCACAACGAGTACCTGTACAACATGCGGGCCGTGGCGCGATTCAACCGCTACACCGAGGATGAGGTGCTGTTCTTTCCGACGCCCTTCATGCACAACCTGAACATGGGGTGCTACTTCGGGCCAGTGCTGTTGCAGGGTGGGATGGTGACGGTGGTGCGCGACCTGTCACCGGAATCCCTGAGCGGGCTCGTGCGCGATTACGCTCCTACCTGGTTCGGCGTGGCGGGCCCGATCCTGCAGCGCATCCTGCCCGAACTGGTGCGCGGCACGCCCGAAGCAAAGGCGCGCCGCAAGTTCGTCACCCCCAAGAATGCGCCAGGCATGAGCCGGGTGACCGGATCCCCCGCTTATCACATCTTCGGCATGACGGAAGGCGTGATCATGTTCACGGGGGACGACGATCCGGACCTCGTGCGCACCGAGGGCGTCGGCCGACCGGTGTGCGCGTTCGATGAAGTGCGGATCGTGGAGCCCGGCACGGACCGGCCGGTGGTCGACGGCGAAGCCGGCGAGGCCCTGTTTCGCGGGGCTTACACGATACGTGGCTATTACCGCTCGGAACGCGAGGACGTGAACCGCTTCACCTCTGACGGCTTCTATCGGTCCGGCGACCTCATGAGCAGCGAAGTCATCGCCGGACGGCGCTACTACTTCTTCAAGGGGCGCATCAAGGACGTGGTGGATCGCGGCGGCGAGAAGATCAACGCGGAGGAAGTCGAAAGCGTGCTCAATCGCCATCCCGCGATCCTCGCCAGTGCGGTGGTCGGCATGCCAGACCGCGTGTATGGCGAGCGGGCATGCGCCTTCGTCGTGCTGCGCGAGGGAGCGGCGGATCTGACGTTGTCCGCGCTCTGTACCTGGATCGAAAGCGAGGGCCTGGCCAAGTTCAAGTGGCCGGAACGGCTGGAGATCATCCCCGAGCTGCCGTTGACGGCTTCCGGCAAGCTCAGCAAGCCCATTTTGCGCGAGCGCATCGCCGCCTTGGTGGCCGCCACGCCCGCAACATCCCTCAAGGAGTGAGATCGATGACAGACACAACGATTCGTCAGGACATTCCACGCGTCGCGCTGCACGGTGTGCACCATACGGCAAGGCCGACCTGGAAGCTGGCCGAGACGGTGACCTTCTACCGCGACCTGCTGGGCTTGCCTCTGGTGCATGCCATTTCGGCCAAGGGCTGGGGCCCCGACGATCATGCCGACTTCCTGCACTTCTTCTTTGACAGCGGCAACGACAGCACCATTGCCTTTTTCTACTACATCGGGACGCAGCGCCCGGACTGGCTCCAGGTGCGATCCCACTACCAGGATCGCGCCACGCACACGGCCTGGCGCGTGCGTGACGAGGCCGAGCTTCTGCAATGGCGCGCGCGTGTCGAGGCCGTGGGCATCCCGCTGCGCTACCAGATCCGCCACGAGGTGATCGAGTCGATCTACTTCAATGACCCCAACGACTATCCGATCGAGATCACCTGGCAGATCCGGCCCTTCGGGCCCGCCGATGCCGCCGATGCGCAGCGCACGCTGGAGGCCGCCATGGCCATCGAGCAAGGTCACGCGGGGCAGGACTGGACAGGCATCGAGCCCGTATGGCAACGCAAGGCTGCAGGGCTCGCCCAGGCTGCGGATCCGCGCGCTTCGCTCTTCGTGCTGGACGTACCGGAGTTCGCGGCCCTGGTCCAGGACGCCCGTGCGCGCAGCGACTATGCCGTCACGGCGGTGGAGGACGGTTATCTGCGGATCGATGGCGGACCCACGCTGCAGTTCAATCGCAAGGCCCTGGGGTTCAAGCCGGCTGTCTGGTACGGTGCGGCCACCGGGGGGCTGTCAGGCCGCATCGCGCGCTTTGACATGGATGAACTCGTCATCGAGCCGGAGGCCGCATGATCCGCAAGGTCGTCATCGCGGGCGCAGGACCATCGGGCCTGTTCCTCGCCATTCTGTTGCGCCAGCGCGTACCCGGTCTGGCGGTCGAGGTCCTGGAGCAGAACCCGCGCGATGCGACCTTCGGGTTCGGCGTGGTGCTGGCCGATAGCGGGCTGTCGCGACTGCGTGCCGCCGAGCCCGCCGTCTGCGACGACCTGGAGGCCGCGATGGTCTTCACGGGCAGCCAGACCATCGTGTTGCAGGATACGCCGGTGCATGTGCAGCGCCCGGGCAAGGGCGGCGGCGCGATCCCGCGCATCACGTTGCTGCGCATCCTGCAATCCCATGCCGAACGCCACGGCGTGCGCGTGCGCTACGAGACCCGCCTGCAGGCCGTGGACGAAGTCCACGCAGACCTGCTGGTCGGGGCCGATGGCGTGAACTCGCGGATCCGCGCGAGCGACGAGCCAGGCTTTGGCACGACGGTGTCGCAACTGACCAATCATTTCGCGTGGTATGGCGTGCGCAAGGCGTTCGAGTGTCCGGCCCTGGTCTTCCGCAGCTGGCGGGGCGGCTGCTTCGTGGCCCATTACTATCCGTATGCCGCTGCCATGAGCACGTTCGTCGCGGAGTGCGATCATCGCACCTGGCAGGACCTGGGCATGGAAACCATGTCGCCCGAGGCACGCCAGGGCGTGTTCGAGACCGTCTATGCGCCGGAGCTTGGCGGTGAACCGCTGGTCTCCAATCACAGCCAGTGGCGGCAATTCCCGGTCATCCGCAACGCGAACTGGCATGTGGGCAACAAGGTGCTGATCGGCGATGCGCTGACCAGCGCGCACTTCTCCATCGGCTCGGGTACCCGGATCGCCATGGAGGACGCGGTGGCGCTGGCCGATGCGGTGGCCGCGCATCCGGACAGCGTGCCTGACGCACTGGCGGCGTACGAAGCCTCGCGCCAGCCCGAGAAGGCCAAGCTCATCGATGCGTCGCAGGCGTCCTACACCTGGTACGAGGACATCCGCACGTGGATGGGCCGGTATACGCCGCATGCCTTCGTCTATCACTTCATGATGCGCACGGGGCGCGTGGACCTGGAGCGGCTCAACCGCCAGTATCCGGAACTGGTGGCGGCCTTCGCGCAGGCCGGCGCCCTGCCGACTGCGGTCGGGGAGACGCGATGATTCATGGCACCGAGTACGTGCTGTCGCAAGACCCCTTCATCGTGCGGCGAGTGGTGCGCTGGGGCGATTGCGACCCGGCAGGGGTAGTGTTCACGGGCCGTTTCACCGATTACCTGCTCGGCGCGGTCGCGCTGTACACGGAGCATCTGGCGCAGGGCGCATCCTCGCTGGGCGCAGCGCACGGCGTGGACACGCCTTGCCGCGGCATGAGCCTGTCGTTCGAAGGCACGTTGTGGCCGCGCGACGAGATCGACATCCATTGCACGATCGGGTCGGTGCGCACGCGCTCCTACGATGTGCGCTGCGTGGCGGTGCGCACCGATGGTCGACCCGTCTTCACCGCGACGTTCTCGCCCATCTGCGTGCGCAGCGACGCCCGCGTTGGCACCGACATTCCGCCGTCCTTGCGTGCGATCCTGGAGGCGCACCAGAGGACGCCTGCATCGCCGGACATGCCGGCGCGGGCTTGATACGGGCGTCGGGCGCGCTGGCGCCCGGTGGCGGAGGTCAGCCCGTCGTGCGGCCACGCGATGCCGCGGATCGCGCGGCACTGCGGGCGGGTGCCTTGCGAGCTCCGCCCGGCGCCGGCGTGCCATCCGTATCGGGCAGCCAGCGCGCGAATCCGTCCAGCAGCATGGCCAGACCGGCTTCGAAGGCCGTATCCGAACCCAGGCGCGCGAACGCGGTGCGCACGTAGCTGGCGCCCGCATAGGACTGTGCCGTGGGCGAGTCGAGCTTGCGCAGGATGAAGCCCTCATGGTGCGCCGGCAACTGGCGTGCGGCTTCCGCCATGCTGGAGGACACGAGGAACTGTGCCAGCAGGTGATAGGCCAATGCCGTCTGCTCGGGGGAGAAGCCGCCCTGCATCAGCGCGCGGGTCAGGCTGTCGAAGTACACCAGGCCGTAGTCGGTTTCATCGGGGGCGACCTCCTGGAACAGGCGATGGCGGTTGTGCGAGGCGACGTAGATGCTGACGCCGGGATGCTCGATGGCGACGGCGAAGCTTGCACGTGCGAAGCGCTCGACATCGGCGCGCCAGTCGCCCGTGAGCGGCGCGATGCGCTGCACGCGCTGGGCGTAATAGTGATTGATGACGCCCGAGATGAGGTTGTCGCGGCCGCCGAGGTAGTAGTGGATCAACCCGGGGGCGACACCGAACTCCTTGGCGAGCTGGACCATCGAGATCTGGTCCAACGGAACCTGCTTGCTGAGCTCGATGGCCCGATCCAGGATCGCCGCGCGTGTGAGGCCCGCCTCGTCATGGATCGGGGAGTCGACGCGCGGCGGGCGGCCCCGGCGACGCGCGGGCGCGTCGGACGAAGCAGGGGCTTTCTTGGCAGCAGGCATTCTGGTGTGAGGGCAGTGTCCGATCTGCATGCTAGCCACCCCGCGCGGGGGCTGCAACCTACAGTGTCAGCACGCACCCGTCCCCCACCGACTCGCGCCACACGCGCACGGCCGTCACCGGCACGGTGGGCGCCAGGTGGCGGGCGATGAAGGCGCACAGGTTCTCGAGCGTGGGCTTGCCCAGCTCGGGGACTTCGTCGAGGAGGTGGTGGTCCAGGCGCTCGCGCACGGCCTGGACTTCGCGGCGCACGAAGCCCAGGTCCATGACCATGCCGGTGGCCGGATCGGGGGTGCCCTGCACGCTGATCTCGGCGTGATAGGTGTGGCCGTGGATGCGCAGGCTGCCTTCGCGCTCGATGGCGCGGTCCAGGGTATGGGCGGCGTCGAACCAGAAGCGCTGGGTGAGCGTGTACGTCATGGGGATGGACTTCAGCGGATGTGCGTGATCTTGTGAGTCTGCAGGCTGAGCCGCCAGGCGGGGCGGGCCAGGCACTGGGCGATACAGGTCGCGGTGTTGTCCGCCTGCGCGGCGTTGTCCATGGGCGACAGGTAGCGGTGCTGGAAGTCGCCCTGTTCCATCACGTCCAGATCGATGCCGGGCTGCGGCCAGACGACCTTGAGCTCGTGGCCGCTGCGTTGCACCCAGGGCGCGCCGGCCTTGGGGCTGACGCAGATCCAGTCGATGCCGGGCGGCGCCTGGACCGTGCCGTTGGTTTCCACGGCGATGGTGAAGCCACGGGCGTGCATGGCTGCGATCAGGGCTTCATCGACCTGCAGCAGGGGCTCGCCGCCCGTGAAGACGACGAAACGGTGGCTGGCGTCCTCGGCCGGCCACTGGCTGAGGATGACGTCGGCCAAGGTGTCCGCCGTGCGGAATTTGCCGCCCAGGGTGCCGTCGGTGCCCACGAAGTCGGTGTCGCAAAAGCGACAGACGGCCTCGGCGCGGTCGACTTCCCGCCCGCTCCACAGGTTGCAGCCGGCAAAGCGGCAGAACACGGCGGGGCGCCCGGCGTTGGCGCCTTCGCCCTGCAGGGTGTAGAAGATTTCCTTCACGGCATAGGTCATGCGGCCTCCGGCGCGTCGGCGCGCCAGCGGGCGTACCCCTTGGCGCGCAGGTCGCAGGCGGGGCAGGTGCCGCAGCCGTGGCCCCAGTCGTGCAGCACGCCGCGCTCGCCCAGGTAGCAGGTGTGGGTGTCCTCGCGCACGATGTCGACCAGCGTGGTGCCGCCCAGGTCCTGGGTGAGCTGCCAGGTCTCGGCCTTGTCGAGCCACATCAGCGGGGTCTCGAAGACGAAGGCGCGGCCAGTGCCCAGGTTCAGGGCGACCTGCATGGCCTTGATGGTGACGTCGCGACAATCCGGATAGCCGGAGAAGTCGGTTTCGCACATGCCGCCCACGATGACGTCGAGCTGGCGCCGATAGCCCAGGGCGCCGGCCAGGGTCAGGAAGAGCAGGTTGCGCCCGGGCACGAAGGTGTTGGGCAGGCCGTCGGCCTGCAGGCGGACTTCGGCGTCACGGGTCAGCGCGGTGTCGCTGATCTCGCCCAGGACGTCCACGCGCAGCAGGTGGTCGGGGCCCAGACGGGCCGCCCAGTGGGGATAGGCGGTGGCGATGCGCTCGCGCACCTGTTGGCGGCAATCCAGTTCGATGCGATGGCGCTGGCCATAATCGAACCCCACGGTTTCCACGTGCGCATACCTGTCCAGCGCCCAGGCGAGGCAGGCGGTGGAGTCCTGGCCGCCGGAAAAGAGCACCAGGGCTCTCCGATCGTTCAAGCTCATCTCAATGTCATCCAAAGGCGAGGCCACCGGCACAAGGTGGTCCGCAGGCCGCATTCGCGGCCAACCTGCCCGCGCGCCACATGGCGGGGCAGCCCGCGCGGCCAGGGCCGCGACGGCACGCTCAGCAGCAGGCGGGGCCCGAACCAAGCGCAATCGGCCATTGTAATGCAGGGGGGCGGGGGCCACGGTCTGCCGCCGCCGCACGGGAGCGGGCCACGCCTGCCGTACCGGGAGGTGCCCGGGGCTCCCGGGCCTGCGGTGGCGCCCCGCCGCACGGCGCGGTCCGGCACGTGCCAGGGTGCATCCGCATCGCGTGCGGGTGCACCACGCCCTGCGCCCGCGCATGCACGCCCCGATGGAGTGCGCGAACCCGCCTGGCGGCATTGGGACTTTCCCGCAGTTCCCCTGGCGCATGCGCGTAAACCCCGTATTGGCATCCCTTTTGCAATGCATCCGTTCGTGATTAGATGCATGTGCATGCAAATGAATGGCCGGACGGCGCCAGGCTGGATGCGCCGCACGACACACACAGCGAGGCGATCATGAAGGTGGCGATTCTGGGTGGCGGGCATGGGTGCTATGCCGCGGCGGTGGACTTCACCGAACGCGGGCACCAGGTGCAGTGGTGGCGGCGCCGGGCCGAGGAGTTTCCGGACGGCGGGCGTGTGCGCGTGAAGGATGCGCGCGGCGAGCGCGAGGTGACCGTGGGGCTGACGAGCGCCGACCTGGGCGAGGCCGTGCGCGGCGCGCAGCTGATCGTGCTGCCCCTGCCGGCCTTCGCGCAGGAGGATGTCGCGCGCGAGCTCGCCCCGCATCTGGAGGACGGCCAGGTGGTGTACCTGCCGCCCGGCACCCTGGGCAGCGTGGCCATGCTGCGCGCCGTGCGCGAGGCGGGCTGCCGGGCCGACGTGGCCTTTGCCGAGACCGGGACCTTGCCGTACCTGGCCCGCAAGCATGGCGAGGACCAGGTCACCATCACGGCGTATGCCACGCGCCTGCCCACGGGCGTGCTGCCGGCGCGCCTGAATGGTCCAGCATTCGAGATCCTGCGCGCGGGCTATCCCAGCGTGGAGCCCGTCGAGGACGCCCTGTCGGGTGCGCTGATGAACGCGGGCCCCATCATCCATCCGCCGCTGATCCTGATGAATGCGGGCCCGCTGGAACATTTCCCGGCCTGGGACATCCACAACGAAGGCACGCAGCCATCGGTGCGCGCGGTCACCAACGCCCTGGACGCCGAGCGCGTGCGGGTGCGCGAGGCCCTGGGCTACGGCGCACCGCACTTCCCGCTGAGCGATCACTACGAGAACGACCAGTGGATGTATGGCGATGCGCACAAGATGCTGGTCGACAGCGGCGACTGGCGCGAGAAGATCGACCTGCACGCGCATCGCTACATGACCGAGGACGTGCATTACGGCCTGGCGCTGCTGGTGTCGGTGGCGGACGCGACCGGCACCGAGGTGCCGGTGGCCAGCGGGCTGCTCGCCATGGCCTCGGCCATCTGCGGACAGGATCTGCGCCGCGGGCCGCGCACGCTGGCCAGCCTGGGCCTGGGCGGGCTGTCCGTGGACGAGCTGAAGCAGCGCCTGGTCAGCGGAGAAGGGCTGTGAGGGCCCGCGTCCGGGAGACCCGGCCATGACGGCGTCAATGAACTCGATCCCCGGGTCCGACGCCCGGATGGCGGCCGCCAACGACTCGGGCGAAGACACCCGCGTCGCAGGCGATCCGGTGGTGCGCCACGCGGCCGTGGGCGCCGGGCGCATGGGGCGCAGCATTGCCGTAGCGTACGCCCTGGCCGGCCATCCCTGCGCGCTGGTGGACCTGCGCGAGCGCACGCCCGAGGCGGCGGCGCGCCTCAAGGCCGAGGCACAGGCCGAGATGGCCGGCATCCTCGATCATCTGATCAGCCTGGATCTGCTGGACCCTGCGCG
>JAAIGF010156728.1_pt1 | contig 43075 bp, 24 predicted proteins | sample 6487441 | NCBI WGS metagenome assembly JAAIGF01 (sample SAMN13974129, study PRJNA590717) | phyllosphere metagenome | biome: pepper field; feature: multiple bacterial spot infested pepper fields; material: pepper leaves; isolation source: leaves from pepper fields | host: Capsicum annuum ...
GTACAGCACGGTAAAAAGCAGCTTCGTATTGCCGAAACGGAAAAATATCCGCACGTTACGTTCTTCTTTAGCGGCGGACGCGATGTAGAGCTGGAAGGCGAGACTCGTATTCTGATCAATTCTCCGAAGGTAGCAACATATGATCTACAACCGGAGATGAGCGCATACGAAGTCGCTGATGCTTGTGTAGCTGAGATCGAAGCGGAAAGACAGGATGTGATCATCCTGAACTTTGCTAACCCGGATATGGTTGGTCACTCCGGTAAGCTGGAGCCGACGATCAAAGCGGTTGAAACAACCGATGAGTGTGTTGGACGTGTCGTTGAAGCGATCCTGGCAAAAGGTGGCGTGGCACTGATTACAGCCGACCACGGTAACGCTGAAACTGAGATCGACGAAGACGGTCGCCCGCAAACTTCGCACACAACGAACCCGGTTCCGTTTATCGTAACTGACAAAAACGTTGTGCTGCGTGACGGTGGTATTCTGGGTGATATCGCACCTACAATCCTCGACCTGCTGAGCATTAATAAACCAGAGGAAATGACAGGTACATCTATCATTTCCAGTCGCAAGTAAGCAGCAGAATGCTGTTGTCTACGAGTGAATAGGTCATTTATCTGTTAAGAGCGAACCATAGCGTTAGTGGAGTGATTAACATGCTCGTCATGTTCCGCTGAAATCGCTCCTTCGACATTATGGCGCGTTCCATATATACGGTTGTCTAGCTGTTTATGGCTAGCTTCCGCTCAAACTTATCCAATAAAGGAGACTTTTGAATCATGACGATTATTGAAAATGTGTACGCACGCGAAGTCCTCGACTCCCGTGGTAACCCAACTGTTGAAGTAGAAGTATATCTGGAATCCGGCGTTGTTGCTAGCGCGATTGTACCTTCTGGTGCTTCCACTGGCGCACACGAAGCTGTTGAGCTGCGTGATGGCGACAAATCCCGTTACCTGGGTAAAGGCGTTCTGAAAGCTGTTGAGAACGTAAACGAAACGATCGCTCCAGAAGTAATCGGTATGGACGCAACAGACCAAATGGCAATCGACCGCAAAATGATCGAGCTGGACGGTACACCTAACAAAGGTAAACTGGGTGCTAACGCAATCCTGGCTGTTTCCATGGCTGTAGCACGCGCTGCTGCTGAAGCTCTGGGTCTGCCACTGTACGCTTACCTGGGTGGATTCAACGCAAAACAACTGCCAGTACCAATGATGAACATCATCAACGGTGGTGAGCACGCGGACAACAACGTTGACGTACAAGAATTCATGGTTATCCCAGCTGGCGCGACTAGCTTCAAAGAAGCTCTGCGTACAGGTGCTGAGATCTTCCATAGCCTGAAAGCTGTACTGAGCAGCAAAGGTCTGAACACAGCTGTTGGTGACGAGGGTGGTTTCGCACCTAACTTTGCTTCTAACGAAGAAGCTCTGACTTCGATCATCGAAGCGATTGAAAAAGCAGGTTACAAACCAGGTGTTGACGTATTCCTGGGTATGGACGTTGCTTCCACTGAGTTCTACAAAGATGGTAAATACGTACTGGAAGGCGAAGGCAAATCCTTTACTTCTGCTGAGTTCGTAGATCTGCTCGCTTCTTGGGTAGAAAAATACCCAATCATCACAATCGAAGACGGTTGCTCCGAAGACGATTGGGACGGTTGGAAACTGCTGACTGAGAAACTGGGCAACAAAGTTCAACTCGTAGGTGACGATCTGTTCGTAACCAACACTGAGCGTCTGGGCCGCGGTATCGAAGAAGGTATCGGTAACTCGATCCTGATCAAAGTAAACCAAATCGGTACGCTGACTGAAACATTCGAAGCGATCGAAATGGCGAAACGTGCTGGTTACACAGCAGTTATCTCTCACCGTTCCGGTGAATCCGAAGATAGCACAATCGCTGACATCGCTGTTGCAACTAACGCAGGTCAGATCAAAACTGGTGCTCCTTCCCGTACTGACCGTATCGCGAAATACAACCAACTGCTTCGCATCGAAGATCGTCTGGGCGAAGTTGCTAAATATGACGGCCTGAAATCCTTCTACAACCTGACTGAGCACAGAGGTTTGACGAAGTAATTCCTTTGTGCCGAGTTCACTCGGTGCTGGAGGACAGGACGTAATAAACGCATAGAGATAGAGAGTGGTGGATGATATTCACTCCTTCTAAACGAAAGTTTACCGCTTGATCTGTTATCGCTGTAGCAGATCAAATAAGGTCTATCGCTATGCACCGGGTAGCCAACGGATTATTGCCGTTCATCGGCAAACGAGGGTTTGCCCTGGAGAGGGACGACACAGAGCTTGTTATAGCGTAGTCAGCAAGGGAGTCGCCTAGCATCGGGCAATGATCTTGTGAATCCCGGTCGCTTTATCGCGATTGGTATCCGGTGAAATGAGCTATTGGCTCATTCCATCTGTGACTGCGATCATGACCGCTCTGGGATCGTCTTCCCGTTATACAATCAAGGGATTGGATCACCGACTGCTGAGCTTATCGTTCAGCATTATCGGTATCCGTCCAAGCTGCACAGCATGAATCCATGCTGCCTGCCATCCGTTATAGGAATGGGCGTTGCGGCTGACCGTACATTTCTGGCACAGGCGGCTTGAGCCGCTACTTACGCCGCTCTTGCCAGCCTTGTACCGGACAGCAGCCATCCGTTTCGACGGATGGCTATTTTTTTGTGATCAAAGTGTAGAAAGAAGACGGACTCGCTAGGAAAGCATTGCCATCGCTACCTGCGATATGATAAACTATAAATGCTGTTTCTATAGAGTGATATGGTTGTACAACCTGTACATATACATTTATAGAGGCTCGGCGTAATCCTTCAAGGAGGTGGAAAATATGCAATTAACTTTTCAGATTTTGCTTACCATTATCTCGGTTGCTCTGATTATTGTGGTACTGCTGCAAAAAGGTAAAAGTGCTGGACTTTCCGGTGCCATCTCCGGCGGCGCCGAGCATCTTTTCGGTAAAACAAAAGCACGCGGTATGGATCTCGTACTGCAACGCACAACAGCTGGTCTGGGTGCTGCATTTTTCATTTTGGCGATTCTGGTTGCTGTGTTCAAGTAAGGAACCGCATCAGCGCGAAGTAAGACATCATAACCCGGTGGGGAGACTCGGATGAGTTTTCGTACCGGGTTATTTTATTGATAGGTGGTTTGTTTGGCTGGTCGTAGATAATAGGATCGCTTATGTGAGCTTGAGACGGACAGATGGATATCGCTACCGGCGATGTACGCTAACGTTGTTTATATTATGTTCTTAGCGACATGAACTGTGTTCATATAGAGTTCATATTGGCACGATATAATCAGAACTGTTCCCAAGCTTGTCCTATATTCCCATGCAAGTTGAAGCAAGACCGAAATCCATGATGTGTAAGACCATTTGCGGCGATTCACCCCTCCTAGCCAAGTAGAGAGTGGTGGATGTGCCGCCTTTTTTTGTATGTTGGATGATAAGTGACTGAATCGGACATGAATTTCGGCAGAGACTACAGGCTCTCGATTAATTTAGTGTATACTAGGGTATGTGTATACTACATGAAGCATGATCGTTCGACTCTTTCAACACGCAGATGTCCAGCAGATCATGTATGGACCGATCTGCGTTTTATCATCCATCACCGACACAGATCACAGCGTATAAAGCACATCAAACTGCAATTACATATGAGCCGGATGGGCGTGATCGCTGCTGAAGGTGGGCCGAGGTGAATTTTTATGATTACAGAAGAACAAATATTAACATTTATGCGGACAACCGCTTATAAACCGATGACGTATCAGGAACTAGAACAGCATTTTGGGATTGAGGATGCGCTTGATTTTAAGGAGCTCGTCAAGCTGTTGAATAGCCTGGAAGAGAGTGGCGATATTGTCATCAATAGTGCCAATCGCTATGGTGTACCCGAACGTATGGAGCTGGTCAAAGGGCGCATTCAGGCGCACGCGAAGGGCTTTGGCTTTCTGATTCCAGAGGATCGTGAGCATGGTGATGTGTATATCCATGCCAATGACCTGAACACCGCGATGAACGGAGATACCGTACTGGTGAAGGTTACATCCCGCAATGCTTCCGGCGGACGCATGGAAGGCGTGGTTGTACGTGTACTTGTTCGCAAAAATACACGCATCGTCGGTGTGTTCCAGGGACTGGATACGTATGGATTTGTGCTGCCAGATGATAAGCGGATCAACCGTGATATTTTCATCCCGAAGGAAGCGTTCGGTAATGCGGTAGACGGCGAGAAAGTCGTTGCTGAGATCGTGAGCTATCCAGAGGGACGTGCTGCGGCAGAAGGTCGCATTGTCGAAGTGCTTGGACATAAGGATGATCCGGGCGTGGATATTATATCCATCATTCGCAAGCATCAGCTACCAGAAGCTTTCTCGGATGAAGTGATGGACGAGGCGCAAGGCGCACCGGACGAGATTACGGAAGAAGAGATCGTTCAGCAAGGTCGCCGCGATCTGCGTGGCAAAAACATTGTTACTATTGATGGCGAGGATGCAAAGGATCTGGATGATGCGGTGAACGTGGAGCGTCTGTCTAACGGTAACTATCGTCTGGGCGTGCATATCGCTGACGTGGGCTACTATGTACCTGAAGGCTCCAAGCTGGATCAAGAAGCATATAACCGCGGCTGTAGTGTGTATCTCATAGATCGCGTGATTCCAATGCTGCCACATCGTCTGTCGAACGGTATCTGTAGCTTGAATCCACAGGTAGATCGTTTGACACTGAGCTGTGAGATGGAATTCGACGAGAACATGAAGGTTGTGAAGCACGATATCTTCACCAGTGTGATCAAAACCAAAGAGCGTATGACCTATAAAAATGTTCGCCGTATTCTGGAAGACGAAGATCCTGAACTGCTGGAGCGCTATGCTCCACTGGTTGACGACTTCAAAATGATGCGCGAGCTGGCAATGAAGCTGCGTGGACGCCGGATGCGCCGCGGCGCGGTTGATTTTGACTTTGAAGAATCGAAGATCCTGCTGGACGAAAGTGGCAAGCCTGTCGATATCGTGAAGCGTGAGCGTTCGATCGCGGAGCAGATTATCGAAGAGTTCATGCTGGCTGCCAACGAGACGGTTGCCGAGCATTTCCACTGGCTCAAAGTACCATTCCTATACCGTATTCACGAAAATCCGGATCAAGAGAAGCTGCAAAACTTCCTTGGCTTTGTACAGAACTTTGGTTATGCGGTGAAAGGAACCGGTAACCTGATCCATCCGCGTGCCTTGCAGCAATTGCTGGAAGAGATTAAGGGTGAGAAGGAAGAAACGGTCATCAGTACGATGATGCTTCGCTCGATGAAGCAGGCGAAATATTCCGCAGATAGCTCCGGTCACTTCGGACTTGCAGCTGAATACTACAGCCACTTCACGTCACCAATTCGTCGTTATCCCGATCTGGTTATTCACCGCGTGATTCGCGAAGTGATTGAGAACGGTGGCGGTGGACTCACACCAGAGCGCCAGGCGTATCTGGAATCGCGTATGGGCGATATCGCGCAACAATCCTCCGAACGTGAGCGCGTAGCTGTCGATGCAGAGCGTGATACGGATCAGCTTAAAAAGGCAGAGTACATGCTGGATAAAGTGGGCGAAGAATTCGAAGGGATTATCAGCAGCGTAACCGGCTTCGGTATGTTTATCGAGCTGGAAAATACCGTCGAAGGCTTGATTCGTCTCGGCATGCTAACCGACGACTATTACCATTTTGACGATAAACAAATGATGCTTCTCGGTGAGCGCACATCTCGTATGTTCCGCATCGGCGATACAATTACGATTCGCGTGGCAGCAGTCAATATGGACGATCATACGATCGACTTTGAACTGACAGATATGCCGAAGTCGAATCGTCGTTCTTCAGATCGCGGTGGTGCGCGTGGCGAAAGCGAACGTCGCGGCGGACGCGGTACACGCACAGACAGTGGCGAACGCCCTGCTGGCACAGGACGTAGAAGTAAAAACAAAAATGCGAAAAAAGCCGAACGCTTCGGACGCGCAGCTAAAAAGGCGAAGTCTAAAACCGACAGCACAGCTACCTCCAGTGCACCAACTGCACGTACAGGAGATAGCCCCGTGTTGACAGGTAACGCTGCAAATGGTGCCGGAAACGGAAGTAGCCGTAATGGTAATGGTGGCAATGATCCCGCACGTACTAATCATCCAAGCGGACGTGGCAAGCGTAAAAGAGGCTCTGCCGGAGCAAATTCATCTTCACCAGCAACTGCGACAGGTAAAGATACCGGTAGCAGTGCAAGCTCGAATAAGAGAAAGCGCAAAAAAGATGGCAGCATCAGTCTGTCCAGTCCATCCGCAGGTAGCGAAGGAAGCACACGTACTTTTGCCTTCGGCTCGGGTAAAGGCGGCTACAATAGCCCAGAACCTGTGAAAAAGAAACGGAGCAAGGCACCGCGCCGAAACTCGGATGCTCCAGCGACAAACAGTACTTCGGCAGAAGCACCACAGTCATTCAAGCGCAAGCCGAAGAAAAAGAAGGATAAGCCGAAAAGTTCAGAATAATGAAGTAATCCTAGAGTAATGGATTGATCGTACACGAATGGCAAGAAGCAATGGAATAAAGGGATTGAATACAGATATGAATAAGGCAAGGAAGCAGTAGGATGGAGCGAGCATGTCATCTCGCATTCGAGTATCGTTATCGCATCTAACATAATGTAGTCAGGATGCGAATAGTATTCAGACAGCTCGCTCCATCCACCATATCATGTACTGCATTCCATCCATATATTCTTAATATTCTTACGCATAGATACAGATGCGAAAGGAGAACCACAGATGGCAACCAAAAAAAGTGAAAACAAAGTACTCGCTCAGAACAAAAAAGCGTCCCACGATTATTTTATCGAGGATACGTATGAAGCAGGTATGGTACTGACCGGAACGGAGATCAAGTCGCTACGTCGGGCGCGTGCGAATATTGGAGATGCCTTTTCCACGATTCGTAACGGTGAGGTATTCCTGCATAATATGCACATCAGCCCGTTTGAGGAAGGTAACCGTAGTAATCCTACCGACCCGACGCGTACACGGAAGCTACTCCTGCACAAGGAACAGATTAGCAAGCTTATTGGCGCCTCCAAACGCGACGGCTACACGATCGTTCCGCTTAAAGTGTATATTCGTAACGGATACGCCAAGCTACTAATCGGACTCGGTAAAGGTAAGAAGCAGCACGATAAACGTGCGACCGCTGCGAAGCGGGATGCACAGCGCGATATTCAGCGTGCATTGCGTGAGAATCAGAAGGGTTGATCTAACCTACAGACGAGGATGCGGTGGTTCATCGTATCCTCTATGTGGTAACGAATAGAATAGGTAGTTAGCCAGCCAGGTGAGGACGGGTAGACGATACGTGGTGTATACCCGATTCGTATATGCCGAGCCATCCCACCTGCACCGCTACCATTTTGTAGTGAAATGTAGTATAATCAAAGTCTGTGAGGAAACGTATGACCCTCTGCTCCACTTGGAGTGAATGGCGAATAGGTTTCCACGGTAGCCCTTTCTATGGAGGGAAAGGCTGCTGGAAGCAGACACTTCGGAAGACGAGACTCATGAGCTCGCGCCGTACTAATCCATCCCTTTTTATTAAGGGGGCGTTCTTGGATTCGACGGGGGTAGGTCGGGCATGAGTAGCGGGTAGTGGGGACGCGTCCGCTTTATCAACGCTAAAGCCTATTAAATGGCAAACAACAAAACAACTACGCTTTCGCAGCCTAAGAAACTGTGAATCGTGCTCTCGCCTCGCATCGCCCATGTGCCAGGATGAGGGCCCAACTCTTAGTGGGCTACGCTGTCACATCTCCGCCTGAGGTGTGCTGAAGAAGACAACCAGGCTGACCCGAAGGGAATCCGGTTACAGGGAGTCTCTAGGGTGACATCAAAGCTGTAACTACACCCGTAGAAGCTTATGTTGCGTTATCTTCGGACAGGGGTTCGACTCCCCTCGCCTCCATACTGAAAACCCAGTCCCCACAAGGGCTGGGTTTTTCTATGTCTTAAAAAGTAGACAAATGTTAGACAGATAGTATTACTGAATCAAGTAAAGGTCTTCCATTAGACATATGTTTAATGGAGGGTATTGTTGTGTCTTTTAATTCTATGGTAACTTACACTCAGCTTAAGGACTTCTCTACAGTTAAAATAACAATGAATGAAAAATATCAGAAAAGTAATTTCATAGGAATATATTTTACGGGAAAAGGGCAAAATGACTTTACTTAAATGGTCAGCATTTAAGTAAAGAGGCATCTTGATTTTGATTCAAATCAACGAATTCTTAATGAGTTGCAATTAGAATGCTGAAATTAAAGTAAAGAGCTGCACATGCTTTCCGAAATACTCGATAATTTTAAAGCGGGAGCTTAAATAATCTCGATTTTATGTCTCAGGCTGTCGAAAATTTCTCGACAGCCTGGATTGCTAAATAACAGTTTTCTTTTGCAGGTATTAAGGTATAATCGAAGAGTAAGAAAAAAGTAAGAATTGAGTATAAAGGATGATGCTCATGAGGTGGTTACATTGGAAGTGAAGCTTTTCTATAAAACACAAAGGCAGCTTGCTACAGCAATTAACGAGATCGTTGATGGTTATTGGGATGATAACGTAAGCGAAGAATCATTGAAAAAGAACATAGAAAGCATATATATAAACAATCCGCAGAAAATTTTGAAGCAAGCGGAGTTTACGACAATACTTAAACAACAATGCGGTAAACGACGGTTAGAAGTTGTCGAGCGGATATTAAAACTAACGGGCACGTTAGAAAGTAAGTAATCGGCTGGAGAAAAAGCAGGGAGTTGAATCATGGTTACAGAATTACAATATAGTGCTACTTTAACGGGTGCTTCATTCATGTTTTATGAACTCAAGCAGGTCGTACATCTTAAGCTAGATGGGGCAAATGATCAAGAAATAAGAAAAAAGGTTCTTTCCGAAAATCTATTTCAGTACCAAGCTACCGAGAGCTTAAAGCGTAGTCTGCCCTCAGTATTACGCAGGCTTAACGTTCTTGATGACACTTTATGTGAGATGACGTTAGAACATTCATTAGAAGCGGGTAAGCTTATCAACCTGTATGCAATCATGAAGACAGACAGGCTCTTTTTTGAATTTATGAATGAAATCATACGTGAAAAACTTGAATCAAATCATTATTTATTAGAGCGAAAAGATTTGAATCTTTATTTCGTTTCTAAAGCTGAACAAGACAAAGGAGTAGCAGGCTGGACGGAACAAACTCTGACAAAACTTAAAAATGTTATCCAGCGGATCTTGTTGGATTCAGGCATCTTAAAAGATAAGAAAACGGGTGAGCTAAGCCGTATCGTAATGGATAATCAATTAAAGCAACACTTGATTCATATTGGAGACATCGCATACGTAAAAGCGATGGGCGAGTGAGGGTATAAGCATGTCAAATTTAAATAGCAGACTGGATAAAATCATTCCTAAGATCAAAGAAGATAAGTTTATTGATGGCAGAGGTCTAGGGAATGAAGTGAGTTTTTATGTGTTTGATTATGAGCCTGAGAAGGAACTTCAAGTGCGAGATTACATCTCCCATATCTTAAAAGAATTTAGTTACGAGGATTCTAATCGAAGACTCATTGAGTTTGATCTGTACAAGATGCTGATCGAAATCGCAAAGGAAAAGCGAATATATGAACGAATACCTCAAATGGAAGAGAAACAAGGGAAAGATGCCCTGTATAAAGCAATGACGAATTTTGCGAAGCCTGAGATTTTTCTTCAAAAGATCCAGGATCAACTATCCGATAATAATGTTGTACTGATTACGGGCGTAGGAAAAGTGTACCCGTTTGTTCGGTCTCATAATATCTTGAACAATCTTCAAGAGGTTCTAGATAAAATACCTGTGATTATGTTCTTCCCAGGTAAGTACGATGGGCTATCACTAAGATTGTTTGATCGATTTAAAGACGACAATTATTACAGAGCATTCCGCTTAGTGGACTGACTTAAAGGAGGCATATTTGTGATCATTAAAGACATGTTCGTGAAAGACATCGAACGTAACATAAAAGGAGTTATTAAGGTTGCTCAGACTGATGAAGATAACATTTACCAAGAGCTTGATGAGTATGTAGTAACAAGAGAGCTTAATAAACATTTATCTAAATTCTATGAGAATTATCAGCAAGGGATCGATGCAACGACTGATAAAATGGGAGTTTGGATCTCTGGGTTTTTTGGTTCGGGTAAATCACATTTTTTGAAAATTCTTGCGTACTTGCTGGAAAACAAGAAAGCAAAAGACAAGCGAGCTGTTGATTTTTTTTCAGACAAAATCAAGGATGAACTTTTTTACGCCAACATGAAGAGAACGGCTGATGTTGAAACTGAAGTTGTCCTGTTCAATATCGATTCAAAAAGTTCTTTAGACAATAAGTCTAAAGAAGATGCAATTCTTCGTGTTTTTACGAAAGTATTTTACGAACATCAAGGCTTCTATGGAGAGATTCCTGGTGTTGCCGAGATGGAGAAATACCTAACCAAAGAAGGTATATATGAAGAGTTTAAAAGAGAGTTTAAAGCATCAGCAGGAGAAAAATGGGTAGACCGCAGAAACACTTTCTATTTTGACGCCGATTATGTAATTGAAGCATTAACTAAAGTGACTTCAATGTCGGAAGAAACAGCAAGAAATTGGTTTGAGAACGGTGTGAATAACTTTGAAATCAGTATCGAAAAGTTCTCAAAGGACGTAAAAGAATACATTGCACAAAAGAGTGATAATTTCCATCTGATTTTTCTAGTCGACGAAATTGGCCAGTACATAGGTGATAGTCGTCAGTTGATGCTTAATTTACAAACATTAGCTGAAGACTTGGGTACTCATTGTCAAGGTAAAGTATGGATCGTGGTCACTTCGCAGGAAAGTATTGATAGCCTTGTTAAGGTGAAAGGCGATGATTTTTCTCGTATTCAGGGACGCTTCGATACTAGACTATCGCTTTCCTCAATCTCAGTTGATGAAGTTATCAAAAAGCGGATCCTTGAAAAGAAAGAGCATGTTGCAGATAAATTGAAGCTTCTTTCACATGAAAAGAGTGCAGCTCTTAAAAACCTTATCAGCTTTAAGGATAGCACAGCCGATTTGCGTGGTTTTGAAAATGATTTAGAGTTTGTGGATGTCTATCCATTTCTTCCTTATCAGTTTAAACTGCTTCAGAATGTTTTCGAACAAGTACGTAAGCATGGCAGTTCAGGTAAGCACTTATCTGAAGGAGAGCGTTCGATGCTTTCAGCTTTCAAGGAAGCTGGTCTAAGGTTTAAAGATGCTGAAGAAGGAACGCTTATTCCTTTCCACGCATTCTACGATACGATTAAAGAGTTCTTAACTCCATCCATAACAAGAGTTATTGAGGGAGCATATGAGAACCCTGTTCTGCGTGACGATGAGTTTAATATGGATTTGCTTAAAGTACTTTTTATGATCAAATACATCAAAGAAGTGCCTGCGAACATCGACAATATTTCCACTCTTATGGTTACACAGATTGATGAAGATAAACTAGCATTGAAGGAGAAAATCAAGATAGCTCTCCGTAAGCTGATTTCGCAAACTTTGATTCAAAAGAATGGGGAGTTCTACCTATTCCTTACTGATGATGAGCAGGATATTAACCGTGAGATCAAAGCGATGAAGGTTGAAGAGGATATTTTAAAACGTGAGCTTGCTAATTACATTTTCCAAGACTTATATGATGACAAAAGATATCGCTATTCAATACAATACCAGTTTTCTTATAATCAGAAGATGGACGAGAAGAATATCGGTAGCCAAACATCGAGTATTGGAATCAATATTCTTTCGCCGCTGTCTGATTATTATGTCAGGTCTGAACAAGAGCTAATGTTTATGTCGTCTGGTACAGGTGAGATGATTTTAAAGTTGGGTGCTAATGAATCCTATGTTGAGGAAATGGAAGAAGTCCTTAAAATCGAGGAGTATCGAAAAAAGAAAGATCCGACCCAACTTCCGGAGAGTATTCAGAACATCTTTAATAACAAACAAGTCGAAGCAAGAGATCGTAGACGTAGAGTACGAGATATGATGGAAGAAGCGATCAAAGGCGGTACGTTCTTTATCAATGGTAGCAAAGCAGATATCAAGGGTTCAACGGTTAAAGAGCGGATTAACACAGGGTTCCTTTCCCTAGTGGAAAACGTATATATGAAGTTAGGATATGTAAAGAATTTTTTAGAGTCAGAAAAGGATCTCATCTCCATTTTAAAAAGGAATGCTGAGCAATTGACCATTGATGGATTGTTAAATGCCAATGAGCTAGCTATAAAAGAAGTTATGGACTTCATTAGCTTGCAGGATAGCATTCAAAAACAGATAAGAGTAAAAACGCTCTTAGATCGCTATAAGAATAAACCTTATGGCTGGAAGGATCTTGATATAGCAGGTTTGATTGCAGAATTAATAAAACAACAGTGGATTCGCTTGCGGTTGAATTCTGAATATATGGAACCTGAAGATGGTAATATTTTAAATGCTTTGACCAAGGCAAGTGAGATCGATAAAGTAATTGTCGTAAAGCGACATGTTGTCGATGAGTCGCTATTAAGAGTGGCGAAAAACATTTGTAAGCAAGTATTTAATAAAACAGATGTTTCAAATGATGAGGATGGTCTGATCAGAGATATTCGTCATCTTATTGATCAGCAAGTAAACGAAATTAAGGCACTTAAAAGTCGCTATGAAGACAGAGAATATCCTGGAGGCAATCTCCTCGACAAAGGACTTGAATACTTTGGAGAGTTTACTAAAGGATTGGATAATGTGTCGTTTTTCATCAAGCTTCGTGATCTGGAGGATAACCTTTTGGATTGGGAGTATGACGTTACGAATGTAAAGGGTTTTTTTTCTTCTCAAAAAGATATTTTCGACAAAGGGCTTCGAGCGATTGATCATTATAAAGAAAACGATATTTACTTATCGGGCAACAGGATCAAAGGTGATGTTCAAAAGCTACAAGAGATTTTAACAGAAATAGAGCCTTATCGCCAAATCAAAGATATTCCTGAGTTAGTGAATAAAATTGATGAACAGATTCAAGAAGTTCTTGAAGAAAAGAAGTTGGCGGCTAAAAGTGTTATTCAACTGGATTTTGATTATCTTACATTACGAGCGAGTGAGGATGGAGTATCTGAGGATACGAAACAGCGTATTAAATCCTATTATGAGAACTTATTTAGTAACATAAATGGACTTACAGATATATTCAAAGTGGATGCGACAATTACTCAAAGCACTACATTCAAAGAGAGACAAAGTTTCATAATTAATCAGGAGCTACATGAGTTTGAAAATAAACAAGTGGATCAAGCAATTACGGGGAGCGAGGATGATCTACCTTCATTAATAGTGAAGACTGTTACTAAGAAAGAACAAGTAAGGGTGAAAAACTTGCTTGCTACTAAGACTTTACGTACTGAGGAAGAAGTAGATATGCTAATGAATACATTGTCAGCAAAACTAAAGCAAATCATTAAAAGTAATAAACAAATTGAATTTATTGATTAATTAGAGTGCCGTGGCTTTGGCCACGGCACTCTAATTATTAAAAAATATAAATGGATTTGGGTGGGGGAATTATTCGTGAATAAGACAGTATTGAAAAACTTTGTGACGAATGCACGTAAGGAGCTAATAGATAAGGTTAAGGCAAAAGCATTTAAGGTGGGCATAACTGAAGAGAATATCAAAAAAGCTCAATTTGAAAGTTCAGATGCAATTTATATCGATGGGAAACAACTCTCAGCAGCAGAGAAGAAGCAACGGGAAAAACTAATCTTACGAATTAATGAAATTGGCTATAGACAGGTAATAGAGGAAGTTGCATATACCTGGTTTAATCGTTTTACTGCACTTCGCTTTATGGAGGTAAACAACTATCTTCCTACTAAGGTAAGAGTGTTGTCTTCCAGCAATTCCGGTAGTTCCGAGCCTGATATTATCAGAGAAGCGTTGAGAGTTGATTTGGATATCGACAAGGAATGGGTTTATGAGTTGAAGCTAAACAATAAGACAGAAGAATTGTTTAGCTATCTAGTAATTAAGCAGTGTAGCAGTTTGAACAAAGTGCTGCCTTTCATGTTTGAAACTATTGATGATTATAAAGAAATATTATTTCCCGAAGGGCTTTTAGTAAAAGAATCCTTCCTTCAGAAAATGACGGATATAAAAGTAATCGACGAATCCTACTGGGAAAATGTAGAGATCATCGGGTGGTTGTATCAGTTCTATAATTCCGATGAGAAAATACGAGTGAATAAAGAAACAGGAAGGCACAAAAAAGAAGAAATACCTTTTATAACTCAGTTATTTACACCTGAATGGATTGTGAAATACATGGTTCAAAACTCACTTGGTAGGCTTTGGATTGAGTCTCACCCAGAAAATAATGATCTTATATTCGATTGGAAATATTATTTCCAGAATAATAATAAAAATTTTGATTTTGATGAGTTATTGACTCCATATGTTGATAAACAATTAAGAGTAGAGGATATAAAATGCTTGGATCCAGCTATGGGTAGTGGGCATATACTTGTATATCTGTTTGAAGTCCTATATGAAATTTATATTAAGTGTGGCTACATGGAAAGAGAGATACCTAAACTTATAATCGAGAATAATTTATTTGGTTTGGACATTGATGATAGAGCATATCAACTTGCTTGTTTCTCACTTATCATGAAAGCACTCAAGTATAATAGTAGATTTTTAAGAATTATTGAAAGAGAAGGAATAATAATAAATTTAGCCTCTGTACAAGAAACAAATTGTTTTAATAACAATGATATAGCATATTTTGCTGATGAAGAGAAAGGAGACAAATATAATAAGACAAGTGAATTTATTGAGCAATTTCGTGATGCGAAAATTTATGGTTCACTGTTAAAAGTAGACCAGTTCGATGTAGAGTTTTTCAAGAATAGATTAGAGGATATAATACAAAATCCAGTTGAATACTTAGATCAGGTGGAGTCACGTGATAAAATTACTGCTTATTTTAATAATTGGATTCTCCAGGCGGTAATCATGAGCCAAAATTATAATGTAGTAATAACCAATCCTCCTTACATTGGTTCAAGAAGAATGAATGATAAATTGGTCAAATTGTTAAATGAGAAATATTCTGATTCAAAAGTTGATACATGCACAGCTTTTATGGAAATGGATCATTATCTGAAAAAAAATGGGTTTCTTGCGATGGTAAATCAGCACTCTTGGATGTTTACATCAAGCTTCTCTGCACTAAGAGAAAAAATCATCAGAACAAAGACTATTGATACCATGCTTCATCTTGGTTCAGGAGCATTCGAAGAGATAGGTGGCGAGGTTGTTCAATCAACCGCCTTTGTTTTACGCAATACAGCAATTGAAAACTTTAATGGTGATTATATTAGAGTAGTTGACTATAGAAACTCAAGTGAAAAAGAGCTGAGGACAATTGAGTCAGCTATAGACGTTACTGCAAAAGATCGATTTTTAGAAGATATAAACAAATTCACATCTATATTAGAAAAACCTATAGCTTATTGGGCTAGTGACGACCTCCTTAATGCTTTTAATAAAAGTTTGCCAGTAGGACAAATTGCAGAGCCGAAAGCTGGTTTATCAACAGGGAATAACCCTTATTTTCAAAAAGAGTGGTTTGAGGTTGAATTTCTAAAAATAGGTTTTAATTATAAGAATATTAAGGAAACAGAAACCGGGTTGCATAAATGGTTCCCTTGTAATAGTGGAGGGGATTTTAGGAAATGGTATGGAAACAATGAAGTTGTTGTGAATTGGGAGAACAATGGGAACGAAATTAGAAACTTTAAATTCGAAAATGGAAAACTAAGGTCTGCACCCAGAAACACAGAATGGTTTTTTAAAGAAGGTTTAACTTGGACTAAAATTAGTTCGGGAAACTTCGCTGTAAGATATAAAGAACCCGGTTTTATTTTTGATGACACGGGCAGATCCGCTTTTACTGAAGATCCGAAATTAATCAAAATTATTATTGGGTTGTTTTGTTCTAAATTAGCATTCGAAATTTTGAAAATATTAAATCCTACTATGAGTTTTACGAATGGAGATATATATAGAGTTCCATTTTTGAATGATGAAATAAGAGCTTACAGTAAAGAGATAGTGCAACTAGTAAATGCCAATATAGACATCGGTAAAAAAGAATGGGATTCCTTTGAGACATCCTGGAATTTTAAAAAGCACCCCTTTTTAATCTATAATTCTGAAATGAATAATATTGAGGTTGCTTATAAAGAATGGAGTAATCAAAGCTTATACTGGATTCATGAGATGAAACATAATGAAGAGACTTTAAATTCAATATTTATTGACTTATATGGGATACAAAATGAGCTAACGCCTACTGTTGATGAGTCGAATATAACACTTAGAAAAGCAGATATTTATACAGATGTTCGTTCTTTCATCTCGTATGCGGTAGGATGTCTATTTGGAAGGTACTCTTTAGACGAAGAAGGCATTGTCTATGCTGGTGGACATTTTAATCCTGAAAAGTATCGTAAATTTATTGCGGATAAGGATAACATTGTTCCAATTTTTTCGGGGGCATATTTTGAAGATGATATGGTATCCAGACTTATTGATTTTATTAAAGTAAGCTTTGGTGAATTGTCGTTAGCAGAGAATCTTGAGTTTGTAGCCAAGATTCTTGGAAAAAAAAATTCTGAAACTTCTAAGGAAGCAATTACAAGGTACTTCCTTAACGATTTCTATAAAGAACATCTGCAAACATATCGGAAGAAACCAATATACTGGCTATTTACTTCAGGTAAACAGAAAGCATTTAACTGCTTAATTTACATGCATCGCTATGATAAATCAACGTTGTCGAGAATTAGAACGGACTACTTGCATGAACTGCAGATCCGGCTTGATGCTGGGAGAAAGGTTCTTCTCCACACAATAAATGGAGAGGGGAATAAAAAAGAGATAAGTCATGCAAAAAAGGAATTGAAGTCGTTAGAGTTAAAAATTGAAGAACTTCGAGCATATGATGAAAAGCTTCATCATATGGCAGACATGCAGATCGAAATTAATTTGGATGAAGGTGTGGCTGTGAATTATGCCAAATTGGCTGACTTGCTCGCTCCAATTAAATAATTTGGTTACAATGGGGGTATGTCAGAAATCATTGGCATATTCCTATTGTAGTCTGGCGAAAAAGGTGCTGATAAAATGAATATGGATGAAGTAACAAGGGCTTTACAAGAGGCTTTTCTTCTACCACTTACTGAAGGTGAACATCGTAAGATCATTTTCTGGTTCGATAAGGATCAGGAGTTTGCTGAGTATATACATGAGATCAATATAGAGAATGTAAAAATGCATACCTTAATGCAAGGCAATAATTTCTATACAAAAGTATTGCTTGAAGAAGAAGATCCTACTTCAAATTATTTAATCTATTCTGCTCTAGACATAGGTACGGAAGACAATTGGCTCTTGGATACGATGCTGTATTCGAAAACATTTCATGCGGACAAGATATCTCTCATTATGGATGAACTGAACATCGAGCCTTCTCTTAGAAGTTCAATAAAAAAATACGAGAAGTTCTTTGGTAATAAAGAAAGAGTCAAGAAATTTAGCGGATTTGAGGTTCCAGTGTCTACTGAAAGCACTATTGAACTAATTATGATGAGTGCATTATGTAGCATTAAGACTCCAGATTTTGAGGGTGTTCTAAAGGTTGTACTGATGGACTCACTTGATGACAGTGAAAATAAGTATCTAGATTTGATTGCAAAGTATATAGGATTAGAAGTATTTTGGAATGCGGTAACTGAGCGGTATGGCTATGAGCAAAGTCAAAAGTCACTCAAAACGCTGTTTATCTATCTGACAGTCACTGCACTTAGCCATGTGGTGAATGAGCAACGTTTTTCGCTGCTTAAAGGCTACATTGCTAATCGAAATAAGTCCAATGCTTTAGTCTTTGTCGACCACTGGATGCATCATAAAATGGATTATCAGACATATGATCAATATGCTGAAATTGCCGAGAAAGAAATCAAGCTATCGGATATTGTAAACCAGCTTCCTGTCGAAGAGTTTAAGGTGGCAGATATATTCCCATACTTCGATAAAGCAATTATCATTTATATCGCTAACAGTCTAGAAAATCGGCTTGAAGACTATGATGCATATACAAAGTTGATTAACCTACGAAGAGCAAAGCACTATTATGAGCGGTACCAGTCCATTTATGAAGCATTATTCTATACCGTTAAGATGTTCGAATTTCATAAGAAGTACAGCTTGGGCATTCCGAGAATGCAAGCTGCGGATATGTACCGAGCATATGTGAATGATTATCACCATATGGATACGTACTACAGAAAGTTCTACTTCGCCTATGACAATGATTCGAACAGTGAGATTTTGAAGAAACTCAAAGTGATGGTTGAGAACCTATATACCAACTGGTATATGAGTGAATTAAGCTCGCATTGGTCAGCTGCTGTGCAAGATGAGATGAAATCAAATTGGATTCTGCCAGGGATTCAAAGCCAAAAGGATTTCTATCGAAGCTTTGTTGCTCCAAAAATCTCTAACGGTGATCGGGTATTTGTTATCATCTCTGATGCACTCCGTTATGAAATAGCAGCGGAGTTGGCGGACAAGTTGAACTCGGAGACGACAGGGTCTTGTGAAATCCAATCGCTGTTAGGGATCGTACCTTCTGTAACGAAAATGGGAATGGCGTCACTCTTGCCTCATAAGAATTTGGAGATCGATCTAAGTGGCAAAGTATTGGTTGACGGTAGATCTTCCAGCGGGATAGATAATCGAATTGATATATTACAAAGGGAAGTAAGCGATAGTACTGCTGTTCATTTTCAAGGACTGAAGAACATGAATAAGGCAGGGCGTAGAGAAACTTTTAAAGGTAAGAAACTGGTATATATCTATCATGATAGTATTGATGCGACTGGTGATAAAGCTTCAACAGAAGTTTATACATTCTCAGCAGCGGATAGAGCAATTAATGAACTGTACGATATTGTAAAAATCATAAAGGATGATTTAAGTGGTACGAACATTTTTATCACAGCGGATCATGGATTCGTTTATCAACGTGAAGCATTAGAGGAAAGCGATAAGATCGAAAAAGAAGGTATTACAGCCATAGAAGTCAAACGAAGACATCTCTTCACGCAAGAAGCAGGAGAAAAAAGTGGTCTTCTTGATATCAATATGGATAGTTTGATCACTAACGAGCATAAAATTACTACTTATGTCCCCAAGGCGACTATTCGCTTCAAGATACAAGGAGCTGGAGCTAATTTTGTTCACGGTGGAGCCAGCCTGCAAGAGGTTGTTGTGCCACTCATTCAATTTAAGAATATCCGTAGTGGGCAAAGGAACAGTCGTGAAATCGAAAAGGTAGATGTTAAACTTACAAATACTACGAGAAAAATCACGAACAGCTTGTTTAATCTGACGTTCTTCCAAACCGAAAAGGTTGAGGATAAGCGAGTTCCTCGAACTGTGAAGGTCTTTATGATAGATAAGAAGGATTCGGTTATCAGTAATGAGGAAACATTAATTTGCGATCGTACTTCAGATAAGCCAGAAGAGCGTACATTTAAGCTTCGGTTTGCTTTGAAGGCGATACCGTATGATAAGAATGCTACCTATTATCTTATTTCAAAGGATATTGAAACAAATATTGTTATCGAGAAAACACCATTCAATATTAATTTGGGTATCGTAAGTGAATTTGATTTTTAACAGGAGGGAGGGAACTAAATGGAGACATTTAATGAAGAACAATCACTTGATTTAGATCGCAAGCTAAACGATGTGTTCTCAGGCAGAGTTGTTCGAAAAGACTTAACGAAATTAATGAAAGAAGGAGCGAATGTTCCTGTCTATGTACTGGAATATCTTCTTGGGATGTACGCGGCAACTGATGATGAAGATAGCATTCGTGAAGGAGTCGAGCGAGTAAAGAAGATCCTTTCTGAGAATTTTGTAAGACCAGATGAAGCAGAAAAGGTTAAATCAAAAATCCGAGAATTGGGGCAGTATTCAGTCATTGATAAGATTACTGTCACGCTTAATGAAAAGATTGATTCTTACGTCGCAGAGTTCTCTAACCTCGGACTCAAAGGCGTTCCAATCTCTCCAAACTATGTCAAAGAGTACGACAAACTATTGGCAGGCGGAATTTGGTGCATGCTGAAAATGGATTATTTCTTTGATGAGGAAGTGAAGAACGGTAATCCTTTTAGCATTAGTGGTTTGAAACCAATTCAAATGCCAAATATGGATTTGAACGAAGTGTTTGAAGGGCGAGAAAGTTTCACGAAAGAAGAATGGATAGATGTGCTCATTCGTTCGACAGGTATGGAGCCGACACAGCTTGAAGAAAGAGTGAAATGGCATCTTCTGCTTCGACTTGTACCGCTAGTGGAGAACAACTATAACATGTGTGAGCTTGGTCCAAGGGGAACGGGAAAGTCTCACGTATATAAAGAAATATCACCTAATTCAATTCTTGTTTCTGGTGGTCAGTCGACAGTAGCTAATCTTTTCTACAATATGTCTTCGAAAAAAGTAGGACTTGTAGGTTTATGGGATACAGTGGCTTTTGATGAAGTCGCGGGAATCACATTTAAGGACAAAGACGGCATACAGATTATGAAGGATTACATGGCTTCAGGGTCTTTTGCACGAGGCAGAGAAGAGAAGGCATCTTCCGCTTCTATGGTCTTCGTAGGTAACATCAATCAAAGCCTCGATTCCTTGATCAAGACGTCACACCTGTTCGCACCATTCCCAGAAGCAATGGCAAATGATTCTGCATTTTTTGATCGAATGCATTACTACTTGCCGGGCTGGGAAGTCCCAAAGATGCGTCCTGATTTCTTCACGGATAAATACGGATTTATCGTAGATTACATGGCGGAATACTTTAGGGAAATGCGAAAGCGGTCGTTTGCTGATTCCATAGATCGATATTTCAAATTAGGTAATAACTTAAATCAACGTGATGTTATTGCAGTAAGAAAAACCGTCTCAGGATTAGTAAAACTCCTTTATCCAAATGGTAAATTTACGAGAGAAGATATTGAGGAAATCCTAAAGTATGCTCTTGAGGGAAGACGGCGAGTAAAAGAGCAGCTTAAAAAGATTGGTGGCATGGAGTTTTACGATGTTCATTTTTCTTATATTGATAAAGAGACTATGAATGAGGAACACGTATCTGTTCCAGAGCAGGAAGGTGGAAAGCTGATCCCTGAAGGGATGGGCAGACCAGGTCATGTCTACACTTTGGGGCATGGCGACTCAGGCATGATTGGAGTATACAAGCTGGAAAATCAGGTGGTATCGGGTACAGGGAAGTTTGAGAAGTCAGGTGTTGGATCCCATAGAGCAGCTAAAGAAAGCCTCGATACTGCTTTCCGCTACTTTACAGCCAACGCAAAAAGTATTAGTGGAGTAATCAGTACAAAAACGAAAGATTACTTAATGCACATCAGCGACCTACAAGGTATTGGCTTAACAAATGAACTGGCCATTGCTGAGTTAATAGGATTATGTTCAGGGGCATTAGATAGACCTGTGCAAGAGAGCATGGTCGTACTTGGAAACATGACTGTAGGTGGTACACTGGCAAAGGTTGATGAGTTTGCCAATACACTTCAGGTCTGTGTGGATGTAGGTGCGAAGAAAGTTTTGATACCGGCCTCGTCAGTAGTCGACTTTCAGACTGTGCCGCCTGATTTGCTCATAAAGGTACAACCTGTGTTTTATTCGGATCCGACTGATGCAGTATTTAAGGCCTTAGGAGCAGGGTGATATTAAGGGAGATAACTTGGGTTTAACACTCTGAAATCGATTGGAATTAAATTTATCGGGTCTTAATAAGTTGAATTTTCAAATACAAATTAATTATATAAATCTAAACCTCATCTGTTATTATTTAGTAAATATTTTAAGGGTTTGGATACAGGCTCAGTTTATATTTACAGTATACTTATAATATTTTTGGGTTAATATTATATAGCAGAAGTTGATTAAGTTGACTCCATGAAAATTTTATTGTGGAAAGTGACTGCAATGATATTAAAACTTAATCTATAACCTGAGGAGTTCACTTTTCTTTATATTGGAATAGTAACCCGATCCTCAAAGATTTCATTGAAATTGAAAAACCACTAACCGTAATTATAAGTTAGTGGTTTTTGTTTATAATATAAAAAAAATAGATCAAGAATTCGATCTTTTATTTAAAACAAAGTTTAGTTTGCGACTAAAATAAAATAAAACTAATCAAAGTTTTTAGTTGTGATGTGTACTCCTTGTTCATCAACGTCAATTTGATTTTTTATATTATAAAATTTATCATTTAATCCTGATCTTGAAATGAATTGGATGTTTATTATATTTCGTCCTTTTTTTACATAATTAAATGAATTTAAGGTATATTTATAGTCTTCTCTGCTTCGATCAAATATTAAAGTTGTTTGTTGACTCTTTTTAACTTCTGTATCTATTACATCTATTATTTTTAACCAAGACAAATCATTTTTTGATTCACTAGGTTTCTTGGTTACTTCAATAGAAGAAATTTGGAAATCGGTTTTGCTAATAGTCATTTCTTTTGTCAAATGACTGTTGTTTTCTTGGTCTACGAAATAAAACGATACATGTATATCGTTAGGAACCGAGTTTTCGAAATGGAAACTAATAGGTAGGTTGGAATTACTCGAGAAGTTTATTTTGAATGTTGGTTTGTAATGAGCTCCCATAATTAAAACAATACTAAAAAACATACAAAATGTTATTGCTAACCATATAGGTAATAGTTCTTTATTTGTTTTGAAAAAACGAATTATTATTTCTTTATTTACTAATTTTCTTGTCTTGGGATTAATAATTGCAACTAAAAAAATTAAAAGCAAACATGAAAAAAAGCCGATTCCCAAATAATTTTTTGTGATATATGTAATGACTGCTCCACTTATTACAATTGTTACTATTGAATTAATTATACAAAGCTTAACCAAATCAAATAAATTTGCATAAGCTCTTTGAGAATTTTGAATAATTTTTTGGGATATAGGATCTGTTTTATAAATATGATTTAAGGTAAGAAGTTCGCAATAAAAATACCAAAAAGTATAAATAAAAAATAAAATACCGCTAGACATTAGAGTGGATGCTGCAATATGCTCGACGCTAATAAGGGTTTTTAGAGGTATCTCGGTAGTTAAATCATTAGCCACCCAGTTGAATAGGTTTTTATAAAGAAAATATAAACCCACTACAATAGTCGTCATTAAAATCATTCTACTGACTCGTTCTGCAAAGGACAAACTATTTACTCTATTATTGATGAATTCAAAATCCTTTTTATTATTCATAAGTAATACCTCCCACTTTGATGAATGATTATGGAGCTACATATCATAAGCTTCAGCTTGTAAACCATAATATATACTTTATTCATTTTCGATGAAATAACTTTCTTGCGAAAGAAGTCGTATGATTATTTTTGTTTGAGTGTACTGAAAGATTTTCTTATTCTTGAATACTGTCGACTAATATAGAATTTTTAATTTATTTTAGAATAGAGTTTATCTTAATTTTTAAATTCGCCATAGACCCTCCCTATAACCAGCCATACCTTTTCAGCTTTACATACACCCCTCCCACTCATGCTAAAATTAACCCATACAACAACCGACGATCGGCACCACCCAATCCAACCACAAAACCACCCAACCAGGAGGATTCCCACATGAGTGACAAATTCCAAATCGTAGGTAGCCTGCTTCGTCCGGCTGAACTGTTAGAATACAAGACACAGATCGAGCACCGCGACGACATCCAGTACCCGTTCTACCAGGAGTTCGATGGCTACAAGCAGTGTGAAGACAGAGCCATCCAATCCGTCATCGAAAAAGAAATCCAGCACGATCTCTCCATCATCACCGACGGTGAATATTCCAAATCCATGTGGCATCTCGACTTCGTATGGGGATTCCAAGGCATCGAGCGCTACATCGCAGATCATGGCTACTTCTTCCGCGATACCGACGGTAGCTCTAAATACGAAACACGCAAAGACATCGGTCTTCGCATCACTGGCGAACTCGGCGGCAAGAATCACCACTTTATCGAAGTATTCAAAAAGCTCCAAGAACGTGCAGGCGATCGTGAGACGAAGCTATGCGTGCCTTCGCCATCTCATATTTTTGGCGAACTGTCCTGGTCGGATAATATCGGTGGCACGGATTCCGTATACAAAGATGTCAAAGAACTAAAAGCCGGTCTGGTCAAAGCCTACAAAGAATTCGTAGACGATTTTGCAGCAGCGGGCGGTAAAATTCTGCAATTCGACGATTGCTTGTGGGAGCTGTTTGCGGATGATAATCCGAACTCTCCGTACACAGGCGAGCATATTAACCAGGAAGAAGTACAGGCGCTGGCAACCGAGTTTATTGATATTAGCAATATCATCATCGACTACGGTCATAGCCTCGGTCTGAAAATGTGGACACATAACTGCCGTGGTAACTACGATTCCCGTAATATGGGCGGCGGTTCGTACGTGAAGATTGCCAATCTGTTCCTGAAGCAGCTCAAATACGATCGTTTCTTCCTCGAATGGGATGATGATCGTGCGGGTTCGCTGGAAGCACTGTCTGTATTTAAGGACAAGCCGAATACGGAGGTTGTGCTGGGACTGCTCTCTTCCAAAACGAGTACGCTGGATGATGAAGAGCGTGTACTGCGATTGCTGGATGAAGCGTCTACCATTATTGAGAAGGATCGTCTGCTGCTCTCGCATCAGTGCGGATTCGCGTCTTGTGATGGCGGTAATGAGCTGACAGAAGACCAGCAATGGGCGAAGATTAATCAAGGACAACGGATCGCGGAGCAGTATTGGGCGAAGTGATGCTAGGTGATCTTGATCTTATTCGAATACCATTTCATGCTTAGAAGAAGTTATTCATTGGCATGTATAAGCAGTCATTAGAAACGGAAACCTGAGCTCAGGTTTCCGTTTTATTCGTATATGCAAACAAAGGCAACTAAGCAGAGGGGACTAAGAGAATATCGCTACTGCGAGAAAGGATACAGCCTCTAACCTAAGCAACTCCGTATTCGAAGGTAGACAGAGTATCATCTCTTACTTCTACTTATAGGAGTCACCGCATCCCCGATTCCAAATCAAGCCAAAAATCAATTGATTTAATAGCAGGGAAGTCAATATCCGCATACTGCTTATCTTTATACTCAACTCGAAAATAATCCTCCAAATCAGCGCCGTAGGCGATCACATCCGTCTGGTATACAGATAATACAGGATTCCCAGATTCACATGGCTCAATGGGCAGGTAGCGATGCCCGTATATGGGTACAAGACGTGGAGCCTTGGCATATTGCTGCGTTGCGATCTGCTCAGCTGCAGCCTCATCTTCAGGACGCTCGCCCCATGCGGAATACCAGAAATTATTGTGGCGAACATCGAATAGTATGCCTGCTAGAGGCCTATTCAGATATTCTCTCATAGAGTCTATGCCACGATTGGAAAGGTCACGCCATCTAGGAAATCCGTTTCCGGCAGGTAGCATATGCGATAAATATTTGCGCAGATCAGGTGGAAAACGTAGAGAATAGATCTGTTCGATTTGTTGTAGCTCCTCGCTCGTCAGTCCGCGGTGTAATGGGATACCATTTGATTTTAATAATTGCTCGATTCTAAAAATGTCCATTCTTTATCCATGCTCCTTATATGTATGTGATTGTGATATGCACGTACACTTCCCGCCAACTTTGTATCCACCCCACCACTCCTTTATAATAATAACCTAGCATATCTACAGTCAGGAGGAACCAGCACAACTATGGATTTTATCAAAAACCTGCTCCAGCAGTGGGGTGTGAATGAAGCGATTATTGGTTATGCGGCCAATATTATAATGACCCTGTTTATCGCAATTGTCTGTATTCTGGCGAACTGGATTACGAAGAAGATTGTCCTGCGTACGATTATACATATCGTGAACAGCAATCGGTATACTTGGGATAACATCATTGTAGAGAAGCGCGTGTTCCACAAGCTATCTCATCTCGTGCCAGCGATTATTATCTATTATTCGGCGTCGGTGTTCCCGGCGTATCAATCGCTGATCGAAAAGGCGGCGATGACGTATACGATTATTGTGACTATCATGGTGTTCAACGCGCTGCTTGAGGCGTTTGATGCGATCTATCGGTCGTTTGAAGTGTCCAAAATCCGCCCGATTCGTGGATATATTCAAGTGGCAAAGATTATTTTGTTCATCATTGGTGGTATTATTCTAATTTCCAATCTGATTGGGCAGAATCCGATCATTATTTTGAGTGGATTGGGTGCCTTGTCTGCGGTGTTGATGTTGATTTTCAAAGACTCGATTCTAGGCTTAGTCGCTGGCATTCAGCTCTCGTCGAATGACATGGTGCGTGTGGGGGATTGGATTGAGATGCCCAAGTACGATGCTAACGGTGACGTGATCGACATTACGCTGAATACAGTCAAAGTGATGAATTTTGATAAGACAATTACGATGATTCCAAGCTATGCGCTGATCTCGGATTCGTTTAAAAACTGGCGGGGCATGCAGGCATCTGGTGGTCGCCGGATCAAGCGTAGCATTCGGATTGACACGAGCAGTATTCGCTTCTGTACACCGGAGATGATCGAGGAATTCCGCAAAATTCACTATATCACGGATTATGTATCGTCTCGGCTGGATGAGATTGAAGCGTATAATATGAAGCGGCAGGTTAACCGGGAGAGCAATGTGAACGGTAGGCAGATGACGAATATCGGTGTGTTCCGAGAATACATTCATCAGTATTTGAAAAATCACCCGCAGATTCATAAGGATATGACGCTGATCGTGCGTCAGCTGGAGCCGGGTGATAACGGGCTGCCTTTGGAAATTTATGCGTTTAGTAACGATATTGCCTGGGCAGTGTATGAAGGGATTCAAGCGGATATTTTCGATCATATTTTTGCGGTGGCACCGACCTTTGGCTTGCGTGCATTCCAGAGTCCGACCGGGCATGATATTGTGCAGCTTAAGGAGCGGGAGCAAGAGAAGGAAGTAATAGCGCAGCAGTAATCTAAGAAATACCAGCTCGAGTTTGGCGTGAGGTAGTCGTATTCATTTCAATCAGAGCGGCAATAGAACTGGCTCGTACGGGATGTCGTTTTAAATGTATATTTAGATTAATTAATGATATGAGCACAAGGATAAAGGCACAACTGAGAGTGAAGCATATGAAGTATGGAATGGAGTAGCTTAAAGCACAGGCGCATTTAGTTGCCTGTGTTTTTTTGCCTATAGGTCTCGTCGATATGGAATGAATCTTTAGGAAGGAGAAAGGAAAATGACTTAAAAAGTAAACTAAAGAGAAATAGAATGACTAGAAAATGAAGACGAAGCTAGAAAATATGCGGTGATGTGTAGAAAGGTACGTCTTCAACACAATCGTTCTCTTCGGCATTATATCTCTTCATATCAGTTTCCATACTGGTATGAATTTCGGTATTTCGTACGAAGATTTCACTTTTAGTATCAGTAATTCACCAAAATGAACTGAAATTCTAAAAAGATTCTGGCACTGGCTCAACTTCGATCATCCGATCTAACTCAGTCGCTAGACCCTATATATACCAAATGAAATTGCTGGTGTCGCTAAATGCCTCCCCTACATTTTAGCTGCCACAAGAAGCAAGCAACCTGACATTTTTAGCATTTCTTATCGGCATCATTTTATAATAACCTTGTTCATTTGTACCAGATGTGTTATACTTAGTATATTGAATTTGAACCTGAGTCACATATTGTAGAGGGTTGCAATTTTGATCGTGTAGCCTTGTCCAATATGTGATTTTTTTTTAGAGTTTGAAGATCATGTAAACTTATTTTTTAGGAGGCAACAAATTATGCAACAAGGAACAGTGAAATGGTTTAACGCAGAAAAAGGTTTTGGTTTTATCGAGGTTGAAGGCGGAGAAGACGTATTCGTACACTTCAGCGCGATCCAAGGCGAAGGCTTCAAATCCCTGGACGAAGGTCAACGTGTAGAATTCGACGTTGTTCAAGGCCAACGCGGTCAACAAGCTGAGAACGTTGTAAAACTGTAATACTTCTATTGCTGTAGGAAAGTCCCAACCATCATATTGGGACTTTTTTTTCACTTCAAACTCCAACGAAGAAAGAGGGATGCTGCTTGTACTATTCACGGAAAAGCCCAATGGATAATCTTCCAGAGGAATTGACACCAATATGGTCATGTACGAATGAAAAGTGCAATGGGTGGATGAGAGATAACTTTGTTTTGTCGGTTCAGCCAAGATGCGGCCAATGTGACTCTCTGATGGAAAAAAGTGAAAGACTATTGCCTGTACTTACAAACACGAGCCCTAACCAGAAAAAGAACTAAGGAAGTACAGTATATAGCCATCTCCCATAGGTATCGTCTCTGCATGCTGAAGATCTTCGATCGGATGGATACAGACGCGCGATGCATCTGGATGTTTTGGCTTTCATTATGCTTACGCGATAAGAATAGTGGTGCTTTGCATATGGATTGGCCATTTGTTTGTCTGGTGTTACCGGACGTATACAGATCAGCTGATATCCTATGGATTCGCATCTCATTCGTGTCTCGTGGGTTTATTTTTTTGATAGGATATATCGAAGCCGTTTCTACCTGTAGCAGGTGGGAACGGCTATTTTTTTATTTTCGTGGAATACGGGGTGAATGATGGATGCTCTTGTTGGTGTTATCTGTTCCGAGGATTCTTTTTTTCTAGTATGCATGTAATGAAGTGGCTTTTTATGAAAGCAAAGATTGTAGTGCTCCAGTGTCAGTACATTTTAAAAAAATGTAAATAAGATGAAATAGGAAGAGTTTTACCTTAACTTAAGATCTAGATTTTCTAGCGTTAGCCCCCTTCTATCTCCCTCCATATCCAGAAAAATGAAACCTGATACCCACAAAACGTGTACAATACTACATATACGTAATGAACGAAGGAGAGTGAGCGGGTATGAGTATGTGGACGCGATTTCGCGATGTGATGAAGGCGAATGTGTATCATTTGCTAGAACGTTCCAATGATCCGGCGCAGACGGCGAGACAGTCGATCGCGCAGTTCACCAGTGATCTAGGGCAGATCAAGGCAGAAACGGCCGCAGTTCTAGCAGAGGAAAGTCGTGCGAAGCGAGCGCTGGATGAGAGCAGCAGTGAAATGAATAAGCTACAGCGCTATGCAGAAAAGTCGGTTCAAAATGGCGACGAAGTAGGTGCACTGCGTTTTCTAGAAAAGAAAGCGAGCCTGGCAGCTAAGTATGCAGAGCGACAAGCGGCATACGAGCGTGCTCATGCCAAGCTACTAGCGATGAACGAAATGCAGACCAAGCTAGTTGCGGATCTGGACAAACTGCAAACGCGATATACCGAGCTGCAAGGTAGAATGAATCAAGCCAAGCTACAGATGGCAGATACGAATGCGAACGCATCGGCTGCATCTGCGCTAGATGCCATGGAGCAACAGGCGAATCAGGCGATGCATGAGGCAGAAGCATGGGCGGAAGTACGTGGTGGCGGACAGCAGGAGGAAGACCTGGATGTGCTGATCGCTCGCTTGGAAGCGGGAATTAATGCTCAGCCAGATGCGGGATCTATATCTACACCCCAGCAAGAATTGGATACGCTCAAGCAACAGACGGGTAAGTTGTAAGTAGGTAATCGGCTGAATTTGTTGCTGTGTTATGTGCTAACGATCCTCTGACATGAGGGGAGTGGAAGCCAGATTTTTGCGTAGCCTACTATTATTAGATCCGATCACTATACGATCTCACGACCTACCTATATACCATCGAAATTGAGGTGAACCACGCCATGCCTGTCATTGATTATAAATGTCCAAACTGTGGTAGCAGTATGATGTATGATACCGCTACGGCAATGCTTTCCTGTCCAAGCTGTGGCAGGAAGGACGATATCGAACAATTGCCAGATCCTTTGAATGAAGTCCCCTTTGTACCCGGTGCGGTTCAGGTTCAAGAATATCACTGCAACAGCTGCGGTGCTGCACTGACCATTGAACCGGAGACGAGCGCGACCACATGTAGCTTTTGCGGCTCGCCGGTCGTGTTAAGTGAGCGTGTGAGCGGTGCATATGCGCCTCATACGGTGCTTCCTTTTACAATTAATAAGCAACAAGCCGAACAAGCTTTTCGTAAATGGTGTAAAAATGGACTACTGACGCCAGCCGGCTTTATGACGGCGGATCGCATCAAAAGCATTACGGGCATGTATGTACCATTCTGGTTGTATGAACTACATAATATGGTGGAGGCGCGTGGACAAGCTACACGTGTACGTACCTATCGGCAGGGCGATTATGAATATACGGAGACGAGTTATTACGATATTTACCGCAGAATGCGTCTGCATTACGTGAATCTACCGATTGATGCGTCGGAAAAGCTAAATGACGAACTGATGGACAAGCTCGAACCATTTCCATATACCGAGTTGAAGTCTTTTAAAAGCCCTTATCTTGCTGGATATATTGCGGAGAAATATAACTACGACGACCGTCAATTATTACCGCGTGCCAAGGAAAAGACGATCGGCTATATCGACGCTGCCGTCGCATCTACGGTAACAGGCTACACCAGTGTCACGTATACCGACCGAGATGTGGATACTCATGTTGAGCGTGCGGATTACGCACTGTTACCGGTGTGGATGGTCGATTATGACTTTAAAAATAAGCAGTATTTATTCGCAATGAATGGACAGACAGGTAAAGTTGTAGGTAAACCACCGCTGAGTAAAGGCAAGCTCTTCTCCTGGTTCGCAGGAATTGCTCTCGTAGCATGGATCGCGTTGCGCCTGATCACCTGGTCGCTAGGAGGTGATCTGCTATGAAGCGAAGTGGAAAGGTGACTAGGACAGTAGTTCGATTTCTACCCATACTTTTACTCATCATCGTGCTCTTCCCTCTACAACCAACGGTACATGCTTCAGGTACAAATGCAGGTACGACGGTCGGTAATAAAAAGCTCGTCTACGATGATGCTGGGCTTCTCACCGATCAGGAGCGACAGGCAGTGAATCGAGTAGCGAATGAATACGGTCCTGTGCAGCAGACTGATTTTGTCATTTATACAACCGATAATCCCAATTACACCGATGTACAAATCCTAACCGAGGATCTGTATGACGAAAAAGGATTTGGGTATGATAAAGGCTTTGGCAATGCCGTTATACTGACTATGGATATGCGTAATCGCGAAGTCTATCTAGCAGGATTCGGTAAAGCGGAAACTTTACTAGATGACCAACGTCTTGATCAGATTCGCGAAAAAATCATGCCATACTTAAGAAACGGCGATTACCAAGCCGCATTTGAACAATATATCCAGCTCTCTTCCAAATACATGAACTACAAACCTGGTGTGAATCCCGATAGCTTCTTACTCAATATCTGGTTCCAGACCGCCGCAGCCATACTTCTAGGCATCATCATCGTCTGGATCATGGCAGCCCGCACTGGTGGACGCGTCACTGTAAGCCGCACAACCTACGAAGACGCAAGCGCATCCGGACTACTCGATCACTATGATCGTTTTATCCGCACCTCTGTATCCAAGCGCAAAATCGAACGAAACAACAGTAGCGGAGGCAGCAGTGGCGGTGGAACAAGCAGCGGCGGACACTCGCACAGCGGGAGTAGGGGTTCTTTTTAAAAGCAAAAGATTATCTTATATCTTCAAACTTATAAGTTATAGAGGTATAAGTTAGAGTGATATGAAGTATACGGTTATATGTTTTAAGCAGAAAGTACAAATGCGGTTACTAATAAGTTTTCACTCTCAGTATTTGAGTTATATAATTCATTCCTCTTCAAATCACAAATTAATGATAAGTCTAAACTGTTAAAGCAAGGTATGAGTATGATATGGCTACCGACGCAGTATCATGGGAATTTGCATGCAGCAGCAAGCACAGAACGGAGTGGTGTCTGCCATTTGCTAACCAATTTCACACAATTCAAGGAGGACAACAACCATGGGATTTTTCAAAAACCAGTTTGCCAATGTTGTAGAATGGGAAGAATTTCGCGATGATATGATCTTTTGGAAATGGAGCAATCGGGAGATTAAGAAGGGCAGTAAGCTCATTATTCGCTCCGGTCAGGATGCTATTTTTCTGAATAATGGTAAGGTAGAAGGGATTTTCGAGGATGAAGGCTCTTTTAATGTGGAATCGGATATCATTCCGTTTCTATCCACGCTCAAAGGCTTCAAGTTCGGCTTTAATAGCGGCATGCGCGTCGAAGTGCTGTTCGTGAATACCAAGGAGTTCACTGTGCGGTGGGGAACGCAGAGTCCGATTCTGATCCCCGCACCACAGCTTCCCGGTGGTATGCCGATTCGAGCGAATGGAACATTTAACTTCAAGGTGAGCGACTATGTAGCCCTGATCGACAAGGTGGCAGGCATCAAGCAGAGCTATCTGGTCGAGGATGTGAAAATTCGGATTACGTCCGTGCTGGATCAGCTGCTGATGAAATGGATTACGCGCGAAGGTAAGGACATGTTCAATCTGCAGGCGAACGCGTTCGATATCGCAAACGGCATTCGTGAAGATCTGGATATGCAGCTGATGGAGATTGGGATCGGGATTACGGGCTTCCAGGTGATGAGCTTCAATTATCCACCAGAGATCCAGAACATGATCACCAAAACAGCTTCTCACGAAATGATCGGCGATATGCAGAAATACCAGCAGGTAAGCATGACCGATGGTATTGCTTCCGGTAAGGTACAAGGTGGTGGCATGGCATCTGATATGGCAGGTATGATGATGGGCATGAATATGGCGAATGAAATGATGAAAAATATGAACGGGCAGAACAATCAGAACAACAACCAGCAAGCGGGTCAAAATAATGGTAACGTACAAAATGGGAATGGTAGCTCAACAGGTTCTAATCAGGCAAGCAATAATGCGAATAGCGGTCATGCTGATTCGTCTGCTCCATCCAGCGGAGCAAAGCCGAATTTCTGTCCGAACTGCGGAGCGAAGAATGAAGGGGCTAATTTCTGTCCGAATTGCGGGCAGAAGCTAGGTTGATATAAACTCAAATATACTCTTCACAAGCGAAAGGACGTCGGCAATTGACCGGCGTCCTTTTTCGTACATCCACTATACATAGCAGGGTCGTCATTATTTTGTAGCACTACATGGAGTAAAAAATAATTTGGTTTTAGATACAACGTTAAATTCCATCTATCTTACCCGCTAGATAGCCGCAGATTCAGCGTATAGACAAATGAGCTGCATCATGCGATGGGTAAAACTTTTTGTACGAAGTTCGTTTATTCCGTAACCGTTAAGTAGCTTTGCCGTATTATCCTATACTTACAATCTAATAATAACGCCATCATAGCCATCTCTAACATAATGATTGAATGTATGAGTCAAGCTATGGGATAAAGTCGAAAAGTGAAAAGTACAGATGTCGAGCATGTATCAGATAGACAAATGTCTTAACGTAGCGGGCATATCTATCCAGATAAGTTGGTCAAAGTTAAAGGCTTGCTTGCACATAGCAAGTCACCATCCATTATAAACAGAATTTGAGGGAAGATCTTATGAATAGATCATTTATGAATCTGCCCGATCAGACTCATATAGCGGCTGAGCAGGCGTATAGGGAAGCTGAGCAGAAGGCGGTTCATTATTTTACACAGCTCTATCGCCACGTTACAGATCACACGTATGAAGTGGGATTGATCGAGGATTTTCAGCAGTGGAAAGGGACGCATATGTCGCTGACCTCGCGTTTATCACGCTGGTTAAAGGTGAAGCAGCGGCCTACGGCAAAGGACTATCATCGTTATATTCACTGGTTGCAGACGACAGGTAAGCTGGAATCTTATCTACATCGCAGTGTCGGTTACATCTATATGCGAGATCTGGGGCGTGCTCTATATGCTCCCAGCACACAGGAACGGGTAGGGGAAGTTGTTAATAGTCTGAAGAGCAAGCTACTGAATTCAGCTACAGCTACCGATCGTACTGCTACACAGCTGCCGGATTTTATGAGTATGGATGGGGTCTATCGCTGGGCACAGCGTGAAGGTGTGGAGGATGCGGTCATCTGGGTGATGGATAAGTTACAGCAGGTGGCACAAAATATTCCACCTGAGCTGAATGCCGAGCAAGCACAGCGTAAGCTGATTAAAATTATCGTAGGCGTGGTGCTACATGCGGTGGAGGATATGGATACATCTGTCCTAGCCGCTGAGCGCTCGCGTAGACTGGATATGGCGATTCGGCTGGGTTACTCATACGGGTTAACGTATCCATTTATCGACGATATTCTCGATTCGACGCTACTTTCAGCTCAGGAAAAGGAGCAGTATTCGCGCCTGATTCGTAGTGCGCTCTTAACGGGCTCTGTACCGAAGCTAGGCGATTGGTCAGGCAGTCAGCCAGAGCTGATCCGCTATATTCATCGTGAGCTACGAGAGGCCTTTGACTATATTAAGGCGCAGCAGCAACCGGATGGGCAGCAGCTCTTTTTCGAGCAAGCATATGTGTTTTTTCAGGCACAGGATGTGGATCGGACGCGTACCTTGGAGACGGCAACGTATACGAATGAGGAGCTGTACGTGCCGGTTATTTTGAAATCGGCTTGCTCACGTCTCGTGGCGCGCTCGATTATTGGTGCAGAGGAAGATGAAGGATTTGATCTGCGGACGTTTTGCTATGGAATTTATAATCAGCTTGCGGATGACTTTGCGGACATGTTCGATGATCTGGCTCATGGTGCGGTAACACCGTATACGTACTATTTAAAATATCATGAGCAGCGTCCCGATTTGCTCAATCCATTTGAAATGTACTGGGCGGTCATTCATTATTTGCTTCATGAGGTGTATGACTCGGATGTGCAGACACGTGAGGTGATTTTGGATCGGGCAATTAATGGCTTGAAGCGTGCTTATGAGCGGCTGGGAGCATCCAGGTATGCGCAGACGATGGAGCTGTTCACGAGCGGTATGCCAGCGCTCAATCGGATCGTCCAGCAAATGGTACGTGATGCGGAGGATGTGGATTTCTTAGACAAATTATTGCGTGATCAGATGCTGGTGCACCTGAAGCAGGAGCGAGAGCAGCAGGTGAAGTTCCGCGAGACGGTGGACACCGTACGGCAGGAGCTGAATCAAGCATTGCCGATACCGAAGCGTAGCGGTCTGCTACCCATGAATGAGCTGTTAATTGATGCGGTCAATTATAGTCTGGAAGGATCGGGAAAAAGGCTACGTCCCATTCTCGCCTGGGTGATGGCGGTACAGCATTATGGACTGAATCCAGAGCAGGTCATGCCGATGCTTCGTTCATTGGAATATATGCATACCGCTTCGCTAATCTTCGATGATCTGCCATCGCAGGATAATGCGCCAGCTCGGCGCGGACGAATCACACTTCATGAGCTGCATGATAGTGCTACTGCAGAGCTAAGTGGATTATTTCTGATTCAGAAAAGTATCCGCGAGCAGGCATCACTGAGCGGCTTTGCACCAGAAGTAGTGCTACAGCTCATGGATTATTCTGCACAAAAGGCAGAGGAGCTGTGTACCGGACAAGCGATGGATCTGCGTGCCCGTGGACAGCAGCTGACACTGGAGCAATTGAACGAGATCTGCTTTTATAAGACGGGGGCAGCGTTTGAAGCATCGCTCGTGATGCCTGCACTACTTGCGGGAGCGGGGCAGAACGAGATTGCAGTATTGAAGACCTTTGCTTATCATGCGGGAATTGCGTTTCAGATTAAGGATGATCTGCTTGATTTGCAGGGTGATGTGGTGCAGCTGGGTAAGCCGATCGGCCAGGATGAGAGCAATGGTAGTTCAACCTTTGTCTCCATTCTGGGCGAAGCGGGAGCGCAACGCGAGATGTGGAATCATTATTGCTGTGCGCTTGAGGCATTGAGACAGGTTGGTGTTGGGATTCCGTTTTTGAAGCATTTGCTGGATTATATTGCGCATCGGGAACGGTGAGTGACGAGAGTTGATCATATGATCTTAGTCATGATCCTATTGTATATCTGTGGATGTTGCGTATAGTTATGTGATCTAGAAAATAGTGATGATATAACCCTCGGCATACTCTGGATAGTGTGCTGGGGGTTATTTATGGTAAGAGTGAAGGTGCTTTTAATTTGGGCATGATTCCTAGTTTTTGTAAATGAACGCTATCTTCGTTATGATAGAGGGAGTGTACAGGTAGAGTTTTAGAAATGTTCTTATTCATTTGCTTTTTCATGCTACCAACTAGCATATGATAGTAGTGACTGCGTAATCTGTAGACCATAGAAGGAGGATTATAATGACAACATCGTTAATTGGAGTACCCTTAGAAGGATTTGCTGAATTTAGCCGAAAAGTAGCTGCTGAAGGTGCGGTTTTGCTGAAAAATGATGAACAAATTCTTCCGATTCGAAAAAATGAAAGCGTTTCGATTTTTGGGCGTGTGCAGGTTGATTATTATCGAAGCGGTACAGGTTCAGGTGGGAGCGTCAATGTAGCGTATACAACGAACCTACTGCATAGCCTGCGTGATAAGCCGAATGTACAGGTGAATGAAGAGCTGGCAAAGGTGTATGAGAGCTGGATTGCTGAGCATCCATTTGATAATGGTGGAGGAGGCTGGGCTGCGGAGCCATGGCATCAGCAAGAGATGCCGCTTACAGATGAGCTGGTTGCAGCTGCAAGACAGCAATCGGAAAAGGCGATTATCGTGATTGGACGTACAGCAGGTGAGGATAAGGATAATGCAGACGAGCCGGGTAGCTACCGTTTGACCGAAGATGAACTGGATATGCTAAAGCGTGTAACGTCCCAGTTCCAGCAGACGGTTGTTGTACTGAATACGTCCAATATTATAGATATGAGCTGGGTTGCAGCGCCTGAGCATCAGCATCCGATTGGTGCTGTACTGTATTCCTGGCATGGCGGTATGGAGGGCGGACGCGCACTGGCCGATGTGATCGCAGGTGAGGTGACGCCGAGCGGCAAGCTGACCGATACGATCGCATATTCGATCAACGATTATCCGTCCACACGCAACTATGGCAATGAGCTGAAAAGTGTATATGAGGAAGATATCTATGTCGGCTACCGTTATTTTGAAACCTTTTGCCCGGAAAAAGTACAATATGCGTTTGGATACGGTCTGTCGTATACGACGTTCAAGCTAGATATGCAGCCTGCTGGGATTATCACAGAAAATGGACAGCCGCATGTGAAGCTGGCAGTTGAAGTAACGAATACAGGCACTACATATGCAGGCAAAGAGGTGGTGCAGCTCTATGTGGAAGCACCGCAGGGCAAGCTGGGACAGCCTACGCGTTCGCTAGTTGCTTTTGCCAAGACCGGACTACTACAGCCGGGTGAATCGGAGACGGTAACGGTGTCTGTGCCACTGGATCGTCTAGCTTCGTATGATGATGCTGGCGTAACCGGGCATCGGTATGCGTATGTGCTGGAACCGGGGCTGTATTATTTCCATGCGGGCAACAGTGTGCGGGAGACGAAGCCCGTTACGTTTGCCGCGCAAGTAGAAGGATCAGGATCGGAGCAAGCTACGACTGGTCGTGTCTCCACCGATGGAGCAGCGCTGGAACTAACCGAGCTACGACTGGTAGAGCAGCTGGAAGAAGCGCTCGCACCAGTAGAGGAATTCCACCGCATGAAGCCAGGTGCCCGTAAGGAAAATGGCTCCTACGAGCTGACCGCCGAGCCTGTACCTACACGTCAAATCGTGCTCGCCGAGCGCATTCAAGAGCGCTTGCCACAGCCACTTCCAGAGACAGGCAACCAGGGCTATACGTTACAGGATGTGGGCACAGGAAAAGTAACCTTAGAGCAATTCCTGGCTCAGCTAGAAAATGAGGATCTGGCGGCGCTTGTGCGTGCGGAAGGCATGAGTAGTCCGCTCGTTACACCGGGAACGGCATCGGCATTTGGTGGAGTAACGGATCGTCTGCTCGGCTTCGGTATTCCGGTAGCTTGTACGACAGATGGCCCGTCTGGTATTCGGATGGACAGTGGGGACAAAGCAACTCAGGTGCCGATCGGTACGCTGCTGGCGGCAACATGGGATGAAGCATTAGTCGAGGAATTGTATGTGCTGGAAGGTCAGGAGATGCTGCGTAATGAGATTGATACGCTGCTCGGTCCAGGTCTGAATATTCGTCGTAGTCCGCTCAACGGACGGAACTTTGAATATTTCTCCGAAGATCCGTATGTATCCGGTGTATTCGCTGTAGCCTGTACTCGCGGTATTGCGCAAAGTGGCGTGTACGCTACACTCAAGCACTATGCTTGCAACAACCAGGAGCAATACCGAACCAAAGTCAATGCGGTCGTATCTGAACGCGCGTTGCGCCAGATCTACCTTAAAGGCTTCGAAATCGCTGTTCGCGAAGGTGGAGCATGCTCCGTTATGACCTCGTATAACCCGATCAACGGTCACTGGGCAGCATCCAATTATGACTTGAACACGACCGTACTTCGCGGTGAATGGGGCTTCCGCGGCATCGTCATGACGGATTGGTGGGCCGTAATGAACGATTGCGCCGAAGGCGGCCCGTCGGATCGTAAACATACTGAGGCTATGGTGCGAGCGCAAAATGACCTGTACATGGTCGTTGCCAACTATGGAGCTGAAACGAATGTATGGGGCGATCACACGATGGAAGCGCTGGAAAACGGCAAACTCACCCGCGCCGAACTACAACGTTGTGCTATGAATATTTGCGAATTCATTATGAAATCACCTGTATTCAAGCGTAAAGAACTGATGAAGGACCCCATCCCATCTGTCAAAGGATTACCCACAGCGCCAGCGAACGCAGGAGAGCAGCTCCTCCAAGCAGGCGAAGATGTGCATATCCCAATCGACGCAGGCGGCGTAACCCATTTTGAAGTAACAGAAACCGCACAATACCGCCTGTTCCTGCACATCTCTTCCGAAGGCGATCAATGGGCACAAAGCGCCACCAATCTAATGCTCAACGGCGAGCTTGTCACCACAGCCCAAAGTAACGGTACCGAAGGCAAATGGATGCGCCAAAAAGCAAACAAAATGCACCTCGAACAAGGTCAATACGAACTCACACTCGATTTTGTAAAACCAGGCATGTCGATCGAGTGGATCGAGTTGAAAAAGCTGTAAGGTGTAATGGTGAATTAAAGGATTGAAAAGCCACATGGCTTAAAATTAAAAGTGTACCTGTTTGGCATTTCATAATGTACCTATGCTAGAAAGCCAGTTATAGCTTGATAGCGAAAACAGTCTGCATCCTCGGATGTAGGCTGTTTTTTTATAAAGTACAACTAGAACGAACGATTGCTAAATAATACACAGACTATCTTACCAATTAGCTATAAACAATATGTATTGATCTTAGAAAAAAAGTAAAATTCCAATCGCCCTAAGTGATGCATACCAATAAAAAACTCAATAAAAGAGTACATTCCACCAAGAACCAAAGACACATAACCCCACCAATTCATTCAAATACACGACCAAATACACGAAAACATCTCTTACCCCTATAACGATTAAAACTTAAACTTCTTACCAAAAACGTAAAGTTCAAAAAGAAAAAGTACCTAATTCAGTAATAATTTCTGCTTCCCCATCCAAAGTTCGGCACAGCACCTATCCCAAGTCTGCGACAAGCACGGAACGTAGGAAAGGAAATAAGGGAAAAGGACGCCTTTGGAGCCCAGGAATCTACAACTTGCTTCTAATTCGTAGATTCCTGGGCTCCACCCAAGGACGTTCCCTTATTCCTTTCCGAAGTGATTGCCCTCCCAACAAAATAAGTGCTTGCCAAACCCCACTCCTCATGATATGATCTTCCTTGTGGTTGCGAAATCAATCACCTAGCAACATTTGCGGTCGTGGCGGAATTGGCAGACGCGCACGGTTCAGGTCCGTGTGGGCTTACCCCCGTGGAGGTTCGAGTCCTCTCGACCGCATTTCTTTTCAAATTTAATGATCGATCCATACCAAGAAGCGGTTCCTTTTCAATAAGGAACCGCTTTTTTATATTGATGGATGAGTCGCAGAGACTTCAATCTGAAGAACATAGAATGTTGGGCAGTACATCCATTCTATACTTATGAACCATTGGTTTTGCGAAACTCTGCCGGGCCCATGCCAAGGTGAAGCTTAATAAATTTAGTGAAGCTAGAAGGTTGCTCAAAGCCAAGCCGATCTGCAATCATATAAATCGGCATTTGCGTTTGTAGCAGCATATTTTTAGCCATGTCCAGGATGTGGAGCTTGATGAATTCCTGGGCACTTTTGCCCGTTTCTTTTTTAAGCATATCGGACAGATAATTGGGTGAATACCCCATAAGCTTAGCAAGTTGCTTCACGCTCGGCATACCAGAGTCGGCAACAGATGTAGCAGAACACGATTCTCGTAACAACTGATTAAATTTGGATACAGAGTCTTTAACTGTTGCTGAACGGGTGATGAATTGTCGACCATAGAAGCGTCGCGCATAGCCTAATAACACCTCTAGGTGAGAGATGATGAGATCGTTGCTGTACGTATCTAAATTCCCACTATATTCTATAACGATATGATGTATAAGACGCTGTATAACCTCCATTTCCTGATCAGATAAATGGAGTGCTTCATTGGCCTCATAGTCGAAAAAGCTAAATTCTGACATTCTGTGTTCAAGTGAGCTATTTCGTATCAGGTCTGGGTGAAAACAAAGCATCCACCCGTCAGGTCTATCATTGGTAGAACTGTTGCCTTGAGCAAGAGTCTGACCGGGTGCTGTGAATATAAGACTCCCCTCATGAAAATCATAGGTCTTTCTTCCATATATTAGTTCACAGTCTGTGTTCATTTTCAGAGAAATCATATAGAAGTTAAGCTTGAATGGAGTATGCTTACGATCTGGATTAGGACGGATTTTGTCGTACGCAATGCAAGTAATAAGCGGATGTGTCGGCTTAGGGTATTCAAGTAAATCATGTAGAACTGAAATAGACTGAACCGCAATCATACGTGGGCTCCTCCTTGTGTATGGTTAAATGATTGAAATGGAACAAGGGTATGACTTTATTTTATATGCTTGGCTGTGATTTTCCATATCCAAATCTACGGTAGAATAGTGCAGATTCCGGTTGATTCAGCGATAAGTAATATAGACAAATTCTTCTGGAATTCAGCTATGTATTGAATCAGTGTTTCCCTTTAATGTACAGGGTAGAAATTCAATTGTGACCTGTAGAGGTCGTTAAAGGAGAACTGATATGATGCGCGATTTTACATTTTATAACCCGACTCGTGTGGAATTTGGTAAAGGAAAAGAAAATCAAATAGGCAGATATATGCTAGCTTACGACGTGAAGAAGGTTTTATTCGTATACGGCTCTGAAAGAATTAAGAATTCGGGCTTGTTTGATCGGGTTGCGCGTTCTCTTGAAGAAGCAGGAATCGAGTTTGTAACGTTAGCCGGAATTAAGAGCAATCCTGTTATCAGCAAGGCGCGTGAAGGTGTAAAGTTAGCCCAGAAACATGGGGTGGATGCTGTGCTAGCTGTAGGTGGAGGCTCGGTATTGGATACTGCAAAAGTTATTGCAGCTGGGGCATTATATGAGGGTGATGTATGGGATCTATGCAATTATACAAGTTTTCCAAAACAAGCATTAAAAATATTTGATATTTTAACTTTATCGGCTACTGGAAGCGAAATGAATGCTTCAGCTGTGATTACGAATGAGGAAACGGAGGAGAAGCTCGGGTTTTCTTCTCCATCGACTTTTCCTACTGTTTCGGTTATTAACCCAGAGCTACAAACAACGGTAACGCCAGAATATCTTGCGTATTCGGCAGTGGATATTTTATCACATTGTCTGGATTTGTACTTCACAGCATCCTATATTCCAGAGATCACAGCGAATCATATTGAAAATTTAATTCGTACTGTCATTCGTACGACGAATACGTTATTACAGCATCCTGAGAATATAGAAGCAAGGGGTGAGCTTGCTTGGACTGCCGCTGAGGCATTGAATCGTAGCACTTTTGTAGGCGTAGAAGGAAACCGATACGATACTCACTTGATAGAGCATTCTTTATCAGCATTGTATGATGTACCACATGGTGCAGGTCTGGCAGTCGTATTCCCATCATGGATGAACTGGCATATGAATATGAATCAAGAACGTTATGAGCGCTTTGCCAATCAGATTTTTGGTCTGAAGACAGCAGAAGAAGGTATTCAAGCTTTGACGGATTGGTTTAGACATATTGGTGCACCGCTAACACTATCTAATATTTCTATTTACGAGGATCATATCGAAACAATTGCAGACCATATTTACCGCACAATGGAGATGGCACAAATGCAGAAAATATATTCCAGAGATACACTCGTGCAACTATTACATCAAATGAAATAGAGGATACATGGTCAACCGATATGATCGTCTTGAATAGCTGTACTATGCAACAAATAGATCTTGATCCCTGTCATGGATCGAGGTCTATTTGCTATGTAATTTGAAAAAATGTAAATTAACACTTCATAAATGGAAGCAATCCGCTTAATATAGAAAACAACAACAGCGCCGTACAACCGATGGATTCAGACGATAGGTGTCGATATCCATCTTAGACGTAAGACGAAGACGCATACGGATGCACAGATGCGGTCGATACATACGGTGACGGAAACAGATTCTTGTCGGACAGTCAGCATGGTAGCAGCACCCAATGTCATACAAAAAGAAGTGAATGCAGAATGGATTATGCAATACGTTGGAAATGGGGGCACCGGATACTGGATAAGTA